>VFQP010001481.1_pt1 | contig 31204 bp, 31 predicted proteins | sample 3512351 | NCBI WGS metagenome assembly VFQP01 (sample SAMN10412372, study PRJNA504923) | tailings metagenome | isolation source: Relicate 1 Philex TSF1 revegetated site | place: Philippines: Tuba, Benguet | collected 2017-08-29
GTCCAGGATTGTGATTCCTGTTGTCGTGGGTTCGAGTCCCATCAGCCACCCCAGAATCTGAAAAAGCCCCTGCAAGCGCTTGATGCTCAAGCCCTTCAGGGGTTTTGCTTTTTTCGTGCGCCTTCAACGCTGCGCGCCGAACTCAAGCTTCGCACCACCGCGATGAACCGGTCCACCTCTTCACAGGTGTTGTAGAACGCCAGCGACGGTCGCACCGTGGCCTCCACGCCGAAGCGGCGCAGGATGGGTTGCGCGCAGTGGTGGCCCGAGCGCACCGCGATGCCTTCTTCGTTCAGTGCCTTGCCCACTTCCTCGGTGGTGTGGCCCTGTAGCACGAACGACAGCACGCTGGCTTTCTCCCTGGCGGTGCCGATCAGGCGCACGCCGGGGATGGGTTGCAGGTGGTGGGTGGCGTAGGCCAGCAGGTCGTGCTCGTAGCGCGCGATGTTCTCCAGTCCGACGCGCTGCACGTAGTCGATCGCCGCGCCCAGGCCCACCGCATCCGCGATGTTGCCGGTGCCGGCCTCGAACTTGTTGGGCGGTGGCTGAAACACGGTGCGTTCGAAGGTCACGTCCGCGATCATGTTGCCGCCGCCTTGCCAGGGGGGCATGTCGTCGAGCAGGGCGCGCTTGCCGTAGACCACGCCGATGCCGGTGGGGCCGAAGATCTTGTGGCCGGAGAAGACGAAGAAGTCGGCGTCGATGGCCTGCACGTTCACCCGCAGGTGGCTGACAGACTGCGCGCCGTCCACCAGCGCCTTCGCCCCCGCGCGGTGTGCCAGTTCCACGATCTCTTTCACCGGCACCACCGTGCCCAGCGCGTTCGACACCTGCGTCACGGCCACGATCTTCGTGCGGTGATTGAGCAGCTTGCGGTACTCGTCCAGCAGCACTTGCCCGCTGTCGTCCACCGGGATCACGCGGATCACCGCGCCCTTGTCGGCCGCGAGCTGCTGCCAGGGCACGATGTTGGCGTGGTGCTCGAGGTGCGAGACGATGATCTCGTCGCCCGCGCCCACGTGCTTCTCACCCCAGGTCCTGGCCACGAGGTTGATGGCCTCGGTGGCGCCGCGCACGAAGACGATCTCGTCCACCGACGAGGCGCCCAGGAAGTCGCGCACCTTCTCGCGCGCACCTTCGTAGGCGTCGGTCGCGCGCGCGGCCAGGGCATGCGCGGCGCGGTGGATGTTCGAGTTCTCGTGCTCGTAGAAGTACGAGATGCGGTCGATGACCGATTGCGGCTTGTGCGTGGTGGCGGCATTGTCGAACCACACCAGCTGACGGCCGTTCACGCGCTCCTGCAGGATGGGGAAGTCGCGCCGGATGGCGTTCACGTCGAACGGCGGGTGGCGCGCCGCATCGGCTTGCGGCGGTTTCGCGGCAAAGCCTTGCGGCTCGTCCAGCACCTGCGTGAAGTAGAACGGGCCCGCGCTGGTGTCCGCCGGTGCCGAGGGTGTGCCGGCGTGGCGCGGTGGCTTGGCAAGCAGGGCGCGCAGGGCTTCTGCGCCCGGCAGGCCGAACGACTGGGCCGAAAGGCGATCGTCGATGGCCGGTTCCGGGCGGTGAGGCACGCCCAGCGCCTGCGTGGATGCGCCCAGCGAGAGCACGCCCTGAGGCGGGGTGGGCAGCGATGGCGGTGAGCCGGGCAGGGCGGCGAAGAACGCACCTGCCAGCTGGTTCAGCGCTTCGAGGTCGGGCAGGCCGCCCGGCACCTCACTTGTAGGTGTCTGGATAGTCATGGAACTTGCCCACTTCAACGTCTTCCAGCACTGCCAGCGCATCTTCGGTCTGCACCGCCAGCGAGCAGTACAGCGAGATCAGGTAGGAGGCGATGGCGGCGCGGTTGATGCCCATGAAGCGCACCGACAGGCCCGGGCTCTGCTCGCCGGCCAGGCCCGGCTGGTAGAGGCCCACCACGCCCTGGCGCTTGTCGCCCACGCGCAGCAGGATGATCTTGGTCTTGCCATCGGCCACCGGCACCTTGTCGCTGGGAATCAGCGGAATGCCGCGCCAGGTGAGGAACTGCGAGCCGAACAGGCTCACGGTGGGTGGAGGCACGCCACGGCGCGTGCACTCGCGGCCGAAGGCGGCAATGGCCAGCGGGTGCGTGAGGAAGAAGGCGGGCTCCTTCCACACCTTGGTGAGCAGCTCGTCCAGGTCGTCGGGCGTGGGCGCGCCGGTGAGCGGGTAGACGATCTGGTCCGGGTGCACGCTGGCGAGCAGGCCGTAGTCGGCGTTGTTGATCAGCTCGCTTTCCTGCTTTTCCTTGATGGTCTCGATGGTCAGGCGCAGCTGTTCCTTGATCTGGTCGTGCGGGCTGCTGTAGAGGTCGCTCACGCGGGTGTGCACGTCGAGCACGGTGGAGACGGCGTTCAGGAAGTACTCGCGCGGCTGGTCTTCGTAGTCCACGAAGGTGGAGGGCAGCTCGCTCTCGTCGCGCTTGGCGCACAGTACCTGCACGTCCTGCGGGTTCTTCACGCTGTTGAGGCGGTAGATGCCGGCCTCCACCGGTTGCCACTGCAGCAGGTGGGTGAGCCAGCGCGGGCTGATGGTGGACAGGACCGGTGCCGTCTTGGTGGCGTTGGCCAGTTGCCGCGCGGCGTTGTCGCTCAGTGCCAGTTGTGAAGGGGTGTTGTCGGACATGAAAGGGCTCCGTGAAAGGTGTCGAGAGATGGGTTGAAAGGGTGACGGGCAAAAGAAAGCCCTTCGCGTGCTGCCTGTGCAACGCGACGAAGGGCTGGAAGGAAAAGGGTGGGGCCGGACTAGGGCGTGGTGGTGACCTCCCGCGAACGCGCCTGGCTCAGGTTCGCACCCGGGGCCACGTCGTGCGTGACCCAGAGGTTGCCGCCGATGGTGGCGCCGCGCCCGATCGTCACGCGCCCGAGCACGGTGGCGCCGGCGTAGATCACCACGTCGTCTTCCACCACGGGGTGGCGCGCCAGGCCCTTGCTCAGGTGGCCGTTGTCGTCCACCGGGAAACGCTTGGCGCCGAGCGTGACGGCCTGGTACACCCGCACGCGCTGGCCGATCACGGCGGTCTCGCCGATCACCACGCCGGTGCCGTGGTCGATGAAGAAGCCCGCGCCGATCGAGGCGCCAGGGTGGATATCGATGCCGGTCTCGCTGTGCGCCAGCTCGGCCACGATGCGCGCCAGGAGCGGCACGCCCAGTTCGTAGAAGCGGTGCGCCACGCGGTGGTGGATCATGGCGTGGATGCCGGGGTAGCACAGCAGCACCTCGTCCACGCTGCGCGCGGCGGGGTCGCCCTCGAAGGCGGCCACCACGTCGCTGTCGAGCAGTTCGCGGATGCGCGGCAGCGAGTGCGCAAAGTCGTGCACCAGCGCGCGCGCCTGCTGCTCGGTCGCCGCTTCGTCACCGCCGCCGTCGTGGCGGTGCTGGTGGCGCAGCTCCAGCCGCACCTGGGTCAGCAGCGCGTGCAGCGCGGTGTCCAGCGTGTGGCCGATGTAGAAATCCTCGCTCTCCTGGCGCAGGTCGGGCGGGCCCAGACGCATCGGGAAGAGCGCGCCACGCAACCCGTCCACGATGGCGGTCAGCGCATCCCGCGAAGGCAGCTCGCGCCCGCCGGGTTCGCGAGAGCGCTTCTGTGCCGTGCGCCAGCGCTGGCGCACACCCGCGAGCTCGCGCACGACCTGTTGCAGGTCGAACAAGGGCGTTCGTGCCTCGTCCATCAGTCTTGTACCCAGGGCAATCCATGGAAGCGCCAGCCGTCCTGGCCACCGCGGTGCTGGGCGGCGTCGATCTCGCCCTCGAAGCCTTCCAGCACGTTGAACACCTGCGGGAACCCGGCCTGCGCGGCGGCCTCGGCGGCCAACACCGAGCGCTTGCCACTGCGGCACAGCAGCAGGATGCGCGTGTCCTTGCCGGTCTTGGCCTCGAGTTCGCGGACGAAGCGGGGGTTGCGCGTCAGGTTGGTGCCGGTGGCCCAGGGCACGTGCACGCTGTCGGGCACGTGGCCGACGAACTTGCGCTCTTCCGCGCTGCGCACGTCCACCAGTCGGGCCAGGCCTTCGGAGACCAGTGACCAGGCCAGTTGCGGCGAGACGCCGCCCGCGTAGGTCAGTCCGGAGGCCCGGGCCGATTGTTCGATGGTCTCCAGGGTGTCGAGCAGGGGAGTGGATTCGGTGACGGCCGTCATGTAAAAACCTTTCTTGTCGTGGCCAGCAAGCTTGGAGCATGGCACTGACGGCACTCTAAAAGCGGTCTTTCAGACGGCAAACCATTGTTTTGTAGTTTCCAAATAGCGAACTGATCTGAGCTTCCGGCAAGATCCGGGTGCCACCTCCCCGCACGAACCATCACGTCCCATGAACACCACAGCAACCGCCCTGGACTTTCACAGCGACACCGTCCGGCAACTGCGCGCAGACCTTGCGCTGGCCCTGCGGGCCGCCGCCCGGCATGGCCTGGCCGAAGGCGTCTGCAACCACTTCAGCGTCGAACTGCCCGACGGCTCCGGCCGCTTCCTGCTCAACCCGCGCGGACTGCTGTGGAGCGAGGTGCAGGCCGACGACACCGTGATGGTCGACGCCGAAGGCCACCAGCTGGCCGGGCGGCATGCGGTGGAACCCACTGCCATGTTCATCCACGCCGCCATGCACCGCATCGGCGGCAAGCCCTGCGTGCTGCACACGCACATGCCCTACGCCACCGCCCTCACGCTCACGGCCGTGGGTGGGTTGGACACCACGCTCTCGCAGAACGCCATGCGCTTCCACGGCCGGACCGCCATCGACCGCCGCTACAACGGCCTCGCGCTCGATGGCTCGGAAGGCGAGCGCATCGCCACCGCCGCCGGCGGCGCCGACGTGGTCTTCCTCGGCAACCACGGCGTCATGGTGTGCGGCGCCCGCCTGGACCACGCCTACGACGACCTGTACTACCTGGAGCGCGCCTGCCAGGCGCAGGTGCTGGCCATGTCCACCGGCGCGCGCCTCACGCCGGTCGACCCTGCGCTGGCGGCCGAGGTGGCCCGCCAGACGCTGGGCGAGCGCCTGCAGTCCGAGCTGTTCTTCGAGGCGCTGCGCCGCACCGTCTAGCCACGCGATCGGATGGCGGCTTCAATGGTCCGAGAGGTCCACGCGCCGCGAGATCAGCAGGTCGTGGAAATCCTTCGCGGCGGGCGAGAAGGAACGGTCGGGGTGGTAGATCAGCGCCACGTCGCGCACCACCACCGGGTGCGTGATCTTCTTCAGCACCAGCCCGAGCGCGGAGGCCACGCGTGTGATGGACGTCGTCATCACGCCGATGCCCAGGCCGCCTTCCACCATGCCGATGATGGTCAGCGGCAGCGAGACCTCGTAGAGCCGGGTGAGTGAGATGCCCTCGTGCGCGAGCGCGAGGTCCAGGTGTTCGCGCAGCGGGTTGTCCGCATGCGGGCCGATGAGCGGTTCGCCCTGGATGTCCTTCCAGGTCACCTCCCGCTTGCTGGCCAGCCGGTGCTTGGGTGGCAGCATCGCCACGAAGACTTCGCTCCACAGCACGCGCGAGCTCAGGTCGTTGCGCGTGTCCGACGCCGTGCCCATGCCGAAGTCGACCTCGCCCGCGCGCACCATGTCCAGCACCTCGTCCTGCGCCACGTCGTGCAGTACGATCTTCACGCCCGGGTTCTTGATCGTGTACTCGCGGATCAGCTTGGGCACCACCAGCGCGGCCTGCACCGAGGCCACCGCCATCGAGACGCGGCCGCGCCCCAGCGTCTTGAGCTGGCTCGACGAGCCGATCACGCTGTCCAGGTCGGCCACGGCCTTGCGCGCCAGCGGCAGGATTTCCGCGCCGGCGGCCGTCAGGCGCAGCATGCGCGTGTGGCGATCGAACAGCCGCAGACCCAGGTTGGCTTCGAGCTCGCGCACCTGGGCACTCACGGTGGACTGCGAGAGGTTCATGGCATCACCGGCACGGGTGAAGTGCTGGGCTTCGGCCACTGCGATGAACACCCGCAGCTGACGCAAAGTCACATTCATCGCGTTATCCAATCAATATATAAAGTTTCACCCATTTTTCAAATGTGCTCCCGGTGTCAGGATAGCGCCAGAGGGTGTCGCCGTACTCCATGACAACCCTCGTAACAGGAGACAAACCCATGATCGTTGCGAAATTTTCAGGAGCATTGAGAGGCCTGTTGACTGCAGGCGCGATGTCCCTCTTGTGTGCCCTGCCTGCCCAGGCACAGGAGAAACTCACCGTCATCACCACCTGGTTCGCGCAGGCCGAACACGGTGGCCTCTACCAGGCGGTGGCCAAAGGCTTCTACAAGGACCAGGGCCTGGACGTGACGATCAAGATGGGTGGCCCGCAGGTCAACGGCGTGCAGCTGCTGCTGGCCGGCCAGGCCGACTTCATCATGAACTATGACTTCGCCATCCTGCAGGGCGTGGAGAAGGGCTTCCCCCTGGTCACCGTGGCCGCGCCTTTCCAGTTCGACATGCAGGGCCTGATGACGCACGACGACGTGCCCAACCTCGCTTCCCTGAAAGACAAGACCATCCTGGTGGCCGGCACCGGCACCACCTATTGGTGGCCCTGGTTCAAGCAGAAATACGGCTACACCGACGCGCAGATGCGTCCCTACACCTTCAACCTGCAGCCCTTCTTTGCCGACAAGAACGTGGTGCAGCAGGCCTTCCCGTCCTCGGAGCCTTACCAGGCGCAACTCAAGGGCCTCAACACCAAGTTCTTCCTGCTCTCGGACCACGGCTATCCCCCGTACACCCAGGCCATCACCACCACCCGCGACATGGTGGAGAAGAAGCCCGAGGTGGTGGCCAAGTTCGTGCGCGCATCCATCGAAGGCTGGAAGAGCTTCATGGCCGATCCCGCACCGGCCGCCGCGCTCATCAAGAAGGACAACCCGAACATGACCGACGGGCAGATCGCGTTCGGTGTTCAGCGCATGAAGGAACTCAAGATCGTGACAGGTGGCGACGCGGCCAGGATGGGCATCGGCACCATGACCGACGAGCGCTGGGAGAAGACGGCGAAATTCATGATGGACGCCGGCCTGCTGAAGAACACCACCGACTGGAAGAAGGCCTACACCACGCAGTTCATCAAGGACGTGAAGGTGATGCCGTGATGCCTTCGAGCCAGGTGCAGAGCAAGGACATCTGAACCCGCTCGGCATCGAGCTCCGCTTGCTGGATCCGTTCGCGCAGCGCATCGCGCTGCGTGACGGCCGGGCCCTGGATCTTCGCCGCCCGGCGGGCGGCGCGCAGAGGTTGAACCACTTGCTCGCGCCAGGGGCGCACCAGTGAATCGGCCTCGCGCATCCGGGCTTCGTCCAGGCTCAGGCCGCGTTCTTCGCGCAACCAGTCCATGAACAGGTGCAACACGATGTCCAGCCCCTCTTCATCCTGTCGACGCAGCAGCTCGGTGGCCACACCGGGGCGTTCGTACAGGGTCAGGGCGTAGTTCCAGGCGGCCGTTTGATTCATGGCAGACAGACAAAACAGGAGACAAGAAGTGAAACGTGAATTTGATCCGACGCAAGTCGATTTTCATGGAAGCGCGCCGAAGATGGACACCGAAATCGTGCTCGAAGCCCGGGGTGTGGAAAAGACCTATCCCAACGGAACCCATGCCCTGGACCGCGCCGACGTGGCGATCCACCGCGGTGAATTCGTCTCGCTGCTCGGCCCCTCGGGTTGCGGCAAGAGCACGCTGCTCAAGATGTTCGCCGGCCTGGAGCAACCCAGCGCGGGCACCATCCACGCCAAGGAAGAAAAGGACAGTGCGGACAGCCGCTTCATGTCCATGGTGTTCCAGGAAGCCACCCTGATGCCCTGGGCCCGTGTGAACGAAAACGTGCGCCTGCCGCTGGACCTGCAAGGCATGCCCAAGGCCCAGAGCCAGGCCCGCATCGACGAATCGCTGGCCATGGTGGGGCTGTCGCAGTTCGCCAAGGCCTATCCCCGCGAACTGTCGGGCGGCATGCAGATGCGCGCCTCGATCGCGCGGGCGCTGGCCACACGCCCCAGCGTGCTGCTGATGGACGAGCCCTTCGGTGCGCTCGACGAGTTCACCCGCAACCGCCTGGACTCCGACCTCCACGTGTTGTGGACGCAGCGCGGCTTCACGGTGGTGTTCGTCACGCACAGCATCTACGAAGCGGTGTTTCTCTCCAGCCGCGTCGTGATGATGGCCGCCCGACCCGGCCGCGTGATCGCCGATGTGCGCATCGACGGACCGCAGGTGCGCGGCGAAGACTTCCGCGTCTCCACCCAGTTCATCGACTACTGCCGTGTGCTCTCCGAGCACCTGGCCAGGGCCAACCGTGGCGAGCGCGAGGCATTGAACTGAATGAGCACGAACACCATGAAAGCACCCGCCATGAATGCCGCCATGAACCCCGTTCTGGTCCGCATCGGTGCACCCGTCCTGCTCGGCATCGCCATCCTGGTGATCTGGCAGATCATCTGCGTCGTGTTCAAGGTACCGGTGTACCTGGTGCCCACACCCACCGCCATCATGGCCACGCTGGTCGAGGACTGGGCCATGCTCTCCAGCGCGTTGATGGTCACGCTCAAGATCACCTTCCTGGCCTTCGGCCTGGCCGTGGTGCTCGGGGTGGCGGCGGCCTTCCTGTTCGTGCAGAGCCGCGTGATGGAAGTCAGCCTGTTCCCCTACGCCATCGTGCTGCAGGTGACGCCGATCGTGGCGATCGCGCCGCTGATCATCATCTGGGTCAAGAACCCCACGCTGGCCATGGTGATCTGCGCCACGCTGGTGGCGTTGTTCCCCATCATTTCCAACACCATCCTCGGGTTGCGCAGCGTCAACCCCGGGCTGCTCAACCTGTTCCGGCTCAACCGCGCCAACCGCTGGCAGGTGCTGGCACGGCTGCGCATCCCGAGCGCGCTGCCGTACTTCTTCGGCGGCCTGCGCATCTCCAGCGGGCTGGCGCTGATCGGCGCCGTGGTGGCGGAATTCGTGGCCGGCACCGGCGGCACCGCCTCCGGCCTGGCGTACCAGATCCTGCAGGCCGGCTTCCAGCTCAACATCCCGCGCCTGTTCGCGGCCCTGGTGCTGATCACACTGACCGGCATCCTGCTGTTCACCGCCATGGCCATGCTCTCGCGCTGGGCGCTGGCCGGCTGGCACGAAAGCGAGATGAGCTGATGACCCAACCAGCGTTCCTGTTGCGCAACGCGCAGGCGGTGCTCACCGGCAAGGCCGGCGCCGAGGCGCGCAGCAGCGCCTGCGACATCCGCGTGGCCGGCGGCATCATCACCGAGATGGGCCGTGGCCTGAAGCCGAAAGAGGGCGAGCGGGTGCTGGACGCCACGGACTGCGTGGTCTACCCCGGCTGGGTCAACACCCACCACCACCTGTTCCAGTCGCTGCTCAAAGGCGTGCCCGCCGGCATCGACCAGACGCTGACGCCCTGGCTCAAGTCCGTGCCCTATGCGCACCGGGGTGGTTTCGACGAAACCGCGCTGCGCCTCGCTGCGCGCGTCGGCATGGTCGAGCTGCTGCTCTCGGGCAGCACCACGGTGGCCGACCACCACTACGTGTACTACCCGAACATGGGCTTCGATCCCTCGGCCGCCCTGTTCGACGAGGCCGAGCAGTTGGGCTTGCGCTTCATGCTGCTGCGCGGCGGCGCCACCCAGACGCGCGACGCCGAAGCCGGCGCGCCCGCACACCTGCGGCCCGAGAAGCTCGACGACATGGTGTCCGACGTGGCGCGCGCCACCGCGCGCTGGCACCGCAACGGCCCGCGACCCATGACGCGCGTGGCCATGTCGCCGACCACCATCACGATTTCCCTGCGCACCGAGGAGCTGCGCCCGGTGGCCCGCGCCGCGCGCGAGCTGGGCATCCCCCTGCATTCGCACCTGAGCGAAACCGTGAGCTACATCGAGCACTGCCGCGAGGCGTTCAACTGCCTGCCGCTGGAATACGCCGAGCGCCACGAGTGGGTGGGCCCCGATGTGTGGTTCGCGCACCTGGTGCACCTGTCGGAACCCGAGCGCGCCATCCTGGCCCGCACCGGCACCGGCATGGCCCACTGCCCGCAGAGCAATGGCCGCCTGGGCAGTGGCGTGGCGCCCGCACCCGACCTGGCGCGCCGTGGCGTGCCGGTGTCGCTGGGCGTGGACGGCGCCGCGTCCAACGAAGCGGCCGACATGCTCAGCGAAGCCCACCAGTGCTGGCTGATGCACCGCGCGCACGCGGGTGCGGCCTCACGCGCGCGGCCGGAAGGCCGGGGCGAGGAGGGCGCCGACATCGTGACCGTGGAAGACGTGGTGCACTGGGGCTCGGTGGGCGGCGCGCGCATCCTCGGCTTCGAGGGCGTGGGCGCACTCGAGGTGGGCGCCGCAGCCGACTTCGCCGTGTACCGGCTCGACGAGCCGCGCTACATGGGCCTGCACGATCCCGCCATCGGCCCGGTGGTGAGTGGCTCGCGCCCGCACCTGAAATGGCTGCTGGTGGATGGCCGCATCGTGGTCGAGGACGATGCCATCCCCGGCCTGGACATGGACCGCATGCGCGCCGAGGCGCGCACCGCGGTGAAACGCCTGGCGGGGCTGTGATGGCGAAGAAGCCTGTGGTGAAAGCCGAGCGCCCCGATCGTTTGATCGTCGGCATCACCGGTGCGTCCGGCTTCGTCTACGGTCACCGGCTGCTGCAGTTGCTGCAACCGCTGCCGATCGAGGTGCACCTGGTCGTCAGCCGCTCGGCGCAGCTCACCATGGCCTGCGAGACCGACCTCAAGCTCGCCGACGTGACCGCGCTGGCCGACCGGGTGCACAAGAACGACGACATCGGTGCCTGCATCGCCAGCGGCTCCTACCGCACGCTGGGCATGGTGGTGGCGCCGTGCTCCATGAAGACCCTGGCCGAGATCGCCTGCGGCACGTCTTCCACGCTGATCGCGCGCGCGGCCGACGTGATCCTCAAAGAGCGCAAGCGCCTGGTGCTGATGGTGCGCGAGACGCCGCTGACGCTGGTGCACCTGCGCAACATGACCACCGTGACCGAGATGGGCGCCATCGTCGCGCCGCCCGTGCCGGCGTTCTACGCCATGCCCGAGAACCTGGACCAGATGGTGGAGCACACCCTGGGCCGCGTGCTCGACCTGTTCGATATCGACGTCAGCGCAGTCCGGCGCTGGACGGGGCCCTCCCGGGGGCGTTCTTCCAACTCCGAGCCACCACCCAACCCATGAAAGACTTCGACTACTGCGAACCCACCACACTGGGCGATGCCGTGGATCTGCTGCGGCATTGCACCGGCCAGGCCTGCCTGTTCGCCGGCGGCACCGACCTGCTGGTGCAGATGAAAGAGCACATTCGCCAGCCCGACCGGGTGATCAACATCAAGAAGATCCCCGGCATGGACGATTTCCGCTTCGACGAGACCCACGGCCTCACGCTCGGTGCGCTGGTCACCACGCGCGCGGTGGAAACCTCGCCTTTGGCGCAGCGGCACTACGCCAGCCTGGCCCGCGCCGCCACCGACTTCGCCTCCATCCAGGTGCGCAACCGCGCCACGGTGGTGGGCAATGTGTGCCGCGCGTCGCCTTCGGCCGACACCCTGCCGCCGCTGATCGCGGACGGCGCGCGGTTGCTCATCTACGGCACCGACGGCCAGCGCGAACTGCCGCTGGAGAACTTCATCACCGGCCCGGGCAAGACCACCCTGGGGCCCGACGAGATCGTCACGCACATCGTGATCCCGCCACCGCCGCCGAACACCGGCAAGGTCTATATCAAGCACGGCCGCCGCGCGCAGATGGAGCTGGCCACGGTCGGTGCGGCCGTCACGCTCACGGTGGAAGGCGGCGTCTGCAAGGACATCGCCATCGTATTGGCGGCCGTGGCGCCCATGCCGCTGCGCGCCTGCGCGGCCGAAGCGCTGCTGCGAGGCAAACCCCTGGACGCCAACACGATTGCCGAAGTGGGCGAGGCCGCGAGCCGCGAATCGCGCCCCATCGGCGACGTGCGCGGCAGCGCCGACTACCGCCGCCAGATGGTGGCGGTGCTGGTGCGCCGAGCCATCGAACAAGCCATGAAGGAGGCTTCATGAGAGAAGTGATCCAACTGACCATCAACGGCGAAGAACGCGAGGTCGCCGTCGCCCACAACCGCAGCCTGCTCGACACGCTGCGCACCGAGGTCGGCCTTACCGGCACCAAGAAGGGTTGCGACGTGGGCGAATGCGGTTCGTGCACCGTGATCATGAACGGCAAGCCGATCAACTCGTGCCTGGTGCTGGCCATCGAAGCGCGCGGCGCCGACATCACCACCATCGAAGGCCTGCAACCTTCCGCCGATGAAACCCATCCGCTGCAGGACAACTTCATGCGCTGCGGCGCGGCGCAGTGCGGCTTCTGCACCCCCGGCATCGTGATGGCGGCCAAGGCGCTGCTCGACGAGAACCCCAAGCCCACGGTGGACGAGATCCGCTTCGCCATCGCAGGGAACATCTGCCGTTGCACCGGCTACACCAAGATCATCGATGCCATTGCCATGACCGCCGAAGGCTGCGGCGCATGCGTCAAAGGGGCCGCAACACCGCAGGAGGTCTCATGAGCCAGAACCTCAAGGACGACGACACCAACGTGATCGGGCGCAGCGTCAAGCGCACCGACCTGATCGGCAAGGTCACGGGCAGCGCCCTGTACGCGGGCGACTTCACCTGGCCCGGCATGCTTTACGGCCGCATCAAGCGCAGCAAGGTGGCGCACGCGCGCATCGTGCGCATCGACACCAGCAAGGCCCTGGCGCTGCCCGGCGTGAAGGCGGTGCTGACGCACGAGAACGTGCCGCGCGTGCTGCACGCCGGCTCGCCGCATCCGCGCTCCGCCTCCGTCACGCCCGACCAGTACATCCTGGACGAGCGGGTGCGCTACTGGGGTGAAGGCGTGGCGGCCGTCGCAGCCACCAGCGAGGAGATCGCCGAGGCCGCGCTCGACCTGATCGAGGTGGAGTACGAGGAACTGCCCGCGGTGTTCACCGTGGAAGAAGCGCAGTTGCCCACGTCACCCGCCATCCACGACCGGGGCTTCGGCCACAACCTGGTGCTGGCGCCGCAGGTGTTCAAGCGCGGCGACGTGGAACGCGGTTTCGCCGAGGCCGACGTGATCGTCGAAGGCGAGTACGAAGGCGGGCGCCCCACGCCGGCCTACATGGAGCCCAACGTCTGCGCCTGCCAGTGGGACGGCAACGGCAACCTCACGGTGTGGATCTCCACGCAGACCGCCTTCATGGTGCGCGGCATCATGGCCGAGGTGCTGGGCCTGCCGCTGTCCAAGGTGCGCGTGCTGGTCGACCACATGGGCGGCGGCTTCGGCGCCAAGCAGGACCTGTTCCAGCACGAATTCCTGTGCGCCTTGCTGGCCAGGATCACCAAGCGCGCGGTGCGCATGGAATACACGCGCGAGGAAACCTTCCTGGGCGGGCGCTCGCGGCACCCGGCCAAGATCTGGCTGCGCCAGGGCTTCAAGAAGGACGGCACCATCACCGCGCGCGAAGCGAAGGTGGTGTTCAACTCCGGCGCCTACGGTTCGCACGGCCCCGGCGTCACCATCGTCGGCACTTCGGCCCTGGTCTCGCTCTACCGCTGCGAGAACGTGCAACTGGAAGGCCGCTGCGTCTACACCAACAGCCCGATCGCCGGCGCCTTCCGGGGCTATGGCGTGGTGCAGACCTACTACGCGCTCGACATCCAGATGGACGAGGCGGCCGAGAAGCTGGGCATGGACCCGGCCGACCTCAAGCTCATGAACGCGGTGCGCGAGGGCGATATCGCGCCGTCCAACCACCCGTTGATCGGGCATGGCCTGGAAGACTGCATCCGCCATGGCCGCGAGCTGGTGAACTGGCAGGCCAGCCGCCGCCACGGCCGCGATCCCGGCGTGGTGAAGAGCGGCTGGGGCCTGGGCTGCGAGATGCACGGCAGCAGCGCCTACCCCGGCATCAAGGAGCAGGGCAACGCCATCGTCAAGATGAACGAGGACGGCTCGGTGGTGCTGCTCACCGGCACGGCCGGCCTGGGCACCGGCGCACACACCGCGCTGTCGCAGATCGTGGCCGAAGAACTCGGCGTGCCGTTCGAGTCGGTGTCCTGCGTGCACGGCGACACCAACGTCGTGCCCTGGGACATTGGCGCCTTCGCCAGCCACACCACCTACATGGGTGGCCGCGCCGCGCAGATGGCAGCAGAAAAGGTGAAGGAGCAACTGCTCGAACGCGCCGCCGGCATGCTGGAGGCGCCCGCCGCCGAGCTCGGCGTGAAGGAAGGCTGGGTGTTCGTCAACGGCAACCCCGACCGGCGCATGACCGTGAAGGACGTGGTGGGACCTCGCAAGGGCGTTCCGGCCGCGCAGTTCGTGGGCAGCGCCACCTACCACCCCACCAAGTCCTACTCGTTCGCCGCGCACTTCGTCGAGGTGAAGGTGGACACCGAGACCGGCCAGATCACGGTGGCGCAGGTGGTGCCGGTGCACGAGATCGGCAAGGTCATCCACCCCGTGGCGGCGGCCGGCCAGATCGAAGGCGGCATCCAGCAGGGCATCGGCCACACGCTGTACGAAGACCACCAGATCGACATGAAGACCGGCCGCTCGCTGAACGCCAACTTCGTCGACTACAAGATGCCGCTCTCCATGGACATGCCACCGATCCACACGGTGATCCTGGAGACCGCGCCCGACCCCGGTGGGCCGTTCGGTGCCAAGGGCGTGGGTGAAGACCCCATCGTCGCCATCGGCCCGGCGATCGCCAACGCGGTGTACGACGCCATCGGCGTGCGCTTCCGCCACTACCCCATCCGGCCCGAGCAGGTGCTCGAAGCGCTGAACAGGAAGTCTCGTCAGACCATCCAGGAAGGAGTTGCTCAATGAGCATGACATTCACCCCCGTCCGCCGGCCCGTGCCGGTGACCATCCTCACCGGCTTCCTCGGCGCGGGCAAGACCACGCTGCTGAACCACATCCTCACCGAGAAGCACGGCATGCGCATCGCGGTGATCGAGAACGAGTTCGGCGAGGTCGACGTGGATTCCGACTTGGTGATGGCCAACTCGGACGAGGAAATCTTCCAGATCGTCAACGGCTGCATCTGCTGCACGGTGGATGTGCGCAACGACCTGGTCAAGACCTTGCAGATGCTGCTGGAGCGCCCGGAACAGTTCGACCACATCCTCGTCGAGACCAGCGGCCTGGCCGATCCCACGCCGGTGGCCGCGACCTTCTTCATGGACAACGAGGTTGCGAAGCAAGTGGTGCTCGACGGCGTGGTCACGCTGGTGGACGCGCTGCACGTGCAGCCGCACCTGGACGACCCGGCGCTCGCCGAGCACGACAACCAGGCCGTGCAGCAGATCGTGGTGGCCGACCGCATCCTGCTGAACAAGACCGACCTGGTGGCGCCGGCGCAACTCGTCGATCTGGAAGACCGCATCCGTGCGCTCAACAGCAACGCGCCCATCCTGCACACCGTGCAGGCGCGGGTCGACCTGACCAGGATCCTGGGCCTGCAGTCCTTCGAATGCGATGCCCTGGCCTCGACGGACCCGCATTTCTTCGACAGCCCTGGCCATGCGTGCGACGAACATTGCCAGCATGGGGATCACGACGGCGGTGGTCAACACTCGCACGACGTGGCGGCCATGCTCGCGCCGCACAGCCACGACCCGTCCGTCGGCTCGGTCTCGCTGCTGTTCGACCAGCCCTTCGACACCGAGCGCCTGATGCAGTCGCTCAATGCGCTGCTCGCCGTGGACGGCGACGACATCTACCGCGTCAAAGGCATCCTGCATGCACGCGGTGACGACCGCCGCCACGTGCTGCAGGGCGTGCACCGCCTGCTCGAACTCAAGCCCTCCATGCCGTGGTGGGACGAGAAGCCCGGCAGCAAGCTCGTCTTCATCGGCCGCCGCCTGGACAAGGTGGCGCTGCGTGAGCGCCTGACCGCCTGCACGGTCAGTGCACCCGTGTTTCAAGAGGCTCCGGAAGCCGCCTGAAGCGCTTCAACCCGTCATCCACAGGAGACCGATCTCATGATCATCGATATCAGCTGCTACCCCACCGACCAGGTCGATTTGGCCTGGTGGCACGATGGGGAGCCCTACACCGTGGACCGCCTGCTGGCGACCATGGACGGCCCCTATTACGTCAACGGCAAGCCGCGCCGCATCGACAAGGCCTTCATCCAGCCGCCTCAGGGCAACACCATCTACACCTGGACCGATGGCGAGAAGGGTGGGCGCGAGTCCATCGATGCCTACATGGCCTACACGCTCAAGTGCGTGCAGGAACACCCCGATCGCTTCATCGGCTGCTTCGTCTACAACCCGCGCTGCGGCGTGAAGAACGGCGTGGAGGCCATCGAGCGCTACGTCAAGGAACACGGTTTCAAGATGGTGCAGATGCAGGCCAACATGCACGCCTACCGGCCCGATCGCGCGCTCGACTGGGTGCGCCCGGCCTTCGAGAAGTGTGCCGAGCTGGGCGTGCCCGTCAAGCTCCACACCGGCGACGGCCCGTACAGCATTCCTTCCGAGTGGATTCCGATGATCAAGGCGTTCCCCACGGTGAACTTCATCATGGCCCACTTCGGCGTGCAGACGGGTGGCGTCTACTGCTTCGAGCCCTACCAGTGGGCCATGGACCTGCCCAACGTGTACTGCGAGTCCGGCTGGTGCCTGCAGTCGCGCATCGTCGAATTCGCCAAGACCCTGCCCAAGCACAAGATCCTGTTCGGCACCGACACGCCGCCCAACGAGCCCGGCATGTGGCTGCGCCTGCTGGAGGTGCTGTGCACCAACCCGCCGCAGGGCCTGAACCTGGACGAGGAGACGCTCGAAGACTACCTGGGCAACAACATCGCCCGCATGATCGGCATCGAGCCCACGCCTTACCCCAAGACCTTCGAAGACGCCGAAAAGCAACTGGGCCGCAAAGTGGCGCGCCAGCCGGTGATCGACCTGTATTGACGACGATCTGGAGAAGAACACATGATCATTGACACCCACCTGCACCCGACCAACCTGGTCGACGAGGCCTGGCGCCACACCGGCACGCCCTTCAACGGCGAGCGCATGCTCAAGCTGATGGACGGCCCCTACATGATCAACGGCAAGCCGCGCCGCATCGACATGGGCTTCATCCAGCCGCCGCCGGGCAATACGGGTTACCGCGACGGCAACCGCCGCGGGCGCGAGGGCGTGCGCGACTACATGGCCTACATCGCCGAGCTCACGCAGAAGTACCCCGATCGCTTCATCGGCAACTTCACCTACAACCCGCGCTGGGGCCCCGAGAACGGCGCGGCGGAGCTGGAATTCCACATCAAGGAGTACGGCTTCAAGATGATCAAGCTGCACGCCAACATGCACGGCTACCGGCCCGACCGCGCGCTGGACTGGCTGCGCCCGGCGATGAAGGTCTGTGCCAAGTACGGCACCGTGGTGCTGATCCACACCGGCGACGGCCCCTTCACGATCCCGACGATGTTCTACCCGATCATCCGCGAGTTCCCGATGGTGAATTTCGTCATCGCGCACTTCGGCATCCAGACCGGTGGCAACTACTCGTTCGAGACCTTCTGGATGGCGATGGACACGCCCAATGTGTACGTGGAGTCGGGCTGGTGCTTCCAGGCGCGCATCGCCGAGTTCGCCAAGGAGCTGCCCAAGCACAAGCTGGTGTTCGGCACCGACAGCCCACCCAACGAGCCGGGCATGTGGCTGCGCGAGCTGGAGATGCTGTGCCGGCCCGCGCCGCATGGCATCGACCTCGACGAGGACACGCTGGAGGACTACCTGGGCAACAACATCGCCCGGCTGTGCGGCATCAAGACCAGCGCACCGCCCAAGACGCAGGAAGAAGCCCAGGCCCGCCTGACCGATTCCTACGCCACCGGCCCCACCACCGCCACGGCCTGAAACCCGCAGGTGCCATGACACAACAAGCCACGACGACCATCAGCGCCCAGGCCCAGGGCTTCCAGAACTTCCTGGCGGACTACCGCGCGCGGTACCCCGAGGACGTTCTGGCCTTCGGCGGCCCGGTCAGCGCCGACCAGGAAATCACCGCCATCGTTCAGCAGCTCGCGCTGGAAGGGCGGTACCCCATGCTGGTGTTCGACCAGGTGCAGGGCCTGGCGTCGCCCGTGGCCACCAACGTGTTTGCCTCGCGCACCCGCGTGGCGCGCATGCTGGGTGTGCCGCTGGAGGGCCTGCACAAGGCCTACCAGCAGCGCGCCCGGCAGCGCATGGCACCGAAACTGGTGGACAGCGGCCCGGTGCTGGAAGACGTGCAGACCGACAAAGACATTGATCTGCGGCGCCTGCCGCTGGTCAACCACTTTGCCAGCGACCGCGCGCCCTACATCACCAACGCGGTGATGGTGGCCGAGCACCCGGACACCGGGGTCGGCAACCTCAGCTACCACCGCTCCATGCTGCATTCGCCCACCGAGATCGCCACCAGCCTGCATTCGCGCGGCGACCTGTGGCGCCTGCTGCAGATCGCCACCGAGCGCGGCAAGCCCATGCCGGTGGCCATGGTCATCGGTGCGCACCCGCTGTTCATGCTGGCAGCGTCGGCCCGCGTGCCGTTCGATGTGGACGAACGCGACGTGGCCGGTGGCCTGATGGGTGCGCCGCTGGAGGTGGTGCGCACACCCAAGCATGGCATCCACGTGCCCGCGCACGCCGAGATCGTGCTCGAAGGTGTCATCGATCCCACGCAGCGCGCCGACGAAGGCCCCTTCGGCGAGTTCACCGGCTACTCGTCGAACCGCTCCACCAACAATCTCTTCCAGGTGCAGACGGTGATGCAGCGCAAGAAGGCCATGCTGGTGGACGTGGTCGGCGGCAACTCCGCGGAACACCTGAACCTGGCGCGCATCCCGCGCGAATCCGAGATGGCGGAAAAGCTCATGGAGCGTTTTCCCGGCGTCACAGCGCTGCACTACCCGAACTCCGGCACGCACTTCCACGCCTATGTGGCGCTCAAGCAATTGCGCCCCGGCGAAGCGAGGCAGGTGATGCTGGGCCTGCTCGGCTGGGACCCCTACCTCAAGACCGTGATCGCCGTCGACCCCGACGTGGACGTGACGCACGACGAACAGGTGCTCTGGGCATTGGCCACCCACTTCCAGCCGCACCGCGACCTGCTCATGGTCGACGGCCTGCCCGGCTCCGCACTCGACCCATCGGCCTCCGGCGTGGGCACCACCTCGCGCATGGGCCTGGACGCCACGCGCGGGCCGGACTTCGATGGGGTACGCGCCGTGCTGTCGGACGCGGCGGTGGCGCGGGCGAAGGAACTGCTGGGCGCCAAGGCCTGAGGGTATCGGCGGGAGCGCCGGTCTATACTGCCGCCGTCGCACGAAAAAGGTGCGACCGGGATTGGCGTCCTGCGCATCGTTGCGGTTAGCCGCAACGCTTTTGACTTGATCGCGAGGCTTGCGGCTTTCTTCTTGCTTGGTCACTTTTTGGTGGCCCGGGCAGGGAGCCGCAAGGCTCGCCGTCATTCGCAACGATGCGCGGTACGCCAACCTGCTCGGGCCACCGCCACCTCATGAGGGTGGCGGTGGTGTTCACCGCGACAGGGAGGCCAACACATGCAAACCCAACCGTCCACGCCCCGGCCCAGGCTGGCCGTGCTGATCGACGCCGAAAACGCCCACGCCGCACAGACCACGCGGCTCATGACTCGCATCGCCGGCTACGGCAAACCCACCGTGCGCCGCGCCTACGGCGACTGGACGACGACCCAGCTCGCCCCATGGAAAAAGATCCTCCACACCCACGCCATCCGCCCCTGCCAGCAGTTCAGCTACGTCAAGCGCAAGAACAGCACCGACTCCGCCCTCATCATGGACGCCATGGAATTGCTGCACACCCGCAGCGTGGAAGGCTTCTGCATCGTCTCGTCCGACAGCGACTACACGGGCCTCGCCGGGCGCATCCAGGAAGCGGGCCTGATGGTCTACGGCTTCGGGCAGAGCGATACAGCGGCGGCGTTCGTGGCGGCTTGTGATGCGTTTGTGTTTCTGGATGCAGTGGAGGCAGCTTAGGCAGCCTTGAAAGCCGGTACATCTTTGCCAATGGCTAGATCGACTGGGCCTAAGAGTGGCTTTCAGACTCGTGCCGCCACGTGGCCAGGTCGATGCGGCAACACCATTTCGCAGCCCGCGACCATTCCGGCGCATCGACGGGGACCGGCTCGACCGTTCCATCTGCGATGAGGTCGTCAACCGAGCCATCCCCGCCTGTATCGTCCATGTAGACATGAACGAGAAGACCCGCATACAAGGCGATATCGGCTCCTGAGGAGTCTGTCCTGGAGTCACCTTGAGCCAACAGACAGAGGTCCGGCTCCAGCATTTCATTGAAGTCGATGTAAATGCGTGGACGGTCCATGCGTGACAGTTAGATGGTGCGTTGAATGTCCGCTTCTGGTCGAGTTCTGCCCGATGCTCAGATCTCTAGCAGTTGCGCGCCCAGCACAACAAAGCTGCTGCCACCCGTGATGGATTCGACGCCCCAAGGCTTCGTCGTCGCCGCGCGGACCAATGAGCGGCCTCCCGCATCGATCCATTCTGATTCGACTTCACAAGCGATGACGCCCGGTGCGGGAAGCGCGCCGTTGGCGACCGAAGTGGAGCTCACGATGGCCTCCTTCTCCACGAACCGGTGCACCCGGCCGTGTGCATCGACCAAGAAGCATTCCACCAGGGGCGGAAATACGCTGTGGTCAACCACTCGCGTGATTTCAACGATGAGGGCCTTCATCGTGGCGTCTGGACACACTACTGTGCGCACTGCCTGAGCTTTTCAATGATCGGTGAGGCGTCTGCCCATTGAATCGTCATCGCCGTTTCGCCGTCAATCGACAGTTTGAAATTTTGCTTGTCGCTCATGCCATTCAGCGCCGCCGTCAATCCCGGCACGGCAAACGCGACCTCGCCAACCTCGATCGATTTTCGGTAGTTGAACACCTGAACAGTCTGAGCAGGCTCGTCATTTTGCTGGAGGGTGATCTTCAGCTTGGTGACGTTGCGCGGCTTGGGCAGCCCCGTGCCTTGAAACATGAGCCAGGCATCTTGCTTGGGCTGTTGAAATCCCACGATGGTGACCATGCCGCCGATCACGCCGTCTTTCATGTTGCTCGTGTATTTGGCGAACGATGCAGCGCACAAATTGCCCTCGGGTGTGGGGGTGGACTCCACATTCCAGACCCCTTTGGCGTACGCCTCACGCTTGGCCTTGTCTTCCTGTTCTTTCTTCACGCGCAGGCGTTCCAGGCGAGCCAGCTCCTCAGGGCTTCGGACGATGCCGTTGCTTCTGGGTCGATCGGAGCCAATGGCCTCGATGGCAGCGCGACGGTCACGCAGCATGTCCCAACCCGTGTACACATAGGGCGGGCTGCAACCGTTCCCGTTGAACACCATGCCGATCGGGCAGGCAACCGCTGGAACCGGGAGCACAAGAGCAAGGCAAAAAAGTATCGACGGATTTTTCATGTCGGCCAGGGGATGCGAGGCGATGCCGATGCACCGTCTGAAGAAAAATCCCAGTGTAAGAACTCCTGAACTCGGCGTGTATGCCCTTAAGGGCAGTCCACGAAGTGGCCGAACCGATCCAAATACCGAATGAACGCTATTTCAACCATGTCTTCACGCGGCCGGAAAGCGCTTCGGTGCTGATGCCGTAGCGCTCATGCAGCGTGGGCAGGGCGCCCGCGTCGAGGTAGGCGTCTGGCAGGCCCGCCAGGCGGAAGCGCTCGGGCGCCGCACCGTTCTGCAAGAGGTAACTGGCCACCGCCTCGCCCAGGCCGCCGATCACGGAGTGGTTCTCGGCCACCACCACCAGGCGCGGCTTGCGCAGCACCTCGGCCAGGATGGTCACCTCGTCCAGCGGCTTGATGGTCGGACAGTGAAGCACGGCCACACCGATGTGATCGGCCTTGAGCGCTTGCGCCACTTCCAGCGCGCGCATGGTCATGAACCCGCTGGAGATGATGAGCACCTCGTCGCCGTCCACCAGTCGTTTGGCCTTGCCCAGTTCGAAGCGGTAGTCGTACTCGTCCAGCACCAGTGGCACGTTGCCGCGCAGCAGACGCATGTAGACCGGGCCGTTGTGTGCGGCCATCTGCGGCACGGCCTGCTCGATGTCGAGTGCGTCACAGGGATCGATGATGGTCAGGCCGGGAATGCCGCGCATCATGGCCAGGTCTTCCGTGGCCTGGTGGCTGGGGCCGTAGCCTGTGGTCAGGCCGGGCAGGGCGCAGCACATCTTGACGTTGAGGTTTTCCTCGGCGATCACCTGGTGGATGAAGTCGTAGGCCCGGCGCGTGCCGAACACGGCGTAAGTGGTTGCGAAAGGAATCAGGCCTTCCTTGGCCATGCCGCCGGCCGCGCCCATGAGCAGTTGTTCGGCCATGCCCATCTGGTAGAAGCGCTCGGGGTAGGCCTGTGCAAACAGGTGCAGGTCGGTGTACTTGGCCAGGTCGGCGGTCATGCCCACGATTTCGGGGCGGTTGGCGGCCAGTTCGACCAGTGCCTTGCCAAACGGCGCGGCTTTCACGCGCTGGCCCTCGCCTGCGATGGAGGCGATCATGGCGGAGGTGGTCAGGCGGGGTTTCTTCTCGGCAAGGGCGGTCATGCAGCGGCTCCTTCGGGGGCGGTCTGATCGAGGATGGCAAGGGCTTGTTGCCACTCGGGCGGATCGACGCGGATGAAATGGTTCTTGTCGCGCGTCTCCAGGAAGGGTACGCCCTTGCCCATGAGGGTGTTGAACAGGATCACGCGCGGCTTGGCCTCCTTGAGATGGCGGGCCGCATCGAATGCAGCCAGCACGGCGGCCAGGTCGTTGCCGTCGATGCGCTGCACATGCCAGCCGAAGGCGGCCCACTTGTCGGCCAGTGGCTCGAAGCCCAGAACCTGACTGCTGGGGCCGTCGGCCTGCTGGTTGTTGATGTCCACCAGGCAGATCAGGTTGTCCAGCCGATGGTGCGCGGCCGACATGGCGGCTTCCCAGGTCGATCCTTCGTCGAGTTCGCCGTCGCTCATGGAGTTGTAGACGAAGGCCGGGTTCTGTTTCTGCTTCAGACCGAGCGCCATGCCAACACCAATGACCAGACCCTGGCCAAGCGACCCGCCGGAGATCTCCATGCCAGGCGTGTAGGTTGCCATGCCCGACATGGGGAGACGGCTGTCATCGCTGCCATAGGTTTCGAGCTCTTCCTGCGGAATGACGCCCGCCTCGATCAGCGCAGCGTAGTGGGCGATGGCGTAGTGGCCGTGCGAAAGAAGGAACCTGTCGCGGCCTTCCCACTCGGGGTTGTCGGTCTGCAGGTTCAGCGCGTGGCCATAGGCCACGGCCAGCACATCGGCCCAGCCCAGCGCCTGGCCGATGTAGCCCTGGCCCTGGACCTCACCCATGCGGACGGCGTAGCGGCGGATGCGGTGGGCGCACCGGGCCAGCGCCGGCAGTTTGTCTGCGGCGGAAGTCATAGGAATCTCCTGTGTGGAAGCGGGGAACGAAGAAGGGGTCAGCGAAGGATCGAGGCGGGTACGTAGGAGACCAGCGCGAGCACGAGGAAAGCGACGGCGTAGAACGGCCCGAGCTCCCGAACGGTCTGGCCCACCTTGACCTTGGCCAGGGCCGAGGTGATGAACAGCGTGGTGCCCACTGGCGGCGTGTACAGGCCGATGGCCAGGTTCACCACCATGATGATGCCGAGCTGCGTGGTGTCCATCCCGATGCTCTGGGCCAGGGGGAGGAACACCGGGGCCAGCAGCAGCACGGCGGCCGGCAGGTCGATGAACATGCCGATGAATAGCATCATCAGGTTCATGATGAGGATGATCAGCCAGGCTTCGTGCACATGGGTGGTGACCCAGTTGGCGATGCCGCTGGGCATCTGGTCGTAGGTGAGCAGCCAGCCGATGGCGGCCGAGGCCATGATCACCAGCAGCACCACGCCGGTGGCCAGGCCGGCGGACACCACGGCGTCGTTGAGGCGCTTGAACGAGAGGTCTCGATAAACCACCACCGACACCGCCGCGGCGTAGAGGGTGGACAGCACGGCCACCTCGGTGGGCGTTGCGATGCCGAAGCGCAGGAACACCACAATCAGGGCCGGCAGCAGCAGCGCAGGCGAGGCGTACAGCAGATGGGTGCGGAACGTGTTCCAGTCAATGGGCGTGGTGTCGCGCGGAAAGTTGCGGCGGCGGCCCACCCACCAGCACACGAACATGAAGCCGCCGCACATCAGCAGGCCGGGCAGGATGCCCGCCACAAACAGCGACGCGATCGAAGCGTTGGCTGTCAGCGCGAACAGGATCATCGGGATCGACGGCGGGATCAGGATGTCGATGGTGGCGGCGGCGGCCAGCGTGGCAGCGGAGAAGGCCGGCGGGTAGCCCAGCCTCTTGTGCCAGGGGATCATCAGCGAGCCGATGGCCGAAGCGTCGGCCACGGCCGAGCCCGATACACCGCCAAACAGCGTGGACGAGAGAACGCCCACCTGTGCCGGGCCGCCGTGAAATCGGCCGATGAGGGTGCTGAGCACGCCAACCAGCGCGGAGCCCAGGCGCCCTCCCATCATCAGGGAACCGGTGAGCATGAAGAAGGGGATCGCGATCAGCGGAAAGCTCTGCACCTGCGCCACCATTTGCTGCACCAGCAGGTCGAGTGGAACCCGGTCGGAGGTGGCTGCTGCCGCCATGGCGGCGACCAACAGGGCGTGGGCGATGGGCATGGCCAGCACGGCCGACCCGAGAAAGACCAGAAGGATGAGTGCGCTCATGGTGAGTTCCTTGGCATGTGCGGCGGGGTTTACCAGTGCGCCTCGGGCACGGCGCGTTCTTCGCCCACCGGGTGTTCCACCGGCGGCGCATTCCAGGCGTTCCACGCCGACTTGAGCGCCAGCAGGCACAGCATCAGCAGCCCTCCCATGACACAGCCGTACGTCAGCGAACCGGGTGCCTGCAGGATCGGTGACTTTTCATCGTGCACGATCTCCAGCATCTGGAAGGTGGCCCAAGTCAGCGTGCCATAGAGCGCTGCGACCACCAGCCAGGTCCCGATGGCTGCCCAGCGGCGCAACGCTGCCGGGACCGCGTCCATCAGGAAGCTGGTGGTGATGTGCGCACCGTGAGCTGCAGCCAGAACCACGCCGGACATGACCAGCCAGGGGAACAGCAGTTCGGGCAGTTCGTTGGCCCACTGCAGACTGCTGCCCGTGGCATAGCGCAGCACGGTGTTGGCCACCAGGATCACAAAGATGACGGCCGTGCTGATCCACAGCATCAACCGGCACAGGCCGACAACGGCGCGCTCGATCAGGTTCATCGCAAACTCCTTGGGCGGTCCGAGCCGTGCTCAACGCGCTGCGGCAATGACCTTCTTCAGGTACGGGCCAATGGGCGAAGCCAGCCACTTGTCGTCCACCGCAGCGGTTGCTTTGGCAAACGCTGCCTTGTCCACTGTGCTCACCTGTACGCCCTTGGCCTTCAGGTCGTCCAACAGCTTGGCGTCGGCATCGGCAGACAGCTTGCGCTGCAGCGTCGTGGCCTCGGTGGCAGCTTCCTGCACGGCCTTCTTGTCGGCGTCGGACAGGCGATCCCAGGTGCGCTTGCTCATCAGGAAGGGCGTCATCTGGAACATGTGGCTGGTCAAGGCCAGGTGCTTCTGCACTTCGTAGAGCTTGCTGGCGTGGATGTTCACTAAGGGGTTCTCCTGGCCATCCACCACGCCTTGCTGCAGCGCGACATACAACTCGGCGAACTTGATCTGCTGCGCCTCGGCACCAAGGGCTTGCATGATGTCCACCAGCACCGCATCGGGTGGGGTGCGCATCTTCAGACCCTTCATGTCATCGACCTTTGTGATCGGGCGCTTGCTGTTGGTCATGTGGCGGATGCCGTTGTCCCAGTACCCCAGTACGACCATGCCCTTGTCGGCAGATTTCTGCGCCAGTTCCTGGCCCAGCGGGCCGTCCAGCAGCTTGAAGGCCTGCGCCGGCGTGGAGAACATGAAGGGCATGCCGAAAGCCGCGTATTCGGGCACGGCTACTGAAACGGCGCCCTGCGAGTTGGCGGTCATGTCGAGTGCGCCCGTGCGCACGGCGGTCACCATTGCTGCGTCGTCGCCCAATTGGGCTGAGGGAGCAACCTGCACCTCGATGCGTCCGGCCGTCTTGACCTTGAGCACATCGGCGAACTTCACGGATGCCTCATGGCGCGGATTGCCCGGCGCGGCGCCGTGGCCCAGGGTCAGCTTGGTGGCCTGGGCCTGCGCGGCCAGGGGCAAGGCTGCAGCCAGCGCCGCGACTGCGGACATGGCCAGAAGGGAGCGGGTGAAGGTCTTGCGTTGCATGGTGTTGTCTCCGATGGTTTGGGGTGAGGGCGCAGGGAAAAATCAGTGGATCAGCATGCCGCCGTTCACATCGAGCGTGATGCCGGTGCAGTAAGTCGAGAGCGGGCTGGCCAGGAAAACGCAGGCGCCAGCGATGTCGTCCGCGCGGCCCAGGCGGGCCAGTGGAATGGTCTCGGCGATCTCGGCCTTTTTCTCTTCGGTGAGCTTGCCTTTGAGGATGTCCGTGCCGATCAAACCGGGCGTGATGCAGTTGACACGGATGTTTTCCGGGCCGAATTCGCGCGCCATGGCGCGCGCCAGGCCCAGCACGCCGGCCTTGGCGGCCGAATAGTGTGGTCCACCCAGGATGCCGCCGCCGCGCTGTGCCGACACCGAAGAGATGCAGACGATGGAGCCGCTGCGCTGCGCACGCAGTGTGGGCAACACGGCTTGCGACATGTACAGCGTGCCGCGCAGGCTCACGTCCAGGATGCGGTCGTAGTCGGCGCCAGTGATCTCCAGCGTCTTCACCGGCTGTGTGATACCGGCGTTGTTCACCAGCGTGTCGATGCGACCAAAAGCCTTGAGCACGGCAGCCACGGCAGCGTCGCACGAGGCCTTGTCGGTCACGTCGGCCACGATGCCGATGGCACCGCCGCCAATCTGTGCAGCGGCAGCGGCTGGGTCGGCGCGCTCCAGGTCGAGGATGGCGACCTTGGCGCCCTGCGATGCCATTAGCCGGGCGGTGGCGAAACCCAGACCATTGACGCCGGCCCCGCCGGTGATGATGGCCACGTTGTCCTTGAGCAGCATGTGTCTTGTCTCCAATGGTTGAAACCGTGTTGGAGACGAATTCTCAAATCGGACGATGTTGATGACAAGCGATAAAAGGTCAGCGTAAGATGACAGTTTGTCATTCAACATGAGGGTTCACCCCATGGCCTCCTTGCCTCCCATTGCCAACTTGCAGGCGTTCGAAGCGGTGGCCCGGCGGCGCAGTTTTGCGCTGGCCGCAGTCGAGCTGCACCTCACGGCCTCCGCCATCAGCCACCAGGTGTCGCGGCTCGAATCGCACCTGGGTGTGCGCCTGTTTGAGCGCAGCGCCCACGGCGTGCGCCTGAGCCCAGCCGGGGACCATTACCGGTTGCACGTGGGCGCGGCGCTGAACGCGATCGCAACCGCCACGGACGACCTGCGCCAGGGCATTCGCAACAGCCTGTACGTGCACTCGGCACCCAGCATCGCCAGCCTGTGGCTCATGCCGCGCCTGCACCGCTTCGCGCAGGCCTATCCCGACATCTCGCTCAACCTCTCAGCCGCCCACACACCCAGCGATTTTGCGCTCGGGCAGGCCGACATCGACATCCGCTATGGCATACCGCAATGGGGCGGCTTGGTGGTCGAAGCACTGTTCGTCGAGTCACTGGTGCCACTGGCCAGCCCGGCCTTCATCAAGGCGCACAAGCTCAAGAAGGTCGAGCAACTGCTGGACGTGCCGCTGATCCAGAGCAATGTGAGCATCGTGCAGTGGTCCGACTGGTTCGACCGCTTCACCAAGCTGCGTGCGCCCGACCGTTTCTCCCTGCGTTTCGACCGCGCACAGATGTCGCTCGACGCCGCGACCCAGGGTCTGGGCGTGGCGCTGGAGAGCGCCTTGAACGCGGGCGGTCACCTGGCGGAGGGCAAACTCAAGGCACCATTTGGCATGGACAAAGCCATTCGCGTGAAGGCGCACTTTGCCGTTTACCCCGAGCGCCATGCCAAGCGCCCAGCAGTGGAGGCGTTTCTGTCGTGGCTGCATGGTGAGGCCGCGAGGGCCTGAAGTTCCGCTGCGTCAGCAGCAAACACGCTGCCTTAAGGGGCAGTCTTCGAGCAGGGTTGCCCCTAGACCCGATCAAACGGCTTCCGATCCAGCAGACAGTCGATGAACGCACCGAGGAGGGCAGGTCGGTGCTGCCTGCTTGGGTAGTAGAGGAACAGTCCCGGGCGTGAAATCGACCAGTCTGCGAGGACCTGGACCAGCCGACCCTGGGCCAGAAGTTCACCCACGCCATCGTGCTCGAAGTGGTAGGCAATGCCGAGCCCGTTGACTGCAGCTGCAATGCCGATGTCGGCGTGGTTGGTGACGACGGGGCCGTCCACCGCGACTTCAAGTCGCTTTCCCCTTTTCTCGAACTCCCAGTGGTAGTGCCTGCCGTCCATCTGGAGCCGCCAGTTGATGCATGAATGGCTGTGCAAGTCTGCGGGTGTCTTGGGTATGCCTCGCGCAGCGAGGTACTCGGGAGACGCCACGGCCACCATGTTCAGGTCTGGCGTGAGGCGGATGGCCACCATGTCTTTCTCGAGCCGCCCACCCACGCGGATGCCTGCGTCAAAGCGGCCAACGACGATATCGGCCAGCGCGTCGTCGACCACGATGTCGAGCAGCACGTCAGGGTATGCCTTGTGAAAGCGTGCCAGCCTGGGCGCAATGATGGTTCTTGCTGCGATCCCCAGCGTGTTGATGCGAAGCGTGCCGTTCATCTGCCCTGTCGCCTCGCTGGCTTCAGCGACTGCGGCGGCCATCTCCCGAAACAGCGGAGCGATGCGCCGGTAGAGCAGTTCGCCGCTGGCCGATGGCGCGACGCTTCGCGTGGTGCGATTCAGAAGGCGGGCGCCGATGCGGCCTTCCAACTGGCGGATGGTCTGGCTGAGTGCCGAAGGCGACAGGCCCAGATGCTCGGCTGCTCGGGCGAAGCTGGCCCGTTCCACCACCGCCGCGAATGCTTTCAGTTCGGCAAATTCAGCCCCACGCATTATGTATTCCTTTCTACACAGACCATCCAGATATTAAGTGATTCACTAAATTCACCTCGACGCGCATCCTACGGCCTTCATCAACCGCATGGAACCAAAACATGAATACCTTGACCTGTCCCGAGATCGCATCGCTGGAGATCACGGCATGAGCTTCGACCTTCACCTGAATGGCCTGCGGGCCGTGGTCACCGGCGGCACGATGGGCCTTGGGGCGGCAGTCGTGAAAACCCTTGCGGAGGCCGGCGCCCGGGTGGCGACATCCGCGCGCACGCTGCCAACGCAGCCGGTGGAGGGGGTCACCTACATCGCCGCCGATCTGTCGACGGCGGAAGGTGCGAGTCGCCTGGCTCAGACCCTTCTGGAAGATTGGGGCGGTGTCGACATCCTGATCAACGTGCTCGGCGGCTCAAAGACGCCCGGTGGTGGTTTTGCTGCGATCACTGATGAGCACTGGTTCGCCGAACTGAACCTGAACCTGATGCCTGCCGTGCGTCTGGATCGCGCACTGCTGCCAACGATGCTGGCTCAAGGCTCAGGTGTCATCATCCACGTCAGCTCCATCCAGCGCGTGCTGCCTTTGCCCGAGTCCACCACCGCCTACGCCGCGGCCAAGGGCGCCCTCACCACGTACAGCAAGTCGCTGGCCAGAGAGGTGACGCCCAAGGGCGTTCGCGTGCTGAGCGTGGCGCCGGGCTGGATCGAGACCGAGGCCTCCGTGGCGTTTGCGGAACGGATGGCGGCAGATGCGGGAACCGACTACGAGGGCGGCAAGAAAATCGTCATGGACTGGCTGGGCGGAATTCCCGTGGGGCGACCCGCCAAACCCCAAGAGGTGGCCGATCTGATCGCTTTCCTGGCGTCCCCTCGATCCGCTTCCATCGCAGGGTCCGAGTATCGGATCGACGGCGGCACGGTTCCCACCTTGTAGCCGACAACCGCAACGGAAGGCCCTAGTTGCAGACAACGCCGTCGGCGTCGAGCGAAGGCGGCCGCGCAAGATCCGCATCAATCCCCATCACCGCACTGGCCCGCTCAACCGCCTGCCAAAGGGGCGCGGGCATTCTCAGAATGTCTTCCGGTGAATCTGCCTGCGCAATCCAGGCGCTGATCTGGTGGTGTTGATCGGGCGTCAGCAGAGCCAGGTGCAACATCTCGTCAATGGTTTTCATCGCGTGGTCAGTCAGGTCTTGGCGCGAGGTCGCTCGCGAAGGGTAAAGCTGGCATAAGGGTAGCCGACCCATCGCGGCGCCGCTGGTCACGGGCTGCAGGCAGCGAAGGACAGGAGTCGTGGTATTTTCCAAGCCTTGCAAACCGGAGATGACCTGATGCAGCCTGAAGAAGAGAATTGCGACGTGCTGGTGGCCGGTGGCGGCCCCGCCGGGTCGACCATTGCGGCCTTGCTGGCGCGTGAAGGCCGCAAGGTGGTGTTGCTGGAGAAGGAGCACCATCCGCGCTTCCACATTGGCGAGTCGCTGCTGCCTGGCAATGTGGCCTTGTTCGACAAGCTGGGTGTGCGGGACCAGATCGAGAAGATCGGCATGCCGAAGTTCGGCATCGAGTTCGTGCCGCCGGACCTGGACTATTGCAGTTACGTCGATTTCGCCGAGGGCTGGGATCCTTCCATGGCGTCGGCCTGGCAGGTGCGCCGCTCGGAAATGGATGAGCTGCTTTTCCGCCATGCGGCCAAGTTGGGCGCCGAGGCGCTGGAGGGCGCCAAGGTGAAGGATGTGGCGTTCGACGACGAGGGCGCCCGGGTGGAGGCGGTGCTGGAAAGCGGTGAAACGCGCCGCTGGCGTGCGCGCTTCGTGGTGGACGCCACAGGCCGCGACACGATGCTGGCGAACAAGTTCAAGTGCAAGCAGAAGAACAAGGACCACAACAGCACGGCGCTGTTCGGCCACTTTCGCGGCGCCCGCCGGCTGGAAGGCAAGCGCGAGGGCAACATCAGCATCTGCTGGTTCGAGCACGGCTGGTTCTGGTTCATCCCGCTGGCCGACGGCACCACGAGCGTGGGCGCGGTGTGCTGGGCCTACTACCTGAAGGCGCGCGACAAGCCGCTGAAGGA
>VFQP010001482.1_pt1 | contig 31198 bp, 26 predicted proteins | sample 3512351 | NCBI WGS metagenome assembly VFQP01 (sample SAMN10412372, study PRJNA504923) | tailings metagenome | isolation source: Relicate 1 Philex TSF1 revegetated site | place: Philippines: Tuba, Benguet | collected 2017-08-29
CAGGTTGAACATCGAGTAGTTCAGCGAGTGGAAGCCCGCCAGCGTGATGAACTGGAACTTGTAGCCCATGGCGCCGAGTTCGCGCTGGAACTTGGCGATCGTGGCGTCGTCGAGGTTCTTCTTCCAGTTGAACGACGGCGAGCAGTTGTAGGCGAGCTTCTTGCCTGGATGTGCCTTGTGAACGGCCTCGGCGAACTTCTTTGCCTGGGCGAGGTCCGGCTTGCCGGTCTCCATCCAGATCAGGTCGCAATGCGGCGCATAGGCGATGGCGCGGGCGATGCACGGCTCGATGCCGTTCTTCACCTGGTAGAAGCCTTCCACGGTGCGGCCCTTGTCATGGTCGACGAAGGGCTGGTCGCGCTCGTCGATGTCGGAGGTGAGCAGCTTGGCGGCCTCGGCGTCGGTGCGGGCGACGATCAGCGTCGGCGTGCCCATGACGTCGGCGGCGAGGCGCGCGGCGTTCAGGTTGCGGATGTGCGCCGCGGTTGGGATCAGCACCTTGCCGCCGAGATGGCCGCACTTCTTTTCCGAAGCCAGCTGGTCCTCGAAGTGGACGCCGGCGGCGCCTGCCTCGATGAAGGCCTTCATGATCTCGAAGGCGTTGAGCGGCCCGCCGAAGCCGGCCTCGGCGTCGGCGACGATCGGCGCGAACCATGTGTCGACCGACAGGCCGTTGCCCTCCGACGTCTCGATCTGGTCGGCGCGCTGCAGCGTCCGGTTGATGCGCTTGGCGAGCTCCGGCGCGGCGTTCGCCGGGTAGAGCGACTGGTCGGGGTACATCGCGGACGCGGTGTTCGCGTCGGCTGCGACCTGCCAGCCCGACAGGTAGATGGCCTTCAGGCCGGCGCGCACCATCTGCATCGCCTGGTTGCCGGAGAGCGCGCCCAGCGCATTCACGAAGTCTTCTTCGTGGATCAGCTTCCACAGCCGGTTGGCGCCCATCTCGGCCAGCGTGTGGCGGATCTGGACGGAGCCGCGCAGGCGCTTCACGTCCTCAGGCGAGTACGGCCGCTCGATGCCGTCGAAACGGCCTTCAGCGGCGGATGGGACGAGATTGTAAAAATCGGTCATTGTGAAACTCCTGCAATCCGGCTTTGTCGATGTCGAATGAACGAGCCGCGGGAGCCGGCTCGCCTTCGATGTCAATTCCATTACACTGCGCTGCGAAACAAACGAGAGGAAACGCTGGAAGCTCCAGAAAATAAGGGAAAATCGGTGTTGTCTTTGACAGGGCGTCTCGGTAAATCTGTAAATATTGTCAAAGCGCGTACCGCGGCAAGAGGGGCGGGATTCTGTCAAATCCTGTAAACGACGGTGGCTGAGCAGAAGATCTTCGCGGGTCCGCGTATTCGCCGCATCCGCAACGCGAAGGGCCTGACCCAGACGGCGATGGCCGAGGGGCTGGGCATTTCGCCGTCCTATCTGAATCTGATCGAACGCAACCAGCGCCCGTTGACCGTGCAGCTGATTCTCAGGCTGGCCACCGCCTACAAGGTCGACCCGGAGGAACTGCAGGGTGAGGCGAGGGGGTCGGTTTCGGCCTTGAAGGAGGTCTTCGCCGATCCGCTGCTGACGGGCGAACTGCCCGGGGACCAGGAACTGATCGAGATCGCGGAGGCGGCGCCCAACGCCGCGGCCGGCATGGTCAAGCTATTCAAGGCCTACCGGGAGCAGGCCGAGCGCCTGTCGGACCTGACGGCGCTCCTCGCCCGTGAAGGTCGCGAGATGTCGCTGGCGGGGGCTCGGCTGCCGATCGACGAGGTTCACGAGGTCTTCGAGGGCCGGCCCAACCATTTCCCGCGCATCGAGGAAGAGGTCGAGGCTTTCGCGGCGATGCTGGACGCGGGCGACGACCTGTTCGGCGCGCTGAAGGCGTGGCTGAAGCGCGAATACGCCGTCGCGGTGAAGGTGCTGCCGGTCGCGACGATGCCGAACTGGCGTCGGCGCTACGACCGCCACACGCAACGGCTGTTCCTGTCGGAACGTCTGTCGCCCTTCGACCAGTTGCGCGAGGTGGCGATGGAGGCGTGCCTCATCCGCATGACGACGGTCGTCGCCGGCGAGATCCAGGCTTTGAAGCTGTCATCGGACGAGGCGCGGCGGCTCGCCCGCTTCGAGCTCGGACGCTACGCCGCGCACGCGCTGATGATGCCCTATGCAGCCTTCCAGTCTGCGGCGGTCCGCGCCCGCTACGATGTCGACGTGCTCCGCTCGCGTTTCGGCGTCTCCTATGAGCAGGCTGCCAACCGGCTGACCATGCTGTGCCGGCCGGGTGCTGCGGGCGTGCCGTTCTTCATGCTCGAGGTCGACAATGCCGGCCACCGCTTCCGCAAGGCGGGTGCGCAGGGCTTCCCTCAGAGCCGGTTCGGCGGCGGTTGTCCGAAGCTGCCGGTTCATGCGGCGTTTTCGCAGCCCGGTCAGATCCTGGTCGAGGCCGTCGAGATGCCCGATGGCGCGGAGTTCCTGACGATCGCCCGAACGCTGGAAGGGCCGCAGGGCGCCTACAACGAACGGCCGCGCCGCACCGCCCTCCTGCTCGGTTGCGACATCGGTTTTCGCGACGAGATCGTCTACGGCGCGGCCTTGCCTGCGCCGCCGGCAGCGGCCACGCGGCAAGGTCGCCCGCTCGCCACCGCGGTCGGCCCAGCCTGCCGGCTCTGTGAGCGCCAGGGCTGCCTCGCCCGCGCCGAACCGCCCGTCACCCGGCCGCTCGGCCTCGACGAAATGGTGACGGGGCTGAGTGCCTTCGATTTCAGGTAAGGCTTGTCGTTACCCCACATCCACCACGACATTGCCGATCGCCTTGCCGCCTTCGACCGCCTCATGCGCGGCCGCTAGATCGCGCAACGGGAAACGCGGCCCTATCGCGTGCCTGAGCACGTTGGATTCCAGGAGTTGGGTAAGTTCGGCGATCGCCGATTTGCGGTCTTCGGATTTCAGTTCGTAGACGACGAAGACCTTGAGCGCGTAGCTGTTCCAAAGCATCGCCGGGAACGACACCGCCACGTCGGCCGCCACGTTCGAACCGTAGCAGACATAGGTCGAATGCGGCACCATCACCGCGTCGGCGATCAGCTTCGCGCCGGTCGACAGGTCCATGTCGATGACGCCGTCGACGCCGTGGTCCCGGGTCAGTTCCTTGACGACCTTGGCGACGTCCTTCTTGCGGTAATCGACGACGAAATCGGCGCCAGCCGCCCGTGCATGGTCGGCCTTGGTTTCGGACGCCGTGCCGATGACGCGCGCGCCGCGCGCCTTGGCGATCTGGGTGGCGTAGTGGCCGACGGACGAACCTGCCCCGGTGACCAGGATGGTCTTGCCGGCGACGGGACCGAGCAGCCGCACCGCCTGGAGCGCTGTCAGCGCCGGTATGCCCATGCAGGCGCCGGCCGCGAAGTCGACCCGGCTGGGCAGCTTCACCGCCTGCTCGCCGGGCAGGACGCAATATTCGGCTGCTGTCCCGTAAGCGCGTTTCCATTGCGCATTCCAAAGCCAGACACGCTCGCCGACGCGACCATGGTCGGCGCCCTTGCCGACGGCATCGATCACGCCCGCCCCGTCCGAGTGCGGGATGATGCGCGTTCCCACCATCGGCCGGCCCTTGCGGCTCTTCACGTCGGACGGATTGACGCCCGACGTGGCGATCTTGACGCGCACCTCGCCCGGGCCGGGTTCCGGCGTCTCCATGTCGTCGACCACGATCACGTCGCGCGCTGCGCCGTTGCGCTCGTACCATCCAGCTTTCATCGTCGGCCTCCTCGCTCAAGGAGAACAGAAGCCGGCCCACGCGGCAACCGGTCCCTGATGTCGCGATTGACACAACCTTAAGCGGACGCTGGATCACACGGCCCGTGAGGCGGTGGGATAGTGCAGCCGTCGCAACCGAAAGAGCCCGGCAAGCCATTTCGCAGATGACTGACGCCCAGAGAGCCTCCGCAACACAGCCTGCCTCGGGGCGTGACGAACGCCTGGGCGTTGCGTTGATCTTCCTGTCGGCGCTCGCCTGGAGCTTCGGAGGCGCGATCGCCCGCTACATCGAGGTCGACTCGCCCTGGACCGTCGTCTTCTGGCGGTCGCTCTGGGCGGCCGCGTTCCTGATCGGCTTCATGCTCTGGCGCGATGGCAGGGCCGGCACCGTCGCGCTGTTCCGCGGCATGGGCGTGGCCGGCATCATCGTCGCCTTCTGCTTCGCCACGGCATCCACGACCTTCATCATCGCGCTCGGCTACACGACGGTCGCCAACGTCGTGCTGATCCAGGCCGGCGTTCCGCTGATCGCGGCGCTGATCGCCTGGCTGGCGTTCCGCGAGAAGGTCAGTCCGACAACCTGGGGCGCCATCGCGGCGGTCATCGCCGGCGTCGCGTTCATGGTGTCGGATTCGTTCTCGGGCAACGTCTCGCCGATCGGCGACGGTCTGGCGGTCTTGATCGCCTGCGTCTTCGCGACGGCGACGGTGATCACCCGCCGCTACGCGCATGTGCGCATGACGCCTGCCACCTGTCTCGGCACGATCATCGCAGGCGCGGTCGCCTTTGTTCTTGCACCGAGCTTTGCGGTGTCGGCCACCGACATGGGACTGCTTTTCGCGTTCGGCGCGCTCAATCTCGGTTTCGGCCTCGCCTGCTTCGCGATGGGTGCACGGCTGCTTCCAGCCGCGGCGGCTGCGTTGATCGGAACGCTCGAACCGGTGCTGGCTCCGATCTGGGTCTGGCTGGCGCATGGCGAAGTGCCGTCGTCGCGGACCATCATCGGCGGCACCGTCGTGTTCCTCGCCTTGCTGGTCCACATCGGGCTCGAGTTTCGCCGCCAGTCCCAGCCGGCGAAGCCGGGGGTGACCGGAATTCCCTCGCCGAACTGAGCGGCACCGCGCCCCCGCCTGCGGCCGGGCCATTCACGCAACTGTCGGTAATCGCCGCCAAATCGCGCTTGTCGCACTGCGAAAAGCCTCATAGGCTTGCCTCAAACTCGGCCGCCGCCCCACGAGCCGGGATGTCGAATCAATAGAGGAGAACGGAATGACCGGCATCACATTCAGGCTGACCGCGGCGACGGCGATGGTCGTCATCTCGGCGGTCGCCGCGCAGGCTCAGGAAAAGGTCGTCAACGTCTACAACTGGTCCGACTACATCGACGAGTCCATCGTCGAGGACTTTACCAAGCAGACCGGCATCAAGGTCGTCTACGACGTCTTCGATTCCAACGAGATCCTCGAGACGAAGCTGCTTGCCGGCGGCTCGGGCTACGACATCGTCGTCCCGACGGGCGTGTTCCTCGCGCGCCAGATCGAGGCGGGCGTCTTCCAGAAGCTCGACAAGTCGAAGCTGCCCAACCTCGCCAACATGTGGGACGTGGTGTCGACGCGCACCGCGAAGTACGACCCGGGCAACGAGTATTCCATCAACTACATGTGGGGCACGGTCGGCATCGGCTACAACGTCAAGAAGGTCCAGGAGGCGCTCGGAATCGAGAAGATCGACAGCTGGGATGTGTTCTTCAATCCCGAGAAGCTGGCGAAGCTCGCGGACTGCGGCGTCTACGTACTGGATTCGCCCAGCGACATCTTCCCCACCACCTTCAAGTATCTCGGCATGGATCCCGAGGCGACCGCGGCGGAAGACTTCGCCAAGGCCGAGGAAGCGCTGATGAAGGTCCGGCCCTACATCCGCAAGTTCCACTCGTCGGAGTACATCAACGCGCTCGCCAACGGCGACATCTGCCTGGCGATCGGCTGGTCGGGCGACGTCTTCCAGGCGCGCGACCGCGCGGCCGAGGCCGATCAGGGCGTGGTCGTCGACTACGTGATCCCGGGCGAGGGTGCGGAGATGTGGTTCGACCAGATGGCGATCCCGGCGGACGCCAAGAACGTAGAGGAGGCGCATGCCTTTCTCAACTACCTGATGACGCCCGAGGTCATCGCGAAGGCGACCAACTACGTCTACTTCGCCAATGGCAACAAGGCTTCCCACCAGTTCGTCGAGAAGGAAATCCTCGAGGACCCCGCGATCTATCCCGACGAGGCGATGCTGGCGAAGCTCTTCACCATCTCGCCCTACGATCCCAAGACGCAGCGCATCGTGACGCGCAGCTGGACCAAGATCGTCACGGGCCAGTGAGACATCGGGACCCCGGCGCCGGAGCGCCGGGGTCCTCCACTTTTAGGGGAAGGTGGAACGCATGAAATCGCTGGGCAGCATTCGCAGAAGCTTCGCGCCCTGGGCCGATCCGGCCTCCAAGCCTTACATTTCCTTCGAGAACGTCACGAAGCGCTTCGGCGACTTCACGGCGGTCAATGACCTGTCGCTGGTCATTTTCGAGCGCGAGTTCTTCGCGCTGCTGGGCGCGTCGGGATGCGGCAAGTCGACCTTGCTGAGGATGCTCGCGGGCTTCGAGGAGCCGACGTCGGGCCGCATCCTGCTGGACGGGCAGGACCTGCGCGGAATCCCGCCCTACCGGCGTCCCGTCAACATGATGTTCCAGTCCTACGCGCTGTTCCCGCACATGACGGTCGAGCAGAACATCGCCTTCGGCCTGAAGCAGGAGGGCATGCCCCCCCCGAAGATCGCCGAGCGGGTCAAGGAGATGCTGGACCTGGTGAAGTTGCAGCAGTTCGCCAAGCGCAAGCCGCATCAGCTGTCCGGCGGCCAGCGGCAGCGCGTGGCGCTCGCCCGCTCCGTCGCCAAGCGGCCGAAGGTCCTTCTTCTCGACGAGCCGCTGGGCGCCCTCGACAAGAAGCTGCGCGAGGAGACGCAGTTCGAACTGATGGACCTGCAGCAGGAACTCGGCCTGACCTTCGTCATCGTCACCCACGACCAGGAGGAGGCGATGACCATGGCGGACCGCATCGCCATCATGGACAAGGGCAAGGTGATGCAGGTAGCGACGCCGGCCGAGGTCTACGAGGCGCCGAATTCGCGCTTCGTCGCCAACTTCGTCGGCAATGTGAACATCTTCGAGGGCAAGGTCTCCGGACGCGACGAACGCGGCGCGCGCATCGACAGCCCGAGCGGCCTGTCGATCCAGACCGTCAATGCGGGAGAGGCCTCCAGCGGCTCGGATGTCAGTTTCGCGATCCGGCCCGAGAAGATCAGGGTCACGTCGAAGCGCCCCGCCGAGGCAAGCATCAACGCGGTGGAGGGCGAGGTCTTCGATATCGCCTATCTCGGCGACATGACGGTCTACTACGTCAAGCTGCGCGATGGAAAAGTGGTCAAGGCGGCGTCGCTCAACAGCGCCCGCCTGGTCGAGGACCCGCTCACCTGGAACGACCGCGCCTGGGTCTCGTTCGACCAGGATGCCGGCCTCGTGCTGACGCGATAGGGGCGGCCATGGCTGACGTCGCGACTGCATCCAAGGCGGGACCGAAGGGAACCGCGAGAGACAACATCTTCGCCGTCGCGCTTGCCGCGGTTTCGTCGCGGCTGGTCATCCTCGTCCCCTATCTCTGGCTCATCCTGTTCTTCGTCGTGCCTTTCGGCATCGTCTTCAAGATTTCGCTGTCCCAGACGGCGATCGCCATGCCGCCCTACATTCCGACCTTCGACCTGACCGAAGGGTTTTCGGCGTTCTGGGAAAGCCTCGGCGAACTGTCCTTCGACAACTACCTCTGGCTGCTCGACGATTCGCTCTATTTCAACGCCTATCTGTCGAGCGTCGTCATCGCGGCCATATCGACCTTCATCGCGCTGCTCGTCGGCTTTCCCATCGCCTATGGCATGGCGCGCGCACCGGCGACGCTGCGGCCGACGCTGCTGATGCTCGTCATCCTGCCGTTCTGGACGAGCTTCCTGATCCGCGTCTACGCGTGGGTCGGCATCCTGAAGCCGGAAGGCCTGCTGAACCAGTTCCTGATGGGCATCGGCATCATCGACGAGCCGCTGCTGATCATCAACACGCACACGGCGATCTTCATCGGCATCGTCTACTCGTACCTGCCGTTCATGGTCCTGCCGCTCTACTCGTCGCTGGAGAAGATGGACTACACGCTGATCGAAGCCGCGCAGGATCTCGGCTGCACGCCGATCGCTGCCTTCTGGAAGATCACCTTCCCGCTGGCCCTCCCGGGCGTCGTTGCCGGCAGCCTGCTTGTCTTCATTCCCGCTGTCGGCGAGTTCGTCATCCCGGACCTGCTCGGCGGATCGCAGACACTGATGATCGGCAAGACGCTCTGGAACGAGTTCTTCTCGAACCGTGACTGGCCGGTGTCGTCGGCGGTGGCGATCATCCTGCTGCTGCTGCTGGTCGTGCCGATCGTGCTGTTCCAGAACGCGCAGGCCCGCGCCCAGGAGAGCGGTCGATGAACGCCACCTGGTCCCGCTTCAACATCGCCTCGATCGTGCTGGGCTTCGCCTTCCTGTACCTGCCGATCGTCCTCCTGATCGTATACTCCTTCAACGAGTCGAAGCTGGTCACCGTCTGGGCCGGCTTCTCGACCAAGTGGTACGTCGCGCTGTTCAACAACCAGGGCCTGATGGACGCGGCCTGGGTGACGGCGCGCGTCGCCTTCATCTCGGCGACCTTCGCCACCATCCTCGGCACGCTCGCCGCGCTGGCGCTGACCCGCTACACGCGCTTCCGCGGTCGCCTCCTCTTCTCGGGCATGGTGTTCGCGCCGCTGGTGATGCCGGAGGTGATCACCGGCCTGTCGCTGCTCTTGCTGTTCGTTTCGCTGGGGCTCGACCGCGGCTTCCTCACCGTGACGCTCGCCCACATCACCTTCACCATGTGCTTCGTCGCGGTGGTCGTGCAGTCACGCCTCGTCTCCTTCGACCGGTCTCTCGAGGAGGCGGCGATGGACCTCGGCGCCAATCCCGTCACGACATTCTTCCAGGTGACGCTTCCGGTCATCCTGCCGGCCATCGTGTCGGGCTGGATGCTGGCCTTCACGCTGTCGCTCGACGATCTGGTCATTGCGAGCTTCACCTCGGGTCCGGGTGCCACGACCCTGCCGATGAAGATCTACAGTCAGGTGCGCCTCGGCGTGACGCCCGAGATCAACGCGGCCTGCACGATCCTGATCGCCATCGTCGCGACCGGCGTGCTGATCACCTCGGTCCTGAACAAGCGCCGCGAGGTCCAGCGGCTGCGCGACGAACAGGCGGCGATGCGCAACTGACCGGCGGCTTTGGGATCCGAACGTGGGCCTGGTCCTAGCCGCGTGGCGGACGCAGCAGGTACATCACCAGCCAGATCGGCACGATCACCATCGATCCCAGCACAAGATTGGGCACGGCCCAGGTCGCGCCGCGTTGCAGCAGGTCCAGCACGTTCTCGGGTGTCATGCCGATCTCGCCGAGAATATCCGCCGCCGAGATGTCGAACGCCGATAGGCCCGCTCCCGTGATCAGCGAGACGAGCCCAAGCTTGAACGTTGCGGAGAGCACCCTCAGCAACCTTGCCCCCTTTCCGTCAGGGTAGCGTGATTCGCCGGCGACATGAATCGGCTCGACTCTAGAGCGGCGGACCAGCGATGATTGCCGTCGCGTAGGGCTGCCGCCAGGCGCCGCCGACGAAGAAATCGAGTTCGCTTGCCCAGCCCGACGGCGCATCGCTCTTTGGCACGAAGAGGTGGCCCGTCAGCGCCAGTCCGCCATCGAGATAGGGCACGAGGCCCGACAGCGCGAGCACGCGGTCAGGCATCGCGAGTTCGGCCTTGTCGATCTTCGCGACGCCGCCCGCCAGCGTCGCCGCGATGGTGAGCGACGCCATGGGCTGCGAGCCCTTGGCGACCTCCGCCAGCGATACGAAGCCGCCGCTGCGCGTCCGCGCCAAGAAATCGGCAAGGTCGAACCCGGCGATCTGTCCCGCATCGAAGGAAACGCTGACCGGGCCGGCCAGGCTGCGCGGAATGTCGGCCCATCTGCTTGCCGGCCCCTTCAGCATGGCGGAGACCTTGCCGCGCGCGGCTGGTACCATCGATGTCCAGCCGGTCGCAGCGGCGAAGGCAACGCCGTCGATATCGGTCGCGTTGAGGCGCAGCTCCGCCTGGTCGCCGCCACTGGCGCGGTCGAAGCGCACGCCGGCCTGCAGCGTGCCGCCGAAGGCGGTTGCGTCGGAGATGTCGAAAGCGGCGAGGCCTTCGCGCAGCTGGATCGTCGCCGCCGTGTCGGCGAGCGTCAAGCTGCCGGCCGTGGCGCGCGAAGCAGAAAGCCGCAGGTCCAGGCCGAGCCGGTCGGCAAAGATCGAGTCGATTGGCTGGCCCTCGCCGCCATTGCCCGGATTGAAGGCGCCCATCATCGAGGCAAGGTCCAGCGCGTCGAAAGCCAGCGTGCCCGAGATGGTCGGCACCGTCTCGCCGCCGAGCGACAGTTCCAGCACGCCCTCACCAGGATTGCCGTCAAAGGCGACCTCGGCGTTTTCGAACTTGAGGCGGTTTGAATTGCCCGACAGCGTGCCGCGCGCGGACAGCGAACCCGCCGGCATGGCGCCGCCGCCACGCTGGCCGGTCCATGCCATGGCGCGCCGCATGGAGGTTGCCGAAAACGACAGGCTGCCCTCGACATAGCGCTGGCCGCCGGACGTCACGCGCCCCTCAAACGACAGCTTGACTGGCGCAGACTCGATAGAGAGCGTCAGCGGGCTCGTGCCGCCGCCCAGAAGCAGCAGCGCGCGCGGGGCGGAAAGCGTCGCGGCGACGCTCTCGCCCCCCCAGATGCCGCGCGCCGCGACCCTGGCGCCGCGGTCGAGCGCCGCCCAGTCGAGGGTGGCTTCCACGGCGGAGGCGATCTCCGTTTCGGCGCCATCGACGATCTCGACGACACGCGAATTGGTGAAGGTGAGACGCCCGAACGGATCGGCAGGCAATGTGCCGGTGTCGGGGCTTTCCGGGCTCGCGGCGACCGCGGCGCGCGCCGCGGCGACCGAGTGGACGAGCCTCCCGCCCTCAGGCACCGGGACTGACAGGCCGCCGTCGCTGGCGCGCGCGACGGTCAGGGTCGCATGGTCGAGCAGCGCGGAAGAAAACACCACGTGGCCACCGAGTGCCGCAAGCGCGGAGAGATCCGTCTCGATGCGTTCGACCGTGATCACCGGCGCGCGCTTAGCGTCGTTCCAGGCCGAGAAGCGGACGTCGTGGAGCGTCGCGCGGATGAAGGGCCAGACGTCGATTTCCGGATCGCCGACGATCTCGACGCGGTAGCCGCTCCACGCGCTCAGTTCGAGCGCGATGCGGTCGCGAACCAGCTGCGTCGACGCCACGAAGGGGAGCGCCACGACGAACGCGATGAGCAGCGCCGCCAGGGCAACCGCCACCCATCCCATCTTCTTCATCGTGCCGGTTGCCATCCAGTACCGTCGATCGCGCGGACGCCGAAGGCGCCCGGACCCAAGCCCTTACCCTAGAAGAGAGCCATTTCAAGCCATTGTGGCCCGCCAAAGGCGGGAACCCGGTGGAACATCGGGAATATTGCCATGCCGCGCTGCAACATGCATAACCCGCCCGCCGGAGGATCGCGATGACAGACAAGCTTTTGTGGACGCCCTCGAAGGAAGCCGTCGAGCGTTCGACGCTGACCGCCTTCGCGCGGGAGGCCGAGCGCCGCAGCGGCCGCGAGCTGGCGGATTATCCCACGCTCCACGCCTGGTCGATCGACGAGCGGGAGGCGTTCTGGGATCTCGTCTGGGACTTCTGCGGGGTGATCGGCGAGAAGGGCGGCACGATCCTTGGGCGCGACACCATGCCGGGCGCCGACTTCTTCCCCGAGGCGCGGCTGAACTTCGCCGAGAATCTCCTGCGCAACAGCGGCACGTCCGACGCCATCGTCTTCCGCGGCGAGGACAAGGTCGAGAAGCGCCTGTCATGGAATGAACTGCGCGCGCTGGTCTCCCGGATCCGGCAAATGCTCGAGGCCGAGGGCGTCGGGCAGGGCGACCGCGTCGCGGCGATGATGCCGAACATGCCGGAGACGGTCGCGGCCATGCTGGCGGCGACATCGCTCGGCGCCATCTGGTCGTCCTGTTCGCCCGACTTCGGCGAGCAGGGCGTGCTCGACCGCTTCGGCCAGATCGAGCCGGTCGTGCTCTTCGTACCCGACGGCTACTGGTACGCCGGCAAGGCGATCGACGTCTCCGACAAGGTCGCCGCGGTGGTGGGCAAGCTGCCGACGCTCCGCCGGGCGATCGTCATCGACTATCTCGGCAAGGCCGACGCGACGGCGGCGAAGACCGCCAAAGCCGTCACGCTAGACAAGGCCATCGACGGCGTTGCCGAGAAGCCGATCGCCTTTGTTCGTCTGCCCTTCTCGCACCCGCTCTACATCCTGTTCTCGTCGGGCACGACCGGCATCCCGAAGTGCATCGTGCATACCGCCGGCGGCACGCTGATCCAGCACCTGAAGGAGCAGCGCCTGCATGCCGGTCTCGAGGACGGCGACCGCTTCTTCTACTTCACCACCTGCGGCTGGATGATGTGGAACTGGCTGGTGTCCGGTCTGGCGTCCGGCGCGACTTTGCTGCTCTACGACGGCTCGCCGTTCCATCCGGACGGCAATGTGCTCTTCGATTACGCGCAGGCCGAGAAGATGACCTATTTCGGCACCTCGGCGAAGTTCATCGACGCGCTGCGCAAGTCGGGCCTGCGGCCGATCGAAACCCACGACCTCTCCGCCGTCCGTGTCCTTTCCTCCACGGGCTCGCCGCTGTCGCCCGAGGGCTTCGATTTCGTCTACGACGGCATCAAGAAGGACGTGCACCTCGCCTCGATCTCGGGCGGCACCGACATCTGCGCCTGCTTCGTGCTCGGCGTGCCGTGGCTGCCGGTCTGGAGCGGCGAGATCCAGGGGCCGGGCCTCGGCATGGCCGTCGACGTATGGGACGACGACGGCAAGCCGGTGCGCGGCGTGAAGGGCGAACTGGTCTGCACCCGCGCCTTCCCGTCCATGCCCGTCAGGTTCTGGAACGATCCGGGCGACGCGAAGTACCTCGCCGCCTATTTCGAGCGCTTCGACGGCATCTGGTGCCACGGCGATTTCGCGGAGTGGACACCGCATGGCGGCATGGTCATCCATGGCCGCTCCGACGCCACGCTCAACCCAGGCGGCGTGCGCATCGGCACCGCCGAGATCTACAACCAGGTCGAGCAACTGCCCGAGATCATCGAGTCGATCTGCATCGGCCAGGACTGGGACAGCGACGTCCGCGTCGTGCTGTTCGTGCGCCTGGCATCAGGCGTCGTCCTCGACGCCGACCTCGAGAAGAAGATCAAGGCGAAGATCAGGACGGGCGCCAGCCCGCGCCACGTGCCGGCGAAGATCGTCGCGGTCGCCGACATCCCGCGCACGAAGTCGGGCAAGATCACGGAACTCGCAGTCCGCGACGTGGTCCATGGCCGCAGCGTCAAGAACAAGGAGGCGCTGGCCAACCCCGAGGCGCTCGACCATTTCCGCGCCCGCAAGGAGCTGGCGGACTGACCGGCATGGTTAGCAATCGGTAACCCGGAAATTTACCTCGATTTCACAGGTGGTACACTTTGGTAAAGGCTGAACGGGTCTGGTAAGGAATTGTTAAGGGAGCAGGCCGGATAGTCCACGCAACTTGAGGGAGAAATCCCGCTCCTCCAATGCCCCCGGAGCGTTTCGCTCAAGCCCGTTGTCACAGCATCGACTTATCAAGGCGCCCTCGGGCGCCTTCTTCTTTTGTGGGCTCAGCTCACCGGGGCCAGCCGCCGCTTGCGCTCGTCGTTGATGACGATGACCAGACCGCTGCCCACCACCAGCAGGATGCCGGCGATCGCCATGGCGTTCGGCAATTGCTGGAAGATGACCAGGCCCGAGATCACCGCCCAGACTGTGAAGCAGTAGTAGAACGGCGCGACCGCGCTGGTCGGACCGACCCGGTAGGCGAGGAAGATGAAGAAGTGCCCGAAGATCAGGAAGAAGCCCGAGCCGAGCAGCAGCAGCAGCGCGCGCGGGCTCGGACTGACCCAGGTCTCCAGCACGAGGTGGCCGGCGGTCGATCCGGCGAGCACGACGACGACCGCCGACATGGCGACGATGATGGCGGGAACGTGCGCGCCGACGCGGCGGCCGAGCAGGTCGCGGCCGGCGCATAGCACAGCATTGGCGAGCGCCAGCGCGGCGTAGATCGAGATGCCGCTGCCGCTGGGCTGCGCGATCAGCAGCGCCCCGCAGAAGCCGACGGCAATGAAGGCAAGTGTCAGCGGCGCGATGCGCTCGCGGAAGAAGAAGGCGGCGCCGATGAGAAGCACCAGCGGCGTCACCTGCCCGAGCGCGGTCGCGTCGGCGATCGGCATGTTGGCGAGCGCCACGACGAAACACATGACGCCGATCGTCTCGGCGATGTTGCGCGCGAGCACGCGCCCGTCGAACATCAGCGGCATGCGGCCGGCCTGGCCGAGCGCGAAGAGCAGCGGCAGGCCCCAGATCAGCGCCGCGACGCCCCGCAGCGTCAGCGTCTGGTAGGGCGGAAGCGTCTCCGTTGCCAGCTTCATGAACGTGTCGTTGACGACATAGCTGCCGGTGGCGAGGACCATGAAGAGCGGGCCGCGAGGCAGGGAACGGAGCATGGAAGGCCTGGACTGGAGCGGAGGAGCTCTGCCGGTTTGGCCCGGAATCGCCGTGCGATCAACTGGAGCGGTCCAGACGGCCAGCAAGCGGCCTGATCTGGTCTAAAGCCTCGCGTCCCTGTCCCTGGCCAGCGCCCGCGACAGAAGCACCACCGGCACAAGTGCCGTGGCGATGATCACCAGCGCGGCGGGGCCGGTGTCCTCGATCGCCGCGCGCGACGCGTTCTCGTAGACGCTCGTCGCCAGCGTGTTGAAGCCGAAGGGCCTCAGCAGGATGGTGGCGGAGAGTTCCTTGACGGTGTCGACGAAGACCAGGACCGCCGCGGTCAGGATGGCGGGTTTGAGGAGCGGCAGCACGACGCTGACGGCACTGGCGGTCGAGCCGCGCCCGAGGCTGCGCGCCGCGTCGTCGACATGCGGCGGCAGCTTGGCGAGGCCGGAGCGTATCGATCCCTCGGCAAGCGCCAGGAACCGGATGGTGCAGGCGAGCACGACGGCCGTGGCCGAGCCGGTGAGGACCAGCCCCGTGGACACGCCGAAAAACTCGCGCGCCAGGCCATCGATGCCGTTGTCGAGGCGCGCCAGCGTGAACAGAAGACCGAGGCCGAGTATGGTGCCGGGAAGCGCGTAGCCGAGCGCTGCTACCCTGGTGAGCATGGTTACGCCCGGCCGGCGCGCGACGCGGACCGCGTGGACCATCAGCAGGGCGAGCACCACCGTCAGCACGGCGGTCGCGCTGGCCGCGATGACCGAGTTCATCAGCGCCTTGCCGAGTTCGGGCGAGGCGAACATCTCCAGGCGGCGCAACGAATAGCGGACGAAGACATAGAGCGGGATGCCGAAGCCGACCGCGACGGGAGCAGCGACGGCGGCGATCGCCAGGGCGGCGCGCCAGCCGCCGAGCCGCACGCGTGGCGGGTGTACGTTGAGTTGCGTGGCGCGCGCCGCGTGGAAGCGCTGGCGCCGGCGGCCCCACTCCTCGGCAAGGATCAGCGCCGCGACGACAAGAAGCATCAGCATGGCGATCTGCGCCGCGCCCTCGAGGCTGCCGCGGTTCAGCCAGGTGGTGAATACCGCGAAGGTCATGGTGCGCACGCCCAGATATTCGCTGGCGCCGACGTCGTTCAGGGTCTCCATGAGGACGAGCGCGGCGCCGGCGACGATGGCCGGGCGCGCGACCGGTAGGAGCACGCGGAAGAGGACGCGGAGCGGCTTCGCACCGAGCGTCCGTGCTACGTCGGCGATGTTGCGACCCTGCATCAGGAAGACGACGCGGGTCGTCAGATAGACATAGGGATACAGCACGGAACCAAGCACCAGGGCTGCGCCGGGTGTCGAGCGGATGTCGGGAAACCAGTAGTCGCGCGGGCTGGTGAAGCCGAAGATGGCGCGCACGGCGCCTTGGACGGGGCCGGAATAGTGGAAGAATTCGGCGAGCCCGTAGGCGGCGAGATAGGGCGGTACGGCGAGCGGCAGGACGAGCGCCCAGGAGAAGCTGCGCCTCAGCGGGAAGTCGAAGGCCACCACCAGCCAGGCGCTGGTGACGCCGATGGTGATGCTTGCCGCGGCGACCATCGCCAGCAGTGCCAGCGTGGTGGCGGCCGCGCCGGGAAGGACGTTTCGCGCGAGATGGGGCCAGTCGGCGCCCGTTCCCGAGACCGCGATCAGCAGCAGGCCGATCACTGGCGCCAGCACGACCCCGCAGGTCAGCGCCGCCAAGCCCGCCAGCGTCCTGCCCTGCGGCAGTCGCCGCGGTGGCCGGGCGCCGATGGGGGTGCCGCTCGGGACGGCGGTTGTGGTCATCGGATCGGTCTTTCAAACGAAAGCCGGGCCGACTTGCGGCCCGGCTGTCATCTCGTGTCGTCGACCGCTCAGCTCGACGGGCCGTCGTCGAGCCCGACGCGATCGACCATCTCGGATGCCGCCTTGCGGTTCTTGGCGATATCGGCGAGCGGCAGCGTGTCGGCGTTGAGCGTGCCGAAGCCCTTCACGACGGCCGACGGCTCGAGCCCCGGCTCGACCGGATACTCGAACACCTGCTCGGCGTAGATCTGCTGCGCCTTGTGCGACGACAGGAACTGCACCAGCTTGACGGCATTGTCGCGGTTGGGCGCGTGCTTGGCGAGCGCGGCGCCCGAGATGTTGACGTGCGTCAGGCCGTTCTCGAAGGTCGGGAACACGACGTTGATCGCCGCCGCCCAGTCCTTCTGCTCGGGATCCTTCTCGTTGGTCTGCATCAGGCCGACATAGTAGGTGTTGCCCAGCGCGAGATCGCATTCGCCGGCGGCAATCGCCTTGGCCTGGTCGCGGTCGCCGCCCTCGGGCTTGCGGGCGAGGTTGGCCTTGAATCCCTTCATCCACTCCTCGGTCTTCTCGGCGCCCCAATGGGCGATCCCGGCGGAGAACAGCGCGAGGTTGTAGTCGTGCTGGCCCGAGCGGATGCAGATCTTGCCCTTCCATTTCGGATCGGCGAGGTCGGCGTAGGTCAGCGCCGTGTCCTTGACGCGCTCCTTCGAGGCGTAGACGACCCGCGCGCGCTTGGTGAGGCCGAACCAGTGGCCTTCAGGATCCCGGTACTCGGCCGGCAGGTTCGCGTTGACCGTGGCGTCGTCCAGTGCCTGCGTCACGCCCTTTTCCTTGGCGGTCGTGAGGCGGGCGATGTCGACGGTCATGATGACGTCGGCCGGCGAGTTGGTTCCTTCGGCGAGGATGCGGTCTTCCAGACCCTTGTCGAGGAAAAGCACCTCCGTCTTGATGCCCGTCTCGGCAGTGAAGGCGTCGAGCACCGGCTTGATCAGGTCGGGCTGGCGATAAGAATAGATGTTCACGACGCCGTCGGCATGGGCCGGAGCGACGGCGAAGATGGCAACGGCCGCGGCGAGGCCGAGCGCGCTCCTGCGGGTAATGGCTGCGGTCATTCGGTTCGCTCCCTTCAGTCTGGATATGTATGAGGAATGTCGGCGATTGCCTGCAAACTTAACCGTCACATGCAGGATTTCTCATGCACGGTCAAGCGAAAGGGCAATGATTTCAGTAGTTTGGAAGATTTCTAAACTGGATAAGAATCCACACGTTTTCAACGGCTTGCCAGCGCAGTCAGCCGTCTGGGTCACCGCAACGTGTTGTTGTCGCAGTTTAGTTTGCCAGCACGCGCGTCGACGGGAACGTGATCTCGACCAGCGTGCCTTCGCCGGGCGTCGAGAGGATGGTGAAGCGCGCGCGGTTGGCCTCCACCATCGCCTTGGTCAGGGGCAGGCCCAGCCCGGTGCCGTCGCCGCGCGGGCGCTTTATGGCGTTGATCTGCTTGAACGGCTTCAGCGCCTGTTCGAGTTCCGCCGGGCTCATGCCGATACCGGTATCGCGGAAGCGCATCACCACGTCGCCGCCGACGTCATATGCGGTGGAGACGATCACCTGGCCGCCCGCCTGCGTGTAGCGGATGGCGTTCGAGAGCAGGTTGAGCGCGATCTGCCGGATGGTGCGTAGATCGGCGACCACGTCTGGAAGGCCCGACGCGAAGCTCGACCGGATGATCACGCGCTCGCGATTGGCCTGCGGCTGCATCATCGCGACCGACTCGGCCAGCGTGTCGTTGAGCGCCACCGCCTCGTAGCTCATCTCCTGCTGGCCCGCCTCGATCTTCGAGATGTCGAGCAGGTCGTTGACGAGGTCGAGGACGTGGTTGCCCGACCGGTTGATGTCGCGCAGGTAGTCGCGATAGCGGTCGTTGCCGACTGGCCCGAACTTCTCGTCCATCATCAGTTCCGAGAAGCCGATGATGGCGTTGAGCGGCGTGCGGATCTCGTGGCTGACGCGGGCCAGGAACTCGGTCTTCTGGGACGACGAGCGCTCGGCCTGCGCGCGTGCCTGGGTCAGTTCCTCCTCGGCGCGTTTCCACTGGGTGATGTCGCGCACCACCGCGCAATAGCCGCTCTTGTCGGGAAGCCGGCCGATGGTCATGAACAGCGGGATGAAACGACCTTCCGCCTCGCGCCCGATGACCTCGCGGCCGTCATTGAGCACGCTCTTCACGCCGTTGTCGGAGAGACCGGTCAGGTAGTCCCGCGCGGCGCGCTGGCTCTCGATGGCAAAGAGCGAGACGAACGGCTTCCCCGTCACCTGCTCGCTGTCGAGGCCGAACAGCGCCTCGGCCGGGCGGCTGATGGAACGGATGGTCCCGTCCTCGGCGATAAGGATGACGCCGTCGGTGGCGGTGTCGATGATCGTGCGCAGTTCGGCGAGCCTGTTCTCCAGACCAGGCTGGGGCTGGGACTGGGGTTCTGGCGCGGGTGCGCTTGCCGGCGGCATGGGAGCGCGCCCGATGCGCCTCAGCGACAGCAGCAGCGCGCTGCCTTTGTTCCATGGCACGGATTGCAGGAACGCCTCGACCGGCAGTTCCAGCCCGTCGCCGCGGATCAGCCTGAGCTTGCGGTCGCCGCCATACTCCTCGGCCGGGTAGGGTTCGGCGAACAGCGCGCCAAGCCCACCGCGATCCGCCAGCGCCTCAATGCTCTCATAGGCGGTCAGTTCGAGGAAATCGCGGTTGGCGTAGTGCAGCACGTCGCCGGCGTGGATCAGCACCGGGACGGGCAGGCGGTCCAGGATCGATGTGTCGACGGGCGGACGCTTGCGCCGGCCGTCGTCGGCGAAGGCCGAGGGCAGGAATTCCTCTTCTTCGGCGGCTTCGTCAGCATGGGCTTCGACAGCCGGCCCCTCGTCCGGTGCCTCGTCGTCGCTGCTCGCGGGTTCCGGTTCGGGCTGTACCGCATCGGCCTGTGCGGCGCCCATCCCGGCCGCCGGGTCCTCGGGGTCGCGGATCTCGATCGCGTCGGTCTCTGCCGTACCGGACTGCGTCGGCTCATCGCCGGCGACAACCGCTGGCGGTGCTTCGATCACGGTGGCGACGTCCTCGGCGACCGCCGGCTGTCGGCGCTCAGCCGGCTCGACAGGCAGCGCGTCATCCGGCGCGCCGAACGACACCGGCACGACCTCGTCCGGCGACGCGGCGGCCAACGCTTCGCGTACGCTCGCATCCGGTGCGGTCGCGACCGTCTCGATCGCCGTCGCCGTCTCGGCATCGTTCGCCCCGGGCTCGATGCCGGCCTCGGAAACTGCCGCATCGGGGACAGCCTGCGCCGGGAGCAGCGCTTCTGAAGTCCGGGTCGCAACGTCCTTTGCGGCATCCGCGCCCGGCGTCTCCGCCGATGGCGCTTCCGACGTTCCCGCCTCGTCCTCGTTGGCCCTGCGCAGCCGGTTGCCGATCTCGCGGAACGCGTTCTGCTCGCCTTGCGACAGCGACCCGCGATCGTTGGCGGCGGGGCGATGGTCGGCGAGGCGCACGACGCGCTCGAGCGGCGGCGGTGGCTGCTCCGACTTCGGAACCAGCCTGAGCGACGGCGGCTCGTGTTTCGGTGCTTCGTCGGCAGCTGTGACGGGCGGCTGCGCATCCACGGCAGGCTCGACTGCCTCCGGCGCAACAGCCGCAAGGTCCTCCTCGGCGGAGGCGAGAACGGCCGCTTCCACGCCGAACATCAGGCCGCGCGCGTCGGCATCGACGATCGCGTCGCCGGCCCGGGCGACGCCGAAGCCGCGGAAACCCTCGAAGTTGCGGGCGCGGTCGTAGACCGGCAGCGCCGCGAGGTCGACCGGTACGCGCAGGTCCGTGCCCGCAACCGGCCACAGCAACGAGCGTCCCGACCATGTGTCGCGGCGTTCCAGCAGCCGGACGATCTCGCCTGCGGGGTCCATGCCGAAATCGGCGCACACATCGGCGAAGCTGCGGCCGACGACGGCTGCCGCGTCTTCGCCGACCACGCGGGCGAGGTCCGGCGAGACTTCGCTGATCAGGCCTCCGGCGTCGGTACGCCAGACGAAGCGGACCGGACCCGCCGCGCGTACGGCTTCCTCCGGTTCGGTCGGCGGCGGCGTGATTTCCTCGGCCGGTTCGTCGACGGCCGCGGACGCCTGCGGGTCTGCGGACGCCGTCTCGTCGGTCATCCGCATGAGGCCGGGTGCGTGGATCGGCGCGGCCTGCTCGCCGTCGGCAGGCAACTCTTCGGCTTTGTCAGGCATGGCGGTTTCGGCAGGGGCGGGAGCAGCCGGCTCGCTGGCGCCTTCCAGATCCGCCCGATCGCCCATCGCCTCGTCCACCGCGACGAGCAGGTGGCGGGCCGGGTCGTCCGTCAGCCGCACGAAGCCGGCGGGAATGCGCCCGCGCGCGCCCGGGATGAGGCGTTTCAGGAGGCGGTCGCTCTCGCGCTTCACGTCTGCGACCAGCGCCGCCAGCGTGTCGCGCGTGATGCCGAGCCGCTCGAAGCCGTCGGAAGCCGCCGCTACCTGGCCGTCGCCGTCGATGACGGCGAGGAACTGGCCCGGTTCCGAGAACCCGCCGATGGAGCGCCGCGCGACCGCGTCGGGATCGGCCGCGCCACGCCGCGGCGTCGGCACGCAGAGCAGGATGGCGTCGTCGCCGCCGAGGCGCATGTGGCTGGCGTGGAACGTCACCGCCACGGCGCCCATGCGCACCATCACCGGCCGGTCGCGGCCGATGCGCGGGTAGTCCTTCAATCCCTGGATCTGCCGGCGCGCCGCGATGCCGAGCGGCGATTCGGCGCCGAGCATCGACCCGACGTCGGCGGCGCCGAACAGGGCGGCGCCGGGCCCGTTGGTCCACAGCACTTCGCCGAGGCCGGCATCGAGCAGCAGCAGCGCATCGCCGGCGGCGAAGTGTTCCCTCACTTCGTCGCGCGCCACGATGTCGATGAAGGAGTGCTCCCCAGCGGCCATTACATCCTGACTTCTTCTGGTCCTGCCGGCCGGTCTTTCCGGTTAATGCGACGTTAATAGAAGCTGCCGCCGCGCGAGTCGAGAATAGGCCATTCTTGCCTTCCGGATTCTGGACCCGTGGTTAACCCGAAGGGTTCGTCGATGGTGCGTTGCACAAAAGATGTTGCAATGCACAATCGACTTTGCTATATCCGGGTCACAACGGGCGGGGAGAACCCACCACCCGAACCAAGAGGAAACCGACATGTCCAAGAGCACCGTGAAATCCGCCATGCCCGAGCTGGCCGAGGTCGTCGCTTTCGACCCGTCCAAGGCCACCGACCAGATCCGCGCCTTCGCAGAGAAGGGCGTCGAGCAGTCGAAGGAAGCCTACGCCAAGATCAAGACCGGCGCCGAAGAGGCCCAGAAGGCCCTCGAGTCGACCTACGAGACCGTGAAGACGGTGTCGAGCGACCTGTCGATGCAGACCATTGCCGCGCTCCGCGCCAACGCGGCGGCCGGCTTCGACCACCTCGAGGCTCTCGTCGGCGCGAAGTCGCTGTCGGAAGTCGTCGAACTCCAGACCGCATATCTGCGCAAGCGCGTCGAGATGACCGTCGAGCAGGCCAAGGAGATGCAGGCCGTGACCACCAAGGCCGCGGAAGACGTCTCCAAGCCCGTCAAGGGCCTGTTCGAGAAGGCGATGAAGGAACTGAAGGTCGCCTGACGCATTGCAGCGCCAAGTTGCCCTGACCGCGGAACCTCCTCCCTCCGCGTCAGGGTTCGGCCAGCACCTCCTCCCGCTGGCCGCAGAAAGGAAAAGGCCGGATCCTCCCCCGGCCTTTTTCTTTGCCCGCTGGCAGGCGGCACCTTCGTCTTTGCACCCCTGCCGGTCTTGAATTAGATTCCGATTGTCCGTATGGACGCACCGCCGAAAGGCAACCGTGTGCGGTTGTAGCTCAGCTGGTTAGAGCGCCGGATTGTGGATCCGGAGGTCGCTGGTTCGATCCCAGCCAACCGTACCATTCGTCTCCCTCGTCATTCTTACACTCCGGGCGCGTGCAACCGCGCTGGCCGGTCGTGCGTTGTGGGCTTCGCGCTGATCGAGGTGCGGAGAGTGGGATGAGCGAGCGTTTCGACGAGCCCGTGGTCCTGAGGGTCGGATCGCCGCCGGTGAGGCAGGTCGTCCGCACTGCCAGCCAGGCGTCCGGCATGCTGGTCGACGTCGACTGGCCGGTGCGCGGCCCCCGGCACCGCGACGCCACCGCCACATGCATCAAGGTCATCGAAGGGACGCGATCGACGCAAGACGCCCGAAAGGCCTTCGTCGACGCGGCGCGGGAAGCCGGGATGCTGGCAGAGGGTTTCGATTCGGGAGAGATGCAATGAGCGACAGGCACTTCGGATTCGAGATACGTCTGAAGCCGGGCGACGAGGCAACCATCGTCCCGGTGGCGAACCTGAAATCGGCCTGTGCCGTGCTGATCGACTGGCCGCACGCCAGGCGCGGGCCGTTCTACCAGTCCGCCCGCGAGAAGGTGGAGGCGGCGATCAGGGGCGAGGCGACCACCAGCGAGGCCGCCGAGGCGTTCCTCGGCCTGTGCCAGCATGCGGGTATCGTCGTGCGCGACTAGCCGGCATCGTCGTGCGCGATTAGCGGAACGTCTTTTCCAGCCACGCGCTTGGCAGCGCAGGCACGAAGTTGCCGTTGATGCCGGTCATGTCGTGGTTGGCCGTCAGGCTGTTGAGAATCGCTTCCTCGGTCGACTGCACCACCGCGTCGAAGAAGACGTCGATGTCGGGGTCCGGAATGAAGGTCGCTGCGGCGAGCCTGCCGCTGTCGCCGCGCGCGGCTTCCGCGTTGGCGGTCGAAAAGGCGAGGAAGATGTCGCCGGACGAGTGGTAGCCGTAGCCGCCGGTCATCGCGATGCCGAGCGGAATGCGACGTGCCAGCCGCTTCATCTGGTGCGGCAGGAAGGGTGCGTCGGTGGCCACGACCGCGATGATCGATCCCTTCTCGCGACGTGGCGAGCCTTCGCGCAGCTGCGGCTCCACCAGTTCGTCGCCGGCGCGTTTGCCCCGCACCATGATGTTCCAGCGCTTGCCGAAATTGGCCTGCACGAAGGCGCCCACGGTGAAGCGGCGGCCGTTCCACTCGACGACCCGAGAAGCCGTGCCAGAGCCCGCCTTGAAGCCGAAGCAGATCATTCCCGTGCCGCCGCCGACGCTGCCTTCCTCGATCGGTCCCGAGACGGCGGCGTCCAGCGCCGCGAAGGTGGACTGCTCGCTGACGTGGTGGCCGTTGATGTCGTTGAGGAAGCCGTCCCAGGTCTCCGCCGCGACCGGCAGCCCCCAGGTGTCGTCCAGCGCTGCCGGCATCAGCTTGCGCATCCAGCGGATCGTCGCGTCGCGCGTCACGCCGCACGAATGGGTGTTGGTGATGGTGACGGGAAAATTGAAGGCGCCGATCTCCTCGATCAGGTGGGAGCCGGTCAGTTCGCCATTGCCGTTGGCGCTGAAGATCCCCGCGAACATCGGCAGGTGCAGTTCGGCCCTCGGCCTCGGCAGGATGGCCGTGACGCCGGTGCGGACCGGCCCTTGGCCGACCACCAGCGGGCCGTCGCCGGAAATGAGCGTCTTGTACCCCACGCTGACGCCCGGCACGTCGGTGATCGCGTTGAACGGGCCGGCCACGCCGTCGAAGGGGATGCCGTAGAAGCGCGCCCGGCGTTTTCCCGACGGCGTAAGCTGATGTGCATCCATCAGAACAGTGATCCCTGTCCGCCAGCCGGTTTCGGTTTGGCAGCAGGCTTGGCCGCGGCCGGCCGCGTCGGTGCGTCGCCGCTGGCGACGGCGCTTGCCTCGCCGTCCGCGAAGGCGAGCGTCAGCCCGGCGCCCGGCTGGACCTCGGCGGCGCGCTTGAGGAGCCGGCCTTCCGCGTCCTTCACCAGCGCGAACCCTCGGTCGAGGATCGAGCGGTGGGAGAGCGTGGCGAGCAGGCGTCCGGCGCGCGCGCTTGCGTCGCCGAGCCTCGCCAGCCTCACCCCGAGCGCGCGGTCGCCGCGCCGCCAGAGCGCCGACAGCCGGTCTTTCGAGACGTCGATCCGACGCGCCGCCGGCTCGATCCTGACCCGCACTGCCACCTTGTCCAGTTCCGTGCGCCGCCTGCGCAGGTAGGCACGGCCGCACTTTCCGAGCTGGTCGCCCTCGCGCGACAGCCGGCGCTTTGCCTCGTCGAGGCGGCGCGACAGGACGGCGGGCGCGAGGCGTGCCGCGGTCAGTCGGCCGCGCTTGCGTTCCGTATTGGCGGTCAGCGCGCGGCCAAGACGGCTGGTCGCCTCGTCGAAGCGCCGGCGCGGCATCGCCAGCAGGCTGTCGGGCGACGGCAGGGCGCGCGCGGCGGCCCTCGTCGCCTGCCGCCGCCGGTCGAGCCCGCGCGACAGCGAGGCGCGCAGCCTTGCGCCGAGCGACGCGACCGTTGCCTCCAGCTCGGCCTTCACGGGAACAGCCATCTCGGCCGCGCCTGTCGGCGTCGGGGCGCGCACGTCGGCGACGAAGTCGATGAGCGTCCAGTCGGTCTCGTGGCCGACCGCCGAGATGACCGGGATGTCGGATGAAGCGACGGCGCGGGCCAGCGCCTCGTCGTTGAAGCCCCAGAGGTCCTCCAGGCTGCCGCCGCCCCGCGCCACGATCAGCACGTCCGGCCTCGGCACCTTGCCGCCGGGCTCGATGGCGTTGAAGCCCTCGACGGCGATCCGCACCTCGTTCGCGGAGGTCTCTCCCTGGACGCGCACGGGCCAGACGATCACATGCACCGGGAAACGGTCCTTGATGCGATGCACGATGTCGCGGATCACCGCGCCGGTCGGCGAGGTCACGACGCCGATGACGGCCGGCATGTAAGGAAGAAGCTGCTTGCGGCCGGCGTCGAACAGGCCTTCGGCCTGCAGCCGTCGCTTGCGCTCTTCCAGAAGCGCCATCAGCGCGCCGGCGCCGGCCGGCTCCAGGGAGTCGATGACGATCTGGTACTTCGACGTACCCGGATAGGTGGTGAGCTTGCCCTGGGCGATCACCTCCATGCCTTCCTCGGGCCGGAATTTCAGCTTCGCGAACGTGCCTTTCCAGACAACGGCTTCAAGCCGCGCCTTGTCGTCCTTCAGCGCGAAATAGGCGTGGCCCGACGAATGCGGGCCGCGATAGCCGGAAATCTCGCCGCGCACCCGGACATTGCCGAAAGCGTCTTCCACCGTCCGGCGCAGCGCGCCGGAGATCTCGCTCACCGTGTATTCGGAAGCGTTGGTCGGAGAATCGGCGAGGAAAGCGTCGCTCATGGCCGGAGTGGATGCGGGTCGAGCCTGCCGGTCAAGTCGCGCCTACCACACCGCCGCCAGCTTCGACTGCTTCTGCTTGCGCACCCGGTTGAACGCCAGCGACTCGAAGTCGAACGTCCCGCTCTCGTCGACCGGCGGCGACGAGATGTTGTCGAGGCTCTCCGTGATATGGCGGGCGAGCGCGTCGACGATTTCGGTCTGCGCCGTGTGCCCGCGGATGATGCCGATCTTGATATCGGGCAGCGGCCCGAAGCCGTCGGCTTCGCCCAGCACCCGCATCCCTGGTCTCAGCGCACATTCGGGCAGTACCGACACGGCGAGGCCTGCCAGCACCGCCGCCGTGATGACGGTCGCCGACCAGCTGGTGAACAGCACGCGATGCTCGCGATCCATCTGGTGCAGCACGTCGGTCGCATAGCGTCGCCACTGGCAGTTGGGTCGACCGAAGGCGAGCGGCAGCACCTCTTCCTTGTGGACCTCGTGGCTGGCGGAAGTCACCCAGAGCAGCGGCTCATGGCGAACGATTTCCGGCGGGCGCACGTCCTCGCATTGGGTCACCAGCGCGATGTCGAGATTGCCCCGCCTGAGGTGATCGGCGAGGTTGATGGTCGGCTCGCAGAGGACCGAGAGTTCGACGCGCGGGTTGGAGCGGGCGAAGCGCGCCATGATCTCCGGCAGGAAGCGGTCGGCGTAATCGTCGGGCGTGCCGATCCTGACATGGCCCTCGAGGCTGCGGTCGTCGAAGGCGGCGAGCGTCTCGCGGTTCAGCCGGATCATGCGCCTCGCATAGATCAGCAGCCTTTCGCCTTCCTCGGTCAGCCGATTGGTGCGCCCGTCCTTGGCGAACAGGGGCTTGCCGATCCGCTCCTCGAGCCGGCGCATCTGCATCGACACGGCCGACTGCGTCCGGTGCACTTCATCGGCGGCGCGGGTGAAGCTGCCGGTGTCGGCGATGGATATGAAGGTCTGGAGCTGGTCGAGATCGAGCGGCGCGGCCATGGATGCCTCACACATCAGCGTGGTTGATGCTTGAGATTAAAAACATTCGTTGGACTAATCAATAGAGTCCTCGCATTCTCGGGACGTTCACAAGAACGGTTCGCAACCCGAACGACAGATCGCCGCGCCTTCCGCGCGGCGACAGTGGGTTCGCGCGCCGTCGGAAAGGAGACACGACAATGACCACGCTCGACCACACCGCCTTCGCCACGACCGCCGTCCGCCCGACCTCCATCACCGAGCGCGCCGTCAACATCGTGTCGACGTTCTTCCGCGCCTGGAAAAACCGCCAGGCCTTCCACGCGCTCGGCGCGCTGAGCGATGCGGAACTTGCCGATATCGGACTTCGCCGTGTCGACCTGTTCGCAGCCTCCGCTTCGTCGTTCTTCCGGGATCCGACCGAGCAACTCTCGGCGGTCGCCAGGGCGCGCGTCATGGAAGGCGAGGACGCGGCCCGCCGCGTCTGCTGAAGCGTCAGGACTTCGCAGGCGGTTCCCCAAGACTCCCGCCGGTTACCCGGCCTGCCTGCACGCTGGCCCGGTCCGTTCGCGGACCGGGCTTTTTCGTGCGCGCACGTGCCAGATCGGCGCGAGGCGTCGCGCGCTCAGGTCTCGACAAGAAATGAAGAAGTCAGGTGGTCAGCGCGAAGCCGCGACCACGCCGTAACCGTCGACAACCGCATGGTTGCTCGCCGCGTCGGCGGCGTAGATGCCCACGCCGCACATCACGATCGCAGAGAACATGGCGAGGGAGAGCAGGGCGGCTTTCAAGGGGGACATCCGGTTACGCTATGCCTGACTTCAATAGACGCTTGTGGTTACCAATCGGTTCCGACCGCGCCTGTCAGCCGCTCTCCTATGAGAGCCGTGTAACCGGATCGTGTCGTCGCCGAGCCGTCCCCGAAGCGACGGCGGCGCCCATCTAGGCCGGTTCGCCCGGCCGGACTATGGCCGATCCACGTCGCCGGTCGTATTCCCCCTGGACGTTGCCGAAATGCAACTCGACCGGCCTCAGATCAGCGACGTCCACGCGCGGGCTATGGCGAGACCGGCGGCGTCGGCCTGGGGCCCGTGAGCGTCGGCCTCGGACCCGCGCCGTTCTTCCCAGCCGGGCTGGCATTCGGCGAGCCAGGAGGAAAAGGACCGGCTCCATTCATCCACCAGTCGACGGTCGGCCTCGAAGTGGAACTGCGTCGCGTAGGCGGCCCGGCCGACCCGAAAGGCCTGGTTCGAGACCGTCGATCCGGTCGCCAGCCTGACGGCGCCGGGCGGCAGGCCGAACGTGTCGTCGTGCCACTGGAAGATTCGGAACGATGCTGGCAGCGCGGAAACCACCGGGTCGTCCTTGGCTTCCGGAGTCAGTGCCACCTGCTGCCAGCCGAACTCGTTGGCGCCGCCGATCTGGTTCGAGCCGCCGAAGGCGCGCGCCATCAGTTGGCTCCCGAGGCAGATGCCGAGCACCGCCTTGTCGCGCGCCTCGAAGTCGCGGATCAGCCCGAGAAGGCTGGGGATGTAGGGATAGGCCGCGTCGTCCAGCGCGTTCTGCCCGCCGCCGAGCACAATGGCGGCATCGTGCCCTTCGGAATCCGCGGGCAAAGGGTCGCCGAGATGGGCGCGCACGAGATCGATCTCCACGCCGGCTTCGTCGAGCGCCGTGCGCACCTGGCCGAGCCCCGTATTGTCGTAGTTCTGGACGACCAGCACGCGCTTCGCGGCCATCTTCATTCCTGCCATTGCCGGCTGGACCGTTACCATGCGGTCGGGCGACAACAAAGCCGGGGAGGGCCGTCCATGCCGCTTCAGAATCGCGTCGATCCCTTCGGTGCCATCGTCGCCAACGGCGCACGCGGCATGTTCACCGGCAATCGCGGCATCATCCACGATCCTTCGACCAGGACACTGCTGAAAAAGCGCTGGTCGACCCGGGCGTGGATAATTTGCGCCTGCGAATTTCAGGGCAGACGGCGCACCGTCATGGGAGCACACAACAATTTCCGTGGCGGAATCGGCTGGACCGAACTGTTCTTCCACGACGAGGTGACGGCGCTCGCCGCCGGTCATCGGCCGTGTTTCACCTGCCGGCGCGAGCGCGCCAGGGATTTCATGGGTGGTTTTGCCGCTATTTCGGGCATCACCAGGCCGAAAGTTCCCGACATCGACCGACGGCTTCATGCCGAGCGGTTGGCGTCGGGTGGCAAGCCCGCTGTCGTCACCGACAGTGAGCTGCCCGCCTTGCCGGACGGCGCCATGGTGGCGATTGGAGACCGTGCTTTCGCCGTCAGGTCGCGGAAGCTGCTGCCTTGGTCGTTCGAGGGCTATGGCGCACCGTTGCCCATTGCCGACCGTCCCGAGCTGCCCGTCCTGTCGCTCACCCCGCCGACCACGGTCGAGATCCTGCGCGCCGGCTATCGGCCAGCATGGCATCACACGGCGGCTTGACCCTCGCCGCAACCGCGCGCATTCGTCCCCGATGCGCGCCAACTATCGCCTGCAGCGGCTTTTCGTTCCCGTTGACCTCACAGCCGGCGCGGCCTTCGATGCCGATGCCGCCCAGTCGCACTATCTCGCCAACGTGCTGCGCATGGCCGAGGGCGCGGAGTTGCTCGTCTTCAACGGGCGCGATGGCGAATGGCTGGCGCGGCTCGTGGCGAAGTCGAAGAAGGCGGTGACGCTGGAACCGGTCGAACTCGCCCGGCCGCAGCCGCCACTTCCGGACCTGATCTACGCCTTCGCACCGCTCAAGGTCGGTCGCCTGGACTATCTGATCCAGAAGGCGGTGGAGATGGGTGCGGGCGTGCTCCAGCCTGTGATCACCCAGCATACGCAGATGACCAGGATCGGCACCGAGCGCATCCGCGCCAATGCCGTCGAGGCGGCCGAGCAGTGCGGCGTGCTGGCGATCCCGGAGGTTCGCGAGGCGGTGAAGCTCGACCGCCTCCTCGCCGGCTGGGAGCGCGACAGGCGGCTGGTCTACTGCGACGAGGACGCCTCGACCAACAACCCGCTGCCGGCGTTGCAGAGGATCCGGGAGCAGAAACTCGGCCTGCTGGTCGGCCCGGAGGGCGGCTTTTCCGACGATGAGCGGCGCCAGTTGCGGGCGCTGCCCTTCGTCACCGCCATTCCGCTCGGGCCCCGCATCCTGCGCGCCGACACCGCGGCGGTCGCGGCGCTGGCCGTCATCCAGGCGACGGTCGGCGACTGGTGACGGGAAGCATTTTGTCGCCGCCCGCCTTGACGGGAAATTTCCGACCCCTTATCTGCGGGCCGCGTTAGCACTCGCACTTGTCGAGTGCTAGCAGTCCGGTCTGCCGGACCGAGGAACAAGAAGCAATTCCCGATCGAGGAACCACAAAGATGGCTAAGTCGAAGTTCCGCCCGCTCCACGACCGCGTGGTCGTCCGCCGGGTCGAATCCGAAGAGAAGACCAAGGGCGGCATCATCATCCCGGACACCGCCAAGGAGAAGCCGCAGGAAGGCGAGATCATCGCCGTCGGCTCGGGCGCCCGTGACGAGAACGGCAAGCTCGTTCCGCTCGACGTGAAGGCCGGCGACCGCATCCTGTTCGGCAAGTGGTCGGGCACCGAGGTGAAACTCAACGGTGAGGATCTCCTGATCATGAAGGAATCCGACATCATGGGCATCATCGGCTGATCGCCACCCCAATCCACCAGAGACATTCGGGCCTGAGGCCCAGGAGCTAGAGAAACATGGCTGCCAAAGACGTAAAATTCTCCCGCGACGCCCGTGAGCGCATGCTGCACGGCGTCAACATCCTCGCCGACGCGGTGAAGGTCACGCTGGGTCCGAAGGGCCGCAACGTCGTGATCGACAAGTCGTTCGGCGCGCCGCGCATCACCAAGGACGGCGTCACCGTCGCCAAGGAGATCGAGCTGGCCGACAAGTTCGAGAACATGGGCGCCCAGATGGTGCGCGAAGTGGCCTCGAAGACCAACGACATCGCCGGCGACGGCACCACCACCGCTACCGTTCTCGCCCAGGCGATCGTCCAGGAAGGCCACAAGGCCGTGGCCGCCGGCATGAACCCGATGGACCTGAAGCGCGGCATCGACCTCGCCGTGACCGAGATCGTGGCTGCCCTCTCCAAGGCCGCCAAGAAGATCAAGACCTCCGACGAGGTCGCGCAGGTCGGCACCATCTCCGCCAACGGCGACGAGTCGGTCGGCAAGATGATCGCCGAGGCGATGCAGAAGGTCGGCAACGAGGGCGTCATCACCGTCGAGGAAGCCAAGACCGCCGAGACCGAGCTGGAAGTCGTCGAAGGCATGCAGTTCGACCGCGGCTACCTGTCGCCGTATTTCATCACCAACCCGGACAAGATGATCGCCGAGCTGGAAGACGCCTACATCCTGCTCCACGAGAAGAAGCTGTCGAACCTGCAGTCCATGCTGCCGGTGCTCGAGGCCGTCGTGCAGTCGGGCAAGCCGCTGCTCATCATCTCCGAGGACGTCGAGGGCGAGGCTCTGGCCACGCTCGTCGTCAACAAGCTGCGCGGCGGCCTGAAGATCGCCGCCGTCAAGGCTCCGGGCTTCGGTGATCGCCGCAAGGCCATGCTCGAGGACATCGC
>VFQP010001483.1_pt1 | contig 31198 bp, 29 predicted proteins | sample 3512351 | NCBI WGS metagenome assembly VFQP01 (sample SAMN10412372, study PRJNA504923) | tailings metagenome | isolation source: Relicate 1 Philex TSF1 revegetated site | place: Philippines: Tuba, Benguet | collected 2017-08-29
AGTGATCGCGGGTCGACTCTCGCAGGGGCGATCTCGCGTCTCTCGCGCCGGCGGGATCGACGGCTGCGAGTTGATGCGCCCGGTCATCACCTTAGATGCCGAGCCGTCGGGCACGTCGGGCGGCGTCCGATTGCTGCTGGTCAATACGCAGACTGGCCCCGTGCGTGCGTCTGCCGTGCGCGGAGGTAAACCTGGCGACACGCGGCCCTGGGCCCGCCGCTGAAGAACGTGCATCCATGGCCAGGGCGATCGAACGCTCGCAAGAGCCTGCCGATGGCAGCTTGGGGGCGCCGTCGGCGTGCAGTCGGCGCATGTCGCAAGTGTGCATGTTCGGGGTGCGCCTCCGCCCGCGCGATGTCCGCCCACGCAACGCCGCGCGCACCCGATTCGGCGGTCGCCCGGTCGCCCGGTCGCCAGGTCGCCAAGTCGCCAGGTCGCCAGATCGCGCGAGTGGACGCGAGCCCGCTATGACGTGCGCCGGAAAATGTGTGCCGACCGTGATCCAGGCGCCAGGCGACACGGCTGTGCAACTGCCGTGCATCACTGCAGCATGCGGTTGCGCTGCTTCCGGCCGGACGGCGCCATTCCCCGGCGTCGAGCGCTGCATCGCATGGGTGCCCGGACGCCGCGGCGCGTTCGTGTATCGTCGCGAGTCGTCTTTCACGAAGCCGCCGACGAGGCAGATGAGTACATACGCCCTCGAGTCCGTCTTCCAGCCCGGCTCGGTTGCCGTCGTCGGCGCCAGTCCGCGGGCGCGGTCGCTCGGGCGTCTGGTGCTGAGGCAACTGCGGGACGGTGGCTTCGCGGGGCCCATCGGGCTGGTCAATCCGCGCTATCGCGAGATCGACGGCGTCCCTGCGGTACCGCGCCTGGCGGATCTGCCGTTCGTGCCCGAACTGGTGGTCATCGCGGCGCCGCCCGCCGATGTCGCCGGCGTTGCACGGGCGGCGGCCGTGCACGGCGCGCGGGCCGCGATCGTGCTCACCCGCGACATGGGCGAAGGCCCCGGATCCCACAACGCGGCATTGGCCGACGTGGCCCGCGCGCATGGACTGCGGATCGTGGGGCCCAACTGTCTGGGCGTCATCGCACCGCACGCGCGACTGTTCGCAAGTTTCGCCGCACATATGCCGGTGGCGGGCGATCTGGCCTTGATCTCGCAGTCCGGCGCCGTGGCCGCGGGCATGATCGAATGGAGCCGTCCGCGCGGAATTGGCTTCTCTGCGGTGGCCTCGCTGGGCGACGCACTGGACGTGGATTTCGCCGATCTTCTCGATTATTTCGCCACCGATCGTCGCACGCGGGCGATCCTGCTGTATGTGGAGCGCATCCGTGACGCGCGTAAATTTCTCAGTGCGGCGCGCGCCGCGGCGCGTGCAAAACCCGTCGTCGTGGTGAAGCCCGGCCGGCATGCGCGCTACGCGCCGGACGACACGGCCCGCGCCGCGTCGCTGGTCACGCCCGACGCCGTCTACGACGCCGCGTTCCGCCGCGCGGGCCTGCTGCGTGTGCATGCCCTCGACGAACTCTTCGCCGCGGCCGAGGCGCTGGCACGCCTGCGCATGCCGCAGGGGCCGCGGCTCGCGGTGATGACCAATGGCATCGGCATCGGCAAACTCGCGCTCGACCGGCTGATCGACATGGGCGGCGCACGCGCGGAACTGTCCGAAGCGACCGTGCAGACGCTGGACGCGGCGCTCCCGCGCGGGTGGTCGCGCCGCAATGCCGTGGACATGCTCGGCGATGCCGACGGCCCCCGGTATGCGGCCACGCTCGAGGCGCTGCTCGAAGACCGCAGCAACGATGCGGTGCTGGTCCTGCAGGTGCCGACGGTGCTGTCCTCGCCGCAGGACACCGCCGACGCCGTCGTCGCGACCCTGGCGGCGCACCGGCACGACGCCGCGCCGAAGCCGACGCTGGCGGTGTGGATCGGCGACGACGCCGACGCGCGCCGGACACTCGACGAGGCCGGGGTCCCCACCTTCGACAGCGAAGCGGATGCGGTGCGCGGCTTCATGTACCTGGTGCGGCACCGCGAAGCGCAGCGCGCGCTCATGGAAACCCCGCCCAGCCTGCAGGACGATGGCGTCGTCGACGTCGATGCCGCGCGTGCCCTCGTCACGTCCGCGCTCTCGGCCGGCCGGCGCGGACTCGATCCGGATGCGACCGCGCACCTGTTCGCGCTCTACGGAATCCCGCTGGCGGCGGCGCGCGCCTGCGTCGACGCGGCCGAAGCGGGCCGGGCCGCGGAGACGCTGCTGGAACCCGGCGGGCGCGTGACTGTGAGGCTGACGCCGCCCGAAAAGGCGCTGCAGGCGGACATCGACGGCGTGCGTCACGGGTTGACGAGTGTGGATGCGGTGCGCGCCGCGGCGGAGACGCTGCTCGCAGCGGCGCGGCGCCTCGGCCCCGAGGCCGGGATCGACGGCGTGACCGTGCAGCCCGTGGTCGAGCGGCCCAGGGCGCGCGAACTGATCGCCGGCATCGTCGACGACCCGACCTTCGGCCCGGTCGTCGTGTTCGGCCGCGGCGGCACCGCCGGCGACGTCATCGACGATCGTGCACTGGCGTTGCCGCCGCTGGATCTGCGGCTGGCGCACGAGCTGATCGGACGCACCCGGGTGTCGCGCATCCTCAAGGCCCATCGCGACGTGCCGGCAGCCGACGAGCGCGCGATCGCGCGGGTGCTGGTCAAGCTGGCGCAGATGGCCGCCGACATCCCCGAGCTCGACGCCGTCGACATCAATCCGCTGCTGGCCGACGACGATGGCGTGCTGGCGCTCGATGCGCGGGTCGGCATCGCGCCGGTGAAGCGTCTGCATCGCGGGCGCGGGCATCCGCGCTTCGCGATTTTTCCCTATCCCAGCGAATGGGAGCGCACCATCACGCTGGCCAACGGCGCCGAAGCCTTCGTGCGTCCGGTGCGGCCGGAGGACGACGGCATGTTCCGCCGGTTCTTCGACAAGGTCAGCAGCGAGGATCTGCGCCTGCGCTTCTTCAGCGCGGTGCGCCATTTCAGTCACGAGTTCATCGCGCGCCTCACCCAGCTCGATTACGCGCGCTCGATCGCGCTCGCGGCGATCGATCCCGACAGCGGCGAAATGCTGGGCGCGGTGCGTCTGCTCGCGGATGCGAACTACGACACCGGCGAATACGGGATCATGGTGCGCTCCGACCTCAAGGGCGCGGGCCTCGGCTGGCACCTGATGCGCATCATGATCGAGTACGCGGCCTGGCAGGGCCTGCGGACCGTCGAAGGCCAGGTGCTGCGCGAGAACACGACCATGCTGGCGATGTGCCGCCAGCTCGGCTTCCGTGTCGAAACGGATCCCGACGACGCCACGATCGCCATCGTGCGCCTGCCGGTGGCGGGCGCCTCCGGCTGAACGGCGCGCTCAGTGCTGCTTGCGTCCTGAACCGGACTGCTTGCCGCCGCCGTCCTGCTTGTTCACGGTGGCCCAGGCGATGCGCGACGCGTCGGCTTGCGAACGGCCCTTGTCGCGCTCCGATGCTTCGATGTGCTCGGCCTGACGCTTCTGCTTGTCGGTATACGAGGATTTGTCACCGCGGCTCATGGCGCTGCTCCATGGAACGGAGCCGGCAGCCTGCGCGTGGGAACGTGAGCGCGAGGTCGAGCGCCGGCGCCCGGGGCGCGGCCGTGACGCAGACATTGCGACCGCAGCATCGATAATGGCCGGGTGCGCAAGATCCTCCACATCGACATGGACGCGTTCTATGCGTCGGTGGAGCAACGCGACGATCCGGCGTTGCGCGGCCGGCCGGTCGTGGTGGCCTGGCGCGGCGCGCGTTCGGTGGTGTGCGCCGCGTCCTACGAGGCGCGCCCGTTCGGCGTGCGCTCGGCCATGCCCGCGGTGACCGCGGAGCGCCTGTGCCCGGACGCGATCTTCGTGCCGCCGGATTTCGCGCGCTACAAGGCCGTCTCGCGCCAGGTGCGCGAGATTTTCCTGCGGCACACCGATCTGGTGCAGCCGCTGTCGCTCGACGAGGCCTATCTGGACGTGACCCAGCCGAAGATTCCCTCGCCCAGCGCGACTGCGACCGCCGAAGCCATCCGCGCCGAGATCCGCGAGGTCACGCACCTCACCGCGTCCGCCGGCGTGGCGCCCAACAAGTTTCTCGCGAAGATCGCGTCGGACTGGCGCAAGCCCGACGGCCTGTTCGTGGTCAAGCCCGGGCAGATCGATGCATTTCTCACCCCGCTCGCGGTCGGGCGCATTCCCGGCGTCGGCAAGGTGATGGAAAGGAAGCTGGCCGATCTCGGCGTCACCACCGTCGGCGAGTTGCGCGGTCTGGCCCGTGAGGAACTCGAGCTGCGTTTCGGCACCTTCGGGGCGCGGCTGTACCAGCGGGCCCGCGGGATCGACGAGCGACCGGTCGAGCCCGACCAGCCGGTGCAGTCGATTTCGTCGGAAGACACGTTCGAGAGCGATCTGCCGCTCGACGATCTCGCGCCGATGATCGAGCGGCTGGCGGAAAAAACGTGGCTCGCCACGCGCAAGACCGAGCGGGTGGGGCGCACCGTCGTGCTCAAGCTCAAGACCTCGCAGTTCCGCATCCTCACCCGCAGCTTCACGCCGGAAGCGCCGCCGTCGTCGCAGGAGGAGCTCGTGCGCATCGCCCTGGCATTGCGGGACCGGGTGGATCTGCCGCCCACGACGCGTTACCGCCTGGTGGGCGTGGGCCTCGGCGGATTCCGCGAGCGCGACGCGTTGCCGGTACAGGCGGGCCTGTTCGGCGGCAGCTAGGCCGTCTGCGCAGGACCCGGGGCCGGCGGGCGTGCCCGCCGCGCGGTCCGCAGCCCTGCACGCACGCACTGGAGACGCCCGCTGTGCGGGGATGACGACCCCGCGCATGCACGTCCGCCCGTGCTCGCGTGGCACAGGCCGCCGGCCGTCCGCACGGGCGCGGCGCCGGGGCGATCGTCAGGCGCCGCGCGTCAGGCCGGCTGCCAGTCGAACGTCAGCGTTTCGTCGCGCGCGAAGCGCTGCAGGTGGTTCTCGATGACCTGCTGGTAGCGCGCGATGCCGTCGGCGTCGTCGAGCGTCAGCACGATCCGCAGCGTGTCGCCATCGACGTGGAAGTCGGCGCCCTGTGTGGCGTCGACGAACGGCACGAAGGCGTGGGTCTCGTCGTCGCGGCGGATCTCGAACTTGTGCCGCCAGTGATTGCACAGCGTGCGCAGCAGGCGCGGGGCGTCGTTGGAACGGGGACGCGTGGTGGTGCGAGGCATTGCGGACTCCGTGACGGCGTGCCGGGAGGATAGTCGCTGCATCGCCGCCGCGGCGGCGCGGCGGGCCAACGCTGTGTTGCAGTGGCCTCCGCCCGGCCGCGATCGCGCACACTATGGCGCCCGCTTCGAGGACGCCCCGGATGTCAGCCGTCGCCACCGAACGTCGATTTCCCTGGCCGGTCGTGCTGTTCGACCTGGACGGCACCCTGGTCGACAGCGCGTCCGACATCGCGGCATCGGTGAACCGGTTGCTGGTCGAGCTGGGCCATGCGTCGGTGGACGAGGCCACCGTGCGCGGCTGGATCGGCGACGGCGCCGGCCGCCTCGTCGCCCAGGCCCTGCACCACGCGGGCGATCCGCGCACCGTCGAGTCGGTGATGCCGCGCTTCATGCGCCACTACGAGGATTGCCTGCTGCTCGATCCGCGGCTGTATCCCGGGGTCGAACGCACCCTGCAGGCACTGCGCGCCGGCGGCGTGCGCATGGCGGTGTGCACCAACAAGCCCGCGCAGTTCGTGGCGCCGCTGCTGGAGGTGATGGGCATCGCGCCGTACTTCGAACACGTGCTGGGCGCCGGAGAGCTGCCGCAGCGCAAGCCCGATCCGGCGCCGTTGCGACATCTCGCCGCGCGGTTCGGCGTACCGGTCGCGCAGTGTCTGATGGTCGGCGACTCGTCGACCGATGCCGAGGCCGCGATCGCGGCGGGCGCGCCGCTGGTGCTGGTGAGCTACGGCTACCGGCGCAGTTTCGATCTGCGCGGCTGCGGCGCGCATGCGGTCATCGACCGCTTCGATCAGCTGCTCGAGTTACGCTGACGGCGGCGGCTCGTGCCGGCCCGGGACCGTCCGCCAGCAGACGTCGACGGATTTCGGCCGCGATGCGCGCCGTTTCACGCAGCGGCGCGACGGCAGGCGCTGGGCGCGGTGCCTGGCCCAGGATCTGCACCCGGCCGTCGTCGATCAGCCCGTCGACGAAGCGGCGCGGGCCACCGTCGACGCGCTGCGGCTCGAACACCAGCACCGGCGCCCGGGTCGCGCAGGCCTCGGAGAGCATGTTCACCGAGTCGGCCGAGCACACCAGGCGATCGGCCCAGGCCAGCACGCCGGCATAGGGATTGGGGCCGTCGTCGGCGTCCGCCCACAGCAGCGCCGCGTGGCCGCGGTAGCGCGCGCGCAGGGCCGCGCGGACCTCCGGCGGCGTGCGGCGCGAGCCGACCAGCAGCAGGCTGCCGTCGGCGTCGCCGCCCAGCGTGTCCAGCTGCGCGGCCAGGGCCGAAAACGTGGCGACGTCGAAACGGCCGTGGCGCGAATCGCCGCCGAGCAGCACGCCGGTCCGCGGGCCGGGCAGGGCGCCGATGGCCGGATGCGCGCGCCGCGCCGCGTCCAGCCAGTCGTCGTCGACGGCGTGCAGACTGCCGCGCGTGACCAGCACGTTGTCGCCGCGCAGGGCGTCGTGTTCGGGGACCACGACGAGGTCCCAGTGCCGCGGGTCGAGTCGCGGATCGAGGATCTGCACCGTACGCGCGCCGCCGCAGCGGGCCAGGCGCGTGGCCAGCGCGGCCTGGCGACCGCAGCCGATGACGAGGCGCGGCGGACGTCGCAGCGCCGCGGCGAAGTTCGGGCCGAAGGCGGCCCCGGCACCGGGCAGGCGCCGCGGCGCGAGCCAGCGCCAGGGCGCGCGCGGGTGCAGATGCACCGGCCGCGCGTCGGCGGCAAGCGCGACGGCCAGGGCCTCGGCCTGCCGGGCATTGCCGGCGCGGCCGTCACTGACGGCCCAGATTTGCGAGTAATCCTGCGCAGCGGGCGAGGCGCGTTCCACGTGTGTGACCATCCGTTCCGGGCGGCTCCTGTGTCCCGCTGCCCGGGGACTCTACACTTCGTGGCTGTTCAGCCCAATCTCCGAGGCCCCGATGACCGACATCCTGTCCGATGCCGCGCTCGATCAGCTCTTCCGCACCGCGCGCACCTACAACGGCTTCAGCGGCGAGATCGACGATGCCACCCTGCGCCGGCTCTACGATCTGCTGAAGTTCGCCCCGACGTCGGCCAATGCCTCGCCGGCGCGCTTCGTGTTCGTCAAGTCGGCCGAGGCCAAGGCGAAGCTGGCCCCGGCGCTGAGCGAGGGCAATCTGGACAAGACGATGTCGGCGCCGGTGACGGTGATCATCGGCCACGACGAGGACTTCCACGAGAAGCTGCCGTTCCTGTTTCCGCACACCGATGCCAAGAGCTGGTTCGACGGCCCGCGCGAGAACCGCCGTGAGGCCGCGTTCCGCAACGGCAGCCTGCAGGGCGCGTACCTGATTCTCGCCGCGCGCGCGCTGGGCCTCGACACCGGCGCGATGTCGGGCTTCGACAATGCCAAGGTGGACGCCGCGTTCTTCGCCGGCACCGCGATCAAGTCGAACTTCCTGGTGAACCTCGGCATCGGTGATCCCTCGACCATTTTCCCGCGCTCGCCGCGGCTGCCGTTCGACGAGGCCGCGCGCATCGTCTGAGTGCCCGAAGTCCCGTGCGTCCGTCCGGGCGCGCGTTCCACCACACGACCCTCCAGGAGTCCGTCCCATGCGCACATCCCGTCTGTTGCTGCTCCCGCTCGCCGCCGCCATCGCGCTCGCCGCCTGCGCCCAGCAGGACAACGCCCCCGCCGGCACCACCGAAGCCCCCGCTGCCGCGCCCGCGGCCGACGCGCCGGCCGGTCCCGATGCCGCCGCCACGCCGATCACCGGGGTGTCGGGCACCTACATCCTCGATCCCGCGCACACCGACGTCATCGCGCAGTGGAGCCATTTCGGCTTCTCGAACCCGATCGCGCACTTCGGCGAGGTCGAGGGCCAGATCGTTTACGACGCCGACAACGTCGCCAATTCCTCGGTCGAGGTCACGCTGCCGCTGTCGGGTCTGAACTCCCATGTCGCCGCCTTCGACGAGCACCTGCGCAGCGCCGATTTCTTCGACGCGGCGAACTTCCCGAACGCGACCTTCCGCAGCACCGCGGTCGAGAGCGCCGGCACCAACCGCCTGCGGGTGACCGGTGATCTGACGATCAAGGACAACACCCGTCCGGTGGTGCTCGACGTCACCATCAACAAGTTCGGCGAGCAGCCGATGGCCAAGCGCCCGGCGGCCGGCTTCGACGCGACGGCACAGATCAAGCGCAGCGACTTCGGCGTCGGCGCCTACGCGCCCAACGTCAGCGACGAGGTCGAGCTGCGCATCACCACCGAGGCGGTGGTGGCCGAAGACGCGGCACCGGCCGCCGCCCCGGCCGAGTGACACCCGTGGCCGCCGAGCGCGGCGGCCGCGCGGCGGCCCGGATGCCCGGGCCCCGTATCGGCGCCGCATCGCGCGGCGTCGTCCCGATCCCGTCGGCTGGCCGGCGGGATCGTTCCATCGGCGGCCTCCATTGCAGCCCGTCCGATCCGCTCACGCGAGAGGCGCCATGAAAGTCCACCGTCCCGCCGACGCCCGCGGCCAGGTCCGCACCGACTGGCTCGACAGCCGGCACAGCTTCTCGTTCGGTCACTTCCTCGATCGCGACTGGATGGGGTTCGGCGCGCTGCGGGTATTGAACGAGGACCGCGTGGCGCCGGGGGCCGGGTTTCCCGCCCATCACCACGCCAACATGGAAATCCTCAGCTACGTGCTCGACGGCGCACTGGCGCACAAGGACGACAGCGGCGGCGCCGGGATCGTGCGCGCCGGTGAACTGCAGTGGATGGGGGCCGGGCACGGCATCGCACACAGCGAATTCAATGCCTCGGCCGATGCGCCGGTGCACTTCCTGCAGATCTGGATCCAGCCCGACCGCGTCAATCTGCCACCCGGCCATGCACAGCAGGCGTTCCCCGGGCAGGACAGGCGTGGCCGCTGGGTCACCCTGGCCTCGCCCGACGGCCGCGACGGCAGCCTCGCCATCCGTCAGCAGGCCACGCTGCAGGGCACATGGCTGGGCGCCGGTGAGCAGGTCGAGGCCGCCCTGGTGGCGGATCGCCGCTACTGGTTGCAGGTGGCGCGCGGCGCAGTGGATGTGGACGGCCAGCGTCTGCAGGCCGGTGATGCGCTGGGCTGGGCGGACGAGGCGACGACGCTGGTGCTCCGGGGCGTGGACCCGGACCCGGCGGACATCCTGCTGTTTACGCTGCCGCGCTGAGCGCGGGCACCCGCATCGCCCGCCGACGGCCCGCGGACAGGCACGCTAGAATGACGGCCTCCCACGTTCGATCGATGCCGCCGACATGACCGCAGCCCCCGTCCAGCCGACGCAAGCCAATGCCGCGAAGCAGTACGAGGTGCGTCGCGCCGATCTGCCGCTGAGCTGCCCGCTGCCGTCGATGGCGCTGTGGAACTCGCACCCGCGCGTCTATCTGCCGATCGAGGCCGAAGGCGGCACGTCCGACTGCCCGTATTGCGGCGCCCATTTCGTCCTCGTCGACTGAGCGCGCCCGCGCGCCGCGGCCCGTGCGCCGCCCGCTGACCATCGTCCAGTTGCTGCCGGCACTGACGGCCGGCGGTGTCGAACGCTCCACGATCGAAATCTCGGCGGCGCTGGTCGCGGCCGGACACCGCGCGGTCGTCGTGTCGGCCGGCGGCCGCCTCGAGCCGGCGCTGCGCGCGACCGGCGCCGAGCACATCACCCTCGACATCGGCGCCAAGCGCCCCTGGGTGCTGCGCCACGTCGGCGCGCTGCGGCGCCTGTTCGCGGATGTCGACATCGTGCACGCGCGCTCGCGGGTGCCCGCGTGGCTGGGCTGGCTGGCGCTGCGCCGGATGCCGGCGGCGCGCCGGCCGCATTTCGTCACCACCATGCACGGGCTGAATTCGCCCTCGCGCTACAGCGCGATCATGGCCCGCGGCGAGCGCGTGATCTGCGTGTCGAACACGGTGCGCGAGCATCTGCTGCGGCACTATCCGCACACCGATCCGGCGCGCCTGCGGGTGATTCCGCGCGGAATCGATCCCGCGCAGTTTCCGCCTGCGCCCCGGCCCGACCCCGCGGCCCGCACGGCGGTGGCCGGCCTGCACCCCGCGCTCGACGGCCGCGGTCCGCTGTTGCTGCTGCCCGGGCGCGGAACCCGGCTCAAGGGCCATGGCGATGCGCTGGCGCTGCTGGCCGCGCTGCGTGCCGACGGCCTCGATGCGCGGTTGTGGATGCCGGGTGCGCGCCAGGCCGGACGCGACGCCTACATCGCCGGTCTGGAGCGCGAGGCCGAGGCATTGGGCTGCGCGCAGGCGCTGGCGATCACCGCGCCGACCTCGGAGATCGGCCGGGCCTATGCCGCGAGCGATCTCGTGCTGCAGCTCTCGCGCAAACCCGAAGCCTTCGGGCGCACCGTCGTGGAAGCACTGGCGTCGGCGCGGCCGGTGCTGGGCTGGGCCCACGGCGGTGTCGGCGAACTGCTGGCCGAACTGCAGCCCGAGGGCGCGGTCGCACCGTTCGATGCGCACGCGCTGGCGCAGGCGGCGCGCGCGCTGCTCGCACGACCCCCGGCGCGAGCCGGTACGATGCCCTACACCCTGCGTGCCATGCAGGATGCAACGCTCGCGGTCTATGACGAATTCGACGACGACAACTGAGCCGACCGGCGCCGCGCGTGCGCCGCGCACCGTGGGCTGGCGCTGGGCGCCGCACTGGGTGTTGGCCTTCGTGATCCTGTGGCCCGCGCCGGGCTATGCGGAAGGCGTGATGGTGCTCGGTGCGCTCGCGGCGATCGCGCTGCTGCTGCGCGCGCGCTTCCGCGGCGGCGCGGCGCTGCTGAGCCCGGGGGCCTGGGCGCTGAGCAGCGTGCTGTTCTTCGCCTACTGGATGCCGCAGTTGCTGTCGGCGATCGACTCGGTCGATCCGGGCCGCGCGCTGCGCGAGGCGCTGGTGGACCTGCGCTATCTGCCGTTCCTGTGGCTGGTGGCGTCGGCGGTCGCCACGCGGCGTGCGCGGCGGATCACGCTGGGGGGACTGGCGATCATCGTCGCGGTGTGGACCCTGGACGCCCTGGCCGAGGTGGCGCTGGGCACCAGCCCGCTGTTCTTCGGCATCGACCAGCTCAAGCAGCTGATCAGCAATCGGCCGATGTGTTCACTCGAGCAATTGGCCCAGGCCGATCGTGTGGGCGGCGTGCTCGGCCCATGCAATCTCAAGCTGGGCATCGTGCTGGCCAGCCTGTCGCCGTTCGCGCTGTATGCGGCGGGACGCCGGTTCGGCGCCGCAGGCTGGATCCTGTCGGCGGCGGCCATCGGCGTGGTGCTGCTGTTCGCCGGCTCGCGCGCCTCGTGGCTCACCTTCGGGCTGGTGCTGCTGTTCTCGGGCTGGCGCCTGCTCGGCTGGAAAGGGCTGTCGGCGGTGTTCGCCGGCGGCGTGGTGATCGCCGCCGTGGTCACGCTGCTGTCGCCGCAGGTGCGCGAACGCGTGGAGCGCACCGTCATGGGCCTGTCGGCGGACCAGGCGCAGGTGGATACCGCGCTGTCGGGCCGCACCCGGATCTGGGAAGCGGCGGCATGCATGATCCGCGCGCATCCGGTCAACGGCGTCGGTGCGCGTGGCTTCCGCGAGGCGTTCCCGGCCTGCGACCCGCACGCGGGCGAAATGGCCGCCTGGGGCGACGGGCCGGCGCTGCACGCCCACCAGATCGTGCTGGAAGTCGCCAGCGAGACCGGTGCGATCGGCCTGCTGCTGTGGCTGGCCGGCGTGGCCCTGGCCTGGCGCGCCTGGCGGTTCGCCGCGCCCGAGGCCCGTGACCGGGCGCGACCGGCGATGCTGGCCCTGGCGGTGACCGTGTTCCCCTTCAACACCCACCTCGCGTTCTATTCGACGTTCTGGGGTGGCTTTACCTTGCTGCTGTGCGCCCTGTACGCCGGCAGTCTGCTGGCCCGCGACGAGCCGCCGCCCGCGCCACGCGCGGCCATCCACTGAAGATGTTCGGCCGTCGTCGCGGTGCGCTCGGTCGCGCTCGACCGGATGGGTGGGATGCCCAGCGCGGCATGTGCGGCGCCGGGCCCGGGGCTGACATTTCCGGACGGTTCGGGAACGGACCGCGCCGGGTCGCGGCCGTCGAGGGGACGTGGACCGCGTGAAGCCAGCCGACCCGACGCACGCGCGTTCGACGCGCACTGCGCGTGGTCGCCGGACGCACGCCAGGCAGCCGACCGCGGGTCCGACACCTGGACCCGCAGAAGGCGTCCCGCTGCAGGACGCACCTCGACGCGATCCGCACGTGCTGATCCACCGCACGGCCCGGCGATGTCGGCGCGCGTGGCCGTCAGTCGTAGAGGGCGACGCCGTCGGGCTGCCGCTTGAACCGGCGATGGATCCACAGGTACTGGTCCGGCGCCGCACGCGCCATCGCTTCGATCCCGGCCATGACCGCCGCGGTGTCCGCGGTCGCGTCATCGGACGGATAGGGGGCGAGCGCGGGCGAGAGCGTCAGCGTGTAGCCGCCGTCGGCGCGCCGGCGATGGCCGAACAGCACGACCGCCGCGCCCGACATGCGCGCCAGTTGATGGGTCGACGTCAGGCTGTGCGCAGGCCGGCCGAAGAACGGTACGTAGACCGCGTCGCCGCCGCTGGGGTCCTGGTCGGGTGCGTACCAGAGCAGGCCGCCGCGTTTGAGATGCCGCACGGTGCCGCGGACGTCGCGCTTGGGGAACATGGCCGCCGCGTAGCGCTCGCGGCCACGACGCACCGCCCATTCCATCGCCGCCTCGGTGTGCGGGCGATACATGCCGGCCAGTGGCACGTGGTCGCACATCAGCCGGCCGCAGACCTCGAGCGTGGTGAAGTGGCCCGAGACCACGATGACGCCGCGGCCGCCGGCGCGCGCGGCCTCGAGGTGTTCGAGTCCCTCGACGACGAGGCCGCGGCGCAAGGGCGCGACCGAGCCCCACCAGGCCCGCGCGAATTCGAACAGGCCGATGCCGAGCGAATGGAAATGGGCGCGCAGCAGATCGGCGCGCGCGGCGGCATGGAGATCCGGCAGGCAGAGATCGAGATTGCGTGCGGCGATGCGCCGGCGACCGGACAGCACCTGCCGCAGCACGTCGCCGAGCAGACGCCCGAGCACGCGCTGCAAGGACCAGGGCAGACGCGCGGCCAGCGCCATCAGGCCGATGCCGCACCAGGCGGGCCAGTGCCGGGGCGCAAGCGGTGGACGGGGACGGGCCGGGGGCGCGGAGGACATGCGGCCATTGTAGAAGCTGCATGTCGACGCACCGCGCGTACGCGGTGAAGCGCGCCGTCCCCGATCCCTGCGCGGCGACAGCCGACATCCGATCCGCGCGCGCCCATCCGCTATCCTGTCGCGATGCCGCCCGACCTCATCGAACGCCTGCTGCGCGGCCTGTATTCGACCCTGCTGGTCGTGCTCGCGCCGGTCACGGTGTATCACCTGATCTGGCGCGGCTTCCGCCAGCCGGCCTATCTGCAGCGCTGGAACGAGCGCTACGGCGTCTACAGCGTCGAACCGCGGCCCACGCCGGTCTGGGTGCACGCGGTGTCGGTGGGCGAGGTCAATGCGGCGGCGCCGTTGATCAATGCGCTGCTGGCGCGTGATCCTGCGCGTCGCGTGCTGGTGACCACGATCACGCCGACCGGCTCCGAACGCGTGCGTGCACTGTGGGGCAGCCGCGTCGAGCACGTCTACCTGCCCTATGACCTGTCGGGCGCCGTGCGCCGGTTCCTGGCGCATTTCCGGCCTGCGGTCGGTCTGATCGTCGAGACCGAACTGTGGCCCAACCTGCTGTTCTGCTGCCGCGACGCGGGGATTCCGGTCGCGATCGTCAATGCGCGGCTGTCCGCCCGCTCGCTGCGGGGCTACCGGGTGCTGCGCCCACTGGTGGGCCGGGCGCTGCGCACCGTCGGCAAGGTCGCCACGCAGTCGTCCGACGACGGCCGCCGCTTCGTCAAGCTGGGCGCCTTGCGCGAGCGCGTGTTCGACACCGGCAATCTCAAGTTCGACATCGCCATCGGCGAGTCCGCGGTCGCGGCGCTGGCGGCCGAATTCACCGCGCGCGCGGGGACCCGGCCGGTCTGGATCGCGGCCAGCACGCATCCGGGCGAAGAGGCCATCGTCATCGATCTGCATCGCCGGCTGCGCGCGCGCTGGCCGGATCTGCTGCTGGTCTGGGCGCCGCGGCACCCCGAGCGCTTCCGCGGTGCGGCGCAACTCGCGGTCGAGGCCGGCTGGCGCGTGGCCACGCGCGCGATGACCACGTGGCCGGACGCCGGTGACGACGTCTTCGTGCTCGACACGCTGGGTGAACTCGGCGCGTTCTTCGCCTGCGCCGACGTGGCCTTCGTCGGCGGCAGCCTGCAGGACATCGGCGGCCACAACCTGCTCGAACCGGCCGCGGTCGGCGTGCCCGTGGTCACCGGCCCGCACCTGCAGAACTTCACCGACATCGCGCGCCAGCTGGGCAAGGCCGGTGCCTTGCGCATCGGTGCCGACGCCGACGCGGTGCACACGCATCTGGCCGAACTGCTCGGCGATGCCGGCGCGCGGGCGTCGATGGCCGAGGCCGGTCGCGAGCTGGTGGCCGCCGGCCGCGGTGCGCTGCAGCGCACGCTGGCCCTGATCGAGGCCGATCTCCCGGCCCCGCAGACGACAACGGCGCGGATGCGATCCGCGCCGTCGAAGGATTGAGACCGGAGCGGTTTACTGCGGCGGATTCGCCTCGCCGGTGCCCGTGGCGGCGCCCATGCTGGCGACGTCGACCGTCAGCTGACGGTTGATGTCCTGCAGGTTGCCGATGTCCAGCGTGCCCGCGGCCTGCTCCAGCAGCAGCCGGCTCTGCAGGAAGTTGTACTTGGCGAACGCGTATTGCTGACGCGCCGAGAACAGGTTCTGCTGGTTGATCAGCACGTCGATGACGGTGCGCGTGCCGACTTCCAGGCCGACTTGCGATGCCTCGTAGGCACTGTTGGCCGACACCAGCGCCAGGCGACGCGCTTCGACCTCGGTGATGCCGGCGACGAGACCCTGGTAGGCGTTGCGCGTGTTGCGCTCGATCGCGCGGCGCTGTGCCTCGTACTGGTCGGCGGTGATGTCGCGCTGAGCGATCGACTGGCGCACGCGCGACTGGGTGATGCCGCCGGTGAAGATCGGCACGGTCAGCGTGATGCCGATGCTGTTGGTCTCACCGCCCTGTTCGAGAGAACCGAAATTCTCCCGACCCCAGGTGTCGCTCCTGCCGTAGCGAGCGCCGAGATCCAGAGTCGGCAGATGGCCGGACCTGGCCGCGGTCACGCCGTACTCGGACGCGGTGACCTGGTAACGCAGGGCCTGCAGCTGCGGGTTCTGTGCGAGCGCAGTGGCCACCCAGGCCTCGGCGTCGCGACCCTCGGGCAGTTCCGGGGTGAAGTCGTCGGGCAGGCCGCGCAGGTCGCGGATCTCGGAACCGGTGATCTCGGCCAGGGCCTGGTAGGCATCCTGCAGCGCGTTGCGCTGGACGATGGTGTTGGCGCGGGCGCCGTCGTACTGCGCGCGGGCCTCGTGCACGTCGGTGATCGGTGCCAGGCCCACCTCGAGACGCTTGTCGGCGAAATCGAACTGGCGGCGGAATGCCGCCTCGGCCGCCTCGGCCGCGGCCAGGGTTTCGGTGGCGATGAGCACGTCGAAGTACGCCGCCGCGGTGCGCGTGATCAGTGCATCGTTGTCGGCATCGAGCTGGAAGTCGGCCGCAGTGCTCAACGCGCGCTGCGAGCGCAGCGTGGCGATCTGGCCCCAGTCGAACAGCACCTGGTTCGCACTGACACCGTAGCTGCGGGTGCGGGCGCGGCCCGGGACGCCGGCCGCGCGACTGTCGGTCAACGATGCACTGCCGCCGATCTGCGGCAGCAACGCGCCGCGCGCCTGCACCGCGCCTTCGCGGGTCGACAGGCGCTGCGATTCGGCGATCGACAGCGTGGGGTCGTTGGTGCGGGCCAGTTCGTAGGTCTGGACGAGATCGGCGGCCAGCAGCGGGCTGGACGTCAGCGCCAGCGCGAGCGACAGGAACAGGGGGCGGCGGAACATCGGGAGATCCTTGAGAACGATCAGAAGGAGAAGCGCGGCACCGGCGCGGCACCCGCGAGATAGGCGAGTTCGGTTTCGAACAACGATTCGATGCGCGGCGCGTTGACGCCCTCGCCCGCGCGCGTGACCAGCACCGCTTCCATCGCCGGCGCGACACCGCGCACGATGAACATCCGGCCGCCCGGACGCAGCCACTCGAGGAAGCCGGCCGGCACGATTTCGGCGGCGGCGCCGACGCAGATCGCGTCGAACCGGCGGTCGGTGGTCCATGCGAAGGCATCGGCCGCGACGACGTCGACGTTGGCGATGCCCTGTGCGGTCAGCCGGCTGCGCGCGGCATCGGCGAGGTCGGCGTGACGCTCGAGCGACACGACGTCGCGCGCCAGGTAGCCGAGACACGCGGCGAGGTAGCCGCTGCCGGTGCCGATCTGCAGCACGCTCTCGTCCGGCGCCAGGCCCAGCGCCTGCAGCGCGCGGCCTTCGACCACGGGCTTGAGCATGGTCTCGCCGTGGCCGAGCGGCAGCGCGAGGTCGGCATAGGCCAGTGCCCGGTGTGCATCGGCGACGAACGCCTCGCGCGGCACGCGGGCAATCGTCTCGAGCACGCGCGGGTCGAGCACGTCCCAGGGTCGGACCTGTTGTTCCACCATCGCCGCGCGGGCCTTGGCGTAGTCGATCGTCATCGTTGCGGTTTCCTTCGTTCGCCAGCGCGCAATTCTAGCGGTCGCCGGCCGGGTCATCATCGCGGGGGCACTTCGGTTCACGCAGTGCCGGAAGTCACCGGCACCGACGGCATGCAGGGCGAGGGTCCGGGGCCCCTCAGCGGCCGGGACGGTCGCGCCCGTAGGCGCGCAGGAACATCGTCACCGACGCCTCGAGGTGCGCGCGCCGCTGGGCCGCGCAGTCGCCGGCTCCGTCGCAGTCGAACACCATGCGCTGGTGCAGGTCGCCCTTGAGCAGCACGAAGAACTGGGCGGCGGCGGTGTCCACCTCGGCGTCGTCGATGTCCAGATCGCCGGTTTCGATGCGCCGGCGCAGCAGCGCCGCGAACGCGGCCTGCACGCGCTCCGGGCCGCTCTTCCAGAACCGCTGCGGGAGGCGCTTTTCCACCATTTGCGGTGTGCACAGCAGACGGTGGCCGGCGATCGCTTCGGGCGAACCGACCATGGCGAAGAAGGCCTCGGCCACTTCGATCAGGCGCTGGCGGATCGGCGTGGCCGGCGCCGGTTCGAACACCGAGGCCGGCATCTGCTGCTCGCAATACGCGGCCGCGGCCTCGGTGAACAAGGTGTCCTTGTCGCCGAAATGACTGTAGACGGTGAGCTTGGACACGCCGGCCTCGGCCGCGATCTGGTCCATGCTGACGCCCTCGTAGCCCTGCTGCAGGAACATCCGTTCGGCGGCCTGCAGGATCGCCGCCCGCTTGGCGAGATCCTTGGGACGACCGGGGCCCGACGTGCGCGATTCCGCGGCGGCGTCGGCAACGGGGGCGGGGCGATTGTTCATTGCGCTAATACTATACCAATCAGTTCTGAAAATATACGATACGCGTCCGTATCCCCCTTCGATGGACGGTCGCGATGCGCCGCCTGACCCCGATCCGCCCCACCCGCCATGCATGGCCCCTGCTGGCTGCCGGTGTGCTCGCACTGGCCGCCTGCGGTGACCGCACCGCGCCCGAACCGGCGCCGCGCCCGGTGCTCGTGACCACGCCCGCGGCGGCGGACGGCCTCGGCGGCGCGACGTTCTCCGGCGAGATCCGGGCGCGCGAGGAGAGCGCGCTGGCGTTTCAGGTCGGCGGACAGCTGATCCGGCGCGATGTCGACGCGGGCGCCCAGGTGCGCCGGGGCCAGGTGCTGGCCGAGATCGATCCCGGCGATCTGCGCCTGCAGCAGCAATCGGCGCAGGCCCAAGTGGCCGCGGCCGAAGCCGAGTACGCCCGCGCCCGCACCGACCGCGCGCGCTATGCCGCGCTCGTCGACCAGCAGCTGATCAGCCGTTCGCAGATGGACGCCCAGGACGCGGCCTACACGGCGGCGCAGTCGCAGCTGCGCGCGGCCCGCGCGCAGGCCGACGTCGCCGGCAACCAGGCCGGCTACACGCAACTGCGGGCGCCACGCGACGGCGTGATCGCGAGCCGCGAGGCCGAAGCCGGGCAGGTGGTCGCGGCCGGGCAGACGATCTTCATGCTCGCCGGGGACGGGGGGCGCGAAGTCGCGATCGCGCTGCCCGAATCGCAGATCGGCGCATACGCGATCGGCCAGCCGGCCGAGATCGAACTGTGGAACCGGCCCGGTGTGCGCGTGCCGGGCACGATCCGCGAGATCGCCGCGGCCGCCGATCCCCAGGTGCGCACCTATGCCGCGCGCGTGGCGCTCACCGGTGACGCCGTCGACGGTCTCGAACTCGGCCAGAGCGCGCGTGTGCACCTGGCCGGCACGCGCGCGGCCGGTGCGCTGCAGGTGCCGCTGACCGCGATCCAGCCCGGCGCCAACGGCGGCAAGGCGGTGTGGGTCGTGGACCGCGACAGCGGCACCTTGCGCTCGGTCGCCGTGGAGACCGGCGTCTACGGCGCACGCAGCGTCACCGTGCTGTCGGGGCTGGCTCCCGATGCACTGGTGGTCGCGGCCGGCGGGCATCTGCTGCGCGACGGGCAGCGGGTGGCGCCGGTCGACCGCGAGAACCGGCCTGTGGCGCTGCAGACGACCGTGCCGGCGGCAGGGCAATGACCGCCATGGCAGGCCGGTCGCGCGCGGCGCGCGTCGACGCGCCATCCCCGTCGGCTGGCGGTCGGCGTCCGGCGCGCGCGTCTTTCAGGCGCATGCGCGACGCCGCGGTCGCAGCCGCGTCTTCGCCTGAGCCCACGGCGGTGCACCGCGCATGAGCCGTTTCAACCTGTCCGAATGGGCGCTCGGCAACCGCACCCTGGTGCTGTACATGATGCTCGTCGTCGCGGTGGCGGGCATCTTCTCCTACGGCCGGCTCGGCCAGTCCGAGGATCCGCCCTTCACCTTCAAGGCGATGGTGATCCAGACCCAGTGGCCGGGCGCGACGGCCGAGCAGGTCTCGCGCCAGGTCACCGAACGCATCGAGCGCGTGCTGATGGAAACCGGCGACTACGAGTTCGTCAGCTCGTACTCGCGCGCCGGCGAATCGCAGATCGTCTTCCATGCCCGCGACGACATGCGCTCGGCGCAGATTCCCGACCTCTGGTACCAGGTGCGCAAGAAGGTCGGCGATCTCCGGCCGCAACTGCCGCAGGACATCGTGGGCCCGTTCTTCAACGACGAGTTCGGCGACACCTTCGGCAACATCTATGCGCTCACCGGCGAAGGCTTCGACTACGCGATCAAGAAGGACTACGCCGACCGCATCCAGCGCGAACTGCAGCAGGTGCCCGATGTCGGCAAGGTGGAGCTGGTCGGCCTGCAGGACGAGAAGGTCTGGATCGAACTCAGCAATACGCGCCTGGCCACGCTGGGGGTCTCGATGGCCCAGGTGCAGCAGGCGCTGGCCGAGCAGAACGCGATCGCCGCGGCCGGGTTCTACGAAACCGACGACGTGCGCGTGCCGCTGCGCGTGGACGGCGCGTTCGACTCGGTCGAGGCGATCCGCGCATTCCCGATCCGCGCCGGCGACCGCACCGTGCGCCTCGGTGACATCGCCACGGTCGAACGCGGCTTCGCCGACCCGGCCGCGCCGCGGATGCGGTTCATGGGCGAGGATGCGATCGGCATCGCGGTGGCGATGCACGACGGTGGCGACATCCTGCGGCTGGGACGCACGCTCGAGCGCGAATTCGCCCGTCTGCAGGAGACGCTGCCGGCGGGCATGCAGCTGCGCCAGGTGTCCGACCAGCCGCGCGCCGTGCGCGACTCGGTGGGCGAGTTCGTCAAGGTGCTGGCCGAGGCGGTGATCATCGTGCTGCTGGTGAGCTTCGTCTCGCTGGGCTTCCGCACCGGCCTGGTGGTCGCGGTGTCGATTCCACTGGTGCTGGCGATGACCTTCATCGCGATGGACCAGTTCGACATCGGCCTGCACAAGATCTCGCTCGGCGCGCTGGTGCTGGCGCTGGGCCTGATGGTGGACGATGCGATCATCGCCGTGGAGATGATGGCCATCCGCATGGAGCAGGGCGACAGCCGGCTCGCGGCGGCGAGCTACGCATGGACCCATACCGCGTTCCCCATGCTCACCGGCACCCTGGTCACCGCGGCCGGCTTCCTGCCGATCGCGACCGCCGCGTCGAGCACCGGCGAGTACACGCGCTCGCTGTTCGAGGTGGTGACGATCGCGCTCGTCGTGTCGTGGATCGCGGCGGTGCTGTTCATCCCGTTGCTGGGCGAGAAGATGCTGCCCGACCTCGCGCATCCGCAGCCGCCGAAGCCCGGCTCGCTGCCCGCGCGCTGGCGTGATGCGCGCGCGCGGGCCGCGGATCGCTGGCCGGCCCTTGCATTCGCGCTGGCGCCAGGAGCGCCGCATGCGCACGACCACGATCCCTACCAGCGGCCGTTCTACCGGCGTTTCCGCACGTGGCTGCACTGGGCGCTGCGCCATCGCTGGCTGGTCATCGGCGCGACCGCCGCAGCACTGGTCGCATCGCTGCTGCTGTTCCGCTTCGTGCCCCAGCAGTTCTTCCCCGACTCGACGCGGCTGGAGTTGATGGTCGACGTCGAACTGGCCGAGGGCAGTTCGCTGCGCGCGACCGAGGCGGCGGCTGCGCGGCTCGACGGCATGCTCGACGGCCGCGACGGCATCGATTACCGCGTGGCCTATGTGGGCAGCGGCTCCCCGCGCTTCTATCTGCCGCTGGACCAGAAACTGCCGCAGGCCAACTTCGCCCAGTTCGTCATCACCACCACCGACGTCGCGGCGCGCGAACGCGTGCGCGCCTGGCTGATCGACGAGGTGGCCCCGGTGTTTCCGGAGTTGCAGCTGCGCGTGACCCGGCTCGAGACCGGGCCACCGGTGGGCTATCCGGTGCAGCTGCGCGTCTCGGGCGAGCACGTCGAGCGCGTGCGCGCCATCGCCGAGGCGGTCGCCGGGCAGGTGCGCGCCAATCCCAACGTCGCCAACGTCAATCTCGACTGGGACGAGCCCAGCCGCGTCGTGCGCCTGGTCATCGACCAGGAGCGCGCACGCGTGCTCGGCCTGAGCTCGCAGCAGGTGGCGCAGTTCCTGTCGAGCGCGCTGTCGGGCATGCAGATCAGTACCTACCGCGAGGGCAACGAACTGATCGGCATCGTCATGCGCGGCCCCGACGACGAACGCGGCGAGCTCGGCATGCTCGACAGTCTCGCCATCCCCACGCCGAGCGGGCAGGCGGTGGCGCTGGCCCAGGTGGCGCGGCTGGAATCGACGTTCGAGGACGGCATCATCTGGCACCGCGACCGCCTCCCCACGGTGACGGTGCGCGCCGACATCCACGGCGATGCCACGCCGCCGACCGTGGTGGCGCAGATCCTGCCCACGCTCGAGCAGATCCGCGCGGAGCTGCCGTCGGGCTATCGCCTGGAAACCGGCGGAACGGTGGAGGATTCCGGCAAGGGCCAGGATTCGATCAAGGCCGGCCTGCCGCTGTTCCTGTTCGTCGTGGTGACGCTGTTGATGCTGCAGCTGCGCAGCTTCTCGCGCAGCGCACTCGTGCTGCTGACCGCGCCGCTGGGCATGATCGGCGTCACCTTGTTCCTGCTGGTGTTCCGGGTGCCGTTCGGCTTCGTCGCGATGCTGGGCACGATCGCGCTGGCCGGCATGATCATGCGCAACTCGATCATCCTGGTGGACCAGATCGAGCAGGACATCGCGGCCGGCCACGCGCGCTGGGACGCGGTGGTCGACGCGACGGTGCGCCGGTTCCGCCCGATCGTGCTGACCGCACTCGCTGCGATCCTGGCGATGATTCCGCTCTCGCGCAGCGTGTTCTTCGGGCCGATGGCGGTCGCGATCATGGGCGGGCTGACGGTCGCGACCCTGCTGACGCTGATCTTCCTGCCCGCGCTGTACGCCGCGTGGTTCCGCGTGCGCGAGGACGAATGCACCCGCGATGCCTGAGGCCGCGACGCCTCAGGGCAGCCAGAGTTTCTCGAGATCGCGGATTCCCCAGTCGCCGGGCACCTCGAGTTGCAGCACGCGGTCGTTGCAGTCGGCGGCGGCCAGGTCGAGGTCGTACATCAGCACCCGCGACTGCCGGCGCAGGCAGTGGAACACCCGCACCTTGGGCTTGAGCAGCGCGGCCGGGCTCTGTTCGATCACCACGCCCAGCTGCTGCGACTGCAGCCGCACCAGGGTGCCCACCGGATAGATGCCCAGGCTCTTGACGAACGCCTGGAAGATCACCGGATCGAAATGGCCGGTCCACGACGCCATGCGCTTCAGCGATTCCGCCGGGCACCAGCCGCGCTTGTAGGGCCGGTTCGACGTGATCGCGTCATAGACATCGCAGACCGCGGCCATCCGCGCCATCCGCGAGATCTGCTCGCCGCTCAGGCGGTGCGGGTACCCCGTGCCGTCCATCTTCTCGTGATGATGCAGCGCGATGTCGAGCGTCGCCGCATCGTCCACGCCGCTTTCGATCAGCAGCCGGTGGCCTTCTTCGGGGTGGCGGCGGATCGCGCTGTATTCGTCCTCGGTCAGGCTGCCCGGCTTGTTCAACACGTCGGGCGGCGTCACCGCCTTGCCCATGTCGTGGAGCAGGCCGCCACGCGCGGCCGCATGCACCTCGTCCTCGGACAGCCCCAGTTGCCGGGCCAGCGCGGTCATCAGGCCGGCCACCGCCATCGAGTGCAGATAGGTGTAGTCGTCGGCGGTCTTCAGGCGGGCCACGCTGACCAGCGCATGCGGGTTGCGCAGCACCGAGTCGCACAGGGCCTCCACCAGAGGCGTGGCGGCGTCGGTGTCGACGCTGCGTCCCAGGCGCGCTTCGTTGAACATCGCCTCGACCAGCGCACGGCCCGATTCCAGCAGCTGCCGGGCCTGCTTCACCTCCGCGTCGAAACTGCTGACCGTCGACCCGCCGCTGCCGGCGGGAGGGCGCGTGATGTCCTCCGGCGCGGCCGCCGGCGCGGTCGGAGTCGACGGGGCGCCCTGCACGACCTCGGCGGCCGATGCGTCGCCGCCGGCCGCATGGCGCGGGGCATCGGGTTCGGCGTCGATCCCCAGGGCGTTGTCGATGACCAGCGTCTGCACACCACTGGCCTGCACCCGCGCCACAGACGCCGAATCGGCCAGGAACGACCCCCGCCAGAACGGATGATCCAGCCACGAGCCACAGAGCCGCTGCACGTACATGCCCGGACGAAGCTGGTCGGTGCGGATCGTGCGGAGCATGTGCGTCGGCAGGCCGGCAAGGTGCAGCAGTCGGGCAGCGCCGATCCCCCGAGCGGCGGGCGCAGGGCACGGCTGACTGCGGATCGTGTTCCCCGATGACGTTAGCGGCCTGCGGGCGCCGGGCTTGAGGGCGAATCGCAGGGGCGCGAGCGCAGTGGATGCAACGGGCGTGCGCTGCACCGCATTCCCATCGGGCCGTTCAGCGGGCCAATACCGGAGGTCCCGATGGCTTGCGTCGCTCGAGGCGTCCGGGCAGTGCAACGGGGCTCGTTTAGCGGGAGCCCGCAGCCGTGTCGCATACGAGCCCGGCCCTGTGCCGCGAGAGTGGTAGGCGCTCACCTCTGGGTCGAACAAATGCGAGAACGAAATGAAACGGCGCGCTACGCGTGTCACTTCATCCTGCGCCGTGTCATGCAGGAGCAAGCAGCGTGAATCCGCCCAACGCCAACGCGCCTCAGAAAGCGACTTGCGTACTCTGCGCGAAGCGAACAAGAGCGCGCCCGACAGTCGCCGGCGATTGAACGCAGATCCGGGCGAGATATCCAGGCAAGTGCATCCGGCTGTGCTCGAGCGGGACGCCGCGTCGAACAAGAAGACTGTAGACGATCAGATTTCCAATGACCGCGTAGGTAACGCAGAGTGCACACAGCAAGTTGAGCGCGACATGCATGATGATTTTTCTACGCGGCCTCGTGCTCTTGATCAATCCGTGCCGCGAATCGGCGTCGGCATGAATGAGTGGTCAGGACTCACAGCCGCATGCCCAGCCAGATCACTGCCTCAGTCGAGGCCGAGACTATGGGGGTGAGAACCCTGGGCCAGAATGCGCCAGCGGGCACGTGCCCTAGGGATTGATCGTGGTGCTGTTGCTCCTCCGCAACTATCGAGGAGATCGCTGCCACAGCAGCGGGGTCTCGTCCCTCCAGCACGACCAGTTGGTGCTCCAAGTGTCGAAGCACAACGCTTTCGACCGCCGTGGTAGTTGCGGCAATAGCACCGCTGCCGAGCAGGCCGGTGATGGCTCCGAGCACGAAGCCCCCCACGCCGCAAAGCCAGTAGCTGCGGCAACGACGGCGGCCACGCCGTACCAACTCAGCACCGAAAATTGCCCGATGCCGTTGCTCGTGTGACCTGAACTCACGGAGCTCAGCGAGCATCCTTGGAGCGGTCAGCCGAGCCATCAGGATCTGGCCACTATAGATGCCGATGGCGCCATGCTCTCCGGCGTGATTGACCTTGAGGATACGGTCACCAAGGCCGGGGGTGCGGATTGCATACCGACTTCCATGTGAGCCCAAACACCTGGATCGAGCCGCGCCGCGAAGCGTGCGTTTGGACGGATTGCCAACACTCATTGCACGAAACGCAACGCGACTGCAGCTACGAGGATCAGTGAGCCAAGAATTGTTGAGTAGCCGCCAGCGGTATGCCGGCGCTGAGTGGTTGAGAAGCCGTTCTTGAGCGCGCCATAAGTTAACAGAGAGAATCCGAGGCCAGAAAGCAAATTGCGAAGCTGCTGGCCGTAAAAGATGTAGTCAATGAATCCGGTGATGGCGAATAAGGCAAAGAGGACCACGAAGATCCTCCCTCCGGTCGTGAGCGAGAGCTCAGATCTTGAAGTCACTGTTCTCTCTCCATGAGGGCAGACGGTTGGAATGAAGCCGTGTGGCGCAGTGGCGCCCGCTTGAATATTTGCTACGCGTTATGTCAGTGCTCCGCGGGAACGGAACCTTCAATGCCTCCTTTAGGAGATTTCGCGCGTCGCACGAAGTCCTGAAGCATCAGCTCCCGGCACTGAGCTAGGGGTAAGCCATCTCTTTGAGAAAACATACGCGACGCGTGTTCGAAGAGGTCCGCAAGCAACTCGCCAAAATCCTCGGCGCTGCCGCCAAGATCGCCGCTGATGGCGACATGGAGCTGCCCATGCGCCGCCCACAGTCGCATCAACTCGAATGCCTCCGGGTCGCTGAGAGCCTCCGGAGGAATGATCAATTCATCTGCGCTCATAGTTCGTCCATGCGATGAAGTTAAAGTGCTGTCTTAAGCTTGGCGCCTGGGTCAGGCCGTGCCGCAAAGCGGCGGGGACTTCCTTTGAAAAAGTGGACACCTGCCGGTTAGGCGCATATGCGTCCGTAGTCGGCGGGTGTGCGGTAGTCGAGGGCTGAGTGTAGGCGCTGGTGATTATCCACGCAGCTGCGCATAGCGGCCTGGAGCGCGTGATCGCTGTTGAAGGTGTGCCGGTGATACAGATCGGACTTCATGGTCTTGTTCCAGGATTCCATGTGGGCGTTGTAGGTCATCCGGCGCGGTCGATTGGCCGATTGCACGAAGCCGGCGCGCTGCACCTGCACCTTGAAGTCGGTCGCCATGAACTCGATGCCGCGGTCGCTGTGGAAGAGGGTTCCGGCCTCCGGTTGTCGCGTTCGCAGCACGGAGGTCAGGGCGCGACGCGTCGGTGCGCTGGTGCGGTCGCTGCCCAATGCCCAGCCCAGCAGGCGGCGCAAAGAGCGGTCCATGATCGTGGCGAGATAGCGCCACTGGCCTTGGACTTTGAGGGAGGTCACGTCCGCAACCCAGATTTGGTCCACGCGCTCGACCCGTTCGGCATGCGCGCGACTTTCCACGCTGGCGAGAAACGCCGCGAGCCCTGGGCGCCGTCGGTACAGACGCGATGAGCAGGCGCGCACGCCGTTTTCCCACATCAAGCGTTCGCCCCGGCGACGGCCGACCTGTTCACCTGCCTGCTGCAAGGCGGCGTGCACACGCGGGCTGCCGTAGGTCTCGCGGCTCTGTGCATGCACGCCTTTGATGCGCTCGACCAGCGCGGCGTCCTCGACACCGCGTGTACTGCGCGGACGCTGTTGCCAGGCCTAGAAGCCGGACGCGCTGACACCATGCAGGCGGCACATCGTCCTCACCGGGGCCGCTTCTTGGTGGTACGCGATGAAGGCAAAGATGTCGGCCTTGGACTGGAAGTGAACGCGATGGCTTTTTTTAAAAGGTCATGCTCGACCTGCAGCCGTTCGTACTTGCGCTTCACTTCGCGCAGCGCCTTGAGCCCTGCGGCCACGGTCTTGTCGAGTTCAATTCCCTTGGTCACGATCACTCCCCCGCGGGCCAGTTTTCGCCAACGAGACAGCATGAAGGGATGGATGTAAAGCGACTCGGCAACATCCCGTACGGACACGCCGGGAAGCTCGCTCAATCGGACTGCGGTGGCCTAGAAATGATCACTGTAGCGATACGTTGTTCCGGGGCCCGGTGCTGGCATGAAGACACTCCTGATCGGTAGGTCAGGGTGTCCACTAAACCGAAGGAACTACCAGCTCGGCTTGAACGAATTGTTAGACCAACAAGCGCGGACTAGAAATGGTCTCGAATCATTTGGCGATCACTATCAGGCGGTTGATGCACCGCCTGATAATTGGTAAAAATGCCGAACCCGAAGGCTACAGAAATAGGAACTAAAGCGGCCAGAAGTAGAGCGATGGAGGCCCGCCTATGCTCTGCGAACAAAGTTCCGCTTGTCCAGAGATACAGGGTTAAACATACGAGTGCCAACGCTTGAGATATATCGCTGCAAAGACTTTATGTGAGGAGCCTCGCATCATTGGGCTGTACCAGCTCGATCCACCTCGGCGCGAACAAGAGGCCGATTGCCGCGAGTCCAAAAGTGACCGGAATCAAGATGCGACGCAATTTCATTGTTGGTCTAACGCCTGGGTTAAGCCGCGCCGCCCCGCGGCGTCGGCTTGAATGAATTGTTAGGTGGCTGACCGATGACTTGCACGTGCCGCCCTCCCTCCGAGAAACACACAAAGCAACAAGAACAAGACCGTAAGAATCATTGCGAAGTGGACTTGACGACAGCGCGAGTGCTCAGCGAACAACGAGAAGCTATTGCCGCAGAAACCCGAAGCTAGACTTGCAGCGGAGAAGATCCACAGAAAGCAGTAGATAGCGCCGAGTCCGCATAGAACTGATCCGCTCATCAGCAAAGTTTGACGTGCCACGTTGCTCATCCTGCCGCCTAACACCTGAGTTAAGCCGCGCCGCGGAGCGGCGTCGGCTTGAATGGGTTGTTAGGCCGATGCCTGCCGAAGTTGCCGATTGATACGCCCGAGCCCGCGGCCGCCCAGTACGGCAAAGACTATGCCTGCCAGACCAATTGCAATGACTAACAGATCACGACTGGAGAGATCGGTGGGAGGTGCGATGAGGCACGCAACGAATGAAAAGCAAAGGGACAGAGTGGCCAAGACCAGTAGAAATGCACTTGAGTAAATTTTCATATCAGATCTCCATATCTTGAAATTGCGAGACAGCAGCCTAACGCCTGAATTAAGCCGACCCGCGAAGCGGGTTCGGCTTGAATGAATTGTTAGGTGCCCGCCCGGATAGCCAGAGCACGGAACTCATTAGCCTGTTCTGGGTTGGCGAACCACGCCTTTGGGAAAATCTCGAACATGATGTCTGAGTGGTAAAGGAGCAGCAAATGTTCGTTCTCCAAGGTCTTGATGTAATCCGACCACGGACGTTTGGCCTGCACAGTCTCTGAGGAAACGCTCACCCCGTCCTCGCCCCAGGAGTAGGTGTAGTTAGCTCGGAGAGCGGCCTGCTGGTTATAGATCTTCTCTGCCCTACGCGGAAGGAGGAATCTTGACTGGATGAACTCACCAATGAGGCCGCCGACACCAGCGCCAATGAGAATGAGGCCAATCAAGCGGTAGCCAGCTGCGACAACAATCGCTCCGATCACAGCGAAGGCGACGAGCACAAGCAGTTGCCGTTTCACGGCCTTCTGCCGATGCAGCCGAAGCGCATCGACATAGTGTTTGGAAGAGATTGCGCCAGAAATCATTGGACACCTAAGACCTGAGTTAAGCCGCGTCGCGAAGCGGCGTCGGCTTGGATGAATTGTTAGGCCCCTACCAGGCCACGTGCATGCTCAAACTCTAACCATCCCTTGTCCTCGCCGCCGCCCCAGCGGACGGTAGGGTCAGACAGCGAAGCAAATGCAGCGTCCAATGCCTTTTGGCTGCTCGCGTAAGCGTACCAAGCCACTGCGCCCCGAGTTGCGTGGGTAAGGACGAGGAGGCAAGCGCCGTTTCGCTCAAGGGCTTGCTGCACTGCCTCGGTCCGGGTGTCTATCGCCTCCGGAGCGACTTCCCCGCACTGCGCCAAGGCGACAAAGGGGTGTTCGTCTCTATTCACGTCTGTCGGAATCTGCCGGACGTGAAGTATCCCGGCAGTGCCCTCATGCGTGATCGGACGGCGCAGCCAGTTGTTTCCGATGGCAGCGATATTGAAGGTCGGACTCTTCGAGCGGCGGAAGAGGTTGAACATGGGGCCTAACACCTGAGTTAAGCCGCGCCGCGAAGCGGCGTCGGCTTGGACGAATTGTTAGGCCGCTATTCGATGCGAGCCAGTTCAATGGAGAGATCTTCCCGCAGCTGTGCGGCCGGAACAACAGCGGCTCGCAGCTCCGGGGTGGGCAACACCGCCACACATGTGCCCTCGGCTTCGAAGTTGGGCAGCCAGGTGTTGATGAACGTGTGCACCTCGATCTGCGAGGCCTCCGCCCCCGCCCACGGACCATTGGCACATGCCAGCGCATACGCAGGGTGCGGCCACACCGGGAAGACGTGTGGGCAGTCATCAGTTCCGAAGCTAAACCAGCCCTCCGAGTTTCGGAGACCCCAAACCTGCGCGAAGTCAGCGGCACGGCTAACGAAGTGCTTGTAGCGCGTTGCAGCATCCGAGGCGATTACGCCGGCTTGCTGTTGAGGCGACAGTGCGTAGGGATCTGGCATAGCGGCCTAACACCTGAATTAAGTCGACTTGCGGAGCAAGTTCGGCTTGAATGAATTGTTAGGCCGCATTCTAGCGAGCTTTGACATCTTGCACTCGCAGAACTTCGCCCGCGCGAAGGCGCTGCCGAAGGCTTTTTATCCTCTGGCGCTCCTGCCGATGGGCTCGCCATTCGCCTAGCGCCAGGGACGATGCAAGAGTGACGCTGGCCAAAAGGACGAGCGGAGCAATCGCGGCGCGGTCATAGCCGGTGGGGAGAAGGTAGACGACAAGAAGGGAGCCAACAAAGAAGAGAACGCCGCCCAAGACGCACGCAACCACTCGGGCTGCAAAAGCACGTCGCAAGGCCATCTCAACGTTGCCTAGTCGCTGCTCAGTGATGAGGTCAACATCTGTCATGCGGCCTAACACCTGAGTTAAGCCGAACCGCGAAGCGGTTTCGGCTTGGACGAATTGTTAGAGGGCGCACCTCGCGAGCGTTGAGTCATTGCCCTCGAACCCCTCCCATACCCACGTTACCGACTTTCTAGTGCGGACGGGAAGCCGGCCCGGATTGGCAGGACCAGGCGAGAAGCGCTGGCGGCGGATGTGCTCAAGCGCGGCTTGGCTAAAAGGCCCTTCCGGGTGGGAGCTGACGGCCGCTATCAGGTCACGCGGCTTACCCGTCGGGCCGATTGTGAACTCCACGATCGCGCATGCGGTTACTGGCCCGTGCCACGTGACCATCTCCAGCGGCACCGAGCGCGCTGGGACCCAGTAGCTGTCCAGCTGCTCATGCCCGACGTTCGCAACAGGCGCCACAGGCGTCGATGCGCAACCAACCAAGAGAACTACATGGGCTGTGAGCAGCAAGCGGCGCATCTGTTCGGAAAGCCCTCTAACACCTGAGTTAAGCCGCGCCGCGAAGCGGCGTCGGCTTGAACGAATTGTTAGCCTTCACGCTACACCACCCGCCAGCTCTGTTGCCACTGCGTGAGGTGGGTAAGTGAGAGGGTGTCCCGGATTGCCTGCATGTGATCAGCGCTCGGCGGCGGGACCGCGCGAGGCCTTACTGCTCTGTACCGAAGCATGAGGCTGGCAAGATAGATGGAGGATGTTTCGACGGCGAGGAAGAGCGTGTTGGCGGCTCCCGCAGGTGTTTCTGAGCCTGCATAGGAGGAGGACAAGCCGAAAGCGTGAACGTTGTGCGAGAGAAGATTGTAGATGGCCGATTCCACCTCCGGCCTAACCGGCCCCGTGGACTTACGGCGACTCTTCAAGTACGGCGACCGCCCACGGAGAAGGTTGGCGCGCTCCTTCTCGGGGAGCGCTAGAAACGCGGGATTGGCCTGCAGAGTTGAGCGCGCGTGATCTCTGGTGGCTCCTTGCCAGAAGAGCGCGTCTTCGCCGTCCCAGCCAAGAGTCTCGGAGATTCGGATCAAATCAACAGCTTGGTTGAGCTGGGCAAGCGCGATGCGCAGCTCTAGCTCGTCGGGGCTCAGGCCGTTTTCCGATAGGTAGAGGAAAACGTTGTGCGTTTCGAGCAGCGTTCGAGCAAGCGCAGCGATTCCAGCAACATCCGCATATCGACGTGCCTTGATATCCCCGAGAAGCGAGCAGATTGATCGCCCGTGCAGTGCGGCTTTAGCGAAGTAGAGCGCTGCGTAATGAGTTCGCGTGCTGGATGGGCGGGACGAAGAACTAGCGCGTTCTGCGGCTTCGCAAGCCGACACAAGCTCTCCGAGACGGCTCGCGCGGATCTGCATCTGTGAAGGCTAACACCTGAGTTAAGCCGCGCCGCGAAGCGGCGTCGGCTTGGACGAATTGTT
>VFQP010001484.1_pt1 | contig 31194 bp, 22 predicted proteins | sample 3512351 | NCBI WGS metagenome assembly VFQP01 (sample SAMN10412372, study PRJNA504923) | tailings metagenome | isolation source: Relicate 1 Philex TSF1 revegetated site | place: Philippines: Tuba, Benguet | collected 2017-08-29
AACGATAACGCAGCCGCGTTCACGCAGGCGATGTGGCAGAACCGGGTAAGCGGCCAGACAACGCAGATGCCGATGGACTTCAATGTTCCCATCTCCGTTGCACTTCCGAACATGCCCAGCATGATCTGGCACTCGATTGTGATGGGACGGGCGTTTGGAATTAGTTCCTCAACGCTTGACGCGCTGCAGGCGTTAGGCGCCGCTTGGTGGACCGGCGGCAGCAACACTTTGGCGACCGGCATCAATAGCAGCGTGACGTCGTTTGCGCTTTCCACCGCACCGTCTTCAAACACCTGGAACACGGCCAACTTCCGCTTCCGCGTGGACGCCGAAGATATCGATTGCACAACGCGAAGCGGGGCCACGCTCAGCGGCTGCATGCGCGGCGCGAACGGTACCGCGGCGGCATCACATTCCGCGGGCGCGACAGCTCAAATTCAGATCCGTTGGAACGACGCGCGAACTCTGGGAACCTGCACCCTCAACGGCGATAATGTCACTGTCAACGCGAGCTGCTACAACACACCGAAACCATGAAGACACTCATCTTATTTCTTGCTTCCTTGCCGCTTCCGGCGGCGACCTTGACGGTTTGCGCGAGCGGCTGTACGGCCACGACGCTGAGCGGGGCACTCGCTGTAGCGACCAGTGGAGATCGTATTGAGATCGAACCTGGGTACGACGCTCAGCCTATTTCATACATGGGGACGCTTGATCAAATCGAGATCACAAGTAAGGGCTGGCGGCGGCCATCCAGCTACCGCGTGCAGCCGAGTGATGCAAGCGCAATGGGGAAGATTGCGTGCACCACGGCCGACTCGTGTATCCAGCTCGGGACGCCGGAATCGGTCATCGAGCAGAACGGAGTCGATACCTCGACCGACACTATGACTATGATGGCCGGCGTGCATTTCGCGATGGCGAACGACCGGCCGATCCAGTGTTGGGGAGGTAACGCCACCAATGGTTCTGGCTTGATGGCTCCGATCACTTGGGGAACCGTGTATTACATCCGGAACTGGAATGCCGGAGCGCGAACGTTCCAGCTAGCGGCATCGCCTGGCGGGCCAGCCATTGACATCACCAGCACGGGGAATGCGGCCGCCGCGATTCTCTGGGAGAGGCCTCGTTGTACAGTGCGATGGCATCCGACTCGCTGGTATATCCACGGCCTGCACCTGCAGGCCAATCTGAACTCCAACACGTTCTTTATGCTCAACGTGGGAAGAAACGTCAATCCAACCCTCGATACGCTTTACGGGATGCGGATCGAGCAGAACCTCATCGAAGGACACGTGGACAGTTCCACGGGTGGTCCGACTTTTGGTGTCGCGATCCAAGCAGGGCATTCCCACATCGTGCGGGGGAACTACATACGGGCGATCCAAAAGACGCAAAACGCGGAGTCGAAGGGTGTGCACGTCATCAATGCTAAGCAGGTTCTCGTCGAAAATAATTACATTGAGGGAGCGTCGATCGGTCTGCTCACCGGTGGCAGCGATGCCGCGGCCCATGGTGGGCCGGATGCCCCGGCGCACGTGAGTGACATCACGATCCGGGGCAATAGTATCGTGAAGCCGGGATATATGCTTTACAAGGAAGGCGTTGGGGCTCCCACGGGTGAATGCTACTACGGCGCCGGGAGCGGGGCCTTCTATCGGGATACGGCGCCCTCTCCCAATACCTGCCCTAATGGCGCATGCTACAAGTGCCAGGCGAATAATACGTGGGCACAGGACTTCGCGGCCACGTATCGCAATGAAGATTTTTTGACGAAGAATTTACTGGAGCTAAAGGACTGCGACGGTTGCACAGTGGAGGGGAATTATATGGAGGGTTCCTTTATGGGCCTTGACGGTGGGCAAGGCATGGGTCTGCTGGTGTCGATTGGCGCGGGCGACGGCTTCGGCGATCCGGCGACGAAGGTTGGCCGGCGGATCAAGATTCAGAACAACTGGCTCAACCAAATTTATCGAGGCATCTTTATTGCGTCGTCTTGCAACTCGTGCGGAGCCACTCCGTTTCCCCAATTCCCGCTGCAGGAAGTCGAAGTAAAGAACAACTTGCTGACGAATGTTGGCCGATACCCTGCGCTTAGTGAGCACAACTCGATCATCCAGCGCCGTTGTATTGTGCCGTATAGCGGCGCCGACGGAATGTTGATCGAGAACAACACATGCAGGATCGCGGCGGCCGGCGCGGCGGTCGAAAGCGGCATCTTTATTTCGGACGGAGCGTATGCGCCCAGCGAAGAAATTCGCAATCTGTGGATCCGGAACAATATCACGTCGATCCCCGCGAGCGCGCCTGGCTTCTGGATGGACTTCGGGATCGCTGGCTTGTCGACCGCTGGATGTGTTCCTGGCGGAATGCAGGTATTCGTGAATCCGTTGGACACGACGAAGAGGATCGCGAATAACATCTTCGTCGGCAATGCCGGCGACCAGGGCGATTTCATCGGGAATGCTGGCTGCCTGGCCACGATTAGCGCAGTAAACCAATGGGCGGCAAATGAAGCGGCGCTCGGGTATGTGTCGGCGACGAATCATCGCCTCGGCCCTGGATCGAGCTATCTCACGGCTGGCACTGGCAGCACGGTCCCAGGCGCGGACATCGACTTGATCGACTCCGCCACGAATGGGCAACTTGCGTCGAAGCGTATCAACGCAATCCGTCGCGGGTCTGCATTGACCATAGAGCTCGATGACCCCCAAGGGGCCTGCACCGTGGCGTACTACGACACGACGACCCTGCGCCGTACGCGGGGATCCGCTTTGTCGTCGACGACGGCCGCCACTGTGTCTCGCCGCACGGTTTCGATTACGCGCAGCCAGGCAACGGACTGGCTGGTGGACTGCGGCGGTGTGATCAGCGCCGGGCAGCTGTAGGCTAGGCGCCCGCGTACGTCGCACGTACGTGAAACCCACCGAATTAGCGTTTCATGCGCTTTGTGCGTTTCGTGTTTGCTACAAGTTGCAGAGGCTGTTGGGGTCGTTCGGGTTCGAGTCCCACCCGACTCACCGTGTTCCGCGCGTGTAGCAATGGCGTAGCGAGGATGGGCAACTTAAGCATTTGAATCCGCTCCAGCCGCTTCGAAAGCCCTTAAGTTATTGGGGCTTCTTGCGGTTCTTGGCTTCAATTCCCTCCCTGGCCACCACCCCAAATTCCTTGTCGATCCTCCTCCTGGTCTTTAAGTTTTCGGTTGATATCCCCAAAGCACTCTGGCATTTGCATACAACCTAATGGCCCAAACGCCCACCCCTCAACCCACCTTGCTTACTGGCGAACTCACACCCTCAACCCCATCGACCACACCTTCGTCTTTCGCCACTCGCAAGCTTAGATAACCACAAAAGTCGCCCTGGATTCAGAAGTCTGCCGCCTGCGCCTCCGCAACGCCCACCATCCCCTCCGCGTCCTTCTCAACGGCCGCGCCGACTGGCCCTCCGGCCGCTACTACTACCTCCGCGACTACCGTCTCATCCTCTTCCACGGCCCCCGACCCACCGAACTGCCACCAACCACCACCATCGACCTCCATGCCGGCCTCTACTAGGGCGGCAACCTTTGAAAAAGCCACCGCCCACAATACCGGAATGCCGCCAAGCGCCTACTGCACCGCTGGCAGAAAGTACCCCTGCAACGTGCAACTGCAGTGCGAGGGGAAGCCCCAAGTTGTCTTCTGCCCCTCAAAGCGGCCCCGGAATCGAACCGTCGTTCCAGGCCTTGCATGGTGAAACACTGGGATCGTCGCCACTCTCCCCAACTGATAGTTCTCGCTCGGCGGCGCCGACGTCACCAGCGGTATCAACGTGTTGTAAGTTGTAGTGCCCACCAAGGTGCTCAACTTCAAACCCGCAAACACATCCCCCGTCCGCCCGTTGCATTCTACCGATACTTGCCGGATAGCCAGAATCTTGTCGCTCGGCACTGCAATCGCGTCGCATCCCAACGTATCCTGCGCATTCGGTGTCCAGGACAGGAAGCAATTCGCCGCCACTGCGGTATACGGCTCCTTTTCCATCTCCCGCACCGGTTGCGAATAAGTCTGCGCCATTCCAGCGCCCACTGTGAAAATCAATGGGAAGGTTAAAGCGAATGTCAATCGAAGTCTGTTCATGTTTCTTTTCCTCTGCCCTAGAAACGCGATAACCCAGACAAACTGATCACGCCCCACATTCCTGGGCGCTATCCTTGCAAAAAAAAGCACCCGCCAATCAATATGGACAACGCCCGAGTCTTCCGCATGGCCTTCGCCAGCGTTTACCCCCACTACATCGCCAAGGCCGAACGTAAAGGCCGCACCAGAGAAGAAGTCCACGCCATCATCCAATGGCTCACCGGCTACGATGAAGCCGCTCTCCAGGAAATCCTAACCAACAAAACCGACTTCGAAAACTTCTTCGCCCGCGCTCCCCACCTCAATCCCAACGTCTCCAAAATCACCGGCGTTATCTGCGGCTACCGCGTCGAAAACATCGAAGACCCTCTCATGCAAAAAATCCGCTACCTCGACAAACTCATCGACGAGTTAGCCAAAGGCAAAACCTTGGAAAAAATCCTAAGGTCATAACCCTCACCCCATCCTCTCCTCCCACCGCCGCAACACCCCCAACAATGTCCGGTGGCTGATCGGCTTCACCATAAAATCGTTCATCCCCGCCGCCAGACAAGCCTCCCGCGTCTCCGGCATCGCATCCGCCGTCACCGCGATAATCGGCGTCATCCGCGCCTTCTCCCGCACCTGATAATCGCGAATAGCCCGCGTCGCCTGATACCCGTCCATCCGCGGCATATGGCAATCCATAAAGATAAAATCGAAATCCGCCCGCCGCGCCGCCTCGAACGCCTCCTCGCCATCCACGGCTACCTGAACTTCATAACCGGCCTTCTCCAACAATCTTCGGATCACCGCCAGATTCACCGCGTTGTCCTCCGCCACCAACACGCGCCTCTCCCGAACCACCACGTCGGCTTCACTGATCTCCTCCTCGGAATACACCCGCCAGTCCGCCCGCCACAAAGCGCCGGACAACGCCCGCAACAAATCCTCCGGCGCCGCCGGTTTCAGCAGCGTCGCATGCACCATGTCCTCGAAGCTGTGCCCCGCCTCCCGCAACTCCGCCGAACTGGTCAGAATAATCGGAAAGCGGCTGAAGTTCGTCTGCGCCCGGATCGCCCTGACCAGCATCATCCCATTCATCACGGGCATCTCCACGTCGATAATCGCCGCGTCCACCGGCGCGGTGCTGCGCAAGTCCGCCATCAACAATTCCAACGCCTCCGCCGCCGAATGCGCCTCGATACACTCACACCCCGCCCCCTCCAGGTGATGCCGCAAAATCTTCCGGTTCACTTGCACATCGTCTACAATCAACACCTTCTTCCCGGCCAGCGCCGCGGATGGATCCGTCATCGCACTCTCCGAGCGATCCAACGCAAACTCCAACTCAAAACGAAATCGTGATCCCCTCCCCACTTCGCTCTCCACCTGAATCGTCCCCTGCATCAACTGCACCAACCGCGCGCAAATCGCCAGCCCCAATCCCGTGCCCCCAAAGCGCCTTGTCGTCGAAGCGTCCGCCTGCGTAAAGGGCCGGAACAATTCCGCCTGCGCCTCCACCGGAATTCCAATGCCCGTATCTTCCACCACAAAGCCTATCCGCGCCCGCTTTTCCTCCACCTCCAACGCCTTCACCTCGCACCGTACAAATCCGCTCCCCGTAAACTTCACCGCGTTGCTAAGCAAGTTCAACAAAATCTGCCTCAGTCTCCCCGCGTCGCCCACGCAAACCGCCGGCACATCGCCGTCTACCTCCAACTGCAATTCCAAACCCTTCCGCCGCGCCTGCACACTCAACAACCCAAGCGCCTCCCGCACCGTCTTTCGCAAGTCGAAAGGCGCCCGCTCCAAACTCAATTTGCCCGCCTCAATCTTCGAAAAGTCCAAAACGTCGTTGATCACCGTCAGCAATGCGTCCCCGCTCAACCGCATGATCTCCATCAGATCCCTCTGCACCGGGGTCGGTTTCGTATCCTCTAGTAGCCCCATCGTTCCGATCAACCCATTTAATGGGGTCCGAATCTCATGGCTCATCGTCGCCAGGAATAGACTCTTCGCCTTGTTAGCCTCCAACGCCGCGTCCCGCGCTTGCGATAGCTCCTCCGTTCGCTCCGCCACCGCATACTCCAACGCATCGTTTGCGCTAGCCAGCCGCGCGTTCGCCTCCTGCAGATCATGCGGACTGGGATAGTGCAGCAAAGTCGGCATCAGCCGAATCAGCAGCCACGCGGTCGCCATCGAAACCAAACCCGTCATCAACTTCAAAACCGCCTCCGCCCGGTAAATCGGTTTCCAAATCGTGAGGATCGACATCGCATGCGTCAACCCGCACAACACAATGAAGGATGCGAATAGATAGAAAATCCAGTTGAATTCCAAATCCCGCCGCCGCCGCACGAAATGCATGAGCGTTATCGGAATAGTCATATACGCCAACGCAATCAGCGCATCCGAAAGCACCATCAGCCCCAACACTTCCGGCCGCCACAAGATGCACTGCCCATGCGGCATGAAGTCCATTCGGAATAAGTCGCTCAACCAGTTCATGCTTCCCTCCAAGCCTGTTACCGTGAATGCTGCGAAATACAGATCTTTAATTTATAAAATTCATCGGTCTTTGTTAAGCCATCCCCCTACCCCCACCCTCCCGCAGCAAATGATACCGCCCTGCCTCCAACGGCCCAAAGCTCTCCTTCCGCCCCGAAGGCCAAGGCCAACTCACCTCCACCGTCACCGCCACTCCATCCGCCCCCAATCCCAACACCATCCGCGGATCGTGCGCCGACAAGTAACTCCCCCCACCATTCTTCTGTCTACTCTTCCCCCGCCATCGTACCCGCGCCCCCACCCCATCCCGGTTACACTTCACACCCTCTAGCTTCACCCCCACCCACTGATTACTCCCCGTGGCCTGGTTCTCTAAAATCACCGGAGCTCCCCCGTTCGCCGTCACCACCACATCCAACCTCCCCCGGTTAAACAAATCCCCCACCGCCAGCCCCCGCGAACTCATCGGCCGCGCAAACGCCGGCCCCGCCTCCCGGCTCACCTCTTTCAGTTTCCCGCCCTCGTTATGAAACAACTGCAGCGGCATCCGGTACTTAATCTTGTCGCTGTAATTCTCAATCATGTCGTCCGGATGCGCGTTCGCCAAAATCAAATCCAAGTTCCCATCGTTGTCGTAGTCGAACAACTTCACTCCCCACCCGCTCATCAATCGCGTTGCCTGCGCCACCCCCGTCTTCGGCGCGATATCCAGGAAAGTCTCATCCCGGTTGTTGCGGTACAGCGAATACATCTCCTGATCGATATTGGTGACAAATAAATCCTCCCACCCATCCTGATCGAAGTCTCCCGCCTCGGCCCCCATGCCCGAACGCGCCTGCCCATTCTCCCCATACCCCACCTCGCTCGCCAACCCAATCTCCTCCCAACGCGGCTGCTTCTTCGCATCCACGCCCCGATTCACAAACAAAAAATTCTGCACTGTATCGTTGGCGACAAATAAATCCGGCCGCCCGTCGTTATTGATGTCCGTCGCCACTACGCCCAACGCCTTCCCCAAACTCTTCTCAATCGGCGTCCCGGCCGAAGCCAGCCGAAAACTCCCGTCACCCTGATTCAGATACAACAGCGAAGACAAGCCCTCAAAGACCCGCGGCACACAATAAAAGTTGCGGCCCAGCCGGTTGTCCCCACACGAGGCAAACGGCACCTTATCGCCGAATTTCACATACGCGCAGAGAAACAAGTCCAGCCGCCCACTGCCCGTCGTGTCCACAAACGCCGCCGAAGTCGTCCAATTCGAAGGCAGCCTATCCAAGCCCGCCTTGGCCGTGATGTCCGTAAAGCTCCCGTCGCGATTGTTCTGATACAGATAAACCCGCCCAAACCCCGTCAACACCAAGTCCGGCCACCCATCGTTATCGATATCCCCCACCGCGCAACCCATGCCAAAAAACGAAGCCTCGATCCCCGCCTTCGCTGTTACGTCCGTGAAGCTGCCGTCGCGATTGTTCTTGTACAGCGCACAGCGCGGCGCCGCGCCGCTCGGCTGATAAAAAACGCTCGGCCCCGAATTCACAAACAACAGGTCCATCCAGCCGTCGTTGTCGTAATCGAAGATCGCGCATCCCGGCCCGATCGCCTCCGGCATAAAGCGCTTTGCGCTCATCGCGTTATCGTGTCGCCAAGCGATGCCGGCCTTCTGTAAATCCAACTCGCGAAACAACCCCGCCCCACTCGGTCCTTGCCCGAAAGCCGTCAAGCCCGCCGCCGAAAGAAAATGTCTACGCGTCCACTTCAAGGTTTTCGTTCCTTCTCCAGCCTCGAAAATATCTCCCGATGCCGCCGCGCCTCTTCTTTGCGCTCCAAGCGCCCATAAGCCGTCGACAAATGAAAATGCGCCTCCGGCGAATTCGGCGCCAGCCGCACTGCCGCCTCCAATTCCGGCAATGCCTCCCGAGCCTTGCCCAAATCCAACAGCAATCGCCCATGTATATTCCGCGCCGTAAACTCCTCGGGCGCCCGCCGCGCTGCCTCCGCCGCATAAGGCAGCCCCCGCGCCGCCTCGCCCCGCTTCAAATACTCGTAAGCGATCTGCAAGCGCGCCTGCACATGCGCGGGATCTAACTCAATCTCTTTCTCGAAATACCCAATACTCTCCGGCGATTGATCCAGCAACGCCAAATACCCCATCAAATAATTCACACTGCCGAGCGTCGGATACTTCGCCAGTAACTCCCGCCCCACCGCCAACGCCTCCCCCGTCTTTCTTTGAAACGCCAATACCGACGCCCTCCCCGCCAGTCCCACCGCCTCTTTCTGAGTCGCCGGAATCTCCATCGGCAACCAACGCAAGCGCAGCGCGCTCAAACCGCACATACTTTCCAAAAACGGCAGATCCGGCGTCGCCCGCGCCACCCCTGCCAGCAAGTTCGCCGCCAGTTCAAATTGCCCGAGCTTGTTGAGCAGCATCAGATAGTGATGATGCGCCACCTTCTCCAACTCGCTGCCCGGCAACAATCCCGCCTTTCGCGCCCGCACTATGTGCGAGAAAGCTGTCTCAAACTTGCCCAAGCGAAACTCGCACAATCCCAAAAACGCCGCCGCCCCCGCGTTCTTCGCATCCAGCGCATATACGCGCCCAAACGCCTCTGCGCATCCCGCATGCTCATCCCGGTCGTAAGCGTTCAACCCCACATACCACCAAGCCTCGCCATCCTTCGGGTTCGCCCGCAAGTACTCCCGCAGCAATCGAGTGGATTCCGGCAACTGCCCCGCCTCCCGCGCCGCCACTCCCCTCGCCTTCACCGCTGGCTGACCAAACAAACCCCAGGCGAGCACCAGCAACAAAACAATCCTCACGGCTGCTTCCGCTCCCGCGCTTGCGCCTCTCGATTCAGCTTCTGCACGATCCCATTCACCCTGTCCCCATCCGCGTTCCGCTTTAGGCGATAGTAAACCGTCGCCAACGTAATGTGCGGTTCCACCCAATCCGGCGCCTCCTCTACGATCGCCTCCAAGGTCTCACGTGCTGCCTCCGTCCGCTTCAACGCCAAATCCAAATTCGCCAACTGATAGCGCAAGCCCAAGCTCTTTGGCCGCATCTGCCGCGCCCGTTCCAGATACCGCGCCGCCGCCTCATAATCCTGATCCAAGCGGGACAACCCACCCAAGTGCAAGTTCGCCTCAAAGTCCGCTGGGTTCACCCGTAACTCTTCCTCAAACGCCTTCTTCCCGGCCTCAGGATCTCCATCCCGCAACTTCGCCAGCGCGTACAAGGAATGCAAACCCGGAAACTTCGGATGCGCAGCGATAGCCCTCTCCAAGGTTGCCAGTGCCGCCCGGTTCTCCTCGGCCGCCATCTGTGCCGTGGCCATCAAGTACATCGCTTCCGGAGACTCGCCATCCCGCAGCACCGCGTCCAGCAATTGCTGCCCGCGTTCCAGTTGCCCATCGCGTAACAACGCCGTGCCCAGGATTGCCTGCCGCGCGTTCTGGCCCTGCAAGGGCAAACTGCCCAACAGCGCAATCACTCGCTTGTTTTCGCCCATTGCCAAATGACACTCAGCCAGCAACGTCAACGCCTGCTCGTTCGCCGGCATCGCATCATAAACGGCGGCAAACTCCGGCGCGGCCTCCGCGATCCGGTTTTGCTTGTACAGCGCCAATGCCAAATTCAATCGAATCCGCGCGTCCGCTTTCCCACCCGCCAAGGCTACTCGATATAGCTTCTCCGCGTCCGCATACCGCCCCAACGCCGCATAAGCCGCCCCCAAATTGGACTGCACCGCTACCACTCCCGGCCTCGCCGCGTTGATGCGTTCGTAAAGCGCCGCCGCTTCGGCGATCCGTCCCGCCTGATGCAAGCGCACTGCCTCTTCCATCTGCATGCGAGGGTTCTCCCCTGCCTGTGCCAGCGCTGCCAACAACAACGGTACGGTCACTGTCCTCATGCTAACCAACTATGCGTCTCCTCATAAAAAATCGGAGCGGCCACCCTTGGGGGCCGCCCCGCGAAGGACGTTGAAAGTGGAGGAGTTCCTACCAGAATCCTAAAACTGGTATTTCAACGAGAGGATCATGATGCGGCGGCCCACCTTGTTCTCCGCCACACCAAAGTTCGGCGTGCTCAGCTTCCCGGCGTTATCGAAGAAGAGATTCAAGTTGGGGTCGCCGTCCACGAAGGACAGGTTCGGCCGGTTCATCCAATTGTTGGATTGGATGCGGAAGATCAGATTCTGCTTTTCGCGAATCTTGAAGGTCTTGCCCAGTCCCATATCCCAGTTGAAGAAACCTGGCCCGCGCATCAAGGGGAAGATGCTCGCGCCGTTCAGGCCGGCTCGGCCCCCGCTCCCTTCAACCGGCGGAGCGAAGCATGCGCCGTTTACAAATTGGTTCTTGCCCAAATTCTGGGAAGGATTACAAGTGAGCTGCGGCTGCACCTGAATCGCATCGGTCCCCGCGATGCGGAAGTTGCTGATGCTGTCTCCGTTCGCGTTGTTCGCCCGAATGCTGAAGTTCCCGCCGCCAATGTTCTGCTGCAGGTTCGCGCCGCTCACTGCCGTCAGGATGCCGCTCAACTGCCAGCCGTTCACCACGCCGCGCGCAAAGGCCGGAGCGCCCGCGCCTAACAGCGTTGGCCCGTTCAGCACGTAAGTCGCGTTGAAAATGTGCGTGCGGTCAAAGGCGAGCGATCCGTAGTTGTTCCGCAAGTTTGTGGCGTCGGTAATGTTGTCCACGATGCCCATTGCCTTGGACCACGTGTAGTTGAAGTTCACGCTCAGTAGCTTGCCGTTGCGGGCCAAGCTCGTCTGTAGCGAATTGTAGTTGGAATACCAGTCGTGCGAGTTCTGCAGCAGATTGCCGTAGGCCCGCAGCGGCCGGTAGCTGTTCGGGTCGCCCGTCGGGTCGTTCAGCATGGCGCCGTTCGGAATCAGATTGATGTTCCGCCCCAACGTCCCGCCGTTCACCAGCGAATTCGAGTGGCTTCCCACGTAAGCGACGTCCAGCATAAACTTCGTCGGCAAACGCTGGCTCAGCGTGAAGCTATACGTATGCGTAGTCGGTTGACGGTCGTCGTTCACGTCCACCACTTCGCCGTTGAAAGAGAGCGCTCCGCTCGCATTAATCCGATCAACGTCGCTAAGTAAGCGGCTCTCGGGAAATACCGTCGTGCCGCGCACGCCACCCGGCAAATCCATCGATCCCGCCGCGAGTTGTGCATCGTGATAGATAAACCTGCCATAGCCTCCCCGCAGCACCGTGCGGCCGCTCCCGAATACGTCCCATGCGAAGCCCACGCGCGGGCTCCAGAACAGAGGCCGCGTCTTCCAGCCGGACAACGGAATGTTTTTGTCCTTGTCGTGCCAGGTAATGCCTGGCAAAGTGCTCGGATTAGCCGAATTGGAATACTTCGCCCGGTCGAACACGGCGATCCCCAACCCGTTACGCGCCGTCCACGGTTGCATATGTTGCGCGCGTAGTCCATATTCCAGGGTCAGGCGCTTCGAAACCTTCCAGTTGTCCTGCGCGTAGAAAGCGAACTCTTGCCAGCCCATGTCGCGCACGATGGCTTTCGTGTTTTCCGAGTAGCTGTCGATGCGTCCAGCCACCATGTCGGCCAGAATGTTGCCTGTCGTGTTGCCGTGCCATGGTGAGAAAAAGATCGTGCCGGAACTCGGCGCGTCGCCGGGTTGCTTGTTGATGATGCTGCCGTAATAGCCGCCAAACTTCATCGTGTGCGTCCCGGCCACCTTCGAGAAGTTGTTCGTCGCCGTGATCAAATGCTTGGTCGCGAAGAGCACCGGGTCGAAACCGCCCGGCAAATACATGCTGGAGAACGGTCCCGCCCAGCTCAGAAATCCTGGGATTTTATCGTCTTGCTTGAAGAGTCCTTGATATGGATATTGATTCGTGGTCTTCGTCATCTTCGAGTAGTCTTCATACTCGTTCGGGAAGTCCACGAACGTATAGCCAAACACGAATTCGTTCGTCGTCGTTGGCGACAGCACCTTCGTTAAATTGCCGGAGAAGCTGTCGCTCTTGTTCTTGCCCAGAGTCGGCGTCGGCAGCGGAATCGCCCCGCCGTTGCGCCACCACAACTGAATCGGGAAGGGCTGCACCTCCGCCTGCCGGTTGTATCGCACGAAAAGCTTCGTATTGTCGGAGATGTTGAAGTCCACCCGGTTGGCGCTCTGATACATGTTCTGTGTCAAGACCAATGCGTTCACCCAGTTAAATCCTTGCGTCTGATTCGGGTCGGAGTTGGGCGTCGGCGTTAGTGCCAACAAGCGCCGCATTCCTGGGTCGATCTGGCTTGCCGGGATGATTCCATTCGGATAGCTGCCCGTAATCGGGCCAGCATTACCGCCCCCCGCGGTATTCAAAGCGTTCAAGTAAGCGGTATTTGAAAAGTTTCCTGCCCGCATCTCCGGGGTCGCTACGATCGCCCGCAACAACCCCGTGTCGATCGTCTGCCGGTAGGATTCAAATCCCGTAAAGAAGAACATCTTGTCGTTGTTCTTGTTGAAGCCCGTGCCCGGAATCTTCACCGGCCCCGAGAAGGTGCCGCCGGGGAAGAAATACTTATTCTCTGGCCGGGGCACGCCGTTCTTGTTCAAAATCGCGTCGTTTGAATTCAGGGAGAAATGCCGCGCTACCAAATATGCGCTGCCATGATATTCCGTGCCGCCAGATTTCGTGATCGAGCTGATCACCACCGGCCCCTTGGAGTTCTCCGCGCCAAAGTTCGAAGTCTGCACCCGGAACTCGGCTATAAACTCCTGGTTCGGATTCACCGGCGAAGCGCAATTGCAGCCGGGGTCGGAAACATGCGCGCCGTCGGCCGTAATGTCCAACGCCGCCGCCCGCGTCCCGTTTGCCGAGAAGTTGCCAATCGCCGACTGCCTGCCTCCATCGCCGTTTCCATTGATGCCGATGTTCTCGCCATTGAACCCAGGCCGGTTCTGAATCCCAGAAATCGGTGCAAAGCCCGGCAGGATCTTGATGAACTCTGCCGCGCTCCGTCCCACGATCGGCGTATTCTCCAACTGCTCCTTCGTCAGGATAATCTGACGTTCCCCCGTGTCCACAGGCGTCAACTCCGATGCCTGGCTCACCACTTCCACCGTCGAGCCGACCTGCGCTACTTGCATCTCAACGTTTTGGCTCCGCTTATCGCCAAAGTTGAAATTCAACCCCTCCACGCGTGTCGGAGCAAATCCTTGTGCCTCCACCGACAATGTGTACGCCCCCGCGAACACGCTCTGGATCGAATAGTACCCTTCCGTATTCGTCTCCGTACGGCGTATGTCTCCGGAGCTGGAATTCCGCAGCGTAATCTTCGCTTTCGGAATTGAGGCGCCGCTCTGGTCGGTCACCAACCCTACCAACGACCCTGTCATCTGTTGGGCGGAAAGCTGCCCAGCCGTACATAAGCCCAAAACCAAGAACCAGCCACGGGCGGACAATCGGCCCTGTCTGTTCAAAAGCATGAGATTCTCCTCATTCATCGCTTCACTATGGCCTGCTTGGCCATACGTCTTGGCGAGACTATCGCGATCTCAAACTAATTACAAAGTACTAGGGGTGAACGCAAATTCGCAAAAAGGTTATCGCTTAAGTCCTTTATTTTCAGTCTTGTTATCGGCTTCCCTCGTTCCTGCCATCATGAGAATGCTTTCAGCTACCTCTATGGGAAATGAAAGCATGTATTATCAATAACTTGCGAAGGTCACTTGCAGGTCTCTTCGGGCATGTTAACGGCACGTTAACGCTCCGCTTGGGCAAAAAGTTAACCATTATGATAGAATTCCCTCCCAATGGGGGACTTCGTAGGTCCAGCTTTAAGCCCTCCGCCGTTGGAGAAGCAACAGGATGCTGTGAATCGCTTCCTCTCCAGCGGTGAGTTCTCTCGTTCTCCCAATTTGGAAAAGCTCTTCCGCTATCTCACCGCGCAGTACTTCGCTGGCCGCAGCGGCGAGATCAAGGAATTCACCCTCGCCACCGAGGCGCTGGGCCGGGGTGTCGATTTCGATCCCAAGCGCGACTCCATTGTTCGCGTGGAAATGCACCGCCTCCGCCGTCGCCTCCGCGAATACTACGCCCGTGCCGGCACCGCTGAACCTGTCCATATCTTCCTGCCCGAGAAAAGCTATACCCCCGAGTTCCAGTTCTCTGCTGCCTCGCCGCCGGAACTCATAGCCCCGTCCACCTCACTGGAACTCGCCACGCCACAGACGGTGGAAGTCCCTGTTCCACTGCTGCCTCCCGCCCCCCATTCCGGCTCGTCCTTGTATCGAAGCCATTGGTTGTGGCTCCTCCTTGCGCTAACCGCAACTTCCGCTTTCTACTTCGCTTGGCGTGCTACTCGCAGCCCCGAGTCCGCCCTCACCAATCCCGCCGCCAACGCCCCGGCCACTCTGCCTCCGCCCCCTCCCCAACCTGCCCCTGCCTCGGGCGGCGAAATTCGTATTCTCGCTGGCCGCAGCGGTGGCCGCTTCGTGGACCGCTTCGGTCAAACGTGGCAGGGCGACCAGTTCGCTACCGGCGGCAACGCTATCCCTGTCACTAAGGAAATCCGCACCCTCGGCCTTGACCCCAACCTCTTCGCGGGCATGCGCGAAGGCGACTTTACTTACGACATCCCCCTCCCCAATCAGCCCCACGAACTCACCCTCTACTTCGCCGAATCAGAATACGGCGGTGAGAATCCCCTCGGCGGCGCCGAGGCTTCTCGCAGTTTCCACGTTCAGATCAACGATCAGCCCGCTCTGTCTAACTACGATCCCATCGCTTCCGGTGGTGATTGGGGCACCGCCACCGCCAAAGTTTTCCGCGATCTGAAACCCTCCGCCGACGGCAAGCTCCATCTCCGCTTTCAGTCCAGCTACAGCGGTAAGGCCTTTGTGAACGCCATTGAAATCCGCCCCGGCCTGCCGGGCCGCCTCCGTCCTATCCGCCTCGTCTGCCAGCCCCAGTCCTTCCGTGATTCCCAGAATCGCCAATGGCAGCCCAATATCTATTTCCATGGCGGCAAACAGATCACCCGTCCCATGGGTGCACCCGTCGAACGCGACGGCGATCTCTTCCGCGGCGAACGCTACGGCCGCTTCAATTTCAACATCCCTGTCACTCCTGGCTCCTACACCGTCAATCTCTACTTCTGGGAGTATTGGTGGGGCCCTGGCCGCCCCGGCGCCGGTGGCCCTGGCAGCCGTAAATTTTCCGTTTTTGCCAACTTCAAACCCCTCATCGAAAATCTCGACATCGTCGCCCAATCCGGTGCCAACCAGTTCCTTGTCAAGACCTTCACCGGTATCCGCCCGGATTCCGAAAATCGCATCAACCTCGATTTTGTGCCCCATATCAACTTCGCCATGCTCAATGCCCTCGAAATTTTGGACGAGGGAAAGCAATAAATAAGAAATTTAATTTGACAATTATTCTGGAATAATTCAAAATACTGCTAGGCATATGTCTAGCACTGCTTCCTGTCTCCGGAAGGCCTCCAACTCCTTCAAGCACGGGCTTTACTCCAAGAAGCTCACCTATTCCGCCCCTGGCGACCAACAGATCTATTCCGAGATATTGCACAATTATGTCCAGCATTATCGTCCCATCACGCCCGAAGAAGACACCCTAGTCCAGCAACTCGCCGCGCTCCAATTTCGCCACTTAAAGGTCCAGACTTTCCAGGCCGAAGCCATGCGCGCCGAAATGCTCCTCCAGGATCAGAATGCTGCCCCAGAAACGATCGAGACACTCGCCTTCGAAGCCTGCTACGAACGAGCCGCCTTCCGCCTCTACATCCAGGAACTCAACCGCCTCCCCAACAAAATCCAACGCACCATCGACCGCATTCACCTCCTCATCCGCCTCCGCCCCGATGTCGCCAACTGGCCTGCCATCGAAATGCCGGTCCGGGAGATCCCTCAGGGCGAACAAATAGCACAACCAGAAGAAACGAACAATTTGCCGAACCCCATCACCACCAAAGAATCCCTGATCATCTGGTGGAACGAGCGCCTAACCCCCACGGCGAAGCAAGTCCTCCTCTACGGCGAGAAAAACGGCGAAGGCCGCCAAGCCTTCTTCCGCATGTGCCGCCTCCCCGAAGACCAATTCTGGCTCTGGCTCCAGGAAGCCGCCAACGAAGGCAGCATCCACTTACCAGAGAATCTTGACGAACAACCCAAAGCCGCCTAACCCCGGCCAACCTGACAACCCCAACCCGGCGCCCAGCAGTCCAAGCGCCCCAGGTCTTTTCCATCACGAATATCCCGGCTACGAAGTCGCGTCCCCCGCCACCCTCCAGCGGGACTCACCCTCCGCTGCCCTCCATGGGGGACATACGCGCCCCGGCCCGTAAAGGGCCGGGCGTGTGTCCCCCAGCGATACTGCCCCAATTCCCGAAGCGCCCCAGCGCTATCGCTGCATCCGCGCCATCCAACTAGCCAGGCCCACCAGCAACAAGCCAGCCAAGCTCAACCCCGCCCCCAGCACCAGCCCTGGCGCTGTGTAAGTCCACTCCACGGTATGAGAACCCTTCTCCACCACCACCCCGCGCTGCGCCTCATAAACGGTCAACTTCTCCGCGCGCTTACCATCGACGTACACACTCCAACCCGGATCGTCCGTTTCCCCCACAATCAGGAGACCCCGGCAAGCTGCGTCCACTCGCGCCACCAAGCGCCCTGGAACGCGCCGCAACATCGAAGCGGATTCCGCCCCCTCGCAGTTCTCCAATTGCGGCCCCGCGCCCTTCACCAGCGCCGTCGTCCCCAGATCCACCGCCTCACTCGCAAACAACTCATTAAAGCCCGCCCGGTCCTTATACCCAATCGCCCGGTGCACCAGCCGCACTCGCGGCAACACCTCATGCGGATAGCGGTAAACATTCACGCCCGCCTTCCCGGCATAAACCAGCGGACCCTCCTTCAGCGGCGCAAAGCCTACGTGATAGCCGACGCCCCACACCCGCATCCCACGCTCGCTATGAATATCGAGGTCATGCAAATTAGACGACAAACTCGCCAGGTACCCGCCCATCACCTCCACGCCATACCAGTCGCCGAAGTTATAACCGATCGCTTTATCGTCCACCGTAATGCGCACCGGCCCCGCCTGCGAACGCAGAGCCTCATAAACGTCCTGGTGCTTCGCCATGGCGGGTAACAGATTCGTCACCCCGGGATCGTGCCGGTTCGCCATGTTGAAGTAAGTCATGTTGCCGCTCTCCAACATCACCGCGCCAATCGCCACCCAAGCCATTCCCCGCGCCGTCATCTGGCCGCGATAAGCCAATCCCACCAGCAAGCTCACCAGCGCCACCGCCAGCCATCGCTGCTCCAGCCGCTGCTGGTTCTGCGCCGTCAAAGTCCCCAACGCAAACAGAGCCACCACCGCGCCGCCGAAGATCCAATGCGCCTTCGCCAAGCGCCGTGCCTCCCCGGCTTGCAATAATCTGTCCAGCCCCAAGGCCGCCAGTACCGCGGCCCCGAACGTGAAGATCGCCCCCGCCATCGAAGGGCTTCGCGCCTTCTCCACCATCGGCACAAAGCTATACAACACGGGCTCCAACAAGCCCCAGCGCCCCAGCGCATAGAACAACCCCGCCACCGCCAGCCCCAGGAACAGCTTCACTTCGCGCCGCTCCCATTGCGTATACACCGCCCACCCCGCCAGCGCCAAAGCCGTCATGCCCAGAAACAAGCTGGTATGCACGTCATGTCCTGGCAGTAAGATCCCTAACAACGACCCTGGCGCATTCGAGTAGCGTTCATGCACGTAATAGGCGACCTTGTCTTGCCAGCCGACCGTCTCTTCCATGCCCACCCAACGCCGCGCCCCTCGCCCGTAAAGCAAGGCCGGCAACAACTGCGCCGCTCCCACCATGCCACCAATCGCGAAGGTCAAAATGCCCGCCCAAAAGCGCAATACCACGATGCTGGCCAGCAGCGACAAGCTCAAGAAAATCGGCAACTGATGATGCCCACTCAACCAACTCAAGCCGAGAAAAAAGCCGGCCAAACTCGCTTCCTTGCACTGTAGCCGCCACGCCGTTTCCTTGCTGCCCCGCAGCATGAAGAGAAAACACAACGGCGCCCAAATGATCCCGCTGATCATCTGCGGCCAATCCACCGAACCCAGGAAACCCAATAATCCGAACACCAGGCCGCCAAACACCGCAGCCAAGCGCCCCGTCCCCAACGTCCGCGCCAGCCAGTACAAGTTCAACGCCGCGATCGCATGCAGCGCATAGAACCACCAGTGCAAAACGCCTTGCCGGATCCACCCTCGCCGCAAAGGCGCCAAGTATACGATCCAGTTCAAAGGGTTCACCACGCTCGGCTGCGCCTGTCCGATCAGGTTCTGCCCGCCCCACTCATACGGGCTCCATTGCGGAAAACGCCCCGCCTGCCACTCTCCCGCCTGAAATTGCAACCACGGCAGCACCTGCGAACTCAGGTCATATCCGTTCAGAAATGAATACTGATCCGTAAACAGAATCCGCCAGAAAGCTAGAGCCACCAGCACTAACAGCAGTACCGGAGCCCCTATTCGCTTCTGCCAACGGCTGATCGCAGCCAGCACTGGTTGAAAAGCACCACCTTGCACCTATCGAAACTCCTCGGGGGAAGACCCTAACTGTAGTATTACCAATCGCTTGCCGAGTACGAAAGCTTTGGCATTCAAATTGTAAAGAATCATTGCGAAAGGTAACACGCAAAATGCGCTCCCTCATCGTTCTTGCCGCCCTCGCCGCCTCCGCCGGTTGGAACGCTCACGCCCAGCAAGGCCCCGGTCAAGCTGGCGTAAGCCAAGACAGCGCGGACTCTCGCGGCGTAGCCCGCATCAGCGTCCTCCAGGGCGAAGTCTCCGTCAAGCGTGGTGACACCGGCGAGCAGATCGCCGCCACCATCAACGCCCCCCTGGTCGCCTTGGACCGCCTCATCACCGGCCCCGGTGGCCGCTCCGAACTCCAGTTCGACTTCGCCAACATGATCCGCCTCGGCGCCAATACCGAAGTGCGCCTTGCTGAGTTGCAGTACAAGCGCTTTCAGTTGAACATCCCCGTCGGTCTGGTCACCTACCGCGTTTGGGACAACTCCGACGCCGAAGTTGACCTCAATACGCCCACCGTCAGCATTCGCCCCTTGAAGCGCGGCGAGTATCGCATCAACGTCCTCGAAGACGGCTCCACGGAAGTCACCGTTCGCGAAGGCGAAGTTGAGCTGTTCACGCCCCAGGGTACGCGACGCCTGAAGGGCGGCCGCACTCTGCTTGTTCGCGGCACGAACTCCGGCAACCCCGAGTTCCAAACTCTCGCTGAAATCCCGAATGACTCATGGGATCAGTGGAATCGTAGCCGCGACCGCGAACTCTCCGCTTCCCGCAGCCGTCAGTATGTCCCTCGCGACGTCTATGGCACGGAGTCCCTGGACCCCTACGGTGAATGGGTTTACTCCGCGCCTTATGGCTACGTGTGGTCCCCCCGCGTCGCCGTTGGCTGGTCCCCCTATCGCAATGGCCGTTGGGCCTGGCTTGATTGGTACGGCTGGAGCTGGGTCTCCTACGACCCCTGGGGCTGGGCGCCCTATCACTATGGCCGCTGGTTCTGGAACGCGAACCGGTGGTGCTGGTGGCCCGGCGCCGTCGGTCCCCGCCACTACTGGTCGCCCGCTCTCGTGAGCTTCTTCGGCTTCGGCCGCGGTGGCTTCAACGTCGGCATCGGCTTCGGCTGGGGCAACGTTGGCTGGGTGCCGCTGGCGCCCTTTGAGACCTTCAACCCCTGGTGGGGGCCCGGTCGTTGGAATCGCAACCGCGGCTTCAACAACATCACTATCGTGAACAACACGAACATCTACAACATCTACCGGAACGCCCGCGTGAACAACGGCGTGACCTACGTCGAAGCGAACAACTTCAACCGGGGCAGCGCGAATAACTACCGCGCGGCTTCGCAGAACGACATCCAGAACGCCAGCGAGTTCCGAGGCGGCCTGGGCATCGCGCCCAGCCGCGAAAGCGCCCGCTTCAGCAATGCTGCGAACGATGGTGTGCGCGGCGGCGGAGTAAACACCCGCGACGATCAGCGCTTCACTGCGCGCCGCGAAGCCGCCCCCGTCGAGCGCTTGAGCTTCACCGAACAGCAGCGCGGCATGGAAAGCGCCGCCCGCTCCTCCGGCTTCACCCAGGCCGACGGCGTCCGCGGCAACAGCGGCGGCGCCCGCGCCGACAGTGGCCGCACTGACAGCGGCCGTGAACTCGATGGCGGTTCCCGCGTCTTCGGAGCGGATTCCGGCGGCAACACCAACGCCAACGTGGACGGCGCAAGAGGCGGCGGCTTCGTCCGGCGCGACAGCGGCGTCCGTGGCTCCGATTCCAACGGCTTCACCAGCTCCGACAGCGCCCAGGGTGTCCGCGGCGGTAGTGGCGCTCGTGGCGGCGACGCAGCCCGAGGCAGCGACGGCGGCTTCATTCGCCGCGATAGCGGTGCCCGCGGTGCTGATTCCAATGGTTGGGATCGCTTCGGCGATGCCAACTCTTCCGGCGCCCGCGGTGGCGGTTTCGTCCAGCGCGACTCCGGCGGCCGCGATTCCTCACAGAGCTTCGACGGAGGTAGTCGTGGCCGTGGCGTAGGTGCTCCCAGTTCTGTAGATGTCAGCCCGCGCATGATCGAACGCGGCGGCGACCGTGGTGGCTCTTCGGAACGCCAGGGAACCAGCGACCCCTTTGGCGGTGGCGTTCGCGGCGGCGGTATGCGCGGCAGCGATAGCGGTAGCTCACGCGGCGAATCCCGTGGCGAGTCTCGCGGTGGCTGGGGCGGCTTCGGCGCCCCCCGTGACTCCGGCGGCAGCCGCGGCGGCGGCACGAGCGATCCCTTCGGCGGCGGCATGCGCGGAAACGATGGCGGCGGCTCCCGAGGCGGCTCCATGCGCTCCCCCGACAGCGGCGGCTTCGGCGGTTCGCGCGGTGGCGGCATGAGCGCCCCCTCCGACGGCGGCTTCGGTGGCTCCCGAGGCGGTTCCATGCGCTCCCCAGACGGCGGTAGCTTCGGCGGTTCTCGCGGAGGCGGCATGTCCGCTCCCTCCGGCGGCGGTGGCTTCGGCGGCAGCCGTGGCGGTGGCATGAGCGCCCCTTCCGGTGGTGGCGGCGGCTCGCGCGGCGGCAGTATGTCCGCTCCCTCCGGTGGAGGCGGCAGCCGAGGCGGTGGCGGCGGACGCCGCAACTGAGCAACGGCTTCTAGCGACTTTTCTGCTCGGGATGGGCCTCTTCCAGAAGTATCGAGCTCATCCCCACCCTCTACACCCGCCGGGCGTTTCCTCTCGCTCGGCGGGCTTTTTCGCCTAAAGCGCCTTCACCAACACATCCTGCGCGATCGTGTTCACCACCCCCGCCCTCTGGAACTGCGCCCACACCCGGTAGCGCCCGGCACGAGGGAAGATCACGTTGAACTGGATCTGCTTGTAGCCCGTAGGCGGCGTCGCCAATCCACCATCGACCAGGAACGGATGCGTATGCACTAAGTCGACTAAGTCCTTGCTGGCAACCAGCATGTGCCCCATCGCTCCCAGATAAGGCTCGAAGCCCTCGCGCGGCGTCGCCTTGTAGAACAGCAGTGTCTTCTCGCCGGCCAGTGGCTCGGCCGGCTCGGTCCGCAACTCCACTTCGATGTTGCTCGCCGCTTTGGCCGCTGCCACGGAGACGCCTTTGGGCATCAGGATCGTCTTCGGTATCAACTGGGGCGTAGCGCCACTCGGAAAGAAGTCGCATAGCGCCCGCCACATTCCGCCTTGGGGAAAGACCCAGTCGAACTCAAAGACTCCTGGTTCCACGACCTCCGGATGCTCATGCGCGAAATGCTCCATGTCCTCGCTAATTAGGAAGAGGTGGAAGACCTTCTCATGCATGGTCTCCAGGGCCCCTACGGGCTTCTTCGACTTCGGATGCAAGATCGTGAAGCGCAGCGTCACCCGTTGCCCGGGCTTGGGCGCCTTGGGCTTCATCGTGAGCCTCACCGGATACTCCACCGGATCGGGCAAGCCGGCCAATAGCTTCATGCCGCATCGGGGGCATTTGCCCGGCGCCTTTTGACGCACGTCCGGATCCATAGGGCAAAGGAACTCAACCTCCTCTTGCCCCTGCAGACTCGCGGTGGCAAGCAAGCTCAATGTCGCGCGGCGGCTGAGCTTCACGACCGCTTACCCCACTGGCTCAAAGGGCCAGATCTTCGTGGTGTTGCTTCCGCCATCGACGGCGATCACCTGTCCTGTGATGTAGGCCGAAGCGGGCGCCGCCAGGAAGACCGCCAGTGGCGCGATGTCCTCCGGCGTGCCTGTGCGAGGCAGCGACTGGGTCTGGTTGAGCCAAGTCTTCATGTGCTCGGGCTTCCACATCTCGCGGTTCAAGTCCGTAATAATGAAGCCCGGTGCGATGCAGTTCACTAAGATGTTGTGCTTGCCCCACTCGGCGGCGAGCGAGCGCGTCAGTCCGGCCAAGGCTGATTTGGTCATCGCGTAGATCGTCACGTAAGGCAGCCCCTGCAAGCTGGTGAGACTACCGATGTGAATGATCCTGCCGCCTCGTCCGCGCGACACCATGCCCGCGCCTACCTTCTGCGTGAGCCGCACCAGGCCATGCAGGTTCGTCTGGAAGATCTTCTCGTACTCTTCTTCTGTGTAGCTCGTGAAGTTCTTTCGAATGTTCGTGCCGCTCACGTTCACCAGCACGTCCCATTCGCCCGCCGCCGCCGTGGCATCGATCGAGGCATCATCCGTCATGTCGAGAGCGAGCGCAGACGCCTCATGGCCTTCGGTTCGCAAGGCAGCCGCTTCCCGTTGTAGTGCCTCCAAGCTGCGTGCCGCAAGCACGGTGCTGCCTCCCGCGCGCGCCATCGCTTGAGCGATCGCCAGACCGATTCCCCGGCTCGCGCCCGCCACCAGCACCTTCTTACCCGCCAGCGAAAAGGCCGCCGGACTTGTCATGAGCTTTGCTTCAGTTTCCACTTCTTCGATCTTACGGAGAATTTCCCTCAACAAGATCCACTTTCTACCGAAATGGAAATTCATGGAGGCGATCCACTAACCATGGCAATGGACGTTTTGATCGTTGATGACTCGGCCGCAATCCGGAAGATCCTGCAGAGGGTGTTGCGCCAGACCGAAATGCCAATTGGCAATATCCATGAAGCAGGCGATGGAGTAGAGGCCTTGGCGATGCTGTCGGCGAACAAAGTGGGCCTCGTGTTGAGCGACATCAACATGCCAAACATGGATGGCCTGGAGTTCTTGAGCAAGCTCAAGGCGGATGCCGCGAACAAGGATTTGCCCGTCATTATGATCACCACCGAAGGCAATCAGAACAAGGTGATGGAGGCCGTCAACCTCGGAGCATCGGGTTACGTGCGCAAGCCCTTCACTACCGAACAGATCAAGGAAAAGCTTACCGGTCTGATCTAGTCTGATCTAGCCATCCAGCACTCACCCAAAGAAAGGCAACGCATGTCCACGCAAACCTTGGCGGCAGACCCTACCGCTATTCCCCCGACCCCGACTGCTCCCACCAAGGAGGACATCGTCGCCTGGGTTACCAATTCCACCAACGAGGTCTTCTCCACCATGCTCGGGATGGAGGCGGCCGCCGTCGATCACTTCGTCGAAGAGCCCGGCAAGGGCCTTTCCATGGGCGTGATCGGCATCATCGGGTTGGTGGGCGACTGGACCGGTACCGCGGTGGTGAACTGCAGTTCTCCGCTTGCCTGCCAGATCGCCAACACCTTGTTCATGTCGGAATACGCGAGCGTCACCGATGAGGTGCTCGACGCGATCGCCGAGATGACAAACATGATCATCGGCAACCTGAAGAACCACCTCGAAGAGCGTTTGGGTCAAATGGGCCTGTCGATTCCGGCCGTAGTCTTTGGCCGTAACTTCGCGACGCGCCGTAGCGGCAAGGAAAGCTGGTACGTCATGAACTTTCTAGTCAATGGCGAGAAGTTCGAAGTCCAACTGTGTCTCGCGCCCAATCAGAACGGCTTACTCACCGGAAGCGGAGTGCCTCGCATCATGAGCATCGCTTAGCGGCAGGCTTTTACCAAGGCAGACGGTCCTGCTTAAAAAAGAATCCGCCCGTGGGACCGTCCTCCGGCAGGGTGGCGAGCCAAACGCTAGTCTGTGCGCCCTCGGTAACGTCGAGCGGCGCGGCATCGCCACCCAAGTCGGTCTTCACCCAGCCAGGGTGAGCGGAGTTCACCTTGATCTTCGTATTGCGCAGCTCGAAGGCCAAGGTGGCCGTAAACATGTTCACAGCCGCTTTGGAGCCGTTGTAGCCGAAGCTTCGCCAATCGCCCAGATCGGTGTTGGGGTCAGAGTTGAGGGTCAAACTGCCCAGAATGCTCGCCACGTTCACGATGCGTCCACCGGCGCTCTTGCGGAGCAGTGGCAACATGCGTTGGGTCAGTTCGACCAGACCGAAGACGTTCGTGTTAAAGCTGTCGCGGATCAGCTCGATGGGCGCCTCACTCGGTTTCATCCCGTTATCTGGACCGATGCCCGCGTTGTTGACCAGCAGGTCCAAGAGGCCATGGAGCTGCTCTAGCTTTTGGGCTGCCGCAATGAAGGTATCTGGATTGGACATGTCCAGGTGGATGTAATGAGCCTTGGGGCCCAGTTTGGCGGCTGCGGCTTGGCCTTCGGCCTCGCGTCTGGCGCCAATGTAAACCTCGTAGCCTTTGGCAATGAGTTGCCTGGCCGTCTCCAGGCCAATGCCTTTGTTGGCTCCACTGATCAAAGCAATCTTGGATTCGCTCATACGGGCTAAGATTACCAAGAGGGCCCGAAGGATTCGTGAATAGTTACTCGCGGCGGGAATGGTTGGGCGCGGCGGCAGCAGGCTTACCTGGTTTAGGCAAGGGCAAGGATCGCTCGATCCTCGTCCACGAGCACGTCCTGGTGGACTTTGCGGGGGCCGAAATTGCCTCTCCTTCTCGCTATAACCGCGACGAGGTGATCGCCGCCGCGAAGCCAAAGCTGGAAGCCATCGCCAAGCTCGGCTGTGTCCGCCTCATCGAGTGCACTCCGAACTTCCTGGGTCGCGATCCTGTCTTGCTAGCGCGGCTCAGCGCCATGACTGGTGTCGAGCTTTGGACGAACACGGGGCTATACGCGGCCAACGGCTACAAGCACCTGCCGCGCTATGCGTGGGAGGAGTCCGCGCTGCAACTCTCCAAGCGTTGGACCGCCGAGTGGAAAAACGGCATCGAGGGTACGAAGCCTCGCTTCATCAAGATCGGCGTCAACGCCGGGACCTTGAAGGAGATGGACCGAAAGATCGTCGAGGCCGGGGCCTACACCATGCTGGAAACGGGTTTGACCTTGGCTTCGCACACTGGCCCGCCGGCGAATGGCGCGAGTCCGGCACTGGAACAGATCGAACTGCTCGAGAAGCTTCGCATGCCGCTCAAGAAGTTTGTCTGGGTGCATGCACAGAACGAGAAAGACCACGCGGTGCATGAGCAAGCCGCGCGCAAAGGCGTTTGGGTCGAGCTTGACGGTATCAATGAGCGCAGTGCGGCCTTCCACCTGGAGTGCGTCGAGTTCCTGGCCAAGAAGAAGCTCTTGGGCCGCGTGCTCATCAGTCAGGACTCGGGCTGGTACCACGTCGGCGAGGCGGGCGGGGGCAGGTTCAACGGTTACGATTACCTCTATAGCGACTTCGTTCCCAAGCTGCAAAAGAAGTGGGTGAAGCGCCTTCTCTGGGAGAACCCGAGAGAAGCCTTCGGCGAGTGATCCAACCCGCTCACGGGTGGAATGTAGCCGCTCAAGAGAATTTACAGCGCCTTCGTGGGGGCGGTGCATCAATGGAATGATGCGGGTTTTCGCTTTGTTTCTTGCAATCTCTTGCTTCGGTCAATCCGGCTTTACTACCTTGGTGAACGGTACCGTCTATGATCCGCAGGACAAGGCAGTAGCCAATGCCGTGGTCAAGGCGGTTGACGGTTTAGGGCGCGTGAAAGTGAAGACCTCAACCGATGGGGAAGGCAAGTATGTCTTGCAAGTGCCGAACCTAAGCTTGGCTATTGTCGCGGAGACGGCTGGCTTCGACCCGGTCACTACGGGCCTCAAGGACTTCAAGGGTGGGCAGGAGTCCATCGACGTTCACTTCGGAAGGCTTGCCAAGGCAGAGACGGAACTTACCGTTACAGAGCGAGTGATTGAGCCTTCGGTGGACCAAAGGGACGCGGCGCTCTTTAACCGTACGCTATTCACGCGGGACGATCAGATCTTTCAGACTCTGGGTGCTGGACTGTCGCTTGGGCAGCACTCCGGGGGCGGCAAGAGCCTTGAGGTGCGGCGCTTCGGTTTTAATCTAGACCACGGTGGGGAAGGCGGCGGTCTGCGCGTGATGATGGACGACATGCTCATTAATCAAATCTCCGGTGGGCATGCGCACGGCTATCTTGGCGGCTTAAAAGCACTGTCGCCGGAGTTGGTGCAAGAGGTCAACCTGATCAACGGGCCCTTCAATGCGCAGTATGGCGATCTCTCCGGTTTGGGTGTGGTGACGATCCGGACGAGAACGGAGATGCCGGATCGCTTGACGGCCCGGGCGCAGTTCGGCCAGTTCAACACGCGGCGCGTGTTTGCGGCATACAGCCCGCAGTCGGACCGCTCGGGTACCTTGATCGCCAACGAATACAGCTACTCGGATGGGCCTTTCGAAAGGCCACTGGAGTACTTGCGTAACAACATCACACTTGTGCATACGCGTAAGTTGCGTCCGAACCAAACACTCAGCGTCCGTGCCTTGGGCAACTTAAGCGACTACTACGCGGCAGGCCAGATGCCCGTCGATTTGATCTATGCAGGACAGCTCGATCGCTTTGGGTTCATCGATCCCACTGAAGGTGGCTACACGCAGCAAGGGACAGTGTTTGGGCAGTACACGTATGAAGCGAAAGATGGCGGTATCTTCAAGGCGGACGCCATGATGCAACGCGTGCTCTTCGATCTCTACTCGAACTTCACGTTCTTCCTGAACGACGAAGAGAAGGGCGATGGCTTCCTGCAGCACGATTCCCGATTGCAACAGGCGGCGAATGTCTCTTATCAAAAGCCGCAACTCTTCAAAGGCGGCGTGGGGAACTTCATCGCGGGCTTCCAGCACTTGGACAATCAGATCAATTTGAAGCTTGCGGGGCAGACGGCGCGTGTACCCACCGATCTCCGGACTTGGGCGAAGACTCGAGTGGCGAATTCGGGTTGGTTTGCGCAGGAGAACTTGACGCTCTTCCGCGGCAAAGTGCAAGCAGGTGTAGGAGGACGCGTGGATCAGTTCTGGTATCACGCCAATGATCAATTGGACATGACGAACCGGCCGCGATCGCGCAGCGGACTCTTTCAGCCGAAGGCTAGCTTTGCGTTTACGCCGAAGCTCGACTTTCCTTTCACGATGCACTTCAACTATGGGCGCAGCGTGACGAGCACGAACGTTCGTGCTTTGATCGCAGATCCGGCTAGTCCGCTGGTGTCGAAGACCGACTTCTTGCAGTTCGGGACTTCGCACAATAAGGGGCGTGTGTCAGTGGCTACCAGCTACTTCTTCATCCGCCGTTCCAATGAGCAAGTCTATGTAGCCGACGAAGGCTTGAACGAGTTGGCCGGGCCGAGCCAGAGCCATGGCTTTGAAGTGAAGACCTCGACTTGGGTAAATCGCTACCTGTCGATCAACGCCAGCTTGGTGAAGGTGCTGAACGCCTATTACCGCGACACGGACCCGCGCGAGTATGTCGACCGTGCGCCGCGATTCACGGGTTATGTGGGGTTGACTCTGACGAACTGGAAAGGCTGGACGGGATCGCTGCGCTTCCGGACAATCAACCGCTATCTATTGACGCAAGAAGATGGCAGCCCGTCGCGAGTTCCCGGTCACTCTGTGACCGACTTCTTCGCGGCGCGCCGCATCAATCGCTGGCTCGAGTTGAATCTGTCGATCGATAACATCTTCGACAAGCAGTACTTCGAAACCTTTAACTCGTATACGTCCCGCACCGCGCCGGGCTTGCCTGAGATCGAGCGGCAGCATGGCACGCCGGGATATCCGATCACGGTGGTCGGCGGCGTAACGATTCGACTGTTCCCGAAAAAGACATAGAGCTTATGATGGACGCATGTCGATCACTCGCCGGTCCCTGCTGGCTTCATTGCCCCTCATTCAGGTGAAGGCGGCCCCGCCCAAGCGTAACGTCCTCTTCCTCGCCATCGACGACTTGAACGATTGGATTGGCTGCCTGGGTGGGCAAGCGATTACGCCGCACATGGACAAGCTGGCGAAGCAAGGGGTGTTGTTCACGAGCGCGCACTGTGCGGCCCCATTGTGCAATCCGGCGCGGGCGGCGATCATGACGGGCAAGCGGCCCGCGAGCACGGGCGTCTATGACAACAATCAGCCCTATCCCACCGCGCCGGCGTTGAAGGACGTGGTGACTTTGAATCAGCACTTCAAGGACAACGGCTACCTCACGTTCATGAGCGGCAAGATCTACCACGGGACAGTGGGTAAGTTCGCCGATATGAAGCACTGGACGGACATCGGTCAGGAGCGGCGCGATTACCGGCTGCCAGGGCCCAAGCCGCTGGCGGGCGCGGCGGCGCAAGGGAACTTCGATTATGGAGCGACCGTGGGCGGCGATGAGGAGATGAACGACTATCACGTCGCCGATTGGATTTCGACTCAGTTTGCTAAGAAGCGCGATCAGCAGCTCTTTATCGCGGGTGGGATCTATAAGCCGCACCTGCCTTGGTATGTGCCCAAGAAGTACTTCGATATGTACCCGCTCGATGCCGTGCAGTTGCCCATCGTCAAGGAGGACGATTTGAACGACGTTCCCGCCGAGGGCTTGAAGATGGCGCGGACGAATGGAGATCATCAGCGGATTACGAAGGCAGAGGCTTGGAAGAAGACGGTGCAAGCGTACTTGGCGTCGATCACGTTTGCCGATGCGATGGTGGGACGCATTTTGAAGAATCTTGAGAACAGTCCTTATGCGAACGATATGGATGTGGTGTTGTGGAGCGACCACGGGTGGCACTTGGGGGAGAAGTTGCACTGGCGGAAGTTCACGTTGTGGGAGCGATCGACCCGGAATGTGTTGATGGGGAAGGTGCAAGGGTATACGAAGCCCGGAGGGGTTTGTGGACGGCCGGTGAGTATGTTGGATTTGTATCCGACGTTGACTGAGGTTTGTGGATTGCCGAAGAAGGAGGGCCTGGATGGACAGTCGTTGACGAAGTGGTTGCGCGCGCCAACAGCTCCGAAAAACGATGCTGTGGTGACTACGTACCGGCGCAATAATCATGCGGTGCGGAGCGCGGAGTGGCGCTATATCCGCTATCACGATGGGGGTGAGGAACTTTACGACCGGCGCCAGGATCCGAATGAGTGGACGAATTTGGCTGCTCTGCCTGAGTTTGCGGGCAGGAAGGCAGAACTTGCGAAGTGGTTACCGCAGCACAATGAGGCGGACGCGCCGAAGTCGCAGGGGGGCGCGGAGTTGGAGAACGCTTAAGGGGTAAGGTGGTGGCCGGGGACAGACCGCCCTACGGGCAGGTCTGTCCCCGAGGGGGCAATTGTGGTGGCGGCGACGGCTAGGCGAGGATGTCTTTTACGACTTCGCCGGAGATGCCGGTTAGGCGGACGTCGAGGCCTTGGTACTTCACGGTCATGCGGAGGTGGTTGATGCCCAGTAAGTGCAACATCGTGGCGTGGAAGTCGTGGACACTGACGGGCTTCTCGACGGCAGCGTAGCCGAGTTCGTCGGTGGCGCCGTGGGTGATGCCGGGTTTGATGCCGCCGCCGGCCATGAAGTAGGAGAAGCCTTTGATGTGGTGGTCGCGGCCGTCGCCGCCTTGCGACATCGGGGTGCGTCCGAATTCGCCGCCCCAGACTACCAGGGTGTCATCGAGCATGCCTCGTTGCTTCAAGTCGTTGATGAGGGCCGCAGTGGGGCGATCGACTTCGCCGGCCTTAGAGGCGATGCCGTCTTTGACGCCGCCGTGGTGGTCCCAATCGCGGTGGTAGAGCTGGATGAAGCGCACACCGCGTTCGGCCAGACGGCGAGCTAAGAGACAGTTCGAAGCGAAGCTGCCGTCGCCGGGTTTGGCGCCGTACTGTTCGAGGACGCTCGCAGGCTCCTTGGACATGTCCATCAGGTCCGGGACGCTGGCTTGCATGCGGAAAGCCATCTCGTATTGGGCGACGCGGGTTTGGATTTCTGGGTCGGCCAAGACGTCGTGTTGCATTTTGTTCAAGCGATTCACGGCGTCGATGGAATCCTGCTGCATTTGGCGGGAGACACCGGGCGGGTTGTTGACGTAGAGGACGGGGTCGCCGACGCTGTTGAACTTCACGCCCTGATACTTACTTGGAAGAACGCCGGCGCTCCACTGGCGTGCGGCGATGGGCTGGTTCTGGCCGCCCTTGCCGCTCGATAGCAGGACCACGAAGCCGGGGAGGTCTTGGGTGTCGACGCCGAGGCCGTAGACGATCCAGGAGCCCATGCTGGGGCGGCCGGCGATGATGGAGCCGGTGTTCATGATGGTGTGGGCGGGGTCGTGGTTGATCTG
>VFQP010001487.1_pt1 | contig 31167 bp, 31 predicted proteins | sample 3512351 | NCBI WGS metagenome assembly VFQP01 (sample SAMN10412372, study PRJNA504923) | tailings metagenome | isolation source: Relicate 1 Philex TSF1 revegetated site | place: Philippines: Tuba, Benguet | collected 2017-08-29
CACGCACCCTGGGGCTCCTGAGGGTCCTCCTGCCAAGCCTTGATGGGCAGGAACAGTTCCCTTCCTCCCTCAAACCCCCCCCTCTCCTCCCTCCCGCGCGCACACGCACCCTGGGGCTCCTGAGGGTCCTCCTGCCAAGCCTTGATGGGCAGGAACACCAGCTTCTCCCTTCCCAGCGGAATGGCGTAGATGTGCAGCTCCCTCGCCTCCGACTCCTGCCCCAAGCCCTCCTCCATGTTGGGGGGCAGCTCCACGTCGCCGCGCGCGCTAGCGCTAGGGCTAGGGCAACCGCTAGGGTTGGAGGCGACGCGCTCGGGCACGTCGCCGGTCGAGCGGCGGCGGCCGCGGGCGGCAGCGCTAGGCGCCGGCGCCGCGAAGGGCTGTGCCGCCAGCAGCGAGAAGGAGGGAGCGGCGGCGGCGGCGGCCGTGCTGCGCGCGCTGCCGTGGAGGGGGCCGGGGCGGCGCGGCGGGGCGTCCGAGTCGGATCCGTCGGAGAGGTGCAGGAGGTCTTGCCTTGCGGGCGTGGGGCTCCCCTGCAAAGGCACGAGGAGGGGTTCGAGCATGTTCAGTGTGGCTGCTTGGCCTCGTCCATGCAACGCCCCCGAGGAATGAAGAGTGGCAGGAGAGGCTCGAAGGTCACGGAGGGAGTGGACTGTACCTTGCGTGCCGGTCCTCCTTCCCTGTGATGGAGGCACAGAGCAGGGACGCAGCAATGGCAGCGCACCTGAAGTGCCGCGGCATCAGCTGGGCCCGGCGCCGCCGCACCGGCGCTGCTGCTGAGCCGCAGCTTCTCCGCCGCTGTGCGGGGCCGCTGCCGCGCCGGCCGGCCGGGGCGCTTGCCGGTCGGTTGGCCGTCCGCCGCCGCACCTGCGCGACGCAACGCAAGGCGCGCCGCCCTCGCTCAAACCGTGTTGGTGTGTGTTGGTTCGCGGCCAGGCGCCGGCCCGCGCCTGCCCTCATGGAGGGGCTCGCCTCGCGGTTCCTCCCAGGACGTGTCACCGTGACGCCGCCTCACGCCTTGCGAGTGAAAACAGCGCCCATCGGCCACACATCTGGGGACCACACACTTTGGAGCGAAACGCGTCCCTGCACCCGTGCGTGTGCCTTTGGCTCGCTTGCCGTTGTGCTGCGAGACATCGGGCACGCCCGGTAGCTGGGCTCCGGCCCCGCCAACGTGTCCAAACACATGCAAAATCCAACACACACGCGCACGCACACGCCCCCTCACCTGCACAGCCGTTGCTTAGAGGCTGCCCAAACGCGCCCTCACCCCACCCGCCGCCGCCGCCGTCCCCGCCATTCCCGCCACCCTGCGACGCCGCTCGCTGCCGCTCTGCTGGCGGCGACGCGCCTCCCTCCTCCAGCTCCCCGCCAGACCCCTCCCCCCGTCTTCCGCTGCGCATGAAGGCGATTGCCACGGGCGCAGAGCCCTGCGTCGCCCCGCCGCCCTGCTGCCCCCACAGGTCGGCCAGGGGGTCGAGCGGGAGGGGCGAGTGGCTGCTCCCGGGCGCCAGGACCGCCGCCTGCTGCTGCGGCGGGTGCTGCTGCCGTGGTGACGTGGTGGTGGCGGGGAGGCGCGTGGCGGGCGGGCTGGCGGGGTGGAGGATGGCGGGCGTGGGCGTGCGGGAGGGCGCGGCGACGAGCTCGTCAAAGGGGTCGGGGAGTGAGGCGGCGGGAGTGCTGCCTGCGGGGGAACAAGGGGCGGCAGGGGAGCAGTCACTGAGTGAGCGCTTTGATGGGGAAAGACAGCTCGTCAAAGGGGTCGGGGAGCCAGGCGCTGGGCGCGCCTGAACCTGCTGCAAACGGGGCGGCGGCAGCAGCAGCAAACCAAAGCCCGGAACGAGGGCTCAGCAGGAGACGGGCACGCCTCGTGCGGGCAGGCCTGCCGGTCAGAGAGTCATCGGCCGCCCAACAGGGCGCCTGTGCTCTGCCTGCTGCGCGCACGTCAGGCCATAGCAGCAGGGGAGGGGAGGGCGGCGCACCAGGTGGCGGCGGCGGGGCGCCGCGGCCGGCCGTGCTGGGCGACGTGGCGGCGCTGGAGGACGCGGCGCCGCCTGCGGTTCGCAAGGTGCAAGCACGTGCGAGTGTCCAGTCGTCGCAGGCCGCAACCCACGGGGGCCGGCTGCGGAGAAAGCAGAGACCTGCTCGCCCTGTGCTGCCCACGCCGATTGCTGCCTGTGCCGCAAGGCTGCTTCGACCGGGCAGACCTTCCTGGCCAGCCGCTGTGGCGCCCCTTGGCGGCCCGCTTCGCGGCGCCAACCCGCGTCCGCAATGGCACCCAAAGTGCAGCTCGCGATGAGATAGATGCTGTGCAATCCCACCTGGGCGTCCCGCGTGCCGTGGGTCAGCGAGAGCGGGCACGTGGCCCTTCACTGGCGGATGACGCGCGCCCCGGCCCACCGCGCCCAGGTGCCCTTGAAGAAAAAGCGCCAACGCACCTGTCGTCAGCGAGAGGTGGTCCACGGCCGTGCGCACGGGCGAGCTGTTCCGCCTGCCGTGCTGCGCCGGGGCGGTTTTGCCCGCCGGCCCCGCGGGAGGCACAAAGTCGTCGCCAAACAGGTCCAGCATGTCGTTCCCACGTCCCTTGCGCGCCGCTGCTGCCGTTGAGCTTGGCCCTGCGGCGATCGCCGCGCAAGGTAATCATCGCGGGAGGCGATGTGCGCGTGCCTGTCAGATGAGCCTCAAATGTCGTGATGAGCAGCATCACCACTGGCACCCAGCTGGTGGTGCATTGGAGCTGCTGATGCTGATGCTGTCCTGGCAGGCCGTTTGCTGCCGTGCCGCCCGGCGGGTGGCCTCACCCGAGTCGACCTCGAGCGCTTGGGCCGCCGTGAAGGATTCGCCCGCTGAGAAGCCACGGTTTATGACGCGGCTGTACGTGTAAGCCATGGCTCTGGCGGCGCGGCTCCTCTCTCGCAGGCGGGAAAAAGGGCCGGAATGCTCGCGCTTTACGCACACCGCTGGCCCCTGCGCCCTGGCTGCAGAGGCAGAAAGGATGAGCACGCGACAAGGCTGATGGCAGGTGTGCTGCGGTGTGATTTCCTCCTCTGCTGCGGAAACCCTTAGGGTTAAGGACTAGGAGCACACACAGGAGCAGCAAGCCTGGCACTCAGCACTCCGCCGTGTCCCACAGGCTGATGAGCGCCGCCGGGCACGCCACGCCCGGGAACGCCGCCCTCTGCGCCTCCAGCGCCCTCATCACCCCCTGCCACTCTCCCTGCGCCGCTCCCTCTCCTCTCACCCCTCCCCGGGGCGCGGCAGGCCGGCCCTTCCGCCCTCTCCGCTGCGGCCCCGCGCCGCCGCCCTCCGCCTCCGCCGCGCCCCGCGCCGCCCTCGCCCACTCCCACAACGTCCCCTCCCGCTCCGCCACGTCCTCTGGGTGCATCCACTCGGCCAGCGGCAGCAGCGCCCCACACAGCAGCCCCGCCGGCAGCGGCGCCTCGAGCGTCGCCATGGATAGGGCTTCCGAGTCGGCCAAGCCCTCGACGAGGGCCAGCACGGCGGTCTGCCGCACGAGCGGGTCGGGAGAGGCGTGGCAGCGGCGGAGCAGGTCCCAGGCGCGGCCCAGCAGCGCGGCGTGGGCGCCGGCGGGCGCCGGCGGCGCTTGCTGCTGGCTGGGGGCGCCCTGCGGCCACACACGTGTGCGCCGTGACGGGCGGGGCGGAAGCACTGCGTTGCCGTGGCCGTCGCGGGACAGTCCTCCGTTGCAGCGGAGGGTGAGGGCTGCTCGGAAGTGGGATGCTCCACGTGAGCAGGCGAGCGAACTCCGCCCCTTCGCCGCACACTCACGCACAGGGGCGTGGGCGCCGCGCCGCCCCGCCTCCTCCACTCGCTGCCTCACCGCGCCCCACCCCTCTCATCCCTCCCCCACTCACCCAAGCGGGCGCTGCACCGCCCCGCCCCTCCAGCCGCCTCCCCAGCTCATGCCAGAGGTCGAAAAGGAACTCGTACAGGCAGGTGTGGTAGCCCGCGCTGAACACGCCAGGCCACTCGCGCGACGTCACCTGCTCACGCGCACGCGAAGCCAGCGGGCACAGTGGGGACAACTTGTCGTTGCTCTCACTCGCGCGTGAGTGGCTCGTCTGCCGCCCGGAGCTGGGCCACGGCCCGCCGACGCATGCCCGATAACAGACGCAAGCACGCGGGCACAACTGCAGCTGAACCGTCAGGGCAGGGCGCACGAGAAGGCCAGGCGGCGCACCTCTGCCCAGTTCTGCAGCGTGACGACCGGCCCGCCGGGCGCTGCCGCTGCCTCCCTTTCCCCGCCGCCGCCGCCCGCCGTCTGCCGCGACGCTCGCTGCTGCTGGTGGCGCGGCGCAAAGGGAGCGTCGCCGTCGTCGTCGCCGAACGGCGGGTCGGGGTCCGCGTCCAGCAGCCAACGGTCCAGCTGCACCGGCTGCGAAGGAAGGGCGGCGGCGGCCGGCCAACCGCGCTGCGCACGCTGCGGTGGGTGCGGCGCGCCGGGACTCCGCTGCTCCCACTGCTGCGGGTGTTGCGGCAGCTCCGGCCAGGGCGGCGGCGCCGCCGCCGGCTGGCGTGGCAAGCCAGGCCGCTGCTGCTGGTGCCCATAGGGCTGCGGCGGCGTGCGGGCGAGCGGCAGCGGCGTGCTGGGCGGCTGCAGGAGCGCCCAGGGCGTGGAGGGAGGGAGGCGGCGCGGGCGGGCCGTCGTGCCGGCGTCTCCGCCGCGCCCGGCCGGTGCCTGCCACCAGATCGTCGCGAGGCGCGGCTCCTGCGGAGGCCAGCACCAGAAGCAGAGCCGAGAGCTAAGCATTGCAGTGGCGGCCAAGCACACGCAGCGCCAGGTCTCTCGACCGGGGGAAAGTACTCACCCGTGCCCCGAGAAGCGGCGCCGCCCTGAGCCGCTGCCGCCGCCGCGAGGCCCTGGAGGGACGCGCCGGCGCCCAGGCGGGTGGGAGCCTGCGCCCGCTGCGGCATCCGACCCATGGCAACAGCACCGCCACCGGGCACCTCAGGGGAGGGCGGGCCCTGCGCGGTCGGTGCGCCCCCACTGCCGTTGAGGCCCTGTGTGCCGCGCCGCTGGCGCCTGCCGCTCGCCGCCGCCGCTGCAGGCGGCTCGGTGCTTGCGGTCCGGAGCACGCCGCGGGCGCCGCCGCCGCTGCCTGGCCGGGCTGCTTGGCTGGGGAGGAGCTGCAGCGCGCTGGGCGCGCCGGCGCTGGCCGTGGGTCCGGCGGCGCGGGCAGGCGGCGGCGCGGCGCTGGGTCGCTGCAGCGACGCGAGGAGCGAGGGCGGGGCGGGGACGGGCTGCGCCACCAGCGCGAAGAGGCGGCTCTGGCGGCGGCGCCGGCTGCCGTGGACGCCGTCCAGCGACGGCGGAAGGGGCTCTGCGTCCGTCGCTGCTGCTGCTGGCGCTGTCGCGTCGAGTTGCGACTGTTGCTGACGTCCTGGGCTGCTGGCGGCTGCGGGCGCGGGGGTGCCAGTTGCTGCTCTCCGCCTGCCCCGCCGCCGCGGCCCGTCCTGCTCGTGGCGATCTGCTGACGCGGATCGTGCCGTTGCGTCGGGTGCGTCTGCTTGCGTGGATGCTGTCGCCGGTGTGGGCTGTGGCTGTGTGGCAGTGGGTGCAGCTGCGGGCGGCGGCGTGGCGGCGCCGACAGTGCGCCCCCGCGCTCGCTGCAGCAGCTTGGCCACGCGCGGAGGCAGGCGCTCCTGCTTCGAGCTGCGCCCCACCTGCTGCGTGCTGGCTGGCGTGGGGCGCGCCGGCACGTCAGCTGCAGGGGCGCGCCCGCTGCCTGATGAGCCACCAAGGGAGGTGAAGAGGTCGTCGATCACGCTGCTCAGCTCCTCATCCTGGTCTGGAGACGCCACGGCGCTGCATCTGCTGCTCCTGGCGCCCTCTTTCCGGCCGCTGCTCGACGCCGCGCGCCAAAAGCGGGCCGAGCGCGCAGGGCAGCGCCGCCACGATTGGCACGGCGGCGCTCCAGTGTTGTGTGCGTGCGCTCGCATCCACCAGACTGCTCGCTCGCGCTCCGGCGGCCCAGCTGATCAGCCCGCCTGCATGCTCGCTCGTCGTGGGAAAGGACGGAGCCACACTGAGCAGCGTGCTGTAGATGGCTTGGCTGAGATGCCGATGTCGTCAAGGGCCTGCTTGCAAGGGGGGTCGCGGGCGGGGCAGCGATCCCTACCCCCACGCGGCCCACGCCTGCACCTCACCGCTGCGCCCTTCCTGCGGCTGCCGTGTGCGACTTGCGACCTGATGACTAGCAGTGCCGCTCAACGTGCAGCGAGCTCTTGGAAGAATGCAAGCCCCATGCACGCGCGGCGCACGCCGCATTCACCTGCCTGCGCCGCACAAAGAGGAGCACAGCAGCCACAAGCTCACGCAAGCCATGGAGCGCACACACGCGGCAGCAGCAGCAGCGGAGGCTCCTGACGAGCCCCAGCGCGACTTGGCGTGCCTCCCCGACGACCTGCTGAGCCTGTGCGCGCCGCCGCTCCAAGGCGACGAGGCCGCCAGCCGTGCGGCGCTCGCGTCCTGCAAGGCGCTCGGCCGTGCCGTCGTCAGGACCTCGTCTCTCGGCGTGTCGCTCGACGTGGATCGCGACTCGTCCTCCCGCGCCGCCCGCGTCTGGCGGGAGCTCTGGGGCGAGGAGCAGCCGCAGCCGGGCCAGTGCGTGACGCTGACACTCATCAGCAGCAACCACGGCAGCCCTGGCCGCTGCCTGGACGAGCTGGGGGGCGTGCACCTCACCTTCGTCTCCACGCTCGTCCTCAAGGTGCGCCACGTGCGTGCAGAGCCAGCACAGCGCCATTTCATGCATCGTGCGCCGCTACACAGCAACATGCGCGCATGCGCGACGCAGGGCCTGTCACTGGACGCGCTGCTGCCCGTGGGCGTCGCCGCGCTGCTGCCCACGCTGCGCGAGGCTCGCGTCCTCTCCTGTCGGCTCACACCCGCCGCCAAGACCGCGCCGCTGGACGCTGCCTGCGGCAAGCTGGCGCACGTGGAAATCGAGGGCCTCAAGGTGGCCGCGCCGGAGCCGCAGCTGGCCGCGCTGGCCACGGCGCAGCTCAGGCAGCTGGCCAAGCTCCCCGCCCTCACCTCCGTCCGCCTTCGTGACGAGTCGTCCACGGCGTCGGAGCCCTGCCAGCAGTGCCCCACGCTCTTCCTCCTGGCGCTGCGCACGCAGCTCACGTCCCTGCGCATGGGCATACTGGATAGGCAGTGCGAGCAGGGCACGCAGACACCGACGCCGGCGTGGCGGGCCACGCTGCAGCAGGTGGCGCAGTGCACGCGGCTGCGGGACCTCGCCATCCCCTGCGGCACACCGCACGAGCTGGCCTTGCTGGCGCCGGCGCTGCAGCAGCTGCGCAGGCTCCGCCTCCTGCCAGCGCTGAGTGCCCGGGATCACGGCGATGCCATGGTGGAGGTGCTGCTGCGCCTGCCGCACCTGACCAGCCTCTGGTGGGACAGTTGCTACCAAGTGTTCCGCCGCAGCTACACAAACCGCCCCTGCCGCTGGGAGGAGCTCGTCCTTGGGAGCGTCCCGGTGCAGCACCTGGCGCGCCTGCCGCTCCATTCGCTCAAGTCGCCCGTGCGTTGGTCCGACTTGCTGGTGGGCCCGGAGGCCTCTGTCGCAGACACGCGAGCGGCGGTGGTCAACGTGACGCGGCGCTGCCCCGCCGGGTTCCAGCCCGTGTGGCAGGACTGGCCGCTTCAGCAGCCGCCGTCCGTCTCAATCAGCCCCGGCGCAGACGTCTCGGGCTTGCTCAAGGCCGTGCAGCCGCTGCTCGACCTCCCCGCGCTCGCCCTGCTCACGTACTCGCCCTGGAGCGTGGGCGTGGTGGACGTGCTTGCCGAAGTGCTGCCAAAGACGTGCACGCATCTGATGCTCAGCCAGGGGAGCGTTGACAGGACGGCGCTTGAGCGGATGGCCGCCAGCCTGCCGTGGCTGCAGAGCCTGAAGATGCGGCTGGTCGTCGTGTCGCCTGCGGACGTGGTGGGGTTCGTGCGCACGGTCAAGCGCCTGCGGCAGGAGGGCAGGGAGGTGCAGCTGAGGGAGGTGGTGATGGACGAGGCCGCCCGCGTGCCGGGCGTGAGCAAGGCCAGGCACATCCGCGCGTGGAAGGAGGCGGTGCAGGAGGTGCGGCGGATGGGCGCCGGCGTGGCGCTGGAGGCGCTGAAGCTCGAGTACGTGCACTGAGCGAGCAGTGGTGGTGTGACGCTGTGTGAGCGCTTGAGCCTCCACTCTGAGCCGTGTGTTGAGTCAAGACTTGCTGCTGCAGCTGCCGTCCTGTGCTTTGCGGACGATCATGCTGCTGCAGGTGGTGCTGCAGCAGGCCTGCAATCTTGTCGGTGCGCACGCTTCTGGTCCGTTGCAGTCGGGTGAGGCATGACGCCAGCAGCCACAGCAGGCAACAGCTGGCAGGAGGAGACGCGCACGGCGGCAGGATCGTGAAGGGCGTTCCCCGCTTCACGCGTGGCAAAGCACGGCACAGCGCGCGCAGCACCGCGCGCGTCATCCGGACCACAACCCACGTCCAAAAACAAAACGGAAAAGAAAGGACGACCGCGTCGCCTGTCCGGCGCCGCCCCACCTCCCTCCCTGGCCGCGCCCGTTCTAACCGAGCGCGGCGGTGTGGCTCCCTGGGAGCTCTCTGTGTGTGCAGCGGTGTGTGCGTGTAAGTCATGGACAAGTCGTCGTTTCCACGTCGTTTCCGGTGTCGCCCGAGGCCACGCGCCACGTGGTTCGACGCACATGGTGAGGCGTGACACGTGAGGCCACGTGCGGCGGCGTGCGCGCACCGCACTCGCATGAGGAGGGCAAGGACAAAGCGCGCATCGTGCACACAGCGGGGTGGGAAGCATGAGGGCCGCTCCAGGGACTCGCGCCAAGTTCAAGGGGGGGCCAAGGTGCGTTGCCAACGCACAGACAGCCGGTCTGTGCGCCGCGCCCCCCCGGAAAGAGCAACGGCGAGCCCTGGGCGTCAGTGGGATCTGTCCAGGAAGAGGATGAGAGCGCGCTCTTCTGTCCTGTGTCTCTGCGGTGCCGCAGGAGCCCGGCACCGCCACGACCAGGCACGGCAGTGAACATGCGTCGGCTCGCCCGTGCATGCGCTCCACACCGCACGAAACCAACGTCCGCTGCTAATGCCGTGCAGGCAGCAGCACAACGAGGCCGTCAGCAGTCGCGTGTGCCGGCAGGCCTCCCTTGTGCGAGCCTTCTCCCTTGCCCACCAGCAGCAGAGCCACCAGAACAACAAGCCTTCTCCTTCGTCCGTCTGAAAGCAGCCCGACAGCAGGGACCTTGCGCGAAACAATGGCAGGGGAGGCGGGCGCAAAGGGCCGTCGTGTCGAGGGCAGGGAGGCAAGCACGAGGACGGATGCGGCGGCTGGCTGGCTGGCTGCGGCGGCTGCTGCAGCTGCGGCGGCGTGTCGCGGCGGCATGCCCGTGAACGGCGGCGCGATGGCGCGAGGAGGTCCCTCTTGGTTGAGGACGAAGGGGGCCAGGGGCACGGGGTCGCGCCGGGCGCACACACAGCGACTCGGAAGGAAGGTTTCATTTCAGTCCTGCTTCTTGCGGTGCTGGTGCTGCTGCGCCGCCCCGCCCCCCGGGAGGCCCCTCAGGACCTCGGCCACCGCCGTGAGCATGCCGCCGCCGCCCCGTCAGCTGCTAGGGCTTGCGTTAGGGTTCGCCGCCCCGCTGCTGCCGCCGCCGCCGCTGCTCGGACTGCCCTGCGCCTGCTGCTGCTGGTGCTGCTGCTGCTGCCGCCCCGGCGGCGCCATGGGCTGGAACGCCCGAGACGTCGGGCTTGGCGAGGAAGACGCGCTGGGTGCCGATGACGGGGCGCCGCTGCTGCTGCCTCCAGACGCCAAGCCCTCGCTAGCTAGCTGCTGCGGTGCCTGCCCTGACGCCGACGGCCCGCTGCCTCCGCCGCCACCGCCGAACTGCAACTGCCGGGCAGCTACTGGCCGCCCCGGCGATGCCGGCGCGTGCACGCCCTCATGCGGGGCGGACGGCGGCCGCGGCGACGGTGGCCGCGGCGACAGCGCCCCCGCCTGCGCGAACGGGCTGGTGCTGCTCGCCGCCCCGCTTGCGACGGGCGCGTTGGGGTGCGGGCTGGGCGCGGGCGCGGCGGTGGCGGGCGCCAGCGGCGGGCGGCCGCGCGGCGTACCCGGCTTGGGCAGCGGCGGGCGCATGGAGGGCGCCGGCACCAGGTTGGGCGACGAGGCGGAGAAGAGCCCCTCGAGCGAGACGTTCACGTTGCTGCTGCGCGCGCTGTGCAGCGCCGCCGCCGCCGCCGCGTGCTGCTGCGCGTCGTGCTGCGCCGCCGCCGCCGCCGCCGCCCCCGGCGCGGCGGTTGGGCGCGGGACGGGCGACGGCGGCCGCGCCAGCCGGGACCGCCCTGACGGGCTGGCAGCCCTGCCGGGGGCGGTTGGGCTGTCGGGGCGGTACGGCTGCGGGTAGTGGCCCTGCGGCGCGTAATGCGTCGGCGACGTCGCGTCGCGGTGCTGCTGCTGCTGCGTTGCCGCCGCCGCCGCCGCTCCGGCGCCCTCTTCCGACTCGCGGCCACCCACCCGCACGTGCAGCTGCCCCGACGGGCCCGCGTGCGAGGGCCGCCGGCTGCCGGCAGGGCTGCCGGCGCGGCTGTGCCCGGCGGCGGGCGTGACGGCCTGGCTGCCCGCCGCGCTGTAGAAGGTGCCGGTGGTGCTGCTGTTGCCGTCGCCGCCGGCGGCGCCGCTGGCGGACGCGTCGTGCGCCTGGGCGGAGGCGGCGGCGGGGGCGGTGTGGCTGCTGACGCGGCGCAGCAGGCCCAGCACGACCTCGGAGGAGTGGCCGTTGCTGACGCGCGGGCTGCGTCCCTCGGTGGGGCTGCCAGCTCCTGCATGAACCAAGCAGTGGACGAACCTCGCAGCGCGTTGTGTCGTGCCCGATTCGTCGTTCATGTGGACCTTTTGGTCGTTGCGAGTCTCAGGATGCTTCAGCAATTGTGCTCTGCTGCGCACCTGGCGTGCCAAAGGCGCCGATGTCGATGGTGCTGCTCCGCGATGCCGGGAGGTAGGCCGACGCGCCGGCCACGCTGCCACCTTGCGGCGGCACCGCCGCCGTTGTGCCAGCGTCGTCTCCCGCCAGGTGGTGCTGCGGCTCGCCGTTGCTGCTCGTCACGCTGAGCCCGCTGGGCCGCTTGCCCAGCGGCGACCTGCGAGCACGATGCAAGCAGCGAGCGCCTCGTCAGCACTCGCCGTTCCTCGTCCCTTCGTCAGTGAGAACGCCATCTGCTTGCCGGCACCAAGTTCTACAAGAGCAACCGCGCCTCCTCTCACCTGCCGATGTGCCCGGCGCCCTGCGGCCCCGACTGCGACAGCCGCCCCGGCGTCAGCACCACGGCGCCGGCGCCCGACGTGCGCAGCTGCTTGGCACCCAGCCCCGGCCCGCCATTGCCGCGCGGCGATGCGCCGCCCGTGGAAACGCGCCCCGGCCCGTGCGCCTCGCTGGGCAGCGCGCCGGCGCTGACCGACGCGGCGCGCGGGCTCCGGCGGCCCATGGACGAGCCGCCAGCGGCGGGCGACCGGGAAGCAGTGGTGGGCAGCGCGGCGGCGAGCGCGTCGACGGCTGTGTTGACGGCGAGGCGGAGGCTGCTCTGCTGCAGCAGCGACGTGTGGCCCGGCCCTGCGCATTCATTCATCCCACATAGTTTGGCAAATGACGGACCGCAAGCCGTCAGCGTCCTCGTCTCCCTGAAGCCGCCCACGCCAGACGCAAAGGAGGAGGCAGGCGGCGGAGCAGAGGTGGACGAGCGTTCCTGCTCCGCACCTGGTGGCGGCGGTGGCAATGGGAGCATCGGCGCCCAGGCCGAGTGGTGCGAGGTCGCCGACACCATGGATGAGTTGGACTGCTGCCGGCTCAGGCGGAAGAGCGGCCCCGACGCGCCGGCGCCGCTGCTGAGCGGCTGAATCTCCCCATGGCCGCTCCGCGAGGGCGGGCGCCCCACCGCCTCCGCTGTGGGGATGGCCCCCGCCGACGCGTACGGGTTGCGGAACCGCGGCGAGTCGGAGGCGGCGTTCCCGTCGCCGGCGGCGGGGCCCAGCAGCGGGTTGCGCATGCTGAGCGTGCCGGCGGGGTCGACGCGGCCGGTGCGCGCGAGCATGGCGAGGCGGTAGGCCTCGGCCTGCTGCTCGGGCGTGCCGCTGGGGCGGTCCTTTTCGTACCACGCCATCTCGCTGCCGTTGCCATCGAGCCGCTGGTACTCGCCCACGTCGCGCGAGAGGTCGAGGTGCGAGAAGGCGTTGCGCACGCGCGCCCAGGGCCCGTGCTTGTACCTCGCGAGCTTGAACGCGCTGATGGCCATGTCGACCAGCGAGAAGACGATGCTGGTGATGAAGAGGGCGTGGTCGATGTACATGCCGCCGCCGAGCCGGCTCTGCTGCGCGTAGATGACGGTCTGCGTGACGGCCTGCGTCGGCGACTGGAACAGCACGACGGCGAACTCGAGCAGCTCGAGGTAGCGCCACGAGACGAGCGGCACGCTCGGGTTGAACACATTCCACGCCGCCAGCACGGGCGCCAGCGCCGGCGCGACGGCCAGCAGCAGCGGTCCGCCGAAGACGAGGGCGCAGAGGCTAGGGAAGGCGCGCGCGAAGACGCCCCAGAAGACCGCGAGCCCGACGACCAGCTGCGCCAGGCACATGAACGCGACGCAGACGGCCGCCTGCGTCACCTCGCCGTCCTGCCACAGCCAAACCGCCACGTACACGTCCAGCGCCATGTCCGTCAGCAGCAGCGACAGCCGCGCCAGGAACACCAGCTGCCGCACCCACAGCTGCGACCAGTGCAGCTCGAACCAGCCCTGCGGCTGCTGCTCCTGCGGCGGTGCCTTGGACTTGGAATCGCGCTGGCTCGCGTCGCCGCCCGCGTCCGCCGTGACGGCGAGCACCGGGTTGGGCGTCGTGCCGCTGCCGTCCTGCTCCGCCGCCCCCGCCGCCGCCGCCGCGGCCGCGTCGCTGCTGCGCTCCTTGCCGCTCGGCTGCGCCTCGCCCCCGGCGGCGGCGGCCTGCTGCTGCTGCTGCTGCTGCTGCTGCTGCTGCTGCTGCTGCCGCGCCAGGCGACGCCGGCGCAGCAGCCACCAGACGGCGATGCCAAGCAGCGCCAGAGCAAAGCCGCCCCACATGAGGCTGACGGCGATGATGTAGCCGTAGCTCCCACAAAGGTTCTCGCCGCTCTCCTGCAGAGCAACGAGCAAAAACAAGAAGCAAGCCGCAAGCGCCGTCATTTGGTCAGCGTGCGTGAGCAAAACTGGAGGAGTGCGCACCACCAGCACCACCAATTGACGCACCCACCGCACCGCGCGCCCCCGGGCAACGCGAGGTGCAGGCGTTTCGTTGCTGTGGGGTGCACGCCGAGGAAAGGAGCTGCTTGGCAAGGATACGATCCTCAGGCGCTTTTGCGAGTGCACGCACCTGGAGCGTGTAGAGGCTCTGGGAGGCGGCCAGCAGGTACTTGTCGGCCCAAGCCCGCACGCCGGCGTTGCCGTACAGCGCCAGCAGCGGCGTCGCCTGGCCCGGCGCCCGCGCCGCCGCGTAGCCGCTCGACTGCGAGGCCGCCGCGTCAAACTCCACGCGCAGGCCGCCGTAGAGGCACGTCTCGGTGACGATGGAGCGCGGCACCGGGCCGTCCTGTATCGGGCACACACCAAAGTCCACACACGCGCCACCACGCTAAGGCGTGCTGCACCACAGGCCCAACTATGGCGACCTCGGAACAAAGTCAGAAAGAAATAGAAAGAAGGGAAGTGAAGGCTTACCAGGGCGTTGTAGCTAAGGTCAAGCACGTTGGTGGCCGCCAGCGCGTCGCCCGGCTGCCCCGCCGCGCCCCACGCCAGCGCCGCCGCCGGCGCCGCCATGCGCACCCAGCTGGAGGGCACGGCGCCGGTGAGGGCGTTGCCGCTGAGGTTCAGCATGGAGAGCTGCCAGGCGGAGCCCCAGGCGTCGGGCAGGGGGCCCGTTAGCAGGTTGCCAGAGAGGTCCAGCACGTGGAAGGTGCTGGGCGCCAGGCTGGCCAGGTCTGCGCAAGTGTGGGGGGCAGAGCAGGCGGCACGCGTAGAGCGATGAAGTGGCGGGCTGGGAAGGGCAGGCAGCGGAGCAATCTCGCGTGCGTAGCAACAGGAAATTGTGCGTTGAAGCAAGGCCGGGAAGGTCGGAGCGACACCACGCGCCAGCAAGCACAGCGCACCTGCAGGCAGCGTGCCGCCGGCGCCGCACCCCGGCATGAGCAGCTGCTGCAACGCCGGCATCACGCGAAGCAGCTGCGCCGGCACGCTGCCGCGCAGCCGCGCGCCGGCGCCGCACTCGACGCGCAGCCGCCGCACCGCCGCTGGCCGCGGCAGCGCCGCCAGCGTCGCCTCGTTCGGCGCCACCAGCCACTCCGGCACCCTCAAATCCGCGCCGAGCGTCACGTTGACGTCCACCCAACCGCCCGCCGCTGCCACCGCCCAGCTGTACCGCAGCGACGGCTGGCAGTACGCCCCGTCGCCGCACAACAGCCGGTCCAGCTTCTCGACGTCTTCCGGCACCTGCCCGCCGCCGCTGGAGGTGCTGGTGGTTGTGGTCGCGACGCGGGTGAAGAGCCCGCGGCACGGCGTGTCGGTGAAGCGGCGCAGCGCCCGCAGCCGCTGCGCCGCCACCTCTCCCGACACGCCCGTCAGCGCGCCGTGCATGCTGCTGAAGGCGGCGCACCGCGCGTCGGCGCTGCAGCCGACCGCCTGCTGCGCGTTGCTCAGCGAGCCGCACGCCGCGCCGCACACGTTTGCGTTGGACAGCTGGCCGGTGGCAACGTCGGCCCAACTGACACCCGGCGAGAAGAGGTACCCCGGGACGCGCGCGCAGGCGACGGCGGCGGCGGCGGAGGAGGAGGGAGAGCCTGCGGCTGTGTTGGTGCCTGTGGTGGTACTGGAGGTGAGGGATTGCTTGACATAGGTGCCGGCGCAGCGGGCGGGGAAGCTGGTGGAGCTGCCCGACGCCGGCACCCACCTGCACTCAGATGCAAAAGGAAAGGATGGTGCTGTCTTGCTCCCTCCTGTCTCGTGCCGGGCCCTACCTCCCCATCCCGGGGCGCGCCCGCCCCCAGCGGCGCCCCTGGCGGTGCATCCGTCCCTTGCCTTAACCCCCTCAAACGCAACGCACCTGTCGTCCGAGGGCACGTACGCGCGCAGCGTCAGCGCGCCGGTCCACGCGTCAAAGGCCGCGCAGCCTGCGCCCGCCGCGTCGCACCGCCCGCCCATGAGCGCCGCGTCGCCCGCCGCCGCGTCCCGGCTCGACTGCGGCAGCGCCGCCCACGGCGTGCCGTCGTCCATGGCCGCCTCGGACCCGTTCGCGTACGTCTTGCCCAGCTGCAGCGTGTATCCCGGCACCAGCGGGCAGCCCTGGTCGTCGGTGGCGCCGCCGCGCTGCGTGCTGCACTGGTCGTGGAAGGGCCCCGAGGAGAGCGTCTGGTTGCCGAGGCAGGTGCGCTGCGTGGTGTAGCTGTAGGATGAACATAGCGTGCTGGCCTGCGGGCGCGTGCGATTCAATCGTGAACAGGACAGAGGACAGGGGCAGGGTAAGCCGCACGATTCTGGTCACAGACCCGGAAGAAGAGCAGTGGCGACGAGTCGGCAGAGCCTGGTGCGCTCGGATGGGCGGAGCATGCACCCCATTGTACGTGGCGAGCTTTTCGTCTGGAGCTGCCTCTGGCGGGCAGATGGCATGACATGGCAAGCCGCACCTGGGGCACGGCGTAGACGAGCGTGGCGGCCACCTGCCCCGGCAACAGGATCTTGTCGTCCACCACGCAGCCGGTGGCGTCGCTGGGGCCCACGCGGCTACACGCCAGGGCCTGCGGCGGTGGATTGAGCAGCGGGGGCGCGAACATCCTTTGCCGGGCAGCGCATGGTGGTTGCCCCTCGCCACCACGGCAGGGTGCCAGCCGGGCGCTGTTCGCTGCGCCCGGCCGGTTGCACGCGTCCCTGGCGCACCTGGCAGCAGAGGACGTGCGGCACGATGGGGCAGCACGACCTGGCGAGGCCGCCGCCGGCGCCGCAGCTCGCGGTCTGCAGCTCGACCGAGTTGTTGGCGCAGGGCAGGCCCAGGCAGCCGGACGACCACGCGCAGCCCGAGGCCGGCGCGAGCTGCCAGACGTCGTCCTCGCTGACGCGCCACCCCGCCGGGCACGCCGAGCGCGCGTCGGCCGCCGCGACGAGCTGGCACTGCAGGCACTTGCCGGCGAAGTCGTCGGATGCGGTGTACGAGTAGGCGCTCACGCCCCAGTTGCACACGCCGACGGAGGCGAACTTGCCGCTGCCGGGCTGGACCTGCGGCGCGCTGGAGAAGCCCACGAACTGCTGCTCCGCGCCCGGGAAGCCGCAGCCCGCGTTGGATTGAAAGTAGTCGCCCCTCGCCGCGCCCAGCCAGAGCAGGAGCAGCGAGAGCACGAGGAAAAGCCTCTGCCTCTGCTGGACCGGACATCGTCGTCGCCCAGCGGCTGGGACCCGTGCGGCTGGGTGAGCGCCCAGCAGCACGGGCCCCCTGCTGCGCGCCATCGCTGCGCGCCTCTGCCGACCACTCACTCCTGCACATGTGCAAGCACACGCGTTGAGGAAATGGTTCCCGGGCATGCCCTTCCCGCGCTGGTGGTTCCCTCCCCCCTGCTGGCCGAAGACCGGTACGGCAGCCGACACGGCAGGATACGCGTCCACGGGGGCCGCGCGCGCAGGCTGCAACCCTTAACAGGGACGCTGCTCAGTGTCGGCGTCGGTCCCGCTGCTCCTGCTGTGGGCTGCTGGGGCCGGCCCAGGCCAATGCTGACCGGCTAGCGAGCGGCACTTGAGCAGAGCCAATTGAGCGCCTCGCAACACTGACGCCTCGCAGCTGTGAATGGTGCGCTCGGCGGGCTCACCTGTCGCCCTATGCTGCCATCATTGTCCAGTTGTCGCCGAGACTGCCAAAGCGCTGCACGCTGCAACGCGCCTCCGACAGCAGCAACGCCGCTGACAATAGTGTGCCGCTTGCTGTTGTATGGCCGCGGGGCGCCTCCTCCCGCCTTCGGCTGAGCGCCGTTGATGCAGGGTGGGAGCGCACACGGCAGGGCGCCACCCGCGGGCAGCACAACGTTGAAGCGGCCTTTTCGAACACGCTGCCACTCGCCACCGCTGCCGTCCTGACGCGTGCTGACCAGGTGCCGTGCTGTTCCGCGGCTGTACAGACGCAAGACCTCACCATGCTCCAGCTCAAGCGGAAGCGGTAGTGGCGAACGCGATGGTGCAGGGGTCCAGCATCCCTGTGGAAGGCAGCAAGGGCGCCATGGTCGTCCATCAGGCGGCCTGAGTAAGCGTGGTCGCTGTGCCGGCGACGGTGCGCAGGTGCATGGCATGCAGGAGCATGGGCCAGTGTGCAGCATCAGGAGCTGCGGAGCTGAACAAGCCTGCGGTCATCGGCGTAGCTTGACGCAGCCGGCACCAAACAGGCGGAGGGTTGGGTGCCCACGAGCATCGCCATGTCGTGCTTTCCTGCCATCCCCCACAAGGAGTCCCACAGGAATGAGCTGCGTTGCGCTCGACGTGCACCGCGGAGCGTGTCGACGATGGCTGCCGCGTGGTGCGTTGCTACCACTCATGCGACCCACATCGCCCGCGTGCTGCCGGAACTCTGCCGGAAGTCTGCCGTGCGGCGCCTGGCCAGTTGCATTTCGTCGTCCAGGCTGACACCCACGCGCAAGCAAAGGAAGCGATGCACAGTGCAGCAGAGGTCCGGGCCATCAAGACAGAAACGCGCCTCAGTGTTGACGATCAAGGAAAGCACCTCAGGCCCCGCGCCACCTCAGCATCAGGCCTGCAGGTAGAAGACCCAGGCCACGCTGGTCTGCGAGGGGCACGTGACGGTGAGCTTGGCTGTGCGCGATGGGTTGGGCGCGACCTGCGGCCAGCCACAGGAGAGGGCGCCACCCACGCGCTGGTTCACACCCCGTGGCGCAGCGGTGCATCAGGCAGAGGCGGCCGCAAAACCCGCTTCCTCAACGCCCTGCTCTCCCTGCCAGCATCCCCACGGAGACTCTCCGCACCTTGGGGTCGGGCTTGAACGCGACGCTGATGCTCGCCGGCTTCTTGGCCGCCAGCTTCTCGCTGGGCTTGACCGAAAAGGCCGGGTTGTCGACCGTGTAGAAGAACTCGGCGTCGACCGGGAAGACGTTCTTGAACGGCACGGTGCCGGCGCCCTTGGCGCAGTCGACGGGGCCTTGCGGGCGCGGCGCGAGGCAGCGGCCCACCAGCGGCACCTGGTACTCGCCTGCGACGGGGCAAAGGGCGAAGCGACCGGAGGGAAGGTGCGCGTGTCACGTCGCGCGATGGCGCGAGCGAGGGACGCGCAGCAAGGAGCCAGGGCGGGGAGGCTGTGCGCGCGCACCTGCGGTGGGGCTCGACAGGATGAGCGTGTCGCGCAGCGCCTCGCCGAGGCTGCTGGGCTCGAACGCCACCTCGACCGACGCCTCGACGCCGCTGCCGCCGGCCGGCGCGGCTTGCACCGACAGCGACGCTGGCGCCTCAAACATTGACTTGGCCGAGCCGGAGGCGAAGGAGATCTGCGGGCGGTGGCGGGCACGCGCACAGGTCAGCCGCCTCGCCACGCTCGCACAAGCGCAAAGCACCGCAAGCACCGCGCCTGCAGGGGGCCGATTCGCTCGTGGATCTCTGCTCCTCTCACCTTGTAGTCGGCCTTGTCCTCGAGGAAGTGCGTGAAGCGGAAGACCTGCAGCGCCACCGCCACCGATGACACGCGCCACAGGCACAGCTCTCGCTGCACGTTCTCGACATTTGGAGTTCTCCGCAGCGTCGCGCCGCAAGGAGGCTGTGAGCGCGCATACCTGCGTCTCCCTTCCTCCGAGCGGCACGTTGAAGGCGAGCGCTTTGTCGGGGTTGGTCGGCAGCCCGCCCAGCTTGAGCGCCCACTCGTAGGCGCCCAGCTCGGCGCTCTCCACCTTGAGCGTCGCCTCGTCGCTCGAGACGAGCAGCGGGCGGAAGCTGATGGGGAGCTGCGTGGTGCTGCCGGGCTCCAGCGTCAGCGTCGCGGGCACCTGCGCAGACGCGTGGCGCGCTATGCGGCGCGTGCGTTGAGCTGTACATCTGGTGGCGTGCAGCCATCACTCTGGCATGCAGATGATGACGATTTCGCAACTTGCGCGCAACCGCACAGCCGCGTGTGCTCGCGCTCCTCCTCCGGGGGGCGCCGCGCCACGACTTCTCTGACCAAGTTCAAACCTTGAACCTTGAAGTCCAAACCTTGACCCAAACCTATTGAACGCTCACCTTCACGAGCTTGTGGCTGGCGGTGGGCCGCACCGTGACGGGCACCTCCAGCGGGTTGTGCAGCGCCACGCGCGCCGCCGCCACGGTGCGCACGGGCCCCTCGAGCGTGAGCGTTCCCTGGCGCGCCGCCGGCGACGCGGTGAACTTGAGCTCGTAAAAGACGAACTCCTGGGTGTCCTCGTTGCGGAACGTGACGGTGGCGGCCGTCACCGTGGGCGTGTAGCTGCGGCCACGTGGAGGATGCGTACGCGAGCGCGTCAGATACCGAGTCCGCTTCAACGTCCCTGCCGGGGAAGAGCCGCCCGAGGTGCTCGCGTGAGGGCCAATCGCAGCGGCCCTGAAGAAGAAAAACGAAGAGGGGACGCCAGTAGGCTGGACCGTGCCCCCCCCCCCCTCCCTGCCAAGTCGGTTGCAAGCTCCCAGCAACGCAGCGGAGGCGTGTGCGGGAGGCGTGTGCGAGAGGCGTGTGCGGGCGGGCGCACCTGTACACTGTGATGGGCACCTCCTTGGTGTTGTGCGCCGGCACGTCGACGTACTGAGGCGCCTGCACCTGCGTGCTCGCGTCGCCCTGCTTCTTCTCGACGACGACCTGCGGCCCGTTTCCAGGGACCGGCAACGGAAGAGGGTTAGGGTTAGCTCTAACCCAGACGAAGTTGCGCAGAGTCTTCCTTTCCGCTCGCGCGAGCGTTCGTGCCGCGGGGCGCGAGAGAGAAGGCGTGCCGCGGGCCGACGCACCTTGAAGCGCTGCGGCCTGGACAGCCAGTTGCGCACGGTGAGCGGCTCGCGGTGCTGCTGCTTGGCCGTGATGGCGCGCTCGACGCTGCCCTCGGCCTTGGGCGCCGACGCCGTGCCCGACAGCTTGTACAGCAGCCCCGACCCGTCCGGAAGGCCTGCGCGAACGCATTGCGCCAACCAGGCGCACGCGTGTCGTCGTCGTGTTGCGTTGGCCTTCGCCTAGGTGTGCATGTGTCTGGTGCGCCGCAAAAGGACATCCGAGACGCCCGGTAGCTGGGCTCCGGCACCGCCGAGGCATCTCGACGCGCGCACACGCGTGATTGCGTCCCAGATCGCGATTTGGCCCCCCCCCCAAGCCCCGACGCTGTGCTTGGCGTCTGCGCAAGGTCGCTTTGCGCGGCGGAGTGAGCGGGACGGGGCGGGACCTCACCGATGAAGAGGCTGCCCTCGTGCGGCTGCCCTTGCGCCGTCATGCTGACTGGGCGGTAGGTGACGGTGTAGGTGCCCTTGCCGTTGGGCGGCACGTCCAGGATCTCGGCGCCGCTGAACACGTCACCTGCACAACAGGTATGCGCACAGCACGCGCTCTCTTGCCCGCCTGCCTTTGCGCTGCGAGCCATCTGATACGCATGGTAGCTGGGCTCCAGGCCCGCCGCGGTGTCCAAACAGATGCAAACCCGACACACACGACACGAGGGCGACGTGCTGAGCCACGCTGTGCTCCTTGGCTGATGCTGAGCAGGGCTTGGGCTAGGCCGCTGGAGTGGAGAGCAACGCAGTGAGGAGGAACAGAGAGGGCAGCTCCTGTGGCCTCTAGCCTCGCACCGGAGATGGTGGGCCGCAGCTGCCACGGCGCGAAGGTGGGGTTGGACACGGTGACGGTCTGCGTGGCCGCCGCCCGCACGGCGCACGTGAAGGACAGCGCCTCGGGCTGCGCCGCCGCCGCGCTGCACGCGCCTGCATGGAGTTAGGGTTCAGCACATTGAGGGCTTAGCACACGCCGGGTCACGTCTTGGGCCGCCGCGCCAGCGTCTGGTGCCGACGCGCGCATGCATGCGCCGCGGCCCCCTAAACCCTAGTAAGCCCTAAGCAAAGCCCTACCTGTGAGCGTGAGGAACTGGTCGGCGCTGCCCTCCACCTTGAGGCGCACGCGCTCGGCCCGGATGTCGGGCGAGAGCGACGTGGGCCGGAACGTCACCTCCAGCTTGGCGCTCTGCCCAGGCGCCTGTAATGATTCAAAATTCAAGTAAAGAAAAGGAATGGAACGGAGTGGAATGGTTAGAGGTTGAAGGCTCAGCTTGCAGGTTGCTGGGAGGCGGCCAGGGCAGCGAGCGGCCCCGCAAGCCCTAGCCCAGGGCGCGCACGCACCAGGAAGCCCTCGGCCGGCGTGATGCTGAAGTGCGGCTGCAGCGCGCGCACGTCCCACGTAAACTTGGTGCCTGCGGCGAGCGAGGTACACCCCAACGCCATGCAGGTCAGGGTTCTGCCCACCGCCACAGCACCGCTCATCGCTTGGACACATCAGCAGGTGGCGAGTTCGCAGGGTGGGCCCCCAAGCCCTAAAGCCCTAAGCCCTAAAGCCCTCACCCGTGTCGCCCGTGTTGTCGAGCGCCAGCCGCTTGGTGGTGCCCGAGCCCAGCGCCACGGGCCCAAAGGGCAGCATGTCCGACGCCAGCGTGAGCTGCGTGCCGCTGCACGACCCGGCCAGGCGCAGCTGCGAGCACGCACACAGCACGCACAGCATGCCCAGGTGAGTCACAGTTGTGTGCACCGGTGTCGCGCACGGACACGCGTAGTCGCTGAGCGCTTGGGCCGCTTCACTTTGTGGCAGGGGCCCCATGCTAAGCCCTCACCAGGGCAGAGGCACGCCGTTGGCCTCCAGGAGCAGGGATTGGCGCGCGCCCCCTTGCGCCCCACCTATACCCTAACCCTCCCATGCCCCTGAGCCCTCACCAGGGGCAGGGGCACGCCGTTGGCCTCCAGGAGCAGGTCCTCCGACCAGGGCTTGGCGCGCGCCGGAGGGCGGTAGAAGAGGGTGAGGTCCACCCGCTCGCGGGGGCGCAGCAGCACGGTGGAGGCTGGGAGCACCTCCACGCCCAAGCGCCTGAGCAGGCAACGGAGCAACGACAACAAGAAGCAACACGCAGGCAGCACACGACATGCTTGGTTGGCAGGGGTGCCGTTAAGTGCGGCGAGAGCTGGTGCGTCGGGGGGCTGAGCCCTAGCCAAAGCCCTCACCTGAGCGTTTCCTGCCCGGCCTGCCCCACGGCGAGCGTGACGGGCACCCTGCCGCGGTTGACCAGCGCCGCCTGCCGCGTGCAGCTGCTGCCCTGGGGCACGGCGCCGAACGAGACGGCGCCGCCGTTGGGGTTTGCGGGCTCCACGCGCATGGGCGCGCCCTCGCCGGCCAGGTCCACGCCCACGGTGAACAGCCCGTTCACCTGCACGCGCGACGCCGAGGGTTCGGGCTTAGGGCTTTGGGAACAGGAAGGGACGGGGAGATCTCCCAAGCGTCGCAGCCTTTGCGCACGCGTCACGTGGGACCGGCGGGACGGGCACATGCTGAGCCCTAAAACCGTGAACCCTAAGCCCTCACCTCGAGCAGCAGGCGCTGCGTGTAGCTCCTGGCGTCGGCGGGCTGGAAGGTGACGGCGCCGTTGCACTGCTGCCCCGGCTGCAGCACGCATGCCGGGAGGTCCAGCCCCCACACGTCCGCCTCGGCCGGGCTGCGCGCGCGCACGCATGGGCCAAGGGCGCCAAAACCCTAGGGTTTAAGGTTCACGCCACCATCGGCAGGGCCCTTCGCCACTCGCAGCTGCAGGAGCGACGGGGTGAAAAACCAAGCAGGCAGGAGAGCGGCGGCAAGCCCTAGACTAGGGTTCAGCAGCATGCGTGCGCGCACCTGGCGGCGGGGTTGGCCCACCGCGGGTCCACGGCGATGGGCTGCGAGTCGTTGTTGGTGAGCTTGATGGCCTTGGAAGCGGGCTGCATGCCCGCCTGCCACACGGCGCACGTGCCAAAGTCGTGCGAGAGGAAGCTCACGTCCAGCCGCGGCTTGTGCCCCGCGCCGTGCAGCAGCAGCGAGTACGTCGGGCCGTTCACGATCTGCGCGCCGCAAAGCACGCGCACAGCACGCGCGCACCGCACGCCGACCCCGTTTCGTCGTTGTGCCGCCGCCGGCACCAGCGGGCCTGCACCCTGGCCGAGCCCTAAACCCTAAGCCCTAAAAGCTATAAGCCCTAACCTGGCACGTGACGGTGTAGTCGCGGAGCTTGTCGGGCCCGTGCGGGTGGTACGACAGCTCCACGGCGGCGCGCTGCCCCTTGCCGACCGTGCCGCCCTCGGGCGTCACCCTAACCCTAGGGTTGGTGCCCACGTCCCAGATGAAGTCGTAGGCGAGGTTGCCCGTGTTGAGCAGAGCCAGCGGCCGCACGCTGCGCTCGTTCACCACCACCTGCCAGGGGGGCGGGGGCGGGGTGCACGGCAAGGGCACGAGCGGAGCGCGCGTGAGTGGCCTCGCCCCTCAAGATGGTGCGCGGCCATCATGGTTGGTCCCGTCCTGTTTTCAATGCCACAGTGAGCCCTCAAGCTGTCTCCTCTCACCTGGCCAAAGTCGACGTGGTTGGGCGCGCCGCCCGGCGTCAGCACCTGCACCTGCCCGTCGGCGCCCTCGAGCTGCAGCACCTGAAAGGAAAGGAAAAGGGAAAGGAAAGGAAGGAGAAAAGGAAAGACAAGGCAAACGGGTGGGAGAAGAAGGCAGGGCCGAGCCACTACAGCGCCTATCATCTGCTCGCCAGGGACGGCTGCATCCGATGAAGAGCTCAACACACACCTGCCGGATGGCGTAGCCCTCGCCCTTGACGTTGAGGCTCAGGCGCGTGGGCTTGTTGGCCACCTGCGAGGGTTTAGGGCGCACGCATGCGCATGGTTAGGGCTTGCAGGCAGGCGTGCCCGGCTCAAAGGAGGAAAAGAAGGAAAGGAGGCGAGCGGGCGACGCTGAACCCTAGCCGCAATCCCTACCTTGCATGAGATGTTGTAGTTGTAGAGGCGCTCCTCGTGCGGGCTGAAGGTGGCCTGCAGCGTGACGCTGCCCTTGGCGGGTACCACGCCGGACGAGGGCGAGAACTCCACGGCGGGGCGGCGGCCCAGCAGCGCGACCTGCGATGTGGACCAGGCGCAGAATGGGCGGCAGGCGCATGATCGGTACGCAGGGCAGGGTTTAGGGCGGGGTGACGGGCCAGCAGATCAATCTTTGAGGACAAGGCGCTTGGCATAAGGGGGAACAGGCACGGGATTCAATCGTGCAGGGCAGGGCATGGCGGGGTGGCGGGCCAGGCTGGCCACTGGTGCAGGGTGCAGGGTCCGGGCCGCCCAGCAGTGTCAGGCCCTGAGGGCGCCTAAACAGGATCGCAAAAGCGCGCGCCGCACCTGCTGCTCCGAGGCGTCGTACGTGGCCTTGTCCAGCGAGAAGCTGAAGGGAAGCTCCTCGCTGTTGACGAGCTGCACCGTGCCGTGGCCGCGCGCGCCGCCCACCAGGCACTGGCCTGCGCGCGCGCGCGCATGCACGTTAGGGTTTTGCGCGGGCCGAGGGCTTCTGTCTGCTTTGCCTGCCCGATGGGCGAGGCAGCGTGCAGAGCACAGACTACAGGACCCACTGCTGCCTCTTCCTGCTCCTGTCTGCTCGTCCCTGGAGGTGGTGATGAGAGAAAGGTGCGTGACAGGGCGTGAGGGCGGCCCCACTCACCAAAGTTGACGCAGGGCGAGTCAAAGGCGACGCGGGGCTCGGCCACGGCGCCCACCAGCAGGAACGGCAGGCTGATGCCCTGGGACGGGATGGTGAACACCTGCGGGGGCCCAGCCATGGCGGCATGGCTAGGGTTCAGGCTAGGGTTCAGCTCGCGCCCGAGCTCCTCTTTCAGTCGCCACACCAGTCAGCGGCAGCGAGGAGGAGCCCAGGCGCGTGCCAGGCGGCGAGCTGAACCGTAAAGCCCTACTGCCCATGCATGCGCGCACCCAGAAGGCCTCGGTCTTCTCGTCGGCCTGGGGCGTGTACTCGAACACCATCTCGAACTGCCGCCCGGGGCCGACGGTGCCCGCCCGCGTTGCGCAGCGGAACGGCGACGTGGACGCCGACGAGGCGGCGCCCTGCGGCTGCCACTGGAACTCGTACCTGCGCGGGCATGCATGGGATAGGGCTCTAGGGCTTAGGGTTTAGTGGCCGCCAGGGGGCGCCCGGGGGCCGCCCGGGGTGCAGGGACGGGGGCGCAGGGTGGGCAGGAGGGAGCCGAGCCCTAAGCTGGGCCCTAGGGCGGGGCACGGGGCATGGAGCGCACGCACCCGACGCCCGTGGGGTTGAGCACGAGGAAGCGCTTGGTGTTGCGCACGCGCACGCCCAGCGACTCAAACTCCAGCACCTGCGCCACACAGAACCATTCATTTCAAGTCGCTTCAATTCAATCTCGAATCGATTTCTTCAAGAGCAAGGAAAGCATCGCCGCAATTCAGGCACTTTCCGCTGCCGAAAGCAAGGCAGAGGGCAGGCGTGCAGAAGCGTGCGGGGGAGTCCTAAGCCCTAAGCCCTCACCTTGGTGGCGGGGTCCAGCGGCTCCTGCACGCCCGACGGCCCCGGCAGGCCCGGGTCCCTCCTCCCCGCCGCGAGGTAGTCGCTCTCCACCAGGTCAAAGTGGCACCAGGGGCGCAGCACCCTGCCGTCCATGCGGACCCTAAGCGGGGGCACCGAGGCGTCGAGGCCCGGCATGTCGGCGACCAGCAGCCGCGCGCAGTCCACCACCTCGGTCGGGGAGAACCTGCGCATGGTGGCGGGGCATCAGGGCTTAGGGCTTGGCGAGTACGGCAGCGCTGCTGTGATGCATGCAAAGCAGAGGACAGGAAGCACGCTCGCGCACATAGCACGACGCTCCCAAGCCCTCACCTGACGGTGATGGTGGCCGTGGCGCCTGGCTCCACCGTGCCGCCCTCTGGCGTCACGCTGTACAGCCCGCTGACGTCCGGCGCGCCGCCGTCCGCGGCCAGCACGGTGAACTTGTAGCTCAGCGCCGCCGTCGACGTGTTGCTGAGGGGGAAGGTGAAGGCGCGCGTCTGGAACATCATGGTCGGCTTGAACGCGATGCCCTGCATGGCGGTTTGGGGAGGCGGGGGGCGCAGGGAAGGGCACACGATGAGAATGGGGCACGCTTCACCTTGCCGCCGCCGTTGGTGCTGTCAGGCCTGGGGGTGGGGGCGCACAGGTGCGTTGTGTGTGCAGTGTGCCTGCCCCTCCACACGCCTCACCTCTGCCGGCGCGCCGTGCGTGAAGTGCACGCTGCCAACGCCCTCCTCCCCTTGCCTGCTATCCCCTTCAATTCCCTTTCCTTCCCTAAGCCTTCCCGCGCCTCACCTCTGCCGGCGCGCCGTGCGTGAAGCGCACGTTGTCCGCCGTGGCCCACACGTTGAGCGGCAGCTCCTTGTTGCTGCCCGCCACGTCCGTCACCTGCACATGTGTGAGTCGAGTGGCAACTCTGGCGGTGGCGCACGAGAGGAGGCGGCGGCGGCGGCGGCCACACAATGTGCGTATCTGAGAGGAGCGAGGCGAGGCTGTAGCAACGCAGGCGCCTGTTCTGGCAAGGGCGCCGCACGCGTTGCCTGTTGAGGCAACAAGGGGGCGCACCTTGGGCTCTGGCTCAGGCTTGCGCTGCGGCTGCCCCTCGGCGTCGTACTCGACCACCTGCACGGAGCGTGGACGGAGCGGAGGTTTAGTGCTTAGGGTTCAGGGTTGAGCACTAGGGCTGGGGGGGGTGCAGCAGGTCACAGTGGCAGGCGCACCTGGCTGCGGCTGTCCCAGTCGGGCGGCGCGTCGGCCAGCTCTGGCGCGTGGGTGATCTGACTCAGCGCGAGCTTGAGCTGAGCTGGCGCCAGCTTGACGGCCGCCTCGGACTGGAACGTGAGCGTCACGTCCTTGGCGGAGCCGGCGAGAAGGTGCCCGGAAGCCGGCGAGAAGGTGAGCGACGGCACCGTCGCCGGCCACTTGAAGCGGAAGTGCTTGCTGGACGAGTGGTTGCGCAGCACAAACACCGCCTGCGCAGCAGGAAAGGGGACGCAGGAACACGCACCGCGCACGTCCAACGTTGCCTAAACAAGCCCACTGCCGTGATGCTTCCTGCACCTCAGGAGGTCCTGTGTCTGTCTCATCAGCAGAAAGCTGTGGACGAGCCCTCACCAGCCGCCGCGGCGGCGCATGCGACGGGGGCCCCCAAGCCCTAAAGCCCTCACCTGGCGCGCCACGCCGAGCGGCGCGTCCACCAGCTTGACGGTGTCCACCTGGTTGTCCGGCAGCTGGTCGATCACCACGTCATCCTGGTAGCCCTCGCCCGTGAGGCGGATGGCGTAGTCCTCGAACGGGTTGCGCTGCACGCGCAGCCGCACCTGCACAGGGCATCGAAGGGAATAGAAGCCAAGGAGGCAGGCGTGCTTGCGACTGGATCTGCGGCCGCCACCACCGCCAGCGCAGCGCCCATGACAAACCCTCACCCCCCCGAAACCCTACCTGGTGGCTGGCGGCGCCCAGCTCGGTGGGCCTAAAGTCCACCTGCCAGCTGACGGCCCGGCCCGGCTCCACGGTGAAGCTGACGCCCGGCAGCGGCCCGCCGCGCAGCGAAAAGGCGGGGTGCGGCTCGGCCTCCAGCCGGGAGGTGGCGGGGAGCTGGCCGTTGTTGCGCAGCGTGATGACCTGCATGCGGGCGCCGGGTTTAGGGCTCGGGGCTCAGCGCGAGGGTGAATTCATGCGCGCCTCCAAGGCAATCAGCGCGCACGGGGTACGCCCTTCCGAGCACAGAGAATCAGTGAGGTGCTGGTGAATGCCCGCGCGTCATGGGAAAGGCTAGGGCTTTGTAGGGTTCACATGGGAGGAGGGTTTGGGTACGCACCTGCTGCTTGGAGCGGTTGAGCAGCAGGCGCCCGAACGCCACGAGCGGCTGCCCCGAGGCGTCCACCGCCTTGGGCTCCTGCATGGACATGTGCGGGTTTAGGTCTTAGGGCTTAGGTCTCAGGGCTCACGCTTCAGCGAACGCACTTTTGTTTGCTTCTTCCCGCTCTGGGCGCCGAGCCGTGGCGCCAAGGTCGTCGCGGCCCGCATGGCTAGGGTTAGGGCTTACCGTGAGTGTGAGGGAGGGTATGGTGCCCTCGCCGCGGATCTCGCACGTGAAGCTCTTGGTGCGCGCGTCGGTGCCGCCCTCCACCACCGCCTCGAGCGTGGCGCTGTACTGGGCAATGGCGGTTGGGTCGAAGTACAGCGTGGTGTACCGCGTCTCCTGCGGGGCGGTTGGGCGGCGGCGGCGGCGGCGGTTGAAGCGCAGCAAGGTTTCAGCGGTCGTTCCTTGCAGATCATCCCTGATGCCCACTCCTGCCCAATCCTGCCGCAGCGATGCACTGCCCCCACGCGGTGCGCTGCACGGAAGCGCTCGCACGCACACCCAACGCTGCATGGGGCGGACGGCAGTGGGCAACAGCAGGGGACGGCAGGAAACACCACCGCACCTGTGGCGGGATGACCAGCTGTGTGGGGTACACGTCGATGGGGAACGGCGCGGCGCCCTGGGCCTTGGGGTCCACCGCCGGCGTCTTGGGCTTGATGCTGAGGTTTAGGGTGCATGGGACCTTGATAGGGTTGCTGAAGCGCAGCGAGGCCGGCACGCCGGGGCGGGGCAGCGCGCCCGTGGCGCCCGGCGGCGTTCCGGGGCGCTTGCCTGCGAACGTGCACCACGAGGGCTTGCACGTTAGGGTTTGGTCCACGATGCGACGCGACGAGAGCGGCGGTGTGCGGCAGGGTGGCAACAGGGCGCGCACCGGCGGCGGCGTCCTTGCCTCCCGCGGCGCCAGCGGCGGCACTAGCGCCGGGGCCGGTCAGGTTGGCGACGACGGGGCCAAAGGTGAAGGCTCGCTCCCTCAGGCCCAGCTGGTTGTTCACCGCGCCCTGTGCCACGCATGAGGGTTTGCACGACGGGCCGCTAAGGTTATCGGCTCCTCCAGGGGGATGGAGGCCCATGCGGCGCCAGCAAAGCCCTAACCTGGGGGTCCAGCGAGGCGCTGATGGTGTGCTCCTCGAAGATGCTCTCGAGGCTGGTCGTGTCGATGCCCGGCACGCAGCTCTCGCCCAGCAGCTCGTAGGGCACACCCCCTGCATGTGGCGATTAGGGCTTGGCATAGGGTTTACGCCTCGTGGCCTTTCTGCAGAGTCTGACGGCCAGGCTGCGCCCCACCGACCCAGCCATCCAGTGTGGGGCTACCGCACGCAGCGCAAGCCCTAGGTGCCGCATGGTGCATGGTGAGGGCTCAGCGTGGCACGCACCGTCGGGGTAGTCGTTGACGGGCCGCTGGTTGATGTTGATGCCCAGCACCTCCTTGTACACCTGCTCTCGGATGCAGCAGATTGAGCACAGAGATGTCATGCCCCCTTGGCCCTTGGCAAGTCGTGCTCCAGTGGCAATGGAAGCCCTCCCCAAAGCCCTAACCGCATGCAGAAACGCGCCGCACCTGTGCGCCCTCGGCCTTGAACACGACCGACACCTCCACCTTGCCGCCAGGCTCCACCGTGCCCTCGCTGGGCTCCACGGTGAACTGCCCCACGGTGACGCCGCCGCCGGGCTTGGCGCTGCCCTTGGCAGCAGCCGGCTTGCCCCCTCCCTGCACACGCGACAACGCCGGGGCAAAGAGAAGCGCTTTAGGGCGCACGACCGCTCGTTTCCACCGCTTCTTCGCCGCCGTTGGCAGGCGCTGGCTTGCCCCCCCCCATGCCCAGGGACGGCGACGTCGTCGGGGCACGTCGTCCTTCCATCGACCCCTCTTTCGCTCCTGACAATCTGGCTTGTTTGCTCCCCACTGCTCCAAAGCGCACGCAGCGCGTGACGTCGATGGCGGCGGCGGAACAGCGCCCCAGCGCACCTTCTTGTCCGCGGCAGCCGCCGCGGCGGCGGCCGCCGCGTCGGCGCCGCCCGCCGCCGTGGCCAGGTTGGCGATGCTGAAGTCAAAGGCGAAGTCCCCGGCGTTGTACACCTGCGGAATCACGTTGTACAACACGCAGCACGGTTGTACGGTGTCAGGGAGGAAGGTGGCGGCGCCACAACGCGCTTGGTCGCTGGAGTTTGGTGGGATCCATGGTGGTTGGTGGGATCCATGCCCTCGCGACATGCATGCACAGCAGCTGTAGAATGTGACTCGTTGGCTTCCCTGGCGACAGTGACTCTGGCGCTTGTGCTGCGTCAAGGGCAAAGCAAGGTTCTGTCTCGCTCTGACGTGAGGGCGTCACCATGCTAACCTCAAACGTGCGTGGCTTGGAGGTGTTGCCGTACGTGAGCGGCCCAAAGATGATGCCGCGCGACGGCGTGATGCCGTACTTGCTGAACACGGCGCGCACCGACATGCGCACCGGCACCGACTCGGCCTGCGCGCATGGGCGTTAGGGTTCAGCGCGTGCACGTTGGGGTTTCGCGTCGGCGCACGGGGGGCCAGACGGGGCGGCGCGGGGGCCGCTTCGCCCGGCGGAAAAGGCGCGCGGGGTGTCATGGGGTGGAGGTTAGGGTTCTGGGCTAGCGTTCTCGCCTTGTTGGAGGTGAGCGGCTCGATGATTGCGAGGGTCAGGTCCGGCGCGTTGACGAGCGTCAGCTCGCGCTGCAGCGTGGCTGCCTGGTTGAACGTGACCTGCGGGTTGCATGGATAGGGCCCATCCCATGGTTTGGGCTTACGCGGATGCGGACTGGGACGTTACGCAGCGGCTGGGATGAAGCGGCTGGAAGAGCCGGCCAGGTAAGGCCAGGGAGCCGGCGCCAAGCCCTAGGGTTCAGGTGGCTAGGGTTTGGGGCCCTACCTGCACGGTGACGTCCTTGCCGGGGTCCACGGCGCCGCTCTCTGGCTGCACGGTGAAGAGCTCCCTGGCCTGGGCGTTCCTCAGGGTAAAGTTGAACTTGACCTGTTCAACAAGCATGGTAATGGGGCAGCACGGCGAAAGGCATGCTTATGACGTGTGAGTGCTGTGGCGGGTGAATGCCACGTTTGATCGGGGTCTGCGGCTGCGGCCGCATTCGCGCCGAGGGGGTACGGTGGGCAGAGGCGCAGCTCCGTTCCCCCCGCCCCCCCTGGCCACCGTCTGCCACC
>VFQP010001488.1_pt1 | contig 31162 bp, 25 predicted proteins | sample 3512351 | NCBI WGS metagenome assembly VFQP01 (sample SAMN10412372, study PRJNA504923) | tailings metagenome | isolation source: Relicate 1 Philex TSF1 revegetated site | place: Philippines: Tuba, Benguet | collected 2017-08-29
CGGTGTGTCGGACAAAATTCTCCTTAGCTATGGTGCTGTGAGCGAAGAGACTGTGTATGCGATGGCAGATGGCACCAGGCAGCGGAGTGGGGTTGATGTCGCGGTGGCAATTTCGGGTGTGGCTGGTCCTGGCGGTGGTACATTAAAAAAACCTGTTGGAACGGTATGGATAGCCTGGTCTCTAACTGAGCAGGATACACGCGCACAATGCTTTGTATTCCACGGAAATCGTGCTGATATACGTCGACAAGCCGTATTTGAGGCTTTAGCAGGGATGATTAAGCTATTAAAATAGACATAACACTACGATTAATTGAATTTATTTATTCAGTGAAACTCAACCATCAGTTGCTTAAAAACGCACTTACCTAAAATAATAGCTATTCGACTGCATGAGCTGTCTGAGTAGAGGGGAGTAAAATCTCTAGCTGACAGCCCACTTAAGTATGAACTCAATTCGAATCAAGAAACTTTTCTGCGTCGAGCGCTGCCATGCATCCAAAACCAGCAGATGTGACAGCTTGACGATACACCTGATCAGCAACGTCACCACAAGCAAAAACCCCTGGGATATTAGTGGCTGTGGCCATCCCTTCTAAACCAGAGCGAATGGTCAAATATCCATCGCGCATGTTCAGTTGATCTTTAAATAGCGTTGTATTAGGGGTATGTCCAATAGCAATAAAGACGCCATCAACCACAATGTCGTGTGTCTTATCTGTTGTGACATCTCTTAACAACACACCTGTGACTTTGTTGCCATCACCCAGAACCTCTTGTAACGTATGATTCCAAACGATACTGACATTGCCTGAGCGTGCTTTTTCAAACAACTTGTCTTGTAGTATTTTTTCTGATCTTAAGCTATCACGACGATGGATTAGCGTCACATGAGAGGCGATGTTGGACAAATATAACGCTTCCTCCACCGCGGTATTGCCTCCGCCAATGACACAAACAGATTTATTTCGATAAAAAAAACCATCACAGGTTGCGCATGCAGAAACACCTTTGCCTTGATATGCTTTTTCGGACTCAAGTCCAAGATAACGTGCAGAAGCTCCGGTTGCAATGATCAGTGCATCACAGGTATAGATTTCACTGTCTCCCTGTAACACGAAAGGTCGTGTGGTTAAATTGGCTTTGACAATATGATCAAATATAACTTCTGTCTGAAAGCGTTCAGCGTGTCGCTGCATTCTTTCCATCAGTGCCGGGCCTTGTAATCCTTCTACATCTCCCGGCCAATTATCTACGTCGGTGGTTGTTGTCAGCTGCCCGCCCATTTCAAGGCCTGTGATGACCACAGGTTTTAGATTAGCTCTGGCGGCATAAATTGCTGCGGTATATCCAGCGGGACCTGAACCTAAAATAATTAATCGGTGATGACGTGGTGTATTCATTTTTATACGGTCTCTATTTATGTTAGTATGGGCGTAATATGCGAATCATATGATAAAAACTGAGTCTTTAGAATACCTATGCAAAAACATAAGCGAGCATCTGAGGCGGCTTCTTCTGATTTAGCCTCATCAAATTTTTTAAGCAAACACATGGCTGAGGGTGGATTTATTTTAGTCTTGGCTGTTGCTTTTTTTGTTTTTTTATCTTTGATGACATATCAAGCAATGGATAAGAACTTGGGTCAACTCTCAAGCCATTCGACATATGTCGAGAATGCTGGCGGACAGGTTGGTTTATATCTTGCCTGGATAACGTACTGGATATTTGGATACAGTGCATATTTACTTCCATTTTTGATGACTTATGTAGCAGGTGTAACCCTGCTTGAAAGACGTAAGCTTCTGCAAGAATTGGATCAACAAACTGTGATGCTGCGTGGCATAGGATTGGCGCTTTTTTTAGTTGGATTATGCGGATTATTAAGTCTGCAAATGCGAGCAAACCCTGCAGTGGGAATTTATTTATCAGGTGGCGTGATTGGGCGTACTGTAGCCGTTTGTTTGGGACAAGCTTTTAACGTCCAAGGTGCGTTGCTATTTATGGTGACTTTGTTCTTAGTCGGTTTGACCTGGCTAACAGGGTTATCCTGGCTTAAGCTTATCGAATACATTGGCTATTATACCTGTATCATTTCTCTGCAAGGCATGCTTATCGCCAAAATAAGTGCACGCTGGATTCGTTCGCAATTTGCCCGTATTGAGATCCGCAAAAAGGAGATCTCGCCAGCACTCAATGCCGTTTTGCCTAAAGTCAATCGTCTCGAAGCAATTAAAAAGGATAAACCTGCGCCGCGCTTGTTGCCAAATATGCCTTCATTAATACCAGCCAAGCGTGTAGCACCAGAACCTGTGAAAGAAGTGAAAACGACCCAAACATCGATCAAAAAGCCAATTGTAGGGACTTTGCCTGGATTGGATTTGTTGGAAAAGGGACAACCAGGGCAGCCAATGGGGGGATATGAACCTCAGGCCTTGGAATTATTATCTCGGGAAGTAGAACAACATTTATTGGATTTTGGTATTCATGTCGATGTTGTTGCCGTTCACCCTGGGCCTGTTATCACCAGATTTGAGCTTCAGTTAGCAGCAGGTGTAAAAGTCAGTCGCTTAACTGCTTTGGCTAAAGACTTAGCGCGCTCTTTATCGGTGACGAGTGTCAGGGTAGTTGAAATTATTCCAGGTAAAACGGTTGTTGGGATTGAGCTACCAAACCCTAATCGTGCGATGGTTCGGTTATCAGATGTCTTATCTTCCGATGTTTATCAACAAGCCCATTCTCCAATCGCGTTGGCCCTGGGGGTCGATATTGCAGGCCATCCTATGGTTGTCGATTTAGCTAAAATGCCACACTTGTTAGTGGCAGGAACAACTGGTTCAGGCAAGTCTGTGGGCATTAATGCAATGATATTGAGCCTTTTATTTCAGGCAACACCGGAACAAGTTCGACTGATTTTAGTTGATCCTAAAATGTTAGAATTGTCAGTTTATGACAAGATTCCACATCTTTTAGCGCCCGTGGTCACCGATATGAAAGAAGCTGCAAGCGCTTTGCGTTGGTGTGTGGCAGAAATGGAACGTCGCTATCGTTTAATGGCTGCTTTGGGTGTACGTAATTTGTCAAGCTTTAATAGTATGATTACCGAGGCGCAATCTCGAAATGAAGTCATCTCTGACCCCTTATGGAAACTCACCGATGGTATGGATGCAGAAGCGCCACCATTAAATACATTGCCCTATATCGTGGTGGTGATTGATGAATTGGCTGATATGATGATGGTTGTTGGAAAAAAAGTCGAGCAACTGATCGCACGTATTGCACAGAAGGCAAGAGCAGCAGGTATTCATTTAATTTTAGCAACACAACGACCTTCTGTAGATGTGTTGACAGGTCTAATTAAATCAAATATACCCACTCGGATTTCGTTTCAAGTCTCCTCAAAAATTGATTCACGTACTATTTTAGACCAACAAGGCGCCGAGCAACTGCTTGGCCACGGTGATATGTTGTTTTTAGCGCCTGGTACAGGCGCTCCATTACGGGTTCATGGTGCATTTGTAGACGATCAAGAAGTTCATCGGGTTGCAGAGGATTGGCGGCAACGTGGTGCGCCTGATTATGTTGATGCCATTCTACAAATAGCAAATGGAGAAGATGGTGATGGTACAGATGATAGAGACGCAACTGAGGATGCCGATCCTTTGTATGATCAAGCTGTAGAGTTTGTGATTCAAACCAGAAAAGCCAGTGTTTCGTCTGTTCAGCGACGTTTCAAGATTGGCTACAATCGTGCTGCACGCTTGGTTGAAGAAATGGAACGTACCGGTTTGGTTGGTCCATTAGAGGGTGGTTTCAGAGACGTATTGGTTGGTTCAATGAGCGAAGATTAAGTGTAACAAGGTTGAAAAGATGATAAAAAAATTATATCTCTTAATAAATATTTGGATAAGTATCTGCTTATTCTTCAGCATCGATGCCAGCGCACAAACAAATGAAGAGAATTTACAGTCAAAACTGATATCCATACGCACGTTGCAGGCCAGTTTCAAACAAGAAATTAGAGCTCAGAAGAGACGAGTGAGTACTTCGTCTGGCATGATGGCTCTATCAAGGCCAGGCTTGTTTCGTTGGCAAACCAACCGACCTTCTGAACAGTTGCTTGTTGCTGATGGCCGACATATTTGGATATATGATAAAGACTTGGAGCAAGTGTCTGTCAAAAAGCAGACGGCTTCTTTAGGCGGTGCTGCGGCTTTATTTTTAAGCGAAGATCCCGCTGCTGTGACCCGTGATTTTGAAGTTAGCAAAATAGTAGAGTCGTCTAAAACCACATTTATATTAAAAGCCCGCTCAGCTAAAGCGAACTTCGAAAAAGTAAAGTTGGTTTTCAATCAAGATATTTTGAATACAATCACATTGTTTGATCAGTTGGGACAACGAACCATCATTATTCTTTCTGGTGTTCAAACCAATAAAAAACTGGCTGCTAGACTGTTTCAGTTCAATGCACCTAAAGGTGTTGATGTGGTGCAACAATGAAAGATAACCCATCTGCTCAACATATTTTAAAAAAAATTTGGGTTGTAGGTGCCGTTTTTTTCATATTGTTTGCCCTTTCTTTCGCTATTTTTCGTGCTTTGACACCATGGGCAAAACAATACAAACCTCAAATTGAAAATCAATTGTCAGAACTAATCGGACAACCTGTAAAAATTCAAGATCTGGAAACCGGTTGGTATTGGTTCCAACCTGTACTGAAAATGCAAGGTGTCGAGCTATCGGATGATAAGCACCGCCAAATGATAATGAATCAGCTATTCGTTGGTGTAAATCTGTGGCGATCGCTTTTGAGCTGGCAAATTCAACCAGGTATTTTGTCTGTAAGACAAGTCACCATAGGTCTACATCAACTTGATGATAATCAGTGGGATATTGACGGTATTCAGCCGAATCAAACCACCAGGGCAGTTGATCAATCATCTTATTTACCTATCCTTGGGTGGCTGTTATCTCAAGATACTGTCATGCTGCAAGATGTAACATTGAACCTTTATTTACAAGACGGGACGCTGTTACCGTTAAAACATGTGGCGCTCAGAATGCGTCACTCAAATGGGCGTGTAAAAATATCTGGTAAAGCCCATCTAGATCAGCAGAACCCAACCTATTTTTCTTTGGCAGCCGATCTGGATGTCAATCCTTCTTCAGCAAAAAAAGTATCAGGTCATCTCTATCTAGCCGTCGAACATTTTATTCCTTCGCAGTGGCAAAATCTGGTGCCACATTTGCCCGTACAAATTAAACGAGGTAACTGTGATCTAAAATTTTGGTTCGACTTATCACATGGACAGGTAAGAGACATTCAATCAATTGTTCGTTTGAATGATCTTTTTTGGACGGAAGTCAGTCAAAATAAAGATCGGCAATTAGATAGATTATCAGGAAATTTTTTTTGGAAGCGTACGACTAAGAATGGTTGGCATCTTGCGGCTGATCATTTACATTTGCAGCTCAAAGGGATTAACTGGCCAGAAAATACCCTCCAGCTAGATTACACCAATGAAACAGATACCTATTCTCTGTTTATTAAAAATATCTTATTGACTTCCTTAAGAGACGCTGAGCTTCCTTGGCCTGAAAGCATTCAGAACCTTTTGGCAAAAAAGCCTGAGGGTGTGCTACTGGATACACAAGTCAACGTTAAACAAGATCAAGTCAGCTACATGTTAACTCGTTTTACAGACATGGGTTGGGAGGCAACGACATCTAGCCCGGCGATTAAGCATATTTCAGGTGTACTCTATTGGGAGCCACAAGAGGGGCGTCTGAGTTTAGATGGTGAAAAAACTACAATTTCACCAGTTCACTTGCCATCTTTGACCTTTGATTTACTGAATACAGATATTGCGTGGAAGGCTTTAAGCAATGGTTATCGAATTAGTATGGACCGATTTGTTGTTAGTCATCCTAACTTGGTAGTGAGTGCAAATGGTGTTTTAGATCACCCCAAAATGCCAGATGCTCGTATACAATTAACAGCCGAGTTTTCAGCAAAAAATGCCAAAAAATTAATGGTTTATTTACCCTCTCAGTTTATTAAAGACAAGTTAGATGTTTGGTTAAAAAATGATATAAAGCGCATAGGTCATGCCAGTGGTCGGATTATTTTAAATGGAAAGTTAGATGATTTTCCCTTTGACCACCAACCAGGAGAGTTTTCTGTTGTCAGTCATCTGAGCGGAGTAGATCTACAGATTAACTCAGATTGGCCATTAAATCGCGATATAGACGCTGATTTGATTGTTGAGAAAAGAAATTTAATTGCAAACATTGATCAAGCCAATTTACATGGCGTATTGGTGAACAAAATCAATTTATCTATACCGGACATAGGGCTGGGTCAGGAGGCACTTTTGCTTCACGGAGAGGTGGAAGCAACTGGAAAACAGATAAAACGTTATGTATTTGCAACGCCTATGCGCCAGCGATTATCCCGCTGGCGAGCGATTGACATTGATGATTCACTAAATCTTGATATTCGCTTAGATATTCCACTATATCCTGAAAGTGATCATGTGGCTGTATTGGGGAAACTTGGTTTTGATGAAAATCCTGTGGCTTTACATTTACCTGCTGCTACCTTGGATATAGAAAAAGTTTCGGGAGCGCTGCAGTTTAATGAATACGGCTTGACCGATGGTGAATTACGTGGGGAACTGGATGGTTCACCGGTTTCTTTGCACGCACAGGCTCTGATTCAGCCTCAGGAGGGTACTGTTTTAAGTATTGAAGGCCAAGCCAGTGCAGATTATTTGCAAGATCATTTGCCATTTCCTTGGTTAAAGCTATTATCTGGACAAGTGAATGCAGCTGCACTTTGGACTATTTATGCGAATGAACAAGAACCTGATGCATTACATATTGATACCAGCTTACAGGGATTAGACATTGATTTGCCTAAGCCTTTTGGCAAGGCTGTCAATGAAATATCGCCCTTAACCGTTGATGTGCATTTTAATCCTGAAAAAACAGCCAATGTTAAAATTGATTATAACAATCAAGTGAAAGGAGACATATTTTTAACAACTGCCAACGACCATTTTTTGTTTGATCATGGCTGTGTTCACTTAGGGCAAGGAACGTTTCTTTTACCTCATCCCAATTCAAAAGGATTAACCATTACCGGAAACTTACCTGAACTTGATATATCAAATTGGTATTCAACCTGGAATACACTGATAGCCAAACAAGATAAAAATCAATCTTTGAATGATTTAAAGGATGTTTATCTGAAAATTGGAGATTTACGTGTTTTAAACCAAAAATATCCACAAACTGCATTAAAAATCCATCGAGTCAATTCGGATGATTGGATTCTTCATGTGGATCAAGCAGACATTGTTTGTCATTTACATTATTTACCCGGCAAACATACTATATCTGGTGAAATAAGTCGTCTTTACCTAAATCAAATCGGCGAAGATCAAAGAATCAAACATCGAGAGTCCAAATGGCACCTCCAGCCCAAAGATGTACCAAATCTATTATTATCCATTAATGATTTAAAAGTTCGTAAGATTGATATAGGCGCACTTCATATCAAAAGTCTAACCACACCAACGAGCTGGACGCTTGAAGAAGCGATGGTGATAGCCCCGGAATATCAACTCCGTCTTCAAGGGAAATGGAGCGTTTTAAACGGTGTAGAGGAGTCTAATCTCTCTGCAAATATGGACATGAATGACTTAGGAAAGAGTTTGGAAAGATGGCATGTGAATCCTGTGGTACATGCTCGTCAGGGGAAAATGACTTTTAACGGAAAATGGAAAGGACCGTTTTATGATTTTTCGCTCAGTCGATTGAGCGGAAATGCAGAGATTGTATTTAAAAATGGGCGAATAAGCCATTTTGACAAACAAACGGAAGAAAAATTGGGGCTGGGCAAATTATTAAGTATTCTGAGCTTACAAACCATTCCAAGGCGATTACAACTCGATTTTAGCGATTTATCAGAAGATGGATATAGTTTTGATGTGTTCAAAGGAACATTTCAAATTAATCAAGGTGTGATGAGCACCAAGAACAGTTATATTGATGGTCCGGTGGCCTATGCAAAAATGAATGGGGATTTGGATCTCAGTAAACATTTATATGACATGAACTTACGCATTACACCGTATATCACAGCAAGCCTACCCATTGTTGCTACCATTGCAGGTGGACCGATAGCAGGCGTCGCAACTTGGGTCGCAAGTAACTTAATTAATAAAGGAATGCAGCAAATCAGTGGCTACTCATACAAAATATCAGGTCCTTGGCTCGATCCTGTTGTACAACAAGTTAGCATTGAAAGGAAGTGATGCTTCCCATCCTGGTCATACAGGATGGGATTTGTAGTTACCTCAGAAGATGCACGAATGGAATAACAGGTGGTATTAAATTAAAAAATTCTAAAATAAGCAGCACCAACACGATCAGGACTAAAATGTTCAACAAGCTCTTAATCGCTTTAGTCATCGGAATGTAAGCGTTCACAAGCCACATGACAACGCCAAAAACCACAATCAGTACGAAAAGATTCATGATAGCCATCATAATAATATCCTTATTCAATAAAGTTAAAAATTAGTTTTCTTAGTCTAATTATAGATCAAATTAAATTAAACTAATCATTATGTGCTCATAAAACAAACGATTACCGGGAATTAATGATTGATTAATTACTAATATGATCATTTATTTGCATGATTGACTATAATTCAAATAAGTTATGTTGATTCACTTTTGAGGAGAGAGCATAAAATGGCACTTAAGTAGTGATTAATCTCGATGCAAATAAAAGGAGTAAGATGATGAAATGGATAATGGTTGCAAACTCAAACGATTGTCGAATTTACGGATACGATAGACACATTAAAGAATTAAATCTCATAGAACAAATCAAACATCCAGAAAACAAACTTAAAAATCATGATCTGGTAACAGATAGACCTGGCCATTATAAAGTCCTAGGGGGTGGAAGAGGTTCATATGAGCATGAAAATACGACACATGACATCGCAATAGAAAATTTTGTGAAAGAAATTGCTGCAAGATTGAATGCGGGCAGAAATCATCACGATTACGATTCTTTGGTTTTGCTAGTTCCTCCAGTGATAGAGGGATTACTAATGAAATATTTAAAAAAACCAAATCTAGGGTTCATTCAACAGGTTATTCAGAAAAACCTGATGCATCTAAGCGAGCATCAGCTCAAACAGTATTTGTGTCATGCCATACACTGTCACACAACGTTGCATTAATGCAAATAGATCGTCTGACCTCATGCGTCAGATGATCTAAACCCTCACATAGATTCAGATATTGATAACATATTTGTGAAGCTACAATCGGCAAGATTTCTAACTTCCAAACGTTGGTGCTCTCAACGATTTTATCTGCTATTCTTTAGCCTTGATTGGTTTGAGGATCTATCGATGCATTTACATATTTTGGGATTAAGTGGCACGTTTATGAGCGCACTTGCTTTATTAGCCCGAGAAGCTGGTTTTGAGGTGACGGGAAGTGATGCCAATTGTTATCCACCAGTGAGTGATTTATTAGCAGCTAAAAATATTCAATGGACTGAAGGTTATGAAAATACTTCAGATGCGTTAAGAGCCGATTGTGTGGTTGTTGGCAATGCTATCAAACGCGGCATGCCGGTCATGGAGGCCGTGCTTGAGAGTCGAAAGCCTTATATTTCAGGGCCTCAATGGCTTGCTGAACATATTTTACCACGTTATCGTGTCATGGCTGTTGCGGGTACGCATGGAAAAACGACAACCACCTCTATGTTGGCTTTTATATTAGATCAAGCGGGACTTCAACCAGGTTTTTTAATCGGTGGAATTGCTAGTGATTTTCAGACCAGTGCTCGGTTAGGCGAAGGGAATTGGTTCGTGATTGAGGCAGATGAATATGACACCGCTTTTTTTGATAAACGTCCCAAGTTCATGCATTATCACCCACAGGTGGCTATCTTAAATAACTTAGAATTTGATCATGCTGATATTTATCCAAACATAGCTGCGATACAACAGCAATTTCATTATTTGTTACGAACGATTCCCTCTTCTGGATTGATAGTCAAACCGAGACAAGATATCGCTTTAAATGAGGTCATGCAAAAGGGTGTATACAGTTCTGTTGAAGATATAAGTTTGCAGGGTGAAGATGCAAGTTGGCGAGCTGAATTGCTAGATGATGTTGGCTCAGCGTTTAGGGTTTATCGACAAGGCAAACAAGTTGCTGAAATTCAATGGTCTTTGATAGGCGCGTTTAACGTTGAAAATGGTTTAGCAGCAATGGCGGCAAGTTATTATGCAGGGATACCTACATCCACAGCAGCTCGAGCGTTGGAAGCTTTTACGCCTGTAAAACGTCGTTTAGAAGTCCGCTCAAATCGTCATGGTGTCACGGTATACGATGATTTTGCACACCACCCAACAGCCATTAGTAAGACCATACAAGCATTAAAACATAGTCGTCGCCATCGTCGCATTTTAGTGGTGATGGAGTTTGCATCCTACACCATGCGCACTGGCGTACATGTAGAGGCTATGTCAGCCGCACTAAATGGTACTGATGCAGCTTATATACTCAAGCCCCAAGAATTTGATCACACGAGTATCACCGCAAACTGGATATTTCCTTATGACATACTGCCTGATACGGGTGCGATTGTTGATAGGGTCGCTCAGACGGTGCAACCTGGTGACGCTGTTTTAGTGATGAGTAACCGCGGATTTGATAATATACACAAGAAACTCAGTCAACGAATCGATGATCGTTTTTCATCAACATGAATTTCAGATCGATAATACCAACACATCTTGTTTGAACCAGCCTAAACTTTAAAATAGGTTGGTTCAAATAGGTTTTGCTAACGTTTGTATTGCTTCCATAGATATAACAGAATAGCAGGCAATAGCATCAGGATAATACCAATGCTAAAAATCAAACGAAAATGGCTAGCTCCGCCAATACCAGTTGCCTCTGGTGGTGGGAAAAAACCAATGACCAGTGTGACGCTACAACCAATTAAGCCAAGTATACAAGTAAAAATATAACCCGCATGTCCCCCTGGTACAGCAAAAGGCCTAGGAAGATGACGGTATTTTTGTTTTAAGCGAAGCGCTGAAATGAACATCATCACATACATCATGATGTAAAGCTCAGTGCTCAGCGCCGTAAAAAGCCAGTAAAAAGCATTTACTGTTGGTAAGATTAGCACACCGGTACACAGAAAAGTGACAAGTACCGCTTGCAAAATTAAAACGCGCGACGCCATACCATGACGATTCAATTTATGTAGCCACTTAGGTAAAAAGCCATGATCAGCGGCAAGCAGCAAGCCTTTCGCTGGAGAAATAATCCAATTGATCATGCTGCCTACACTACCAAGTAATATCATACAGACCAAAACCGGCATCATTGATGCGATATGATAGGCTTCAAGAAACTGGCTAAATGCTTGCATGATGCCTTGAACCAATCCAATTTCAGAGCGTGGTAACACGATGGCAATTGCTAAAGAGCCTAAAATCATCGTCACCAAGATAAGAATAACCGAACAAAATATGGCGCGAGGAAAATTACGTTGTGGATTATCTACATTTCGAACATGAACGGCAGCAAGTTCCATACCCAAAAAAGACGTCATAATAGCTGTTAGAGAAACCCAAGATTGAGTTTGATGCCAATCAGGCAAAATATCTTGGAGTCCTAAATGGATGGCACAGGGGTTGCCCTTAGCAAGCCAAATGATTGCAAGCGTAATAATCAACCCAATTGGAATTAACATCCCCAACACGGCGCAAATACCTGCAAATCTAGCAGAAGCTCTCAAGCCAGTCAGACCCAAAAGAGTTAGCGACCAGAAAACAATTAAAATAACGCTAATCAGATAAAACTTATTTTGTGCTAGCTCAGGATTAATCAGGTAAGCCAAGGTTCCAGCTATGAAAGAAAGGATCGTAGGGTACCAGGCCATGGTGTTGATCCATTGCAACCATATGGTAAAAAAAGCCATGTTGCTGCCATAAGCATGATTGACCCAGCTGTATATTCCTCCCTCTTCTTTAGACCAAGTGGATGAGAGTTCCGCAGAAACCAATGCGACAGGAATAAGAAAGATGATAGCAGATAAGATGAAGAAGAAAACCAATGAAGAGCCAAATAAAGCGGTCGCAGGTAAGTTGCGTACACTATCAATAGCGCCCGTTATCAATAGAATCAGCGCTACAACAGATATTTTTTCGGGTGATACAGCCTTCATCCGCCTTAAACCTAATAAAATGTTCGATTATAAATGAATTTCAAGTGACATGGAAGCGATTCAGTGCATCTGTACAAGACCCAAGCATGAAATCGATTTTGCCACCATTACCACCGAAGTGAAGCGATCTCAATGACTTTCAATTGAGACGCCAAACTACGCCAAGAAAAATAGCATTTGTAGCTTGATGAAATTTAAAATTTTGAACATGTTTATCAATTTTAACAAAACCATGAGTAAAAAATCATGATAGTATATAAATATCTTCATTGATGGTGATGCGATTTAATATGGGCGGCCAACCATCTAAGCATATTGAGCATTCAGATGATTTGACGCAATCGACGAGTTTATTTGTGAGACAACCTTCCAAGTTTATATTAGCGAATACCTCACGCCAGAAGACGAAGCCAGGTTAAGCGTCGCTAAACCTGGCATGAATGGTTCAAAGCGAGACGCATTGAGCGCGCGGGGGATTAGGCCACCCCTTACTTTTTTTTTACCCCCCTCAAAGAACGGCTAATTATACGCAAGCAAATAAAACGTGGCGTAACGAATTTGGCTATGTGCAGCGTGAAGTCATGTGGTTGGTCCAGCGTTATTGCGAAGTAAATCGTTCATTTTCGCCTCCCGCTGATAACTATAAACATACACCGTTTGTGCAAAGCTTTGAGGTTCATCATGTTAATACTCATAAACAAGAGTACATTTTCAATATTTGGGGTGGGCAGTTCATTTCTGCTCTCGTTAAGGACAATCCTAATATAGGGGTTGCAATATTTAAAGGTGATAGAGCGGGAAGTAAGGATGTCACTGCCAGTCTGATGCGAGAAGTGGGAGCGGTGAGCTCTCTCGATTCATCATCATGCTTTATTGAGTAAGTCGTACAGTTCTATTGGCTAAGTATAGATTTTTTACCAACCAGATAGAGTTTTTTAGTTCTGCTGACATGTTATTCGTATTCCTATTTGATTTTTCGCTTGTTTTGTAGCTTCGTTTCCTCCATCTTTGAGAGTAAAATTAGATTATTGTTTATATTCTTTTATTTTTCCGCAATAAATTGGTAGCTCATGGTGATCAACCCGAGTTGGTCTGCTTCACACAGGGCGTCAGTATTTCGACCCAATCGCTCAAATAAAGTTAAGAAATGCTTGGGTAACACTTTGATATATACCAATGCTTGAAATAGAGGAAATAGACGATCAAAAAATCGACTAGCTTGTCGTATCAAGGGTTCTTGTCCGCCATCAACACTTGGATTTTGACTAACCACTACTTTGAAACCAGCTTTGGATAGCGCTTCTTCGTATTCTGCAATAGACGGTGTACCAATTGCGCCTACAAGTGGTTTGATTTGTTTCATTAAAGCAATGTGATGTTGATCATTCGGATTATAGTTTGGAAGTTTTACCCACTCAGTTAGGGCTAGCTTACCACCTGGCTTTAACATCCGGTGTAATTCTTTGAATAATTTTTCTAAATTTCGACTTAATGACAAGGCTTGTATTTCATAAATACAGTCAAATGAATTGTCTTCAAATGCAAAAGGTAAATCGTTGAAATCAGCGTTGATGAATTGGCAATGCTCTGCTAAATGATTTGCTTTTGCAAATTCTATTGCACTGTTTAATTGTCCTTGATCAATGTTGATTCCTATAATATTGGCGCCGGTCAGTGAAGCAAGATGAGCTGCAACTCGACCTTTACCACACCCAAGTTCAAAAACTTGATCACCTTTTTTCATCCCCAGTAGTCTAGAAAACTGTTCTTCGTATTGAATTTGATTGTGAATGATATTTTCAGAGGCATTTAATGTCGGTGGAATATACATTTTTTCGACTTCACCGACGGCACAGAGATGATTAATAACCCCGTACCAATTTAATATGTTTTGTTTAACTTCTTTATAGCTTACTTTTTTAGAGTCATAAATTGCTTCGCCACGTTCCCAGTCACAATCATAAATTTCATATGCTTTGACGAATGCTTCTACTTGAGATTCTGATAATTGGTAAATGGCTTTGAGAGCTCGCCACGAAGTAGCGAAACGATATGCTTTTGATTTTGGATTTAAAGTCATCATGACGGCCTCGCTTGTCCCTGCATAGATATGCAAAATATCATCCTAGCAGGAAAATAGATACCTTATCAATCTATTCGTTCATTCATTCTTTTGGCTTTCTATGACAAGCTGGTGAGGCCGGAACAACCCCACCTTGCATTTTCCATTCTGCGGGGGTATACAATGACATCGATAGCGCATGAAGTCCTGTATTAAATTCGATGGCTATAATAGAATGAACAAGACGTTGACGAGCCAGACGTGTTAGAGATTCAAAATTGTTTGAAACCACAACGATTTTAAAATGTGTTTCCGCGTTTTCTGGGACGCTATGATGGCTAGATTCATTTTCAACATGTAGGTAGTCTGGCTTAAGGGCAGCAGAGAGATTTTTTTCGAGTCTTATGGCTCTGGACATGGTGATGAGGTTGTTGTTCAAATGCTTGGTATTTTACACAAATTTTATGGAGGATAATACAAATGCAAAAGAAAAAAGGCTTTACCTTGATTGAAATTATGGTTGTTGTTGCAATAATCGGTATTTTAGTTTCTATTGCGATTCCTGCTTATCATAACCATGTGATTCGCGCACGGGTGATGGAGGGATTTGCGTTGGCTTCATCAGCGAAATTAGCGGTTGCTGAGGCAGTTGTTGCGAGTGGTGGCGGGATGCCCTCTGGCAATATTGCACATGGTTTTGTTGCACCTGAACCAACGGAAAATGTTCAATCTGTTTCTATTGACCAGAATACGGGTGAAATTACCATCACTTATACCGCTAAAGCGGGTGATGGTACGATTGTGATGGTTCCCACTGCTAAACCAACAGGACAGATCATTTGGTCATGTAAAGAGGGCACTTTACCAGCTAAATATCGTCCCTCTCAATGCCGCTAGAATGATAATATCCCACGTTTGTGCGTGGGATATTCCTGTTTCAATTGTCAAAAAATAGATGGAACATTAAATAGTTTTTAAGTCCTTTTTTCAGTCAATTTATTTTGTAATTTTACATAATCTGGTAACCCATCTGCGCGGTATGGAGGATAGGCTTCGCCCTGGATCAATGGTGCCAGATATCGTCTACAGCTTGCTGTGATACCCATGCCATCTTCTCGTATGAATGTTGCTGGCATCTTTTTTTCTTGATTGGCAACTTCGGATAATGGGACTTTATCGATTGACCATCGATAAGGGGTATCCTGTTCACGCACAATAATTGGCATCACGGCGTTGTGCCCAGAAAGCGCTAATTCAACCGCTGCCTTGCCTAAGGCATACGCTTGTTCGACGTCGACTGCAGATGCGAGATGGCGTGCAGCACGCTGTAAATAATCAGCGACAGCCCAATGGTATTTTAGCTTTAGTTCGGATTTCACCAATTGCGCTAAAACAGGGGCTACACCACCTAATTGAGCATGGCCAAAGGCATCTCTGAGTCCTGAGTCGCTTAAAAAATTTCCATTGGTATGACGAATGCCCTCTGAGGCAACCACGACACAATAGCCATATTCTTGCACGCATTCGCTGACACGCTGTAAAAACTTGTCTTGTTCAAAGGGTACTTCGGGAAACAAAATAATGTGAGGGGGCTCATCTGCTGCATGACTGGCTAAACCACTGGCAGCAGCAATCCAACCAGCATGTCTACCCATGACCTCTAAAATAAATACTTTTGTGGATGAGGCCGCCATAGATGCTACATCAAAACCTGCTTCTTGTGTCGATACTGCTACATATTTAGCAACAGAGCCAAAACCCGGACAGTTATCTGTGAAGGGTAAATCATTATCAACCGTTTTAGGGATACCAATGCAGGTGACAGGATAGCCCATTTTTTGACTCATGGTGGCAACTTTATACGCTGTATCTTGAGAATCGCCACCCCCGTTGTAAAAAAAATAACCAATATTGTGGGCTTTGAATACATGGATCAGACGTTCAAATTCAGCGCCATTATCTTTTAATTTATGTCTACATGAACCAAAAGCGCCGGAGGGTGTGTGCATGAGTTTTGCAATGTCTGCATCACTTTCAAAGTTTGTATCAATCAACTCTTCATTTAGTGCACCCAATATACCATTTTTAGCTGCATAAACTGTACCAATTTGTTGTCGATGTTGGCGAGCGGTTTGAATGACTGCACAAGCTGATACGTTAATCACAGCAGTCACACCACCTGACTGTGCATAAATTGCATTTTTCATCATTACTCCTTAATTCTGATAGGATATTTTGTACTCATGAATGACCGCATCTAATTCCTCAATAAATTTTGTAAAAAAAGATTGGATTTGATGCACATGATCAACTTTAGAAAGTTGCTTTTCTAAATTGGATACTTGACGTTGTAAACGTGTGACGCCAGCAAAACAACAAGCACCATGAAGTTTGTGACTGGCTTTTTGTAGCTCGATACGGTTTTGTTGTTGATAGAGTGAAATAAACTCTGCGCGACTTTCACGTAATTCATGAACCAATTGCGAAAGAAAATCTCTGGCTAGAGATTGATTGCCAGACATTTTTTGAAGGCATAGAGACCAATCAATCGCTGGTTCTGAATTTTTTTCGGTTTTTTCGAGCAGTTGTAGTAAATGGTGTAAAAGGAAAGACTCATCAATTGGTTTTTCTAAACACAAATTGATACCAGCTTCTTGTAAGCGCGTTTGTTGTAAATCATGGCTGTTTGCACTAACCAAAATAATAACACTTTTAGCATTAAGTGATACATGTTGACGAATATAACGAGCACACTCTAACCCATTTTTTTTAGGCATGTGAAGATCGAGTAGAATAGCTGCGTAGGTTTGTTGTTGACAAGCTTGAATAGCCGCCTCACCATCATCTACAGTATCTACTGTTGCGCTTTCGCTTAAGAGTGAGCGAAGCAAAAGTTGGCTTATCAGATTGTCTTCTGCTACGAGTAAGCGAACGTTTTTGGCACGTAATTTTGCACGTAATTGTAACAATGCGGAATCTTGATAACTTTCTTTGTTTGGTTCAGTGGTTACGGAGCGAATCGATTGAACACGCATGACAGCATTATCATTCCAGTCCGTCGTTAATCCACTAAAAACCGAATGCTGAGCCAAACTAAAGTGATGCAACTGCTGACTGTTTTGAGATTGATTTGCGACCGAATCAATCAGTTGATGGAGTTTTTGTAAATTTAGTGGTTTTGGCAAAATACCTTTTGCGCCGATACTTTGGTATTGCTGTGTATAAGATTTAGTAAAAATGTAACAAAAAATCGGTTGGTTTCGTAACATGTCGCTTATTTTGTGTTCCTGTTGTTCGTCAACCCCAATCAAAGCCAGCCGACATGAAGGATGTTGAATTAATGCGGTTTTTAATTCTGCAATAGATTCTGTTAATACGGGCTCCAAACCCAAGTATACGAGACCGTTACGTAGGGCTTCTCGTTGTAAAGCATTTTCATCGTAACAAATCACTTTAAAGGGAAATAAAACTTTGCTTTGCTTTTTTTCTGAAGTTTCATAAGCAGTCAATTTGTCTAATTTGATATGGATGTTAAAGGTGGTGCCTTTGTGTATTTCACTTTCTACGGTTACATGACCGTGCATGTGCTCAACCAATCGCTTGCAAATGATTAAGCCTAAGCCAGAACCTCCATAACGACGAGTGGTAGCAGTATCAGCCTGAGTGAAGGCAGTAAAGAGTGTGCGTTGTGTTTCGGGTGACATACCAATCCCAGTATCACTGACGGAGAGGCGAATCATGTAGCTCGAATCGGTTTCCTTTTCAATATTGGTGCGAATCAAAATATGGCCATGGTCGGTGAACTTAATGGCATTACTCACTAAATTGGTGATGATTTGTTTCAGTCGCCAAGGGTCGCCTAGTAAAGTCTTTGGAACGTTGGTGTCTGTAATGGGTATCAGATCGATATTTTTTTGATGCGCGCCAGGTGCAGTGAGAGCAAGCACATCGTCAATACAAGCTCGAAGGTTGAAGGGGATATAGTCCAATTGTAATTTACCTGCATCAATCTTAGTATAGTCTAAAATGTCGTTGATAATCACCAGTAAATCTTGAGCAGAGGCTTGAATCGTTTTGACATAATCTAGCTGCAGTGTATCAAGCTTGGTGTCAAGTAGAACATTGGTAAACCCAATCACACCATTCATGGGCGTGCGAATTTCATGACTCATGTTGGCGATAAATTCGGATTTTTGACGATGTTTTTCTTCAATCTTCTTTTTTTCTAAGACAAGCTGGATATTTTTTTCTTCTAACAGTTCTAAACTTTGTTGAAGATCGGCTGTGGCGACTTCAATATGCTGATTCATTTCATCAACTGCTTTTAAATATGCTTGTTGTAAATGACTACATCCACGTTCGATAATACCGAGTTCTCCTGAGCTTGAGACTTTTATTTGGGTTTCAAATTCATTTTGTAAAATTTGTCTCATGCTGCGACGCAGTCGCGCAATCGGTCGATAAATGGTATTTGATAACCAATAATGGAACATAAAAATGACGATGAGACTGCTCACCACGATACCCAGCGTGGTGATGTATAGATGATATCGCTTCAATTCCAGCAGTTGTTGTTCAACTGCTATTGATAGCCAACCCATTGAATCACTGATAGATTTGATTTTAATAGGATGAAAGAGTTCAGAGAGATTTAAAGCATGATGGTATTGATAACCATAAAATAGGGCACAAAGAAGAGCAACCAATAAAACCGGGATCAAGCTCAAAATTCGGAGTTGATATTTGATGCTGACACGTTTCATAAAATCATTGGTGATAAATCTAAAGTCAGTTATCATATCATACGTCTTCTTTTCAGTGTAATAGGGTTTTTTATGCAGGTTAAAACTCGCTTTGCGCCGAGTCCGACTGGATTTTTGCACATTGGTGGTGTGCGTACGGCGCTGTTTTCATGGTTATTTGCCAGACATCATCAAGGCCAATTTGTTTTGCGCATTGAAGATACTGACAGAGAGCGCTCAACACCTGAATCAGTGCAGGCTATATTGGATGGGATGCAATGGTTAGGTTTAACTTGGGACGAAGGACCGGTATACCAAACTGATCGATATCCTCGTTATCAAAAAGTTTTACATCAATTGCTAGAAAGTGGGCATGCCTATCGATGTTACTGCAGTAAAGAGCGCTTGGAGCAATTGCGTGAGCAACAGCTTGAAGCCAAAATAAAGCCTCGATATGATGGGTTGTGCCGTGATAAGCAGCATGAAGCGGATGATAACCAACCCTATGTGGTGCGCTTTAAAACGCCCGCTGAAGGTGTGGTATCATTTTCGGATCAAGTTTATGGTGACATTCATGTCAATCATCAAGAACTAGATGACTTGATTTTGATGCGTTCAGATGGGCATCCCACATATAATTTTGCCGTTGTCGTCGATGATTGGGATATGCAAATCACACATGTGATTAGAGGCGACGATCACATCAACAATACCCCAAGACAAATTTTGTTATTTCAAGCGTTGCAAGCACCAGTGCCTATTTTTGCACATTTACCTATGATTCTTGGAGATGATGGTAAACGTTTGTCTAAAAGGCATGGTGCTGTGAGTGTGCTGCAATTCAAAGAGGCTGGCATTCTGCCACATGCATTGTTGAATGATTTGGTTCGTTTGGGTTGGTCTCATGGCGATCAGGAAATTTTTAGCATCGAAGAGATGATCAAGTATTTTGATTTGCAACACGTAAGTCGCGGTGCATCGGCGTTTAGTTATGACAAATTAAATTGGTTAAACCAGCACTATCAAAAAAGCGATCCGCCAGAACAGGTTGCAAAAGCTTTAGCATGGCAGTTTGAGCAACGAGGGGTAGATGTGCAAAATGGTCCGCTGTTAAAAGATCTGGTTTCTATCCAGGCTGATCGATGCAAAAATCTGGTTGAAATGTGTGAAAAAAGTCTTTATTTTTACCAGGATGACATTGTTTATGATGCTGAAGCTAGCGACAAACATTTGACAAGCGATGCACGCGAACTACTGAAAGCGCTATACGAGTGCTTAAACAAAATCGAAGATTGGCGCGCTGATATTTTACAATCATGCGTGAATGATTTTGCTTTGGCTCAAAACAAGGGTTTAGGAAAAATCGCCCAACCTTTACGTGTAGCTATCACTGGCAACACCATGTCGCCATCTATTGATGTGACGCTAGCCCTGCTTGGCAAAAAAAGAGTGTTGTCTAGATTGGATAAAATCTTATGCTCGTAACGTTTTCTTGTGATGCCTATGAAAACATAACCTTTTTTGGCGAAGTCGCACAACAATTGCTTATAATGATGGGGCACAGCGGCGCCGTGCCCAGTGCTATTTTAGCAAAAGAGGTGCCTTTTGCTTTGCAAAAGCTTCTACTAGCACTGGAAGACTTGCCGCAATTGCCTACACCAAAGGATGATGAAAGTGTGGTGAGTCTTCATAAAAGAGCCATTCCTATCATTGCTTTGCTCAAAGCTGCAGATAAAAAGCAATGCGATGTGATGATTACGGGCTAACTGAATTGATTCTATTTTTGTGAAAGTCTATACAGTCGATTTTTAAGTGTCGTTAGACGTGTTGTTTTTTTTGTCTAATCGTGGGTAATCTCCTGGTAAGAGCTTACTCAAATATCTGCTGTTTGATTGGAGAGAAAAAACTTTAAGGCCCTTGCCTGACTTTATCGAGCAATATTTTTGCTGCTATTTGTTCTGCTTTGCGACGTGTCTCTGCCGCCCCATTCGCGACGAGGCTCAAATCTGGAATCGTGCAGCTGATATGAAAAGTTTGATCGTGCTCTTTGCCAACCACTTTTAAGAGTTGGTACTGTGGTAAACAGTTTTTCTTACTCTGTAGTAACTCTTGCAATTCGGTTTTTGCATCTTTGATGTTATCAAACAGTGTGGTGTCTGTGAGTCTGGATTCATAAAGCTTGAGAATAACGCTTTCGCAAGTCAAAAAATCAGCATCCAAGAAGATGGCAGCAAAGATTGCTTCCAATGCATCGGCTAGTGTTGATGCGCGGCGATATCCGCCACTTTTCAATTCACCCTGGCCTAATATGAGCACATCACCCAGTTGTAATGTCTGAGCAATTTCAGATAGGGTATCACCTTTAACCAGCGATGCGCGTAAACGACTGAGTTCACCTTCGCTACGCAAAGGAAATTTTTCAAACAATGCTTTTGCAATCACCATATTGAGAATAGCGTCGCCTAAAAATTCGAGACGTTCATTATTCGTGCTGCCCATACTTCGATGGGTCAAAGCTTGTTTGAGAAATCTTTTATTCTCAAATTGATAATTTAAACGTCTGGATAACCGAGACAAGGCATCTTGATTCATCAATTTTAGCGCACCATTTTTCCAATCCGATTGAAACGAATATCATAGGTTTTGCCATCCCAACTCATCCAGATAACAAAAGCTTTTCCTCGAATATATTCATCGCCCACAAATCCCCAATAACGGCTATCAGCGCTGTCATCACGGTTATCACCCATGACAAAATAATGATTTGGGGGAACTTTTATCTCAAAATCTTGTGCAGGGACATCACTTCGTCGGTAAATGGCGTGCTTAACGCCCATTAAATCTTCTTGATATTCTGCGACGGGGTTACCAGAACTTTCGTCAGTGGTGTATTTTTCAAAGGTTTGCTTCGCTTCTACGCCATTGACGTATAAAACTTTATGGCGATAGGCAACTGTATCACCAGGGACACCAATCACACGTTTAATGTAGTCATAAGATGGATTCGGTGGCCAGCGAAAAACAATGATGTCACCGTTTTTAGGCTCCTTAATCGATAAAACCTTTTTTTCCCAAACTGGAAGACGTAACCCGTAGATGAATTTATTAACAGCAAGAAAGTCACCAACCTGAAGGGTAGGCTCTAACGAACCAGATGGAATTCTGAATGGTTCTATTAAAAACGATCGCAGTAGCAACACAATAAAAAAAATAGGGAAAAAAGATCTGGAGTACTCAATGAGTCGATTGGGTTTCTGATGTGGTTTACGTTTTTTAGCAAAAAAGAGGATGTCTAATAAAGCTATCAGGCCACTGAAGACAGATAATCCTAAAAGCCATGCTGCAAAGTTCATTCTGTATCCTTTTGTTTAACAAATCATGTTTGTCTGGACTTTGGTATTTGGGTGAAATATGAACAAATAACTCTGTTTGGCACGTTGATTGGTGCAATTTATTTCGGTGTTTTGTTCGATGTCCGATCTAGATTGCTTCACTTCGTTCGCCATGACAAGAGTTTTAGCTCAGATTTTTAAAAAAGTCCAAAGTCAATGTAGTCGTTTATTTTTTCTTGTCTGTTTGAAAAACAGCCATAAAAGCCTCTTGGGGAATTTCCACATGACCAATTTGTTTCATACGCTTTTTCCCTGCTTTTTGTTTTTCTAATAATTTTCGCTTACGTGACACGTCTCCACCATAACATTTTGCAATCACATTTTTACGTAAAGCTTTGACGGTTTGTCTGGCAATAATATGTCCGCCAATCGCCGCTTGGATGGCAACATCAAACATTTGTCTTGGGATAAGTTCTTGCATTTTTTCTGTCAGCACACGACCTCTACTTTGCACATTGCTGCGATGTACGATCACAGCTAATGCATCCACCTTTTCGCTGTTAATCAAAATATCCATTTTGACCAAGTCAGCTTGCTCAAATCGCAGAAAATTGTAGTCCAAAGAGGCGTAGCCACGGCTGACTGATTTTAGACGATCAAAGAAATTTGAAACCACTTCACTCATTGGCAGATCGTAGGTAAGAGATACTTGTCGGCCGCTATAAGTCATGTTGACTTGAACCCCTCGGCGTTCAATACAAAGTGTGATGATCGCGCCCAAATAATCTTGTGGTACCAGAATGTTAGCACGCACGATGGGCTCATACGTTGCTTTGATATGCTGCGTTGGGGGTAAACGCGATGGGTTGTCAATCAGTATGGTCTCGTCTTTGGTGGTAACAATTTGATAAACCACGGTGGGAGCAGTCGAAATCAATTCTAAGTTATACTCGCGCTCCAACCTCTCCTGGATGATCTCCATGTGCAGCATACCTAAGAAGCCACATCGAAATCCAAAACCCAATGCCTCAGAAGATTCTGGTTCATAAAACAACGAGGCATCATTCAGACTTAATTTAGCCAAGGCTTCTCGAAAGGCTTCAAAATCATCCGAGCTTATTGGGAAAAGGCCGGCGTATACCTGAGGTTTTACACGCTGAAAACCTGGTAAAGGCTGTAAAGCAGGATGTTTTTCCAGCGTAAGCGTGTCCCCAACGGGTGCGCCTTGGATCTCTTTGATGCCAGCGACCACGTAGCCCACTTCACCAGCACGTAGTACATCTTTGGGGGTCCGTTTGGGTGTAAATATTCCAACCTGATCGACTTCATAACCACGACCAGTTGACATCACCCGCATTTTATCACCACGTTTAAGTGAGCCATTGACAATGCGTACAAGTGATACAACGCCTAAATAACTATCAAACCATGAGTCAATGATGAGTGCTTGCAAGGGCGCTTCAATCTCGCCCGTTGGTGGTTGAATATGCAGCACCAAAGCTTCTAAAACATCTTGAACACCCAAACCACTTTTAGCACTCACTCGAATGGCATCGTGAGCATCTAGCCCAATAATGTCTTCAATTTCAGCAATCACTCGATCAGGTTCTGCTTGTGGTAGGTCAATTTTATTTAAAACAGGTAACACATCCAGTGATTGATCAATTGCTGTGTAGCAGACCGCAACGGTTTGAGCCTCGACACCTTGTGCAGCGTCCACTACTAAAATAGCGCCTTCACATGCAGCAAGTGAGCGAGAAACTTCGTAACTAAAATCGACATGCCCAGGTGTATCAATGAAATTGAGCAAGTAGGTTTTGCCATCTCGAGCAGTGTAATTTAAAGACACGCTTTGTGCTTTAATGGTGATGCCTCGCTCGCGCTCAATGTCCATGGAATCAAGTACTTGCGCTTCCATTTCGCGATCAGATAAACCGCCACAAAACTGGATAAAACGATCAGCCAGTGTTGACTTGCCATGGTCGATGTGGGCAATAATAGAAAAATTACGAATTAACGATAAATCACTCAAAATTAAAACCTAATCAAAAAAATTACGTTATTCTAGCTTAATTTTTATATCAAGAGAATGTTTGTGTTTGTTTAGCTCCCATACATGACAAAAAAATTTATCGTGTCTACGCAGGGCGCTCAATTTAAAGCAGCCCAATCGTTAAATTTTATATGATGTTTGTCAAGATATCCTAATTGGGCTTGGGTGAGTCGCCTGTTTTTTGACGATTAAGTTTTTGCTCCACCTCCTTGATTCTTGCCCTTTTTTCTGATTCTTGGCTCAACAACGCATTATTTATCCAACGCGTGTATGGAAGGGTTTTATTTGAAAGGGGTTCATTTATTATTTTCTGTTTTCTGACTTCCACAACAAGAGCATGGTCTGTTGGCGCTAAACCACAGCGATTTGGGCGATACTCAAGACACCAAACAATATCGGATTTATAAATAGGCCTTTTTTTGTGAATCACGAGACCGTTGATTTTGTCTTCAAATATGGATTCCTTATGAAAATCACGTTGAAATTTATGTATGCTTTTTTGAATCGAAATAGAAGGTTTATCGCCATTTATTGACACGAAAAAGTCTTCAAATATGATTTTGCAATCTGAGTCTAATTTTACTTTCCCCTCGCTGTCGACAGCGGGAAGTGCTTTGTACGCCATCCCGTCTGGGATCTCAATGTAAAACATGTATGCACCTAAATGTTTAATAATAAATAATATACTTTAAATATACGATATGTTTTTGTTTTTGTATCTTTTTTGGCATCATTGCTGGAAAAAATCTTCGAAATTGTGTTATCTTACCAACAATTAGTCAATCCTTCCTCCCGTAAGGACTCCTTCATGCGCAATGTCATCAAATTTGGGTTTTTTCTCTTTGCATGGCTGTTTTATCTATCGGCACATGCCGACAAAGCAATGCTTAAGCAAGCAAATGTAAAGCAGTTTATGCACAGCATGATACAAAAATATCATTTTGATCAGCGGCAATTGATCACTATTTTAACAGAAGCCAAGTTCCAACCTCAAATTATTGAATCTATGGAAAAGCCTTATGAGAAAAAAAATTGGGATGTTTACAAAGCAATATTTCTTACGGATCAACGCGTAAACGAAGGTGTTCAATTTTGGAAAGCAAATCAGAGCACGTTGGTGCGGGTCGAGCGAGAGTATGGGGTCCCCGCTGATTTAATTGTTGCAATCATTGGTGTTGAAACCTTATACGGAAAACGTCAGGGAAACTATCGTGTACTGGATGCACTGACAACACTGGCTTTTTACTATCCCAAACGCTCCGAATTTTTTACCAAAGAGCTAGGTGAGTACCTATTATTGTGTCGTGAGCACCATGTGCCTGCGACCGAATTTATTGGTTCTTATGCTGGTGCCATTGGTATGCCACAATTTATGCCCAGCAGTTATCGATTTTATGCTGTTGACTTCCATCATAAGGGAAAAGCTGATTTGGTTCGTGAAGATAAAGATGTCATCAGCAGTGTGGCAAATTATTTTGCGAAACACGGCTGGAAGAGTCATGAAGATGTTGCCGAACCTGCTCGAATGACTGGTTCTGCCTATAAACAACTGACCATGAACAGTAAGATAGCAGATTATGCTTTTGTAAAATTGCTGGCATCAGGCGTGAGACCCGAAATGAGTAAGATGCAGCATCCAAAGCGGGCAGGTGTGATTGAATTACTGACCGATCAAGGCCCAGAGTATTGGTTGGCTTACCCCAACTTTTATGTGATAACCAAATACAATTCGAGCCCTCAATATGCATTGGTCGTCTATTTGTTGGCCCAGGAATTACGTAAACAACATGCTGCTTTAACCCAAGGATAATGTGTGCATACTTGTTTTCTTTTTGTAGGACATGAGTTTGAACAGCACTATTTGAGTCTCAGACTGGACGCATCCGGACATGTAGATGCGCCCATCGAGCGGCGAACGGTAGAAGAATTTCATCTCATACAGAAGGGCGCTCAAACCATCGTTGTTTTACCAACACGCCTCGCAAGTTTACACCAATTGGCATTACCCAAATTATCTAGTAGTAAAATCAGAGCAGTTATTCCTTATGCTCTAGAAGAGCAATTGGCTGAGAGTGTGGTGCGTTTACATTTTGCTTTTAGACGGCAACTTGATATGGATAATCATTTTTTAGTCGCTGTGCTAGACAAGCAATGGTTGGCCGAATTACTGAATCATTTGGCTTCACAACAAATAGTTTTTGAAGATATGACACTGGATTGGTTTGCCATAAAAGAGGGTGAAGCGTGTGTGCATGACCATCAAGTGCTGATTCACGCGTCGACATTTAAAGGCGCTGTAGGTGTTGAGCTGATTGACTATAGTCTGCAAGAAATGCCCATGCCACTGAAAATATATACATTTAGCAATGGGATACCAATTCCTCATCATGATGCTGTCTTGATGCCAGAAAACTCATATCACTGGATAGCTCAGAGACTTCTAACTCAATCGTTTTTAAACATTTGTCAGGGAGAATTTTCTCAAGACTCAAAGCAACGCAAAACAAGACGATGGTTTATGTTTGCGGGTCTGGCGGCAATGACCTGGTTTTTAGTTAATCTATTGCTTAAAATCATACTTTTATTTATGTTGAAGCATCATAACGCTCAAGTCAGTACGCAGATTTCTGATTTATATCACCAATTTTTTCCTCAATCTCATGCTGTTGTTAGCCCCCGTTTTCGTATTGAACAATTATTAAAGCAACAATCCGGTGCAGACGCTTTATTATGGCGTTTATTGGAACAATTAGCCGCCGCTGCATTCACAGATGGTGGTGCGACAGCAGACAAAGCATTACGCATACAAGCATTGCGTTATCAATCCAATGGATTGATGCTCAATTTAGAATGCGATGATTTTGCGACGCTAGAAGCCTTTGAGAGCCGTCTTCATCATCAAGGTATCACGGTTCGTCAATTGAGCGCCGCTCAGAAAGGCAAAAACGTGGTTGCATCATTGGAGCTAAAATGAATCTGGAGTTATTAAAACACCATTGGAGCCATTGGAGCGAGAGGGAGCGTGTCTTGGTGGTCCTAGCAACCATTTTTTTAAGTTTTTATCTTTTCTATGCTATCTTGTTTGAGCCGCTGAATCGAGCGTTAGAAAATAACCGAACACAGCTCCAGTCAGATCGAGCCACACTAGCATGGATGCAGCAGGTGTACCGTCAATATAAAAAAACCACAACACCGCAAACAATCAATAGTGGTCAATTGCTAACACTGATTGGGCAGCAACTCAATGCAACAGCATTCCATCAATATGTTTATCAACTGGAGCAAATCGCAAGCGGTGATATTCAACTGTCTTTTGAAACGGTACCTTATAATGTTTTTTTACTTTGGTTAAAAAAATTTAATACCCAATATGCACTAACGATTAAACAGTTTTCTGCCGAAAAGACTCAAGTGCCTGGGATGGTTAAGCTTTCAGTGGTGCTGGCCGCGTCCTAATTGATATTTTTCATCATTAATTTTACATTTCTTATCATTATTGATACAATATTGATCATTTTGTTTTATTTATAATGATGGAATTGATACATGCAACCTTTTGTTGATACGGTCAAAAACCAATTTTTTGAGACTTTTTCACAACCTATTCGCCTGATAGATATAATTTCTGAGTGGCGGGGAACTTTGTATGTTATTTGTGAAAAAGGCAATTTCTCTGAGGCAATACTGCAAGATCTATTAACTTATGTACAGATTGTTTCCACTATTGATTCCAGTCAGCGATCCTTATTCGAAAGACAAATCTGGTCTTTACAGGGGTTAAACGAGCCTGAGTTGTCTATAAATTTAAAAGCCATGATACATTTCGCGAATAAGTTCTACGAACACGAATTTGACGTTTTCCCAGAAAATGAGTTCATAGAGCTGTTCCGATTATGGATGCAACAATTTGATAAGTCCTGGCTTGATATACAAATTGCCACACGAAAATCATTGAATAAAATGATTTCCCGAACAAATACAAATCAATTCTATGGCTTCTATCAAAATCATATCATGGGAGCAGACATAACATCTATAACGCGTTTTTACGAGGCTTTGCTCATCTTTAATCAAACGGCGCATTGTTTGCCATGGTACGCGTATAGTTATTTTTTAGACCAATATTGCTTAGATACTATATCTACGCACACACCGCTACCGCAAGCGGTTGCCTTATTCTGCCGGAGTTTGCAAAGAAAGTATGACCCGTTGCAGTCAAATTGTTTATTTGCATCCACCAATTTATCTGAGGCTATATCATATGATATTTTATTCAGCGAGTTAGATAAAATACCGTCTGCCTATTTGACAATCAATTTTTTAAAGCGAATTGTGACTGATTATATTCAGCATATAACCATGGAGACACGTCCGTCCTTGCAACAAGCTATAGAAGTGTACCTTCAAACTCAAGTTGAACCATTTTTGCAAACTGTTTTAGGTCATTTTTTTTTAAGAGAATCCATAACACATGTTCGGATTGAAGACCTACAACTTTTTATGCGTTGTATTAAGCAATACGACCTTTCTCCGACAATGATAAATGGAATTTTTAATGTTTTTCAGAAAAATGTGCAACTTAAATCAACAACCGCCTTGCCTCAATTAGCAGCGCTGACGCAGAAAATACATGCCTCTAAATTTGCTGAGACTCATTTATTAAAAGAATTTTTTTTAAAGCTGGAATCGTATACTGAAGAAGAGCTTTGTCAACTGAGATGTTTTCTCGATAGGGTAGATGCTCATGATTTACCTCCCGATGTGATTGACGCTTTATTTTACTATTTTAAAGTATCCTCAATCGATCAGTTCAACGAGGCTATTGCAGTCATGCAATTAGCCATCCAATTGGCCAGTAACAACAGCTTATTCGTCAATTTTTTTTCTTCTGAAGGTTATAGTGAGATCAAAAAATCAGTTTTTATCCGATATGTTTACTATGGCTTGCTAGACTTTTTAGGCGAAGAATTTAGACAAAAATGTTTAATGATGTATGAGTCTCTTTATCTTGGTTCCATATCAGCGAGTAGCTTTAGGACCAATGGACTATCTGGCAGAGAAAACTTAAATGGAGGCTACAACACCCTATGCAACACGATACAAGAAATTTGCGATATATTGCGAAAACCAGTAAATTCCTCTCAATTCCGCGCTAATCCTTATGTTTTTTGTGTACCTAAACATCAAGCTTTTTTTCATACACATCAAAATCATTATAAAAGTTTGTTTTTCTCTACAAGCTCCTCGCGTAAGCGTCAAGCCCAGCAGTTTTTTCAAAGCTTGAAAAATGTTAGAGCGCATGAGAAAAATCCGCAATATTATTACACTGAAATTTTTGAAAAGATTTTTACAGCACAGAAAGCGATCATGATAGACGATCACAAGCTAAACCAATCACGTTGGTTTTTCCAAATAAACAATAAGGGATATAGCCGTCTATATCATATCTCAAATCAAATTTTAATAGAGATGTTAATGCATTACAACCAAGCTGTAGTACATGGTAGTATAAAACCAGAAGACTATAGTGCTTTTAAAGAGAAATTAAAAAAACAATCACTTATACAAGTTGAATATCTGATTAAAGGATTACCTAAAACACATGACTTACAACAAGGTCTGATACATGTAGTAAAGAACGATGTAGATAGTTTAAGAGTACTATTTGCAAAAAATCATCAAATTCCCCGTCATTTATCTCATTTAATGTCGAGTGTACGCGCATTTTTAGCTTTTGATGAGTCTTTGCAATATGAAAATAGTATCACATCGAATTGTCACTAGTCCCATTTTTTACATGCATCATAATATGCTGCGAGGGCATTAATGATCATCTAACTCACGTTGCACCTGTCCCCATGTGGTGATGGTTGCGCTTTGTTTAACATCCTCAGGCAATGCTTTCAATTTTGCTTCGGCGGCCTCGTACGATGGATAGGTCCCATAGACGCCAGTGTAAGTGCCTTGGGTGGTTTTAATTTCTGCAGAGCGCTCTTGTTTTGGGGCTTTATATAAAACGCTCGCTACACGAGATGCTTTATTATCTGTTGCCAACTGGATGGTATAAGCCTGAGGACTTTGACTACTAACCCAATTTCTATCAATATTTTTGGCAGCTTCTGGTGTGCCCATACTCATATGATAGCTTTGTGGAACAACGACTGCACTAGAACTTACCGGTTCGTCACGTGGCGTGGAAATCGTTTCGTAGCTATCCGGATAAAGCATGCTTGGGGAGTTATCATATTGGTTATATGGGATATAATTGCCTTCTTGGTTAGATGTTCCATCCAACATACAACCAGTCAGGCTTCCGACTACAAGACCAATTCCTATATTTTTAAGCTTAAACATATTGCTCGCTCCTGTTATTATTTTTTCAATCGGAAAGCAGCATGATTTCTTATAGTGATATCTGCAGTTTTTGAATAAACTTTAGTGTTCACACAAAAATAGTCAGAAAGGTTTAATCTTGTCCTGTATTTGTTGAACTCGAATCTTTTAAAGTACATAACTCGTGTTATGATGAGAATTATCTCTTTTTAATGGTTTATTTATGATATGGGTTCAACGCCTTTCAGGTCAAAGTCATCAACGTGGAAAACAAGATCATCGCGATCCATTTGAGCGCGATCGAACCCGAGTCATTCATTGCGCTGCATTTCGCCGCCTACAACGTAAAACCCAAATTTT
>VFQP010001489.1_pt1 | contig 31155 bp, 20 predicted proteins | sample 3512351 | NCBI WGS metagenome assembly VFQP01 (sample SAMN10412372, study PRJNA504923) | tailings metagenome | isolation source: Relicate 1 Philex TSF1 revegetated site | place: Philippines: Tuba, Benguet | collected 2017-08-29
TGTTATGTTGGTAATTTGGGTTATTATAATTCTTATTATGTTGGTAATTTGGGTTGTAATTCTTATTGTGTTGATAGTTTGTATTATAGTTTTTGTTATGTTGATAATTCGGGTTGTTGTAATTCTTATTGTGTTGATAGTTTGGATTATAATTCTTGTTATGTTGGTAATTTGGGTTATTATAATTCTTCTTGTGTTGATAATTCGGATTATTATAATTCTTATTATGTTGGTAATTTGGGTTATAGTTTTTGTTATGTTGGTAATTTGGGTTATTATAATTCTTATTGTGTTGGTAATTTGGATTATAGTTTTTGTTATGTTGGGTTTGCTGTCTTAGTCGACTACGTATCCGACGAAGGCGCCGGCTTCTAGTTCGCCAATTTCGTTGTTTCTGTTCATAAGACTGATAATTAGGCTGTTGTATTACGTAGGCTTGATTATTCCGCGGTTGGTTAAATCATCAACCTTTTTGTTTTATATGATTTTGATTATTAGAGTTGGCTAATAGCTTATTTTTTCTTTCATTTTCGATTCGAAGAAGATTATGTTGTATATCAGATGTTAAAGGAATAAGTCGGGGGTAGAACTTTCATTTACTATAGTAAAAAGGTATATGACTTTCTTCCTCAGGACTAATTAATTTTTGTTCAAATTTTTTCATTATTTGTCTTTTTTTTTTTAGGGCCATTTGAAGTGGTAAAATGCCTATATTATTAAATGAACTACTTAAGGGTCTATTTTGTATAAAAATTTGTGTATAGCTAGAGCTTTTTTTTATTTTTTGATTTAATAAGGTAGTGGTAAGATAATTATGGGTGCGGAGTTTTTTTTGTTTTTTGAAGACTTGGGAAATAGTTGTATCTCAGGTTGAGGCTATATTAAGTAGCACATCAGGCCAAGAAAGTTGTGGCATGCGTTTTGTGATGTACTTACAAAATTCGAACGATTTGCAATATTTTGCAAAAAATCATCTATAATAGTACCGAACAACGGCATATTTTACTAGTTGGTCATGTGTTGTTTTCTTTTTTCACTCTTCTCCTTTTGCAAAATATGGGTATTTTGGTTGGGAGGGTTTATAAAAATAAAATTGTTTTTTAAGACGGGTTTGTTTATATTTATTTTTAAAAGTTTGTAAACAAAATTGCAATTTTTTTTTTTTATGCGTTGGCTTAAATTTTTGTACAGGTTGGGGTAGGAAGGGTAGTATGAAATTTAATCGAGGTAGATGGTTTTTAAAAATTATACTAAACCTCTTATATTGCTTAGGTATTCGGGAAGATACTAAATTTTTTTTGTTATTTAAAAAATATTTTTTTCAAATTAATGTTATTATTATTTTTTTTATAAAATTAAAATGAATTAGTTGTAAAGTCCTTCTCCTTAAATTTTTATTTACTTTACTTAAACGAAGTCGAAGGGTGGGAGGGTTTTCTCATACTGGAACTTGAAATTTTTTCCAATTTTTTTTAAAAAAATTTTGTCTTGGTCTATCTTTTGTCGCCCGATAAATTAATACTTGCAGTTTTGCTGCTAGTCGTGTTCCTTTAAGTTTATACTGATAGCGTGCTTCGTATGCGAATTTTCCAGTTTTTGCCCTTTGGTATATTTTTTCAACTACTCTAGCTTCGTCTATAACTTCTTTTTTTAAGAAATTGTAAATAACTGAAATTCTAGTTTTAGTACCACCTGCGCGGAACTTTTTAATATTTTTTCATTTATTTTTTTCTTCTAAACAATTATTGATATTTTTTTTGTTTAATTGCATTTTTTTACTATTTTGTAGTAGTTTAGTATTTATTTTTGATATCAAATTTTTCATACTTTATTTTCATTAATTTGAAAAGAAATATAAGTTATTATTTAACTAATAAATAAGGTTTATTTATTTTTAATAATCGATCACCTCGCAGTAACTTACTATTATAAAAATAAAAAAATTATAAATTTTTACCTTAATAAAATAAAAAAAGGAGCATTTCACACTTGATATGCTTGCAGTATTTATTGCAGTTGACGTGCCTAAATAGCTTACCCCGACGCTTATGGAATAACTAGACAGTAGAGGTCAATATTAGAAATTCCTCTCGTACTATTGTCAAAAGCTTTTTTATTTTTTTTTTCAAAACAGATAGGGACTAAACTGTTTCACAACGTTTTAAACCCAGCTCATGTGCCGCTTTAATTAGCGAACAGCTAAACCCTTCGAACGCGCTTCGCCACGAGGATGCGACAAGCCGACATCGAGGTGTCAATCTTTGTGTTGATTCTTGAGCACCGCCACAAAATAAACCTGTTATCCCTAACGTACCTTTTATTTGCTGATCGATATTTCGTCCATAAAAAAATACCGGGTCATTATGACAAATATATACACACACGTACATACATATTGTAAACTATCATTTACAAAATAAATTTAATTTATACCATTAACTAAATCAATACTACGTTAAAGACAATATAAAACTAAATTTTGTTCAGCCTCGTTACTTTTTAGAAGCCAACCGCCCCAGTTAAACTACCAATAATTTATTTTTTTTGTTTTAGTAAAAATACTTTACTAATTTAAAGTGTTTATTTAAATAATTAGAACTAAAATTTTTACAAATGCTAGTGTCTCATGATTAACTATTTAAATTTACTAGCTACTCTACTAAATTGCTAATTTAATCCAATAAAAAATTATAGTAAAGGTGTATAGGGTCTTTCCGTCTAATTTTGTTTTATTTTGCATCTTCACAAAAAATTCAATTTCACTAAAAAAAAATTTAAGACAGTACCACCGTCGTTATACCATTCATACTATTCGTAACTTACACGACAACGGATTACGCTACCTTAGGACCGTCAGAGTTACAGCCGCCGTTTTCAAATTGACCAGTTATATTCAATGCTTTTTAAACATCTCCTTTTTACGATCGTGAGCCGGGCAGGTATCAAACCTTAATTTTCATTATATAATTTTGCAAAGTTTTGTGTTTTTATTAAACAGTCGCGGCAGCCAATTTTTTGCTTTTCCCAGCATTACTTACTTCTCAAAGTAAGTAAGCCAAAAAACCTCCTTATCCCGAAGTTACAGAGTTAATTTGCAGAGTTCCTTAAATTTTCTTAATTTACCCGCCGTAGTAAAGTTTTACTTAATTACCTGTGTTGGATTACAGTACGATTTTTAAATTTTTTTATTGTTAATTTGAAAGTGATTTATCAAGATAATGCTACTATACTTGACAATTAAATGCACAAGAAATTAACTTTTTTTTACTTAAAAACATTGACAATATCGCTTTTTATCTATTTTTATTAAACTTAATTATCGAGTTTATTAGCAAGGAATTCCCTTATGCTAAAATCCTTAATTATATGGCGATCCAAATTTAAAAGGATTTGCGTTACTCATACTTGCATATTATTTATAAAAAACTTCCTATAATTTTTTAATTAATAGTTTTACATTATTTTATATTTTCAACTACCAAATAACTTTTTTATTTATAATTTTAGATAATCTTTAGTTTCTTTAAATTGTAAGTGTAAAATCTTATCTAAGGACACGCTTATAAGCGTTTTTTACGGGATAACTGCTGTCAAGCATACCCACTTTTGTAAGAAAAAAAATAACACTACTCACCAATTACTATAATTATTAAAATCTTTATTTTATAAACTGAGATGTTGCTCTTTAAACTACAAACCTTCTCACTTGCAGTTTGTCTATTATTTTTACGTTTATTTTTTATCTTTTTTTACAAAGCAAACCTTTAAAAAATTTAAATATAATGATTTAGACAGAGATGAAACCATTTTTATAAACGTTTCTAGCGTACGATTTAGTAATTTTAAACCTATAAGTCCCGGTTTATACACTTTAATTCATAAGCAAAAAAAATAATGCTATACTTATATATATTTCGTCGAAAACCAGCTGTAGTCAAGTTCGATAGAGCTTTCTTCCCTTATCTATATTTTTTAAAAACTTTTACAACAGTTATTTATTCAAGCTAATTTTACTTTAACATAAATAAGATCACTTGATTTCGGGTTTTTATTTAAATACTATATATAAAATTTTTACTTTATTACCTTTTATTTGTTAAATGCTTCCAAACGCTAATAAACGTATAAATACGCATAGCTTGAGCAAATTCGACTTTTTTGTAAACAATTCTTTTTACAATTTCACTATAAAAAACTTCTTTATAACCTGAGACAGGGAAATCTTTTCGAAGCGGAAATCAACTAAACCCATAATCAGTCAACAATCGACGTAAGTCTGGATGATTATATGCTATGATACCAAATATATCTCACATTTCCCGTTCACTTCAATTTGAACTTGCATAAAGAGCCGTCAGCGTTTCAATACCTAACAACTCGTGCGTTTGAGTTACTAGTTGATACCTACTATTATACAGCAAAGATAAAAAATTGTAAATAACGGTAAATCGAAAAGTTTTTCCCGGCTGATCTACCGGAATAATATCTATATTTATTTGAAATTGATGAAACCAGTCGACCTTATACAAAAGAGACAATAAAAGAAGATTTTTTTTGGCAAAATAGTGACCAAAATCGAAATACAAAAAAGAAGGCTTCTGAATAAGTAAAAGCACTCTACTAATTCCAATAGAATAGAATTGTTTATAATTATTTTTAATCGGCAAAAAAGAAAGAGTTTGGCCTTCTTGTCCCCACATATTTATTAAATTTAACTAAATAAAATTAAAAACGCTATTATTAGTCCAAACAGCGCAATAGCTTCTGTTAAGGCGAAGCCTAAAATAGCATATGTAAATAATTGTTTAACATGGTCCGGAGTTCTGCTATAAGCATTTATTAAACCTGAAAAAATTACTCCGATACCAACCCCTGTTCCACCAATTGAAATAGTGGCTAATCCGCCGCCAATAAGTTTTGCCGCTTCTAATAACATCTAAGATAGTTCATAATGGATTTCACGCTTGTAAATCTGTATATGTTGCAACTTAATGCAATGTAGGTTATTAAATTTTAGTAATAAGTTCTGGTATTTCACTTAAAATTTCTTTTAAGCTTGTTAAGAAAAAATGAACTTCTTCTTGAAATATTGCATACGTAAAGCTGGTTTTACTATAAACAATTGCATCCAGTGCAGTTGTATTTAAAAAAGCGGACTCTCCAAGAGATAAACTATCAGTAATTAATTTTTTATAACAATAAATAATTTCAGTTTTGCTACCAAACGATTCGAAATAACCTATTAATGCGCCATATAGAACAACAACTTCTTGTAATAAAGTTAAAAATCTAAATATAGGCTGTTTTAAAACTTCTATTAATATAGCACCACGATCAAGTATTTCAAGGATATAATCATCTAATGAATCAGTTCCAAAAACGGTAAAAGCTTGAATTTCTCTATATTGGGCAATTTCTAGACGTAGACGGCCTGCAATTTTTTTTATTAATGGCACTTGGGCAGCTGAGCCAACTCGACTAACAGATAATCCAACATTGATAGCCGGACGTTGTCCTTTATTAAATAGGACAGTTTCTAAAAAAATTTGACCATCAGTAATACTAATTACATTTGTTGGAATATAGGCAGAAACGTCGCCACCAAATGTTTCGATAACAGGTAAAGCAGTTAATGAGCCATTTCCAAATAACGAGTGTATTTTAGCGGCCCTCTCTAATAATCTTGAATGAATATAAAAAATGTCACCTGGGTAAGCTTCGCGGCCTGGCGGTCTTCTTAATAAAAGTGATATTTGACGATACGCAACAGCTTGTTTACTAAGATCATCATAAATAATTAATGCATGCATACCATTATCTCGAAAAAACTCCCCAATAGTACAGCCGGTATATGGAGCTAAAAATTGTAGCGTTGGTGCGTCAGAGGCGGTGGCTGCGACGATTGTTGTATAGGTTAGGGCGTTTTCTTGTTCTAAACGATTAATAATTTGAATAATAGAAGAGCGTTTTTGTCCAATAGCAACATAAATACAAAATAACTGATTTTCAACATCTTTTAAATTTTGGTGGTGTTGATTAGCAATAGCGTCAATGGCAATTGCTGTTTTTCCAATTCCACGATCACCAATAATAAGTTCGCGCTGACCCCGACCAATTGGAATCATTGAATCAACAGCTAAAACACCAGTAATAACCGGCTCACGAACACTTGATCTTTCAATAATACCTGGCGCTTTTAGTTCAACTGCTCGATAAATATTTAAATTTAAAACGTCATTAGAAATTATACTTAAGTATGGAGTAGTCATTTATTAAATTTTAAATAAACTTACCTAAATACACACTTTATTTTTTATAGGCATAAAAAAAAATAAATTATTTATTTAAGTTCTCTAATTTAACTTAAAAACTAACAACTAAATTCTTTGTACACACGCATATAATGACTGAAAAAAACATTATAATATATTTTAACAGATCTTTACCGGTTTGTGATAAAAGTATAATTCAAAGTTTGTAAAAAAGGGTGCATTTGGGAAACATGAGGGTATGGGTATTTAGAATATATATATATATATATATATATAACCAATAATTACTATAATATTTAAATATACCGACACATGGTGAGATTAGCCACTATTATATTTTATTGGTTAAAAACAACTGCCGATAAGAAAAATAAATAAATAACCAAAATTACTAAAATTAACAAAGTTTAAGAAAATATGTAATCATTTTTTACTCCACTCAAAATCATGAGTATACGAAAAGGTAAACAATCTGCGAAAATAATAATATTTTACCTCTGCAATCGGTTTTTCATATATAAGTTGTAATAAAATTTGAAGATATAAAATTGCTATAAGAAACCCTGAAACAAGACCTAAGATGGCTAGGAAAAAAAATCCCTGTCTATATGCTTCTAAAAAAACAAAAAATTTAACAAAAAACCCAGTAAAAGGTGGAACTCCTATTATAGAAAAAAAAATTACTGCTAAAGTATAATAATAAAAGGGATTAATTTTTTTTACTAAATACAGCTGATTTAATTCAGTAATTTCGTATTTATTTGAAAGTAAAATAAAAATTGTAATTAAACCTGCTAGAGATAGTAAATACCACCCCAAGTAATAATAGGAGGCGTATAAGCCTTCCTGGGTAGAACTAATAATGCCAACTAAAATATATGAAAATTGTGAAACTGTAGTATAAGCTAAAATTTTTTTTAAATTTGAAACACGAAACCCGAGGCAACCGATAAATATTGATAAACCAATACATAAATATAAGCTAAACATTCAAACTTCTTTAAATTTAAAAAAAGAAAAAGTCGCTACAATAATATTTAAAAAGGCAACAAAGTAAACAAATTTATAAGTAATTATTAATAAAAATAAAATCAATCACGGTAATTTACTATAGACATTAACAACTCAAATTGAAAATGGAGCGAGAGTTAATTTGAAAAAAAATGGTAAAGTTATAAATAAAATAATTGTTTTATAACTTTTTAACAACGGATAAAGTAGTTTCGCAAGTTGCTCATCGCTAGAAGAAAAAATAGTACGGTAAAAACTTATTTCAACATTAGCCGGTAAATAGAGATAAACTTCCAACGGCCATAAAACAAATAGTAATAAAGCGATACCAAATAAAAAAAACGAAGACATAGTTACATTAAACACAAAAAATTGTAGTACCGGTTTAATACTTTTTGGAGAGATTCGATAAAAATACAAACAACTGCATAAAACAATTGTTAAAGTAATCATTTCTATTAAAATAAAAAATAAAAAAAGGTGACTGCAAAGGATTGTTAAAATAAAAATGATATGCAATAAGGCTAGTAAAAAAAGTAGTTCATAAGTAAAAAAAAAATGTTTTATTTCTATTATGTAGTATAAAAGTAAAAAAATTCAAACACCCCAAAAGCCAATAAAAATTCGTATAAAAAACGTTTCGGCAGTAATATAGAAAAAACTACCTAGGCCATAAAAAACGGTAAAATTAAACCATTTATAGTAGTATAATATTAATAATATAAAAATAATATATAATAAAAAAAAATAAATAATTACACGGCAATAAACTAATATATTTATTTTATAATTTTTTGAAGAAGAAGTAAAGAAATAAACAAAAAAACTACTAAAAATTGATAAAATTAAAATAAGTTCGCCTTGTAATATTTGGGCACTATTAAATAAAAGTAATTTATCAAAATCTAGAAAATAAAAATAACTAAAAATTGATTGTTCAATCAAAAGCACTAAACTACTTACTAGACAACTATTTAATAATAAAAAACAAAGTTTATTAAATTTAGAAAATGAAAAAAAATGATATGGACTAATACTACTAAAATAGTTAAAAAAAGGCGGAATTTTATTAATATTATTTTTAAAAAAATTTAAAATTTTATTATATAACAAAATGATTAATATATTTTATTTAGAATAAACTTTTAAACAGCATCAACTCGAATTGGTATAAAACCATGATTAATACCGCATAACTCACTACACTGCCCATACATGCTAACCCCTTCTGCAGCTGTAATATAAAGTGGTGTCTGATTTAGCCGACCTGGAACACAGTCTGTTTTAAGGGCACACGCTGGCAATGCTCACGCATGGATAACATCGCTGCTAGTAAATAATATTCGAATTTCAGTAAATCTTGGTAAAATTAAAGGATTATCAACTTCGAGTAAACGCAAATCTCCAAACAATAATTCATCATCCGGAATTATATAGCTATCAAATTCAATATTAAAAACTCTACCAGACTCATATTCTTCTGTAACACATAAATGCATAATTTCGTAAGACCAGTACCACTGATGACCGATAACTTTAACCGTTAATTCGGGTTCATTTATTTCATCTAATGCATATAAAAGTACAAATGAACCTATTATAATATTACCTAGTAATGCTGTTGGTAAAACAGTTCAAATAATTTCTAAAATCGTATGATGATATAGCCGTCGATAGTATAATTTTAATTTTTTTGTATTATCAATATATTGTCTATAGGCTGAAGTTACTTCGAAAAGTATAATAGTTCGTACTATTATTACTAGAACAAAAATAGTAATAAAAATAACGTAAAATATTAAATCAGAATGAAAACTATGCACAGACTCTGCTGTATAGCTTATTGCAGGTTGGAAACCTATTTGTCACGGTGTTGGGGCAACTTTTGAGTAATACATACCCTCCGGGATAATTGTTGTATCTTCAGCTAGTCAATAACACATAAATAAAAAATTTAAATTTTTAATTTTTTTTTGATCAAAATCTTTTTTAATAACACTTGCAGCTTGAGCAGCAATTAAAATTTTTTTATAATCTTTATAATTTTCATAAATATCACCTTCTAAGAAAAGATATTTATCGGCGTATCCTAATAAATTATAAATGGTTGTTACTAAAAATCATATAAAACTAAAAAAAGTAACTATAGAACCATATGATGAAAGATAATTTCATCCTTCGAAAGCAGACGGATAATCGGGAATACGTCTAGGCATTCCAGCTAAACCTAAAAAATGTATAGGGAAAAATGTTAAGTTTACCCCAATAAAAAATGTTCAGAAATGAATAACACCAAATAATTCACGATAATGGTGGCCAGAAATAGTATAAAATCAGTAGTATCATCCAGCAAAAATAGCATAAACAGCACCTATTGATAAAACATAGTGAAAATGAGCAACTACATAATATGTATCATGAAACGCGATGTCTAGCCCTGCATTTGATAATACAATTCCAGTTAAACCTCCAATAGTAAATAAAAAAATAAAACCTAAAGCAAACATTATTGGTACTCCTAATACAATTGAACCACCTCATATAGTTGCTAATCAACTAAAAACTTTAATCCCTGTTGGCACAGCAATAATTATAGTTGCTGCAGTAAAATATGCGCGCGTATCAACATCTAAGCCAACCGTATACATATGGTGAGCCCAAACAACAAAACCTAAAACACCAATTGACAATATAGCATAAACTATACCTAAATAGCCAAAAATTGCTAGTTTTTGGCTGTAAACGATAACAACATTTGAAATAATTCCAAATCCAGGTAAAATTAAAATGTAAACCTCTGGGTGGCCAAAAAATCAAAATAAATGTTGATATAGTACTGGATCGCCGCCACCAATTGGATCAAAAAAAGAGGTATTAAAATTTCTATCTGTTAATAGTATTGTAATAGCACCAGCTAAAACCGGTAAAGATAATAATAATAAAACCGCAGTAATTAAAACACTTCAAACAAATAAATTTAAATCATGATATTTTACAGCTTTCATGTTAACAATTGTTACGATAAAATTAATAGCCCCTATAATAGAAGAAGCACCAGCTAAATGTAAACTAAAAATGGCAAAATCAACTGATGGACCTGAATGTGCAATTGCGCCACTTAAAGGTGGATAAACAGTTCAACCAGTACCAACGCCGGGTTCATAAAAACTTGAAGTTAGTAATAAAATTAATGAAGGAGGTAGCAATCAAAAACTTAAATTATTTAAACGAGGAAAGGCTATATCAGGGGCTCCTAATATAAACGGAACAAATCAGTTACCAAACCCACCAATTAAAACGGGTATAACTATAAAAAAAATTATAACAAACGCGTGTGCTGTAACAATAACATTATATAGTTGATAATTTCCGTGTAATAATTGGCTGCCTGGTATCGCAAGCTCAATTCTAATTACTACGGAAAGTAAAGTTCCAACAATTCCGGCAAACATTCCAAAAGCTAAATATATTGAACCAATTCTTTTATGATTGGTTGAAAAGGGCCATTTATCCAGCCACTCATTAAATTTTTTACAATGTATTTTTAACGACGAAATCATCGTATTGTCATTTATTTTATACATAAATATACACAAAAACATATAAGAAAATTCAAATAATGTCAACAAAATGTCAATATCAAATCGCAAACTCTAAACCAAGATGACGTTCACGAGTGAAGTGGTAAGCAATTTGTCTCAGTAAACAAACAATTAAAAATACAGTACCGATTAAAACATGAAAACCATGAAATCCAGTTAATAGGTAAAAAACTGACCCATAAATACCGTCACTAATTGAAAACTGGGCGTGTTTATATTCATAAAGTTGAATAGTTGTAAATAAAAATCCTAAAAAAATTGTAAATAAAAGAGCTTTTACTACGGAAGCTCGCGGTAAATACTTAGCATCTTCATTTTTGAACTCAACAGCTAAATTTTCGGTTCGAGAAGAGACTAATGCTTTATGGGCTCAGGTGACAGTAACACCAGACGATAAAAGTAAGGCAGTATTAAAAAGCGGTAACCCTCACGGGTCAATTGGTTTAATACCTAGTGGCGGTCAAACCGTACCAATTCAAATTGACGGTGAAATACTGACATAAAAATAAGCTCAAAAAAAACTAAAAAAGAATATAATTTCGGAAACTAAAAATAATATAAATCCAAGCCTTAAACCATTTTGTACAGCATCTGTATGTCGACCTTCAAATGTTGCTTCGATAATAATATCTCAAAATCAACTTATAATACAAAAACTTGCCAATCCAATATTATATGGTAGGACGTTTAAAAATGGACAACTTGTTGTTAATATATTATGTATCCAAAAAACAAAATAAATTAATGAATTACTTAAGGAAAAAGAAACTAAAATTGGTCATGGACTTGGACGAACCATATGAAAAGGATGTTCTTGGGGATTGATTTTTTTTTCAACAACTGTGCTAAATAGCCGTGTTGGTAATTGTTTATTATTTATTGGATCATGATTTTTTATAATATTAGTTTTAAGCATTTTTATTTTAATTTAGGAAAAATTAAAGAAAAAAACATCTTCTTTCATTCCGTAAAGTAAAACTCGAATCTAAATCTTCAAAAATAGTTACATAGTTTGCAACATTGAAGAATGGTGTATTTTCTATTAATATCTGAAATATTGAAAGATTTATTTGTGGCATTATATTTAATTTTATTTGTAAACAAAAACCAAATATATATATATATATATATATATATATATATATATATAATAAAGATAGGGGCTGGACTCTCACCTCGCTACTCCGGGGGATGAGCCCAGTGTGATAAATCATTCACCACCCTACCAATCAGAATTTTATTTATCCAATAATAAAAAAATTAGTCTTTGGATTTATAAAAGGCTGCATAATCAAAAAGTCGTATTTTTAGTATAGCTTGAGAGTTTAATAGGTTTTGTCATTGACTAAAAACAGGGGTTATTGGTTGAGAACGCATATATAGTTGTGTATATCGCACAAATGGCTCTGAGTATAACATTAAATTTGGGTAATCAAAAACAACTACTTCAGCGGTGCGGAAACTAGTAATGAAGGACGAAAATAGTCAAACCTTACTTTCTCGATAATGACGCAATAACAATCAGTAATTTTGTAAAAAACTAGTTAGCTTTGATGGATAAATTTGTAGTTTTGATTGTCGTAAATAAAATTTAACGTAAATACTTAGTGGCAGAGACAATACGTCATAAAGTGAAATAATAAAATAAGGGCTTTTTACACATAAGGTATTGACCTTGACGATCCGATAGAAACATAAATCTATTGCAATAAAGTAATATGGAACTAATTTTGTTCGCTGCAATATAGTATTAACCTGCATTTCCAATAAAATAAAAGCTTTATGTGTATAGTAAGATGTTGGTACTTTTACATTAAAATAAAAAAATATTTTTTCATAAAACGTAATTAATTGTTTTTTTATTTTGGCTTTAAAAAGAAAGGGATAAGCTTTTTTTTTTTTTTTTAATTTTAATTCTAATAAATTTTTTTGAATTAATCTGATATACTCATTGGATTTGTTCTCAGGCATATTTAAGTTTTATAAATTTTATTCTTGCTCGTTAATATAAATTAAAACAAGTGTCATAAAAACATACGCTTGTAAAAAAGCAATAAGAATTTCTAATAATGTAATAATAAAAATAATTAAAATAGGCAAGCTAATGATGCCTATTAATAGTCGTGGAAGTATAAGTGTGGCAAAAGCAAATCCGGCTAAAATTTTTAAAAGAGCATGACCTGATGTTATATTAGCAAAAAGTCGTACAGGTAAACTAATAATTCGTGAAAGATTAGAAATTAATTCAATAATAATAATAAATGGGGTAATAGCTAAAGGTGATCCGTTTGGTAAAAAATGGCTAAATATTAAAATACGATTATTAAAAAAAGCTGACAATCATAACGTTAATATAACATTCAACGCTAAAAAAAATGTTAGAAGTAATTGAGCCGTAAGGGTTCCGGTGTAAGGAAATATCCCACTAATATTGCATAAAAAAATGCATGAAAATAATCCAATTGCGTAATCACCATAATCGAAATTTTTTTTTTGAACTAAACTAACGATAATTGGCTCGATATCAAAAATATCGTCAAAAAATGAATGTTCAGTGTAATATTCAGTGACTTGTCAAATAAAAGTTAAAAAAAGAATGGTCATAACTTCTATCGAAAAGGTTGTGCTTTCAAACAAAGTTGAAACAATATCAAAAGGGCAAGTTATTTCAACTAATAAAAAATCAAATTGCGCTAATGGACCAAAAAAAATAAACAATTTTATTACTCGTGATGGGACTTGAACCCACAACCTTTGAATTCTAAATTCACTGCTCCACAATTAAGCTACACAAGCAGACTTGTTTGCTTACCCACAAAGGGACTTGAACCCATAACCTGTGATTTTGAAAATCACTGCTCTACCATTAAGCTATGCAGGTAAATTTATTAGTGGTAAATACAGAAAATATTATTAAAAATTTTGATACCTACAAAGGGACTTGAACCCATAACCTGTAATTTTGGAAATTACTGCTCTACTTTAAGCTATGCAGGCAATTTAAAAATTTTACTTTTTACCTATAATAGGACTTGAACCTACAATCTTTCGCTTATCAAACGAATGCTTTTCGATTAAGCTATACAGGCATAAAATAAAAAATTTATTAAAAACAAAAATTATCCTAAGCCGCCAGATGGATTTGCACCTTCATCATTCGCGTCCAAGGCGAATATTTTACTAGTTAAACTACGGTGGCAAAAAAATATTATTGTTATTAATATTAAAAGAAATTTTACCTTGGGGTGGAATTGAACCACCATCTTCAGTTTTTCAAACTGACATACTGGCCATTGTACAACCAAAGCATAAAAAAATTCTGTTATTTTAAAATATTCTAGTATATTGCTAAAGGTATCGATAAATAAAATTTAAAAACTTCCACATCATTTTCATTTTTTATACTATTGTTTATTTTTTTATAACCGACCGCCTACACAATGCATTTTTATAAGGGGGGTAGGGGATTCGAACCCCTGAAGGTTTTGACCAATAGTGTTACAGACTATCCCATTTGGCCACTTTGGTAACCCCCCTTTCTTCACCTTTTGGTTTAAAATTTTTTATTATATTTAAATTATAATTTTTAAAAAAGATAAAATTCAGAAAAATAAAAATAACCTAGTAAAATAATATAAATAAAAAAAAGTTGTCGTGCTAAGCCATATTTGTAAAAAGTTGTAAGATAGTAAATAGCTTTACTATAGATAAAAGACAAATGCTGAGGGCCGGCTATCTCTAAGAATCCTTTATCTAAACTGTAAAAACAACTTTTATAATATTCAAAATTTCTAGCAACAATAAAATTAAAAAACTCATTAAAATAATAATTATAATAAAAAAAATAAATAAGTTTAGATAAATTTAACTTTTTATAAATTATATAAAGTAAAATTTTAAAAAAATTACCTGATTTATTTAAAATAAAGCGCTGATACCTATAGTCGGTAAAGGATAATAAAACTAAGCTATGTTTAGCCGAACTGTTAATTATGGTAGTACTTAATATAGTTCCAAAAAAAATTGAAAAAATATTTAAACAAAATGGTAACATTTTTTCGTATCACTCATAATATTCACTTTCAAAAAAAGAATGGGATGCTGGTATTTTATATTTTAGTCAGGTATACAAAAAATGGGCGTGTGTAAAATAAAAAAATTCTACAAAACTATTATAAAGGCGTTTTTTTTGTATAAGTTCTGTTTTTAAATGGAAATGGGTACTGAAAAAATCTAAGGTGCTATGGAAATAATCAAAAAAAAAATAACCACAAAATAAGCTACCAATAGCAAGAAATCCTAAAGCAAATTGAATTGCTTTTGGTTGTGTGTAATTTTTATATAGCGCTATTTTACTTTTGTGAATAGTACCTGGTCGTAAAAATAAAAAATAAAATAAACGAAATGAATAAATACTTGTTAGTGCGGTCGCTACTAAAATTAAAAAAAAAAAAATAGAAAAAAAATGGTAATGTTCAGTTAAGGTATCCGTGCCAAAGTCGAGGATTTTTCCAGGTATATGGTGGTAGATTAGACCAGGTTTTTTTAAATATACAACTTCAATAATTAAATCTTTTGAATAAAAACCTGAAAGAAACGGTAATCCTATAATAGCAATATTGCCAATTAATAGTAAACTATATATGTAAGGTATTCGTAAAAACAGGCCTGATAACTTCCGAATATCCTGTTCGTTATTTATTGTGTGGATAATTGCCCCGGCAGTTAAAAATAATAAGGCTTTGAAAAAGGCATGATTAATTAAATGAAATAAACTTAAGGTGTGCTGTGAAAGTCCTGCTGCAATAGCTATATAGCCAAGTTGGCTACATGTTGAATAGGCAATAATTCGTTTAATGTCATATAAAAAAATAGCCGTAAAAGCCGAAAATAAACTGGTTAGCAAACCAATAACTACCACCAAAGATTGGACAGATGAACTTATTTCAAACAAAAAGGAAGTACGAATTATTAAAAAAATACCCGCTGTTACTATTGTAGCCGCATGAATAAGCGCGGAGACAGGGGTAGGACCTTCTATAGCAGCCGGTAGTCATGTATGTAATCCAAGTTGTGCAGATTTTCCTATTACCCCAACAAATAAAAAAAAACAAATAACATCAAAAATAGATAGTTTAATGATAGGTAAAAATGGTAAATATTTATTGCTTAAATCAACTATAAAATAATTAAAATTTTGTTTGCCAACAAGTGGTGTTAATGTTTGTAATAAAGAAAAATCAAAAGTTTTAAAAATGCTAAAAATAACTGAAATACCAAAAAGATAGCTAATATCCCCAATTTTATTTATTAATATGGCTTTAATAGCGGCTTTATTCGCTTGGGCGCGAGTATATCAAAAATTAATTAATAAATATGAGCATAGTCCAACACCTTCTCATCCTATAAAAAGTTGAATAAAATTACCGGACGTAACTAATAGAAATATAAAAAAAGTAAATAAAGACAAATAACTTAAAAATCGATTAAAATGAGCATCAGCTTTTATGTAAGCAAAGCTGTAAACATGAACAAAAAATGAAACTAAGCTAACTATGCATAATATCGATAAAGACAATGAATCAAATAAAAAATCTCACTGTACTAGAACTAATTCACATGAAAATCAGACCCCTAAGCACGCTGTTATACTTGTGTTTAAACTATATGAAACAAACCATACCTTACTGACTAAACAAATAATTAATAAAAAATTAATAAAAGAAAAAAATATATTGCCGAGTTTTCCAACTAATCGGCTAAATAATAAAATTAAACTAAAATTAAAAAAAGGTATAAAAATAATTAATAGCAAATTTTAAAAATTTAAAGCATATTCATATTTTAAATGCAAGTAAGCAAAAATCGCAAAAAAAAAAAAAATATTGCATTTTTCTTACTAAGTTGGTTTTTATGGCTGCCTCGCTAAGAAGTGTAAAATTTGGAAATGAAATAAAATTATAAAAAATAATATTTTTTAAAATTATTATAGGCATATTTATTAACATTTTATTTATTAAAATCTTTTGAAAAAGGATAAGTAATAACAATAGAGCCTACCATAGCAATAAAAAGTAACAAGCCGCAAATTATTAAAATAATACCATATTGATTAAATATAATGCTTAAATGTGAAACATCTTCAACATAAACGCTTATTATTGTGTCATCAAGTGCACTTCAATGCTCTTTATTGGTGTTAAATATACTAGTAGGAATGCCGTAGCGAGCATGTACAGCTAGTTCTGGATTACAAAAACTGGCAGTAACTGCCGTAAACGGCGCTTGCATGTATAAAACTACGATAAATATAATAATTCTATTACGCCATCTCTTAGCACGAGAAAAACTTTTTGTAAATCAGGATAAATTTAAGGTATGTAGATTATACATAAGTACAACAAATAAAAAAAGAACTGCAATAACGCCTGTGTAGATAATTATTACAACTAATGCAATAAATTCGGCGCCAATTATAAACAGCAAACCATATAACATAATTGCAAATATAATAAAGGCAAAAATAGCTGAAATTGGATTTTTACGGCGAATAACTAAAAATATACTGCCGATGGCCAAGATTAAAAAAATATGAAAACAAAGATTAATAAAAGGAACGTAAACAACAACCATTATTTTATTTTACTATATTTAAAAATAAAAAAATACTTGCCTCGAGAAAGAATTGCACTTTCAATTTGAGTTTATAAAACTCCTGTGATCCTATTTCACCATCGAAGCAAAAAAATTCGTCCATTAAAGAAAAATTTTCCTATCTCACTTAATTAAATTTTAAAATTACCAATTTTAGATAAACTTAGATAAAAAATCATCATCCAGCAGCAGTTTCCACTACCACTACCATGTTACAACTTCATCCCAATTGCCAAATCTACTCTCGTCCACCTTGTTTTACATAAAATCCAAAAGATTTTACCAAGGCAAAACTACAAGCCAACCCAACTCTCAGAATGTGATGGGCGGTGTGTACGTCAACTGCAGCGTCTTCACCGTACCGTTCTGATATACGATTACTCATGATTCCTTGTTCATGGCGTCGAGTTTCAGACGACCAAAAATTTTTTAAAATCCCAAAAAATTTTGGTAAATTTTTTGTTAATTTAAACCTTTTATATTTTAAATCAGATTATAAAAAATGGCTATATTTAAGGCGATTAAAGCATTTTTTAACAACGCTTTAACCATATTTTAATTTAAAATAGTTTTTTACACTACCAAAAAAAAATTGCAACCTTGCGGCTAAATATAAACGTGGCCTTTCACCAATTCCAACTAAGAAATTTTTTTTAGTTTAGTTTAATTATAAATTCACACTACTATTTGTAAATTCCATTGCAGCACATCAGAGTAGCCCATTTAAGTTAACCATAAAGACTTGACGTCGTTTACATATTATCCACCGTTGCCAGTGAGAAGTGGTGTCCTGTTTACTATTTGAAGGTCTAGTTTAATTTATTAGCTAAAAAAAACATTATCTTTAAAGTTGTAATACACCTGTTAGTATAAATTTTCAAGTTAATTGAAAATCATAAATACCTAAGTAAGTTTCGTTCGTTACAGAGAAAGCGAATTCCACTAGTTAATGTACGAACTGACGACAGCCATGCAGTACATTATTAATATAAATAATATTATAGATTAAATGGTAAGGTGCCTGGTGGGTTGTCCCTTTGTACAACAAGCTTCACCATACGCACAGAGGGCCGTCAATTCCTTAAAATTTTATTATTGCTAATGTACACTCCAGGTGAAAAATTTAATGCTTTCGCTGCGATTCTAAGCTATTAGATTAAAGTTCATTTATGAAAACAATTGTCAGTTTTATATAAAACTGCTCAGCTTTAAAAACTTAAAATACAAATTTTTATCGTTTGCTGCCAGGATTACGTGGATGACTACCCCCCTTTACTCCCCTAGCCTTCGTGTCTCAGCGTCAATTAAAGTTTAAAATACAGCTTTCGCCTGCCTGGTCTTCCTATAAATTTTAAAACGAATTTTAGCTCTACATTTATAGTTCGGTATTTTTCCCCTTCATTCTTACTTAATTAATTTTATATGCATACTAAAACATTTATTTCTAGTCTTTAACATATAATTGTTTAAGAACCTACACACCCTTTAAACCCAATAAATAAGTATAACGTTTATACCATTGGTATTACCGCGGCTGCTGGCACCAATTTTAACCAGTACTTTTTTCCAGCTTTATGTCATTATTTTTCGCTTAAAAACAGTTTTACCATGTCTGATCCTCACTGTGGCAGTTTCTCTAGTTTACACTTCCGTGCATTGACCAAATCTCGGCTCTGCTGCCCAACATATCAGTATAGACCGTTTTCAGTTCTATTGTGGCTGCACAAACTCCCATGTCAGCTAAAGATTGTAGGCTAGGTAGGCTTTTACCCCACCAACTACCGTAGCACATTTAAGTACTTTTTAATCTTGGGCCGGCTCACTAAAAAGCGACTTAATCTTTTTATTATTATTTGGTTTTTTTACTGATTGGCTACAGTGATATTCCAAACTTTAAAGGAGATTCCAGCATACTACTCACCCGTTCGCAACTTAATACAAAAAATTTGTATTCGTTCTACTCGTACATGAGCGAAAAACTACTAACGTTCATACAGGACCACGATCAAGTCCCCTAATTTTTATAAAAAATTTATAATTACAATAACTTTTTTACAGCTTCAATTCTAAAAATTAAAAAAATAATTAAAAAATTAGCATAAATTTACTCTGGGAGGGACTTGCACCCTCAACCATTAGATTTTAAGTCTACTGCGCTGCTATTGCGCCACCAAAGCCTAAAAAATTATTTTAAAAAATTTTCTTTAATTGAAGTTTTTCCGGTAGCCTTAAAATAAACAATAAACAATCCTAATCCAACAGCCGTATCGCTGGCAGCAACACTTAACAGAAACATTGCGAATGCATAACCTTGGTAATCCGCACGGCGAACTGTGCTATGAAGCACTATTATAATAATCGGCACAATGACAAGTAAATCTAAAAATAATAATAAAATTAAAAAATGATCACTCGCTATTAAAACACCTACCAAAGCACCAAAGTATAAGCTAAAAACAAAACTAAAAAAGATATCAAAATGTGTAATTACCATTATAATATTTTAATAATAATAATAAAATTAAACTAATTCATTTTCTTCAAAATTTATATCAAAATAATCTAGAAATTGTAAAAATGTCAAAACGGTGGCAAGATCCGTAAACGGCTCATCAATATCGCTTTGTCCTAAAAAAAATAAAACGAATAGTATACCAGTATCTTCGTCTTCTTCAATATCACCATCAATGTCATCTTCAGCTGTAATTTTATTTAAATTATCTTCGAAATCAAATTGATATAAAAAGTCGTCTATAATAATATCAATAAGAAAAAAATCAATCAAAACTAAAAATATTAGAAGCAAACCACCAAACTTATCTGGCGTTGCTCTTAGAACAGCGTAAAACGGTAAAAAATATCACTCTGGTACAAGATGAGCAGGTGTAACACTAATAGAGGCTGGTGTATAATTGTCGGGGTGACTTAAATGATTTGGTCGAAGACCGACCATGTAAATAAATAAAATTATTAGAACAAAAAAAACAAATAAATCTTTAATGAAATAATAATAATAAAATTCAACAACTTCATCATCTTCCGTACTTGACTCATCTAAATGCAATAAAGTTAAGTGAATTAAAACTACAGCAACAATTAAAAACGGCAGTATATAGTGAAAACTAAAAAAGCGGTTTAAAGTAGGGTTATCAACGCTAAAGCCTCCTCATAATCACTGAGCAATATCATTACCAATAATAGGAATCGCAGCAAAAAGATTTGTAATAACTGTTGCCCCTCAAAATGATATTTGACCCCACGGTAAAATATACCCTATAAAGGCGGTCGCTATAACTAATAAGTATAAGACTAAACCTGATAATCACAATAAATCATCCGCCTCGGATGATAAATTATGATTGATATGTAAATAAATGCATAAAAAAAAAATACTTGCACCATTACTGTGGTAGTATCGAAATAATCAACCATCATTTACGTCCCGCATAATATGTTCAACACTACTAAAGGCAAAATAAATATGTGGTGTATAGTGTGCTGTTAGTAAAATACCAGTCACAATTTGAATAACTAAACATAGTCCACTTAAAGATCCAAATGAACTAAAGTACCCAACCACAGGTGTTGGATAATCAATAAGGTGGCCGTTTAACGTTGCTAAAGATTTTATTTTAATAAAACGCATTATGTAAATTTATAATTAAAAAATACCCTGTAGGAGATTTGCACTCTTATCCCAAACGTGAAGGGTTTGTATTTTGCTGATTAAACTAACAGGGCTTAATTTAAGACATATATATATATAAATATATATATATATATATATATATTTAAAAAAATGCATTCATTAAAAATAAAATAGCAAGTGTGGTTAGATATAAAAAATTAAATGGCAGTAAAATCTGTCAACACAAATCTATAAGCTGATCATATCGATATCGTGGTAAAGTCGCTCGAATTAAAACAAAAAGAAAACAAACAAATAAAACTTTTACTTCTAAAAAACTAATACCTATTAAATCATGGCCCACTGAATTTGAATTCAGTAACCAACCACCAAAAAAAAGCAAACTATATAAAGTTGCCATAGAAAAAATGTTTCCATATTCTCCTAAAAAAAAAAAAGCAAAAATAATAGCCGAATATTCTAAATTATAGCCAGCAACAATTTCAGCCTCGGCTTCCGGCAAATCAAAAGGAGCTCGATTTGTTTCAGCAATAATTGAAATTAAAAAAATGCCGGCTAAGGGTGGTATAGTCAATACATACCAACAAGATATTTCTTGCGCGTAAATAACATCAATTAAATTCAGTGAATGTGTACAAAGTGCAATACATAAAAAAATAAGCCCAATAGAAACTTCGTAAGAAACTATCTGCGCTGCTGAGCGTACTGCGCCCAAAAAGGGGTATTTTGATTGTGAAGCCCACCCAGCTAAAATAATACCATATACCGATAAAGAGGAAAATATGTACAAATATAACAGACCATAATTTAAATCGGCGATAACTTCTTCGTATGAAAATGGCACAATAGCCCAATTGATAAAACTTAAAAAAAGAGTAATACACGGCGCCAATAAAAATAAAGTCGGTTTAGCTTGTGTAGGTAAAATAATTTCTTTTAAAAGAGCCTTTAATCCATCCGCAAAAGGTTGACCAAGTCCCCACATCCCCACAACATTAGGACCTCGGCGACGTTGAATACTAGCTATAATTTTTCGCTCAGCTAAAGTAAAGAAAGCAATTGATAAAAGGACGGGGATAAGTATACTTAATGCTAATAAACTGTAATGTACGATAAAAAATCGATCAACTTCGAATACAAAAATTGCATTTAAATTATAAAAAATAGTCATTTATTAAATTTTATGTTATTCAAAAACGAATTGAACTATAAAAGGTTGTAATTAAAATTTGTGGACACAATCCAAATAATAAATTTAAGATCGCTAAGGGTAATAAAATAAAAAACTCCCTTCGTGATAGATCAATATATGTTTTAATAAATTGTAAGTTTAAAGTGCCAAAAAGAATACGGTTAAGTAAAAACAAAGAATAAGCTAAACCGAAAAAGGTACTTAAACCGGCTAAAAACAAAACTCCTATGTGTGGGGAAATGGATAAACTAAAAAAAATAAATAATTCGCCAATAAAATTACTAGTGCCTGGGAAACTAAAATTTGAAACAGTGAAAAGAAAAAAGTAGCCTGAAAAAATCGGTATCATTTGGACTAATCCACCATAGTAGTAAATTATACGAGTATGATGACGGTCATACAGCACACCAACCAGTAAAAATAAGGCAGCAGAAACTAGCCCATGACTTACTATTAATAATATACCTCCAACTATCCCATAAATTGTGTTAGAGAAGAAACCTAATAAGGCAAAATTTATATGTGCGATAGACGAGTAAGCAATGATGCGTTTTATATCAACTTGACGTAAAGCGGCAAATGAAGCACAAAAAATACTAATAAGGCTCATTGTTATCATCAAAGGTTGTCAATAATAACGTCCTCAATCGAAAAATACAATAAATCGAACAATTCCATACCCACCTAATTTTAATAATAGTGCAGCAAGAATAACAGAGCCCACTGTTGGTGCTTCTACATGTGCCTCTGGCAACCAAAGATGAAATGGAAAAATTGGAATCTTAATGGCAAAAACAATGAATAAAAGGCCCCATAAAATGGTTTGTTTTTCTGGTGCTAAGAAATTGCCGCCTAAAATAAAGTAGTGCGTTGTGCCTAATTCAAAAATATAGAAAAAAATACTTAAAATTAAAAAAACCGAACCAAAAAGAGTATATAAAAAAAAATAAGTAATAGCTTTAATACGACGTTCGCGAGTACCTCAAAAAACAACAATACAAAACATTGGAATAAGTAAACTTTCAAAAAAAATACAAAAAAAAAACAAATCTAAACTTGAGAAAGTTAAAATCAGTAAAAGTTCAATTAATAATAAATTTATAAACAATAATTTACTATTTTTTATTTTTCAACTTGATAAAACACAAAACGGTAAAATAAGAGTAGTTAATAAAATAAAAATTAAGCTAATACCATCTACAGAAAAATTGAAAAGAATATTAAAGCCGCGCCAAGTATACGAAAACCCATAAATGTCATAAAAAATCTGATCTGCAACAACTCCTTCAAATTGAAATCAAAAAATGATAGCACAAAGTAGAATACTATTTGTACAAAGTAAAGTAAGGTATCTATATGTCTTGTTTAAATTATTGGGCAAACAGCCCAAGGCAACAAGGCCCGCTAAATTAATATAAATTAAATATAAAAGCATTATTTTATTTTACTAAAGAATTAAAGTTTACTTTCTTTTTGCAAAACTAAATTGGCTGGGTACCACACTAAAGCTTCACTCCTTACTTCATAAACAAAGCCTATTATTAATAAAAAAATAAAAGTAAAAACAGTAAGATGCCCAACTATAGTAATTTCGTAAAAATTTAAAACCCAAGGAAATAAAAATATTATTTCAACATCAAAAAGAAGAAATAAAATGCCTGTTCTATAAAATTGAACATCAAATGGATAGTAAGTATAGTCAAAGGGTTTAAAACCGCACTCATAAACAGTATTTTTTTCAACAGCTGGGCGTAAAAAAGAAATGAAGTAGGCTACAGTTAAAATAGCAAAACATAAAATAAGGCTTCAAATAATATAAATAAAAAGGGCTATTAATGATTCAAAATATAACATCAATTTATTAAAATTAATTGTAAAAATCTACCTAGTCACCTCGCCATTTTAGATCAATACTTTGAAACTAAAGTAAAATATCTTAGTAAATTAGTATATATATATATATATATATATATAATAAAAATCAAATTGATTTTTAAGTTGTTTAAATCTTGATTTATGAAAGCTACATTTTACCACTTGCTTTCTGCACAATTTAAAAAAAAAAAATAAACAAAACACTGTTAAAAAATTTTTTAACAAGCAATATACACACATATATATATATATATATATAAATTAAAAGCTGGGTTTTGTGGGTTGTGGAAATTTTTTATTTTGAAACCTCAGTAAAAAAAAATTACAAAGGAGTGATGGGAATCGAACCCACTCTACACAATGATAGGCTTTGATTTTCAAAATCAACACGTTTGCCAATCCGTCCCACCCCCAGGGACTTTTAAACTATAAAAATACATTTTAAAAAAGCCTAAGATAGCAGGGCACACAAGGCGTCACGCTATCAATGTTAAAAGCAGCAATTTAGCAGTTGGGGGTGATGGGAATCGAACCCACTCTACAGTATAAGTAGGCTTCGGCTTAGCAAACCGACACGTTTGCCAATCCGTCACACCCCCCCCCCCACTCTTCTATATATATATATATATATATATATAATATATTACATTTTAATGATATTTTATTTTTTTGGCACGGATCGATGTCAGCAGCAAAGAATTAGGTGATAAGACACCACACAGCACAAAAGAAAAAGAATAACACAATTAACAAAAAAAAGAATTAATCAACCATACAGAATAGTCTTTGCTAAAAACAATGGTTTATATACTTGGATATCTACGGGTAGTTTTGATAGAATATCTAAATCTCCTAAATTTTCGTAGAAAAGATTGAAACTCATTAAATCTAAAACAAAGTTTATATAATAAAACGCTAAAACTAAAAAAATAAGGAAAAAAATGAAATTTTTTGCGCTTATATTTTTATATACAAAATTTCTATAAGTAATAGTCAAGCCGATAATAATAATACTGCCCACCAGCGTTTCAACAAATATTAGATCCTCTACCGAATAGTCCTCGACTACACCAGCTTTATCTAACCCCACTGTTCATATGTATTCAAAAAACAAGATAATTTGTAAAAGTAATAAGGAAAGCCAAAATTTAATAATGCCTCTTTGTCGTTTGGGGCAATTTGTATAGCAGCAACCGGCGCTGACTATTAATACTATACTAACTAGTCCGTATAGTAACGTTATATTATTTGAAATTATATATAAAATTATCATTATTATAGTTTAGTAATTCTAGTCTGTCTTTTATTCAGCTATTATAAATAGCTATTATGTATAGCTATTTATATAGATATATAATTGGCGCATAATTAAAAAATATTATACGTTTATAATAGTATTTTTGGTCTTTATTTTAAAAAATAATTTAGTAATAAATTAGTTTTTTGAAACAAGTTAGGAGTTAGGTCGTATTTATTTAAAAAGCAAGCATTTTTATAATAGAACTTTAAGTGAAGTTATTAAGAAAAATAATAGGCCTCATTTCATAATGTTTATTGATTGGTTTGCAATCTTTTAAAAAATATTTACAAAATTATTTTATTTTAAGGTTACTCTAAGATAGCTTGTATTAAAATAAAACTTGCAAGTCCATTATACAAAAGGTACAAAATTAAATTATTTAAAAAATTGGTACTAGTTGTAAAAATTTCATTACTTTTCAAACAAGAGCTTAAAAGACCTTTTTTTCATCTTTCTCTCGCGATACTATTTCACTATTATTCAAATAAAATATTTTAAATTTGAAAATGGTTTTTCATTTTTTAGTTAACATAGGCTAGTTAACTTATTAAAGTACTTTAACAATAACTAAAGTAAAAGGGTTATCTCCTTTTTTGGCACGTTATAGAAAAAAATTTCCGATGTTTTGTTAAAATGATAGATTTATGTTCACTCACCATTACTAATAAAATCTTTTTTGATTTTTATTTTAAATAATAAGATGTTTCATTTATTTAAATTATAATATAATAAAATTTTCCTTCTGCAGAAAACTATATTCCAATAATTTTTTCCTTCATGGCTAGAAATTTTATTTTTATAATACCGCTTATTAAATTATTTGAAATTAGATCTTCGTTTTCACAATTAAATAATTGTATATAATATATATATTAAATTTTAATTTGAACCGCGTCGAAGAGGCTCACCACGTCCGCGTGAGCGTCGAATTTGGAATTTTCGATTTGTTACCCGAATACCATATTTTGACCGAGACGACTTTCGTCCATATACAGGTTTTAAATCAGTTCGGCGGGCATTTCGAATAGCACGATAACGTACTGCAGGTAAATCATTTGGTCGACCGCCGCGTACTAGAACAATGCTAAATTTTTTTAAAGAGTGGCCAATTCCTGGGATATGGCAAGTAACTATTTTTTTATTAGATAATTTAACTCTCGCAAAAGGACGTAAAGCAGAACAAGGTTTACGCGGTGTTATCGTTGTTACTTTTGTGCATGTTCCCAACTTTTGTGGGCAACCTGCAAGCGGAACATGTGTTTTTTTTATTTTACGGGGTTGTCGTTTCTTTCTAATTGATGCTTGTCGTAAAGTTGTCATCTATTTAACTATACAAATAAGATTGCCACCAATTTTCTTTTGTAAGGCTTCTAAATGGGTTATTAAACCGTGTGTTGTATTAAGGAAAAAAAATGTTGTTGCTGGGTGGTGGTGGTTTAATTCCAAAAGTTTTTTATAGGTAATAAAAATTTGGCGGCTGGGTTTAGAAATAATTAGTAATTTAGGTAAATATAGTCGACCGCTGTTTTGTTTTTGAATAAAAAAAATTATAACAATCTTTTTTATAAAAGTTTGTTTATACCCAAATCTTAAAAAATTTTTAAAGAAAATTGGCGCAATATGATAATAAGCTTGAATAAGTCCGACTTTTTTAAATAAATTAAGAAGATTAATTAAATATTTATTTACATAACAAACAGCAGTTATTTGTTTTTTTAAACTACTTTGTATTAAAGATTTATGAAATTCATATAAATTAATTTTTTTTTGTTCTTTTTTTTTATCTACAAAATTTACAATTTGTATTAATTTCTTACTTTTTTTTAATATTTTTTCAAATTCATTGTGTTTTGTTATTATCGTATTAATTATTTTTAACATATCAAAATAAGGCGAGCAGGACTTGCACCTGCATCTTAAGGGTCAAGGCCTTATATTTTTCTAATTAAACGATCGCCCATAATTTATAAAATTTTTCCTTTTTTCCTTCTTTCTGATCACTATCTTTAAAAATTTAAAAAAGCTTTAAATAAATTATGCCGGGGTTGGCCTTAAATAATTAAATTTATAAATAAATTTAAGCTAAATTTAATGTAAAAATAATTTAATTTTCATAATAAACGAAAATTTGCAGTAAATTTTTTTTTAAAATATATTTTACAAAAGCCTTAAGTCGGACTCTCACCAACATGCTAGAGTTTGCAACTCTATATCTTATTTAGATGATTAAGGCTGACCTAAAGTAAAAAAAAATAAGAAAATTATTATATATTTTATTAAATATCTAAGTAGTTAGCAACTGGATCAATAACTCGGCCTACTAAAAAAAAACCCACCGAAATTAATAATTCTGCGTAAGTTCTTTCTGCAATATCACCTTGTTCGACTTCTCTATCATTACCTAGAATTGATAAACCAGTAATTATATATTCTAAGTTTATAGTAAGAGCCTTAATGCCTGTTAGTAGTAATAATTCACCAATAAAAGTATGGTCTAATGCAACAACTCGGGCAACTCCATCTTTTAATGATAGAATTACCCCTACTTCTAGGTTTTCATCAAGAGCACTACTACTACTTGGAACTTCTTGATTTTGGTTTGTGGTTGTCATTGTATAAAGTTTAATAGTTTGCTTTAATTAAAAAAATTGTTATGTGTTTAAAGAAAAGAGATTTTATCGGTCGATTTCTCCAAATACAACATCTTGTGTTCCAATAATAGTTACTAAATCAGTTAATAAATGATTTTTTGATATAAAATCAATACCTTGTAGATGATAAAATCCAGGGGCTCTAATTTTACAACGATAAGGTCTATTTGTTCCATTGGCAATAAGATATACTCCAAACTCCCCTTTTGGTGCTTCAATGGCGGCATATGTACGAGTTTCAGGAATAAGAAATCCTTCACTATATAATTTAAAGTGGTGAATAATCGCCTCTATAGAATTTTTTATTTCGGCACGTGAAGGGGCTGAAACTTTTCCATCTTCAGCCTTAACTAGCCCTAAAGGCATTTTGTTAATACATTGATGAATAATTCCTAAACTTTGACGTATTTCTTCAACGCGTAATAGATATCTATCATAGCAATCACTTGTACGGCCAACTGGAATATCAAATTTTAACAAGTGATATAACTCATATGGTTGAGTTTTTCGTAAATCTCAAGGTAGGCCAGTACCGCGAAGTAATACACCTGAAAACCCTCATATCGTAGCTTGTTGTATAGTCACCAAACCTACATTTATTAATCTTTGTTTTCAAATTCGATTACCAGTTAAAAGATCTTCAATTTCTTTAATTCTTGAACTAAATTGATTACAAAAGGTGCCAACATCTTGCAATAAACCAATTGGAATGTCTTGTGATACACCACCTGGGCGAATATAGTTAGCATGTATTCGTGCACCAGAAACGCGCTCATAGAATTCTATTAATTTCTCTCTCTCTTCGAAAGCTCATAAAAATGGTGTAAGTGCACCAACATCTATCGCATGTGTTGTAATTGCTATTAGATGGTTTAAAATACGCGTTAATTCAACAAATAAAGTCCGAATATATAAAGCTCGTAAAGGTGTTCGTACCTTTAACATTTTTTCAATTGCTAAACAAAACCCCAACTCGTTACTCATAACTGATACATAATCCAGCCGATCAAAATACGGTAAAGCTTGTAAATAAGTTTTGAATTCAATTAATTTTTCAGTTCCACGATGCAATAAACCAATATGCGGATCTGCTTGCTTTACTCATTCTCCTTGCAATTTAACCACTAAACGTAAAACTCCGTGTGCTGCTGGATGCTGTGGTCCAAAATTAAGTACAAACGGGCGAAATAATTTTGACATTTATAATATTTTAATTATAGGCTGTATTGATAGCAACTTTACGAGAGTGGCCAAATATTGATTTTCTATTTTTTCTTTTTCGGTCTCTTCGGGTAATTATACGGGTTTGATTGTATAAACTATTTGACTGGAAGTACTGAACCCATATTCGGAGATTTGCAATTCCATAAATTGTTGGTAATACTAAACAATCATAATAAATTTCAACTTGTTGATCTGTAATAAACATAGTTCCAAGTTTAAAAACTGATATATGTGTTCGCCCGTGTCTATCATAAACACCCGAAACAATAATTCTTAAACCACGAATATTATTATTATAATAGTAAAGCTTGCGTAAAGTATTAAAAAAAAAATTAATATACTTTCAATGTCCATATCGCTGAAAAATTTTATGAATAAAATACGGAAATATAAAAGTGGGGTTGCGTATAACTAAAGCATAGTGTGAAAAAAAAAATAAATCTTTTTGTCACTTTTGCTTAAACAAATAAAAACATGAATGAAAATAATTGCGATGCTCAAGGTATAAAGCACGGTTTGAAAAAAATATTTTTTTTAACGATTTTATTAAAATGATAGAGTTATAATTTAGGAAATGTCAAAAAAAATATTTAAAAAAAAATTTATAAAATAATAATCGCTTAATAGGTTGAAGATAAACATTTTTCTGTCATTTTTCTCTACGGACCCGTATACTAGGTGGAAGTTTATAATATACAGCCCACCACCGCTGTGGTCATGGCCAAAACGGAGTTCTCATAGTTCTACGGAAATAGGCCGGGACTTTTAGTCGATGTCGGTAATATTTACGTTTCAGTTGTTTTCTTTTTATTTGCTGATAACGATAATAGGTAGGTCAAAAAGATTTTTTTTTTTTTTTACTAAAATACTGTTGAAGTTCAGAGCAATCAAGATAATTTAATGAATTTGAATATTTAGAATTCTTATGTTGGGGTATAAATTTTTTGTTATATTTATTTCGTTTACGCCACAATTTCTGAAATTTTTTATAAAAATAATGTCATTCTTTTTCTCACCGTTTGTTATGATAATGATTATACCAAGTTTGATATTTTTTAGGCACCCATTTACTAATATTTCAATTACTACGTATGGTGTATTTTTGCTTCGAATGAATTTGTAAATTTTTTTGGGGCTGCTTTTTTTGACTTAATTTATATCGACGATTGTAGCGGTAAAGCCGACTACAATCGTAATATTGTTGAATTCTTAAGTTTTTTTTATATCAATTTTTATATTCTTGAAGATATCCGTCGAGTATTGTTAAATTCGTAAGGCGTCGGTTCAGCCTAAGTTGCAAATCTGTATTATTCTTTCCCCTATTTCGGGAGATATTCTTTTTTATAATAAATTGTTGGTTCTGTTGTCTGCTATTTAACTTATTAGTTGGTATAGTTAGATATTGAAAGTTTCCATACGATGGGTTGTGTTTATAATTTGGGTTGTAATTCTTATTATGTTGGTAATTTTTTGGATTATAGTTTTTGTTATGTTGGTAATTTGGGTTATTATAATTCTTATTATGTTGGTAATTTGGGTTATAGTTTTTGTTATGTTGGTAATTTGGATTATTATAATTCTTATTGTGTTGGTAATTTGGGTTATAGTTTTTGTTATGTTGATAATTCGGGTTATTATAATTCTTATTGTGTTGATAATTTGGATTATTATAATTCTTATTGTGTTGATAGTTTGTATTATAGTTTTTGTTATGTTGATAATTCG
>VFQP010001490.1_pt1 | contig 31153 bp, 25 predicted proteins | sample 3512351 | NCBI WGS metagenome assembly VFQP01 (sample SAMN10412372, study PRJNA504923) | tailings metagenome | isolation source: Relicate 1 Philex TSF1 revegetated site | place: Philippines: Tuba, Benguet | collected 2017-08-29
CCTCGGGCGGCAGGCTCACGCGCGAGAGCACCTCCTGCAGGCGCGCGCTGTCGATCGCCATGCCCAGCGCCAGCTTGGGCCGCTCGGGCGTGGCCTCGACGATGCACGAGACCACCGGCAGGTCCAGCGTCACGAGCAGGCAGTCGCCTGCGCCGTAGTGGTAGACCTCCTCGCCGAGCGTGAGGCGTTTGCTGCCCTGCGTGACGAGCGCAAAGCACGGCCATTGCGCGGTATGCATTGGCAGCGAGGGCGAGCTCTGGCGCGAGAAGAACAGGTGGTCGATCGCGGTCGGCGTCAGACCATCACTCTCGGTGGATCGGGCAATGACGTCGTTGATGGCCTGCAGGGCATCGGCGGGCGTGGGCAAGGGGTTCTCCACTCGGTGTCCGTGACAGCGCGATGATCGGCCAAGCCGCAAGGGCGACGTCATCGAGGGGTCTTGTCCACCTGCGGTTTGCAGCATCGGGCAAGCGACGCGTTGCATCGCCTTGCGCATGCCTGGCAATGCCGCCGACACCGCTGCGCGCGCCGTCATGCCCCGGCGGCTGCGCGGCCCAAGCGCTTTCTCCTACGATGCGTCAGCCCGGGTAACGCCCGGGCCGCTTTTTTTGCCCATCGCCCGAGGAGAAGACCATGAAAACCCGTGCCGCCGTCGCCTGGAAAGCCGGATCACCGCTGACCATCGAAGAACTCGACCTCGAGGGCCCGCGTGCCGGCGAGGTGCTGGTCGAGATCAAGGCCACCGGCATCTGCCACACCGACTACTACACGCTCTCGGGCGCCGACCCCGAGGGCCTGTTCCCCGCGGTGCTGGGGCACGAGGGCGCGGGCGTGGTGCTCGAGGTGGGTGCGGGCGTGACCACGCTCAAGCCGGGCGACCACGTGATCCCGCTCTACACGCCCGAGTGCCGCCAGTGCAAGTTCTGCCTGAGCCGCAAGACCAACCTGTGCCAGCTCATTCGCGGCACGCAGGGCAAGGGCCTGATGCCCGACGGCACCTCGCGCTTCTCGCTGGGCGGCAAGCCCATCCTGCACTACATGGGCACCAGCACCTTCGCCAACCACATCGTCGCGCCCGAGATCGCGCTGGCGAAAATCCGCCCCGACGCGCCGTTCGACAAGGTCTGCTACATCGGTTGCGGCGTCACCACCGGCGTGGGTGCGGTCATCTACACCGCCAGGGTGGAGGCGGGCGCCAACGTGGTGGTGTTCGGCCTCGGCGGCATCGGCCTCAACGTGATCCAGGGTGCACGCATGGTGGGGGCCGACAAGATCATCGGCATCGACCTGAACCCGGCGCGCGAAGCGATGGCGCGCCAGTTCGGCATGACGCACTTCCTCAACCCGAAGGACCACGCCAACATTGTCGATGCCATCGTGCAACTCACCGACGGCGGCGCCGACTATTCATTCGAGTGCATCGGCAACACCACCACCATGCGCCAGGCGCTGGAATGCACGCACAAGGGCTGGGGCCGCAGCATCATCATCGGCGTGGCCGAGGCCGGCGCCGAGATCAGCACGCGGCCCTTCCAGCTCGTCACCGGCCGCAAGTGGGAAGGCTCGGCCTTCGGCGGCGCGCGCGGCCGCACCGATGTGCCGAAGATCGTCGACTGGTACATGGAAGGCAAGCTCAACATCGACGACCTCATCACGCACAAGCTCAAGCTGGAGGACATCAACAAGGGCTTCGAGCTGATGAAGGCCGGCGAGTCGATCCGCTCCGTGGTCGAGTTCTGAGATGAGCGACATCCAGACGCTGGAGGAACACCGTTGCTTCGGCGGTGTGCAGGGCTTCTACGAGCATGCATCGGCCGAGACCGGACTGCCAATGCGCTTCGGCGTGTTCGTGCCGCCGCAGGCTGCGCAAGGCCCGCGCCCGGTGTTGTTCTGCCTGGCCGGCCTCACCTGCAACGAACAGACGTTTGCCATCAAGGCCGGTGCGCAGCAGCATGCCGCGGCGCACGGACTCATCCTCGTCACGCCCGATACCAGCCCGCGCGCCACCGGCATCGCCGAGGCCGATACGCACTGGGACTTCGGCCACGGTGCGGGCTTCTACCTCGACGCGATGCGCGCGCCCTATGCGACGCACTGGCGCATGGAAAGCTGGCTGATGCAGGAACTGCCCGCGCTGCTGGCCGCACGCTTCCCGGTGCAGGCCGATCGTGCGGGCATCACCGGGCACTCGATGGGCGGGCACGGCGCGCTCACGCTCGCGCTGCGCCACCCGGGGCGTTTTCGCAGCGTGTCGGCCTTCGCACCGATCTGCGCACCCGCCGAGGTGCCCTGGGGCCACAAGGCCTTCGCGGGCTACCTCGGCGAGGACCGCAGCGCCTGGGCGCGGCACGACGCGGTGAAGCTCATCGAGAGCGGCGCCCGCACACCCGCGCTTCTGGTGGACCAGGGCCTGGACGACCATTTCCTCGCGCAGCAGCTCGCGCCCGAGCGGCTGGAAGCGGCCTGTGCTGCGGCGGGCCAGCCGCTCACACTGCGCCGCCATGCCGGTTACGACCACGGCTACTTCTTCATCCAGAGCTTCGTGGGCGATCACATCGCCCACCACGCGGCGGCGTTGAACGGTTGAGTTGCGGTTCAGCCGATGCCGAGCTCGTGCCGGCTGGTCTGAACGAGGTCCTGACCGTCGCGGCGGCCGATGTGCCAGCCCGGCTTGGGTGTCAGCGCGGGGTACTTCACGTCCACGATCTGCTTCCAGTCCTGGATCAGGTCGCGTCGCGCGATGCGCCACTCGCCCTGTCGCCGTTCCATGCGGTCGAGGTAGCGCGACGAGGTGAACATGTCCATCGGCGTGCCCTCGTCGCCCGCGGCGCCACCGGTGAGCTGGGCGAGCTGCGATTTGGCGTGCGGCGGGTACTGCTGGATGGTGCGCACATAGGTCTCCACCAGCGCCAGGTCATCGCTGGCGAACTCGATCAGCAGGTTGCCGATGAAGTGGCTGGAGACCGCGATGGGCTTGTGCCGTTCGCGGATCCAGTCCACCAGGCCTTCGACCGGACCGATGTAGGGGCCGTGGCTGTCGATTGCGCCGGGCCAGAACACATCGCGCATGCCCCGGATGTCGAGCCGGTCGACCGCGCGGCACCAGCGGTGCAGCACATCCTGGATCTGCAGCCGGTCGGCCACGCGCTGCGGGGTGTAATCGGGGTGGGTCATCGCGATCAGCCCGCCCGCAGGTTGACACGGGAGGCCAGCTCTCGCACCTGTGCCGCCTCGCGCTGGATGAGGGTGCCCAGCTCGTCGGCACCGCCACCCACCGGCAGGATGCCGTAGCCCTCCAGGCGCGCGAGCACCGCTGGTTCGGCGAGCATGGCATTGAGCGCGGCGTTGATGCGTTCCACCACCGGGCGCGGCGTGCCCGCGGGCGCGCCAACACAGAACCACGGCGACGCCACGAACCCGGGCAGCAGGCTTTCGGCAAGGGTGGGCAGATCGGGCAGTTGCCGCGAACGCGTGCGCGAGGTGACCGCGAGGGCCTTGATGCGACCGGCCTGGATCAGCTTGAGCGACGAGGAGATCTGGTCGATGCTGAAGTCGATGGAGCCGCCCATCAGGTCGTTGAGCATGGGGGCGCCGCCCTTGTAGGGAATGTGCACTGCGTTCACACCGGCGCGTGCCTTGAACAGTTCGCACGACAGGTGCGAGCTGGAGGCGATGCCCGAGCTGCCGTACTGGAACTTGTCGGGCTGGGCTTTCATGAGCGCCACCAGTTCCTGCGGCGTGTTGACGTTCAGGCTGGTGCGCACCATCAACACGTTGGGCGTTTCGGCGAGGTTGATCACCGGCGCGATGGCGTCGATGCCGTAGGGCAGCTTTTCGTAGGCGAAGTGGTTGGTGACCATGGTCCCCACCGAGCCCATGAGCAGTGTGTAGCCGTCGGGCTTGGCGCGGGCCACGGCACCGACGCCGATGGTGCCGGTGGCACCCGGCAGGTTCTCCACCGTACAGGGCTTGCCGAACTGCTTCTGCAGGTGCTCGGCGACCATGCGGCCCAGGATGTCGGTGGAGCCGCCGGCGGGGAACGGCACCATCACCTTGATGGGTTGCTCAGGCCAGGCGTCGGCGCGCAGCGGGTTGCTCAGGGGCAGTGCCGCGGCGGCGGCCAGCAGGTGGCGTCGGGAAAGGCTCATGTCGTGGGTCTCCTCGGGGTGGAACGGGTCACTCAGGCCGCCATTCGGTGGCCACCGTGGCTGCTTCGCGCAGCCCTTGCGCCAGCCCGGCCCGCGCACTCGGGGCGCGGCGGGCCGGGTCGAGCACGTTGTCGCCCATGGCCTCGGCCGAGGCCGGGTCGGGCACGATCACCTTCACGCGGGCGCCGGTCTCGCGCAGGCGGGCCACCTCGGCGCGCAGGTGGCCGCTCACGGGGTTGCCCTCGGCCCAGCCGAGTGGCGCGATCACCAGCACGCTGGCGGCGCCGATGGCGATGTCGGCGTTGGTGAGCGAGCGGATGCCGCCATCCATGTAGTGGCGGCCTTCGATGCAGACCGCGGGCCAGGCCCCGGGCACCGCGCAACTGGCGGTGATGGCGTCAACCAGTTCAATGCCGCTGTGGCGATCGAACACCCGGTGCTCGCCGCTGGCCGTGTCCACCGCCACCACGCGCAGTGCGCGCGTCGGCCAGTGTGATTGCGGTAGCCGCGCGGCCACGATAGCGCGGCGCTCCGCCGCCGGCACGGTCTCGCTGCGCAGTGCGAAGGCGCCGATGCGCTGGCGGGCGGCCGCGAGGTTGCCGCTCACCTTGTCCATCAGCGCGCGGTTGCGTGCGTCGGCCTCGGCTTGCGAGTAGGGTCGAGCGCGTTCGGGAGAGTCATCGCCCGGAGTCAGCTGTGCGGCAAGCAGTTCTTCAGGCGACACCCCGCACGCGAGTTGGGTGCCCACCACCGAACCAGCCGAAGTGCCGATGAAACCATCGGCCTGCGCCACTTGCAGGCCGCGGCGCGCCAGCCCCGCCACGATTCCACTGGCCCAGGCGATGCCCGCCACACCTCCACCGCCGAGCACCGCGATCCGCTTCACAACACGCCCGCCTCGGTGAGCGCCGCGATGCGTTCGGGGCTCAGACCGAGCAGGCCGCCGTAGATCTCCTCATTGTGCTGACCAAGGTCGGGTGCCGGCGCAATGGCCTTCTCGGGCGTGTCGGAGAAGCGAGGTACCACGCCCGCCATGCGCACCGGTCCGATCTTCGGATCGGGTACCGACTTGATCGTGCCCCGCGCTTGATAGTGCGGGTCGTTCATGATGTCCTCGATGCTGTAGATGAACGAGTAGGCCAGCCTGGCCGCGTCGAGCTTCTCGCACAGCGCATCCACCGGCTGGCCTTCGATCCACTTGGCCAGTGCGGCATTGAGTTCATCCACGTGCTGCCATCGCTTCTCGTGCGTGGCCAGGCGCGGGTCGGCCAGCCAGTCGTCGCGGCCCATGGCCTGTGCCAGGCGCTGGAAGCCCGCATCGGCCGATACGGTGAGGATGATGTAGCGGCCATCGCTGGTGCGGAAGTGCTCGCCCGGTGCGGCCGCGAAGTGCTTGTTGCCACGGCGCTCGCGCACCGTGCCGAGTCGGTCGTAGGCGGGCACCAGCACTTCGGTGAACCGGATGATGGACTCGTACATCGCCAGGTCGATGGACTGTCCCTCGCCGCCGTGCAGGTCGCGGTGGTAGATGGCCATCATCAGCGCGAACGCGCCCAGGATGGCGGACTGGTAGTCGGCGATCGAGGTGCCAATGCGAACCGGTGGGCGGTCGGGAAAGCCGGTGATGCCCATCAGCCCGCCGAACGCCAGCGCGATGCGGTCGTAGCCTGCGCGTTCGCGGTAAGGCCCGGTCTGGCCGAAGCCCGATATGCGCAGCATCACCAGCTTCGGGTTGCGGGCCTTCATGGTCTCGTAAGAGAGGTCCCACTTCTCCAGCGTGCCAGGGCGGAAGTTCTCCACCACGGCGTCGGCTTGCTCCACGAGTTGCAGCAGCAGTTCGCGGCCCTCCGGCTTTCGCAGATCCAGCGTGACCGACTTCTTGTTGCGCGCCTCCACGCTCCAGTAGAGGCATTTGCCGTCCACGAAGGGGCCCAGGTCGCGTACCGTGTCGCCGCGTTGAGGCACCTCGACCTTGATCACCTCGGCGCCGAAATCGGCGAACAACGTGGCCGCCACAGGGCCGGCCACCATGGTGCCCAGGTCCAGGATGCGCAAACCGCTGAGCAGGTGCGGCCCTGGTTGCTGCGTCCCACCCGTCACGACGTGGCCTCCGCCACCTTGCCGGGCGCGGGCGAACCGCGTCGCACCACATAGTCGGCCAGGCCGTTGCGACGTGTCATGTGCCAGTAGTCGTCGTTGCGGAAGGGCATCGGCGCCACCACACGGCCGCGCGCGTTGCGGTACCAGTTCGTCATGCCCTTGTGCGTCCAGATCATCTTCGCGTGGGCGTCCTGCACGCGGGCGTTGTAGGTGTCGTGCACGTCGCGCCGTACCTCGATCTCGAACGGCCACTCGTGCGTTCGCAGCGCGTCCTGCAGCAGCGTCATCACGTACTGCACCTGCGTTTCCAGCAGCGCCACCACGCTGCCGCCGTGGCCAAGCGCCGTGTTGGGGCCGGCGAGCATGAAGAAGTTGGGAAAGCCCGGGGTGGCCACGCCCAGGTAGGCCTGTGCGCCGTTCGCATCCCAGGCGTCGCGCACCGAGCGTCCTCCCTTGCCGATCAGCTCGAAGGAGGAAAGCAGGTTGATGGCGTCGAAGCCGGTGCAGACGACCAGGATGTCGGCCTCGTGTCGCGTGCCATCGGCCGTCACCACGGCGTCGGCTTCGATGCGTGCGATGCCATCGTTGACGATGCGCACGTTCTCGCGCGTGGCGGTGCGGAACCAGCCGTTGTCCATCAGCATGCGCTTGCCGAAGGGTGGGTAGTCCGGCAGCATCGCGGGCAGCAGGTCCTGGCGGTCGCCAAGTTCGGCCTGGATGTATTTCACGAACATCTCGCGGTGCTTGTCGTTGCGGCGGTTGATCGCCCGCTCCGGGTGCGGCCACTCGGGGTCGATCTGCAGTGCGGTGTGGATGCGGTCGTTGAAGATCCAGGCCAGGCGCTGGCGGTACCAGGGTTGGTAGTAGGGCACCTCCTTGAGCAGGAAACGGGCGTGCTCGGGCACCGGCTTCTGGAAACGCTCGAACGGCGCAGCCCATTGCTTCGAGCGCTGGAACACCGTGAGCTGTGCGACCTGCGGGGCGATGGCCGGCACGATCTGCATGGCGCTGGCGCCGTTGCCGATCACGGCCACGCGCTTGCCGCGCACGTCCAGGCCTTCAGGCCAGCGTGCGCTGTGAAAGCACGGGCCCTGAAAGCTCTCCAGTCCTTCGATGGCCGGCATCCTGGGCACGTTGAGCAGACCCACGGCGCTGATGACCACGTTGGCGCGCAGCACATCGACGCCGCCACGCGCGTCGCTCACCCGCACGGTCCAGTCCATGTCGGTTTCGTTGTACACGGCGGACTCCACGCGTGTGCCGAAGCGTATGTGGCGGCGCACCCCGAAGCGGTGCGACACATCGACGAAGTAGGCCTGGATCTCCTCGCGCAAGGCGAAGTAGCGCGTCCAGTCGGCCGGTGCGAACGAGTACGAGTAGATGTGGTTGGGCGTGTCCACGCCAGCGCCGGGGTAGCGGTTCTCGTACCAGGTGCCACCCACCTCGTCGTTCTCCTCGATCACCGTGTGGGGGATCCCGGCGCCCTGCAGCCTTATGGAGGCGCACAGCCCGGCCACGCCGGCACCGATGACCACCACATGGAAGTCCGGCGGCACGCGCGTGGTGTCGCGCTGGTCGATGCGCCACGCCGGGTCGTTGCCCAGCCACGCGGTCACCATCGGGCCATACGACTCGGGCACTTCCTCGCCAACGCTTCGGCGCAGCATCTCCACCAGTTGATCGAGTTCCGGGGCCGGCAGCGCGGGCGCGCGGCCGCGTTTCCAGGCAACGATGGCGTCGCGCGCAGCGGCGCGCACCTCGGCCTGCACATCGGGTGGCAGGCCGCCGCTGTCGTGGTCGTCGATGCCGCGGATGTGCGTGCACTGAAATCGCTCGCCGAGCCAGCGCTTGTCGCCCGTGAGGTGCACCAGCGTCATCAGCAGCGTGGGCACGTTAGCATCGGGCAGGGCGTTGTCGAGGGATCGGATCCAGGCGTTCAGGGAGTCGGTGGCAGAGGTCATGGTTCTTGCAGGCAAAGCTGCGCCCAGCCACGCAGGGGGCGTGGCGCAGCGGTGGGGAAAGGAGGGGGCGGGTGGCTTACTGCGGCTGCATGCCGGCAGCGCGCACCACCTCGCCCCATTTCGCGTACTCGGTGGCGACGGTCTGCGTCAATTGCTTTGCGCTACCCGGCCAGGGTTCGAAGCCGATGGTGAGCAGCTTTTGCTGGATGTGCGGCATGGCCAGGATCTGCTGAACTTGGGCATTGAGCTTGTTCACGATGGCATCGGGTGTGCCCTTGGGCGCGACCAGACTCGTCCAGCCCACTGCTTCGTAGCCGCTCACGCCGGATTGCTGCATGGTCGGCACGTCGGGCAGCACCGGCGAGCGCCGGCTGTCGAGCACCGCCAGCGCCTTGAGCTTGCCGGCCTTGATGTTCTCCTGCTGCGCACCGATGGTGTCCACCATCAGGGGAACGCGGCCGGACATGACGTCGATCGACGCCTTGGCCCCACCGGGGTAGGGCACCGACGTGATCTTGACGCCTGCCTGTGTGTTGAGCAATTGAAGCGCCAATTCGAACGCCTGCGCGCCCGAGGCGAACATCACCTCGCCTGGCTTGGCGCGTGCCTCGCGCACCACCGCATTGACGTTGTCGAACTTGTAGCCCGGCCAGGCCAGCAGCACCATCGGTGCCTTGGCCACCGGGCCGATGGCCGCGAAGTCGGTCAACGGATCGTAGAGCTTGTTCTTCTGCAGGTGCGGACCCGTGGTGAGCGTGCCACTGACGCCAAGGCCGAGTGTGTGGCCATCAGGTGCTTCCTTGGTGAGCTGTTGCAGTGCCAGCATGCCGCCCACGCCCGGTCGGTTCTCCACCACGAAGGCTTGCTTGTTGAGCTTGGCCAGTTCTTCGCTGACCAGCCGGGCAATGATGTCGGAGGCGCCACCAGGCGGATAACCCACGAATACCCGCACGGTCTTGCTGGGGTAGGCGCTGTCCTGGGCGAAGGCCGTGGGTGCGAGGGCGGCCAGGCAGCCCAGGGCGATGAAGGTGGAACGTTTCAAATCTTGTCTCCGTTGTTCGTGAAGGCGACCACTCGGCTGGTCGTGCAATTCAGTATCCGGTGGGCACGTCCGGCAATGGGGCGTTGATCACGCGTTTTGTTCACATCGTGAACAAAATCGCCTTGCTCCGAATGGCGTGCTGCCTCGATGATGTGCACATGGTGAACAAGCGAAACCTTCCGCCACCCATGGAAACGCTCCCCCACGGTGCCCGCATGCCTGGCGCACAGGCGGTGTTTCGCGCCATCGATTTGCTCAAGCTGGTGGGCCTGAACCACGAGCGTGGCATTTCGCTTCCATCGTTGGTGGCCGCCACGGGGCTGGACCGCAGCACCACCTACCGCCTGGTGAGCTCGCTGGTGCAGACCGGGTTGGTCGCGCGCGACGACCACAAGCTCTACCGTCTGGGTCTTGAGGCCATGCAACTCGGCCTCGCCACCATGAGCCGTGTGCCCATTGTCGAACGCTGTCGTCCGCTGATGATTCGCCTCGCACGGCGCACTGAGGACACCGTCTACCTTGTGGTGCGCAACGGCGACTTCGCGCACTGTGTGCACTACGAGGAGGGTGCGTTCCCCATCAAGGCCCTCGTGTTGCAGGTGGGTGGCTTGCGTCTGCTGGGGGTGGGTTCGGCCGGCACGGCATTGTTGGCCACGCTCAGCGATGCCGAGCTGGAGGCCTTTCATGCACGCCAGCGCGGTGAATTGCCGCCCGAGCGCAGCTCGCTTGCACATCTGCGGCGTCAGGTGGTGCAGACGCGCCGCCGCGGCCATGCCTTTACCGACAACCTCGTGGCTGAAGGAGTGAGCGGTGTCGGCGTGTACTTCGAGGTAACGCCTGGCACCTACGCGGCGATCAGCGTGGGGGCAATCCGTGCACGAATGAGCGATGAACGTCGGCAATGGATCGCGAGCGTGATGGCCGAAGAGTTGCGTCAATCGGGTTGGTCGGTCACCGGTTGAGGCCCGCGTGACAGCCGTCGGGTGTAGCGGTCAGCCGCGGTCGAGTTGCGCCGACAGCAGCGCATCGCCCGCCTGGCGCAAGGCGCCCAGCGCCTCCCAGGGGTGGTGCTGACGCAGGTGGTAGGCGGCCTCTTCCAGGTGCATCGACGACGCGCTGCCTTCTGCGGCGCTTTCGCGCAACAGTTCACGCGCATGATCAACACGCCGCGCGGCCTTGTCGTCGTGATCGCAGTAGATCTCGACGATGGCCTCGCGCACGTCGTTGCGCAGGGCCTGCACGTCGGCGCTGGCCGGGGGTGGGGTGCCGGGCAGTGCATGCCCGGTGGCGTGGATGAGCGAGTCGATGCCGACCATGGATGCGGGCAGGTTGTTCATTGCCACCTCCGGCTGGCGTGGCATGGGTACGGCACCCGCAGCTTCGTCGCCAGCAAGCGAGATCAGTATGAACCGATGCTCGCCGTTTGGGGCAACCGCGGGTCGGTGCTCGCACCCGGACCGATGCGCGATTCAGAGCGTGCGTGCGATTGCCTGGGCGGCCTGTGTAAGCCGTGGCAGGAACCGGGGCAGTTCAGCCAGTGCCACCCGTGCCGAAGGCGCCTGCAAGGCTAGCGCACAGCGCACGCTGCGTTCACCGGGCGCGCGTACCGGCACCGCGATGCACACCAGGCCATCGACAAACTCCTCGGCGTCGAACGCGTGGCCCTGGCGGCGAATGGTGGCGAGTTCGGTTTCCAGCACGTCGCGACGTGTAAGCGTGGTGGCGGTATGCCGGCTCAGCACCAGCCCGTCGAGCAACGCCTGGCGTCGCGGCACGCCCAAGTGGGCCAGAAACAGTTTGCCGCTGGCTGAACAGTGCAGGGGCACGCGCGTGCCCGGACGCAGCTCCAGCCGCAACGGAAAGGCCGACTCCACCCGGTCGAGGTACACCACCTCGGCGCCGGACAGCGCGGTCAGGTTGCAGCTCTCGCCCAGCTCGGCCACCAGCTGGCGCAACACCGCATGCCGCACGCCATGCTGCGTGCTTGCACCCAGCGTGTCTTCGCCCAGGCGCAGCAGGCGTGGCGCCAGTGCGTAGTGGCGCCCGTCGGGTTCCCGTTGCAGCCAGCCACCGGCTTCCAGCTGCACCAGCATGCGGTGCACCGTGGGTTTGGGCCAGCCGCAGGCGGCCACGGCCGCGGGCAGGCTCAGCGGCCGGCCCTCGCGCACCAGGCGCTCGAGCAGGTCCAACAGGCGCAAGCCGGGGGTGGTGCTGTCGATGTTTTCGCTCCCATCTCGGAATTCGAGACAAATACATAAAAGATTTCGAGACGGAATGTAGGGCCACCTACAGTCGCCGCCAAGCGAGAAAACGAGGAGAAGCCGCCCTTGCGATTCCACAACGCCGTCATCACGGGCGCCTGCGGCGGCCTGGGCCAGGCGCTGGCGCGCGAACTGATCGCCGGTGGTGCGCAGGTGGCGCTGGTGGGCCTGAACACCGCGGTGCTCGACGCGCTGGCCGCGCTCGCGCCCGAGCGCTGCGTGGCCTACACGCCCGATGTGAGCGACGCGCACGCCATGGCCGCGATGGCGCGCGACTGGATCGTTCGCCAAGGCGTGCCCGATCTCGTGATCGCCAACGCCGGCGTGGCCGGCGGCTTCGACACCGCACGCGCCGAGGACCTGCGCGTGATGCGGCGCATGCTGGAGATCAACCTGCTGGGTGTGGCCACCACCTTCGCACCGTTCCTGCCCGCCATGCAGGAGGTGGCGCGCCCGGCGGCGCTGGTGGGTGTGGCCAGCATCGCGGGCTGGCGGGGTATGCCGGGCAACGGTGCCTACTGCGCCAGCAAGGCCGGCCTCATTGCCTACCTGCAGAGCCTGCGCGCCGAGCTGCGCACCACGCGACTTACGGTGCACACGGTCAGCCCGGGCTATCTGCGCACCGCGCTCACCGCGGGCAACCGCTTCGCCATGCCCGGCCTGCTGGAGCCGGATGACGCCGCACGGCGACTGCTCGCGGGCGTGGCCGCAGGCGCCGAACACATCGTGCTGCCGCGTCGCATCGGCTGGCTCGCGCACGCACTGAACCTGCTGCCCGAAAAGCTGCACGACCGCATCCTGCGGGGCCAGCCGCGCAAACCGCGCGCGGGCGAACCCGGATCGACCGACATCCCCGGCTTGAAATGACCACACCCACCGAACAACAGATCGCCGTCATCGGCGCCGGCCCCTCGGGCTTGGCGGGCGCGCGCTGCCTGCAGAAACACGGCATTGCGTTTCAAGGCTTCGAGGCACACGGCGACGTGGGCGGGCTCTGGAACATCGGCAACCCGCGCTCCACGGTGTACGAGTCGGCGCACCTGATCTCCAGCAAGCGCATGACGGAGTTCCTCGAGTTCCCCATGCCGGACCACGCGGCCGACTACCCGAGCCACCGCGAACTGCTCGACTACTTTCGCGCCTTCGCCGCGCATTTCGGACTCACCCAGCACTACCGCTTCCACACGCGCGTGCTCAAGGCCGAACCGGTGAGCGACACGCCCGACACGCTGTGGCGCCTGACCACGCAGACCGGGGATGCCGCGCCCGAAGTCGCGCTGTTCAAGGGCTTGGTGATCGCCAATGGGACCCTGGCTGAACCCAATTGCCCGCGCTTCGAGGGCACGTTCAGCGGCGAGATCTGGCACACCGCGCAGTACAAGTCGGCCACGCAGCTCACCGGCAAGCGCGTGCTCATCGTGGGCGCGGGCAACTCGGGTTGCGACATCGCGGTCGACGCGGTGCACCACGCGAAGAGCATCGACATCTCGGTGCGCCGCGGCTACTACTTCGTGCCCAAGTACGTGTTCGGCAAACCGGCCGATTCGGTGGGCGGCAAGATCACGCTGCCGCCCTGGCTCAAGCAGCGCATCGACAGCACCATCCTGAAGTGGTTCACGGGCGACCCAGTGCGTTTCGGTTTCCCCAAGCCCACGTACAAGATGTACGAGTCACACCCGGTGGTGAACTCGCTCATCCTGTACCACATTGGCCACGGCGATGTCGGCGTGCGTGCCGACGTGGCGCGGCTCGATGGCCACACCGTGCACTTCAAGGACGGTCGCCAGGGCGAGTACGACCTCATCCTCACGGCCACCGGCTACAAGCTGCACTACCCCTTCATCGACCACGCGCTGCTGAACTGGCAGGGCATGGCTCCGCGCCTGTACCTCAACATCTTCGCGCCGCGTTTTGATCGCCTGGCCGTGCTGGGCATGGTGGAGGCCAGCGGCCTGGGCTGGCAAGGCCGCTACGAGCAGGCCGAGCTGGTGGCGCGGCACTTCAAGGCGCTGGACGCGGGCGCGCCGCAGGCCGCTGCGTTCACGGCGGCCAAGCTCGGGCCGCCGCCCGATCTGACCGGTGGCTACCAGTACCTGCAGCTCGAACGCATGGCGTACTACGTGCACAAAGACACCTACCGCAAGGCGGTGCGTGCCGCCGCGCAGGCCTTTGACCAATAAGAAGAGGAGACCGCATGCTGCCCATCGACGAGATCCGCCTGAACTTCAACCCCGCCTCGCTCGCGGTGCTCAATGCGGTACTGGCTTTCCTGATGTTCGGCATCTCGCTGGACACGCGCATCGACGACTTCAAGCGCGTGGCGCGCATGCCGCTGGCCTTCACCGTCGGCATCGTCGCGCAATTCCTGTTCCTGCCGGCCATCACCTACGCACTCACGCTGCTGCTCGGCGTGGGGCCGAGCATCGCGCTCGGCATGATCCTGGTGGCCTGCTGCCCGCCGGGCAACGTGAGCAACATCCTCACGCACCGCGCCAACGGCAACGTGGCGCTCAGCGTGTCGATGACCGCGGTGTCCAACGCCATCGCCATCGTTGCCATGCCGCTGAACTTCGCCTTCTGGGGCGGCATCCACCCCACCGCGTCGGGGTTGCTCAAGACCATCGCGCTGGACCCGGTGCAGATGGTGGGTCACATCCTGCTCATCATCGGCCTGCCGTTTGCGTTGGGTCTGTGGGTGGCACACCGGTTCCCTGCGCTCACCGCGCGCTTCAAGAAGCCGGTGCGCATCCTCAGCTTCCTCGCGCTCATCGGCTTCATCGTCGGCGCCATCGCGGGCAACTGGCGCTATTTCCTCGACTACGTGGGCCTGGTCATCATCGCGGTGGTCATCCACGACGCGCTGGCCTTCGGCATCGGCTGGCTCAGCGCGCGCGCCGTCGGTCTGCCCGACTACGACCGCCGCGCGCTCTCCATCGAGGTCGGCATCCGCAACGCGGGCCTGGGGCTGGTGCTCATCTTCAGCTTCTTCGGCGGCCTGGGCGGTATGGCCGTGGTGGCGGGTGTCTGGGGGTTCTGGGACATCATCGCCGGCATGGCGCTTGCGGGCTGGTGGGGCCGGCGGCCTCTGCAGGGCGGCGTCCCGGGGAACACCGCCGCATGAGGGCGCAGCGCATTCTCGTCACGGGCGCGGACGGTTTTCTCGGCCGCGGCCTGATCGCGGCACTCGCGCAGCGACCCGACAGTTTTGTCGTCGCCACCGACGTGCGCCACGTCGAACCTGCGCGGCAGCGGCCGGGCGTGGTGTACCGCGTGCTCGACGTGCGCGACAGCGGCCTGGGTGCGGTGTTGGCCGAGCACCGCATCGACACCGTGGTGCACCTGGCCTCCATCGTCACGCCGGGCAAAGGCTCGTCGCGCGAACTCGAATACGCGGTCGACGTGGGTGGCACGCGCAACGTGCTCACCGCCTGCCTCGCGCACGGCGTGCGGCACCTGGTGGTGTCGTCCAGCGGCGCGGCCTATGGCTACCACGCCGACAACCCCGCCTGGCTGACCGAGGACCACCCGCTGCGTGGCCACGAGGCCTTTGCCTATGCGCATCACAAGCGCTTGGTGGAAGAGATGCTGGCCGAGGCGCGCCACAACCACCCGGCGTTGGCGCAGACGGTGCTGCGCATCGGCACCATCCTCGGTGAACACGTGGATAACCAGATCACCGCGTTGTTCGAGAAGCCGCGCCCGATCGCCATCGCTGGCAGCGACAGTCCGTTCGTCTTCATCTGGGACGAGGACGTCATCGGCGCGTTGCTGCACGCGCTCAGCGGCCAGGCGCCGCCAGGCTGCTTCAACCTCGCGGGCGACGGCGCGCTCACCATCCACGACATCGCGCGCCGCCTGGGCAAGCGCACGCGCGTGTTCCCGGCCGGTCTGCTGCGCGCCGCGCTCGCCATCGGCCGCGCGTTGGGAGTCTCGCGCTACGGGCCCGAGCAGCTCGATTTTTTGCGCTACCGACCGGTGCTGCACAACCACTTGCTCAAGAGCCGCTTCGGTTACCTGCCCAAGAAGACCAGCGCCGAGGCCTTCGACGCTTTCGTGGCTGCGCGGCGCACACAAGGTCGGCCGTTGTGAGTGCAACCCTCCCGTTCTCGCGCGGCGATGCGCTGCGCGCGCTGGCCGTGGTCGTGATCTGGGGTCTGAACTTCGTCGTCATGAAGCTCGGTCTGCAGTCGCTCAGCCCCTGGCTGCTGGGCGCGCTGCGCTTCGCGGCCGCGGCATTGCCCTTCGTGTGGTTCGTGCCAGCGCCGTCACTGCCGTGGTGTTTCATCGCCGGGTATGGCCTGGCGCAAGGCCTGGGGCAGTTCGGCTTTCTGTTCCTCGGCCTGCAACTCGGCATGACGGCCGGCATGGCCTCGGTGGTCATGCAGACGCAGGCCTTTTTCACGCTGATCCTCGCGCTGCCGCTGCTGGGTGAACGCGCGCGGACGCGCCAGTGGCTGGGCCTGGGCGTGGCGCTGGCCGGTCTGGTGCTTATCGCCGCTGCGCACGGCGAAGGCCCGGGGCAGATGACGCTGGCGGGCTTCGTGCTCACGCTGTCGGCCGCGTTCATGTGGGCGGTGTCCAACCTGGTGGCGCGCCGTGCCAGCCAGCTCGCACGCTACGAGCCTTTTCCTTTCGTGGTCTGGAGCAGCCTGTTCCCCATCGTGCCGTTCGCGCTGATCGCGCTGTTCATCGAAGGCCCTTCACAGGTGATGGGTCAGCTGTCGGGCATGGGCGCGCAAGCCTGGTTCGCGGTGCTCTACCTGGCGCTGGGCGCCACACTGCTGGCCTACAGCCTGTGGACGCGCCTGCTGCAACGGCATGCCGCCGCGCGGGTCACACCGTTTTCGCTGCTGGTACCGGTGGTCGGCCTGTGGGCCGCGTGGGCCGCCTTCGGCGAATGGCCCGCGCCGTTGCAGTGGCTGGGCGTCACCGCCGTGATTGGCGGGTTGGTGATCAATCAGGGGGGGTGGCGGCGTCGCAGTGGGCGGTAATTTCAGTCGGATTCTTCGAGCAGGAATTCGACGGTCGCCAGAAGGTCTGGAAGCGCGTGGACAACAATATTCCAGACCGTCCCCACATTCACCAACGCGTAGCCGTGGATGAGCTGGTTCCTGAAGGCCACGATCTGCGCAAGATCGGGGATTCGGCGGGCCATGTCGGGGGCCGTCCTGGCCAACTGGTTGAGCGCCTCGCCAATGACCTCGAACTTGCGCTCGACCGCAGCCTCCCGGACATCCCAGAGAAAAGCGCGCGGGTCACGCTGCATAGACCGCTTCCTGGTGGCGCCGCAGTCCAGCGAGTACGTAAGGGTTGCGTACCGCACCCGGCTCGATCAGACCCACACCACGACCCAGCACCTGTTCCAGTTCTGTCTTGGCACCGAAGTAGGTGTGAAGGCCCGGCTGTGCGTCCTCGGCGTACTCCACCAGAAAATCCGCGTCGCTTCGCTGCGGATCGAAGTCGTCGCCCCGCGCAGCCGAGCCCACCACGTCCAGACGCCGGATTCGGTAGCTCTGGCAGATGGCGGCGATGGCGGCGCGGTGCTGAGCAATGGCGGGGTGCATGCGCGCGAGTGTAGCGATGGCGTCGATCCCGGCACGGACCCTGGGCGGTTCGAGCGATGTGGCGCTGCGTACTCAGGCCAGCGCGGTATCGGGGTTCGGCCGTGGCAACTCCACAAAGAAGGTGCAGCCCTCGCCCGGTGCGGTCTCGCACCACAGGCGGCCGTCGTGGCGCTGCACGATGCGGTGCGCCAAGGCCAGACCCATGCCGATGCCCTCATAGTCCATCGAGTGGTGCTGACGCTGGAACATGAGGAACAGGTTGCGCGCCCTGGCGAGATCGAAGCCGACGCCGTTGTCGCGCACGAACAGCGTGACCTTGTCATCGGTGGTCGGCAACTGGCCGATCTCGATGCGCGCCTGCGCAACGCGGCGCGTGAACTTGGCGGCGTTGTCCAGCAGTTTGCCCAGCACCTCGGCCAGCAGGATCGGATCGCCACTGACCATCGGCAGGCCGGGGTCGATCACCCATTCGATCTCGCGTGGCGACACCTCGGCCCGCAAATGGCTCACCAGCCCCTGCACCAGCGGTGCCAGTGAGACCGGCCCGGTGTCGATGCGCACACGGCCCAGGCGTGTGAACTCCAGCAGCCCGTCGATCATGAGACCCATTCGCCGCGCAGCCGTGGCGATCGAGGCCTGGTACTGCAGCAGTTCGTGGCGCGCCTCGGGCTCGAGCTCCTCCTGCGTCAGCGTGACGTACTGACTGATGTGGCGCAGTGGCGCGCGCAGGTCGTGCGCCACGGTGTAGGAGAACGCGTCCAGATCGCGGTGCGCCTCGTCCAGCTGGGCCGTGCGCTCTTTCACCTGGCGCTCCAGCGCCTGGTTGAGCTGGGCCGTCACGTCGGCCAGGCGCTTGCTTTCGCTGAGGTCGCGCACGATCACGGACACACCCTGCAGCTGTTCGCGCTCGTCGCGCAGCGCGGTCAACATGGCCTGCGACCAGAAGCGCGTACCGTCGCGGCGCCGGCTCCAGCCTTGGTGTTCGGCATGCCCGGTCTCGAAGCAGCGGTCGAGCAGCGTCTGCGCGTCCAGTGCGTGCGGTGGCTCGACCGCATTGCCCTCGGCCTCGAACACCGCGTCCAGCGCCCGGCCCAGGATCTGGCCGCGCTCGAAGCCGAACAGGCGTTGTGCGCTGTCGGTCCAGTCACTCACCGCGCCGTCGGCGTCGATGAAGAAGATGCCGTGGTCGCGGATCGCGCGCGACATGAGCCGGAAGCGTTGCTCGCTGGCGTAAAGCTCGGCGCTGCGCTGCGCCACGCGCTCCTCAAGGTCGAGGTTGGCGTTGAAGACGAAGTCCTCCGTGCGGCGACGTTCGGTGATGTCGATCAGCTCGATGAAAAAGCCCGGTACCTGCCCATCCTGCAGGTCAGGCAGGTAATGCACTTCGTAGTAGCGCATCAGCCCTTCGCCGTCGGGCCGTTCGGCCTCGTGGCTGATGGTCTCTCCGCTGAGCGCGCGCGCCACGCGCGGCAGCACCTCGGGCAACACCGCGGGCGCAAGCACGCGGCCGAGCTCGATACCGATCACCTCGTCGGGCGTGAGGCCATAACCATCGGCGTAGGCCTTGTTGCAGAAACGGCAGATCAGATCCTTGTCGTAGTACGCCAGGCGCGAGGGCGTTCGGTCGGTGATGCTCTGCAGCAGACGCAGGCGCGCCACGAGCTGATGCTCGATCTGCTCGCGCGCGCTCACGTCCACCGCCACGCTGCGCGACTGCAGAAAACGCCCGCTCGCATCGCGCACCGCCTGCGAGATCAGTTCGATGGTGAAGAAGCTGCCATCCTTACCGAACAGTCGCAGGTGCAGCGGGGCGGCGCGGCCGCTGGCCTGCAATTCGTGCAGGTGGTCGCGCAGCAGCTGCAGGTCACTGTCGTCGGTGATGCGTGCCAGCGTGGGGAAGTCGGCCCAGCCGGCGTGGCCAGCCAGCCGCTCCAGCTCGGTCCGGTCGCGGCCCAACCAGTCGAGCAGGGTGTCGTTGATGGCGCGCACGCGCAGGCCGGTGTCGAGCGCGAGCAGGCCGCACGGCGCATCTTGGCCGAGCGCGCGAACCGCGTCGCCGGCCGCGCCGTCCACGGCCCCGTCGACCTGACCCTTGATCGCTGCATTCATTGGTTTGCCCCCTGATGCATCGCCCCCGAGGCGCGGTGCGTGAAGTTGCCGGGGCAGCGCCCCCGGTGAGGGTGACTCTAGCGTCGGTGGCGGCGCTGCGCCAGCGCCACGTGCCAGCGGTCTGACCCGCGTGCGGGATTGCACGACGGCCGTCCGGGGCTTCCCCACTGTCACGCCTGTGGTTGTCGGTACCCTCGTGGGTACCGTAAAGTTGAGCAACCCGGTACACGATCGGCGGATGCACCGGTCAGGGAGAAGGAGCACGCCAGGCATGGCGCAACACCGAACACGCTCGGTGCAGTTGTGGTTACCGCTGCTGCCAGCCGCCGCTGCCATGCTGCTGCTGGGGCTGGTGATCTGGCTGGTCGAGCGCACCGTCGGCAGCGAACTCGAGCGCCGCGCCCAGCAGCGCGTGGAGCAGGCGTCCGCCGTGTATGCCGACCAGGTCGCGCGCGTGCTGGCTCGCCGCGCCGCTGAACTGAACCTGATCGCCACCCTGCCCGAACTCGGTCTGGACGCTGCCTCGCTGCGGCAGCGGCTCGACGGGCTCAAACGCAGCTCGCCCGCGTACGTGTGGATCGGGGTCACCGACCTGCAAGGGCGGGTGGTGGCCGGCAGCGATGGCTTGCTTGAAGGCGTCAGCATCGCCCAGCGTCCCGTTTTTCTGGAGGGCAGCCGCGGCTTGTGGTTCGGTAGCCTGCATCCGCCGCTTGCGCTGACGCACCCCTTGCGTGAGCGCCAGTTGCCGGTGCCGGACGAGTTGGCCGACATTGCGCAGCCTTACCGCGATGCGCAAGGCCGGCCCGCCGGCGTGCTGGCGGCCCACCTGGACGCGGCCTTCTTCGAGCGCCTGCGTGAGGGCGTGATCGGACCGTCCGCCACGCGGCGGGGTTTGCAGATCGAGCTCAGTAACGCCGCAGGCGAGCGGCTGCTGGGCGAGCGAGCGCCGGTGACAGCCGAACGATGGGCCTCGCTCATGGCAGCGCCCCCGGGCGCGCCGAGCACGATCGAAAGCACCACGGGCGAGACCCTGCTGGTGGTGCGTACGGCTGTGGTGCCCGCGGATTCGGCCTTGCGAACCGACTGGCAGGTGGTGGCCTGGCAGCCGCTGCCGCTGGTGCTGGCGCCGGTGCGCGAGGTGCAGCGCAGCATTCTGTGGGCCGGTGGCGCCACCGCCTTGTTGCTGGGCCTGGCGGGGTTCTGGTTATCGCGCCGGCTGGCGCGCCCCTACAGCGAGGTGCTGGATGCCGTGGCCGAGCGGCTCGACCCGCAGCTCGATGCCGTGCCCGGCGCGGTGCTGCGGGTGATCACCGAGCAGATGCGCCGCCTGCCCGTGCACGGTGGCGGGACACGCAGCGAACAGCTGCTGGCGCAGGTGTTGCTAGACGCGAGTCGCCTGCAAGCCGTGCTCGACCACCTGCCCGCCCCGGTGTATCTGGTCGACATGTCGTATCGCGTGCTGTACTGGAACCGCGCCGCCGAAACCATGTTCGGCTGGAGCGCCGCCGAGGCCGAAGGGCGCCACGTCGACGACATCTTCCAGGACAAGGTGCCCGACGGCGTGCGCCAGGCCCTGCGCCGCGAGATGGCGCGGGACAACCTTCCGCGCAGCTTTGAGGGCCACCTGCTGCGCCGCGATGGCAGCGAGGTCTGGGGCGACTGGCGCCTGACCAAGCTGCTCGGTGCCGATGGGGAACCGGTGGGCGTGCTGGCGCAGGTGCGTGACCTGACGCCCGAGCGCATGGGCGAACAACGCCTGCGCGAGCAGGGCGAGGTGCTGAGTGCTGTCATCAACGCCGCCAGCGACGCTGTCATCAGCGTCGACATGGGCGGGCGCATCACGCTGTTCAATCCGGCGGCGGCGCGCATCTTCGGGCGCAGCGCCGAGAGTATGGTCGGCCAGCCGCTCAACGCACTGCTGCCGCTCGCGCACCGCAGTGATCACCTCGGAATGATGCATCGCTTCGCCGAGTCGAGCACGACCACGCGGCGCATGGGCTTCGGTCGAGTGCGGGGGTTGCGCTCCGATGGGGCCGAACTCGAGCTGGAGGCCTCGATCTCGCAGATCACCGTGCACGGGCACAAGCTGCTCACCGCCATCTTGCGCGACGTGACCGAGCGCGTGCGCGCCGAGCAGGCGCTGGCGCGCTACCAGGTCGAGTTGTCCGAGCTCACGCAACGGCTGCTGCATCAGGAGCAAGTCACCACGCGCGAACTGGCGCAGACCCTGCACGACCAGCTCGGCCAGACACTGGGCGCCATCCGGCTGTCTTTCGACGCGCTGGGCAACATGACGCGCGAGCAGATACCGCCCAAAGCGCTGGAGCGCGCGCGCATCGTGGGTCAGCAGATCGACCAGGCGATCGCCGAGGTGCGCCAGGCACTTGTGAAGCTTCGGCCGCCGTTGCTCGAATCGGCCGGGCTGGTGGCGGCGCTGGACAACGAGATTCGCCAGCGGGCGCCGGAGACCGAGCCGGTGCGCATCGAACTCGTGAGCGATATGCGCGCTGGCGAACAGCGCTGGCCCGACGACGTGGAGTACGCCGCGTTCATGGTGGCGCGCGAGGCCATCGCCAACGCGCTGGAACACGCACGCTGCCAGAACGTTCGCGTTCGCGTGCAGGGTGACGCCGAGCGCTTGCAGCTGGACATTGGCGACGACGGTATCGGTCTGCCCGACGATGCGTTGCTGGGCCGCCCAGGCCATTTGGGCATGGTGGGCATGCGTGAGCGTGCGCTGGCCATCGGCGCACGCCTTCAGGCGCGCGCCCGCAGCGACGGCGGCACCCTGATCACGCTCAGCTGGTCTGTCCGGCCCGACAGCGGCTTTGGCGGGCTGGAGGCAGCGGGCCAGTCGAGCACGCAGTATTGAATTCCTTCACGCAGTATCGAAGAAAGGAGCCCGCCCCACCATGAGCGACATCTACCTCGTCGACGACCACGCCATGATGCGCGACGGCCTGCGTGCCGTGCTCGAAGACGCCGGCCACCGCGTGGTGGGCGAGTCCGACAACCCGACCGAGGCGCTGGCCGACATCGCACGCCTGTCGCCAACGCTGCTGCTGCTGGATCTGCAGCTGGGCCACCGCTCGGGTTTCGAGCTGCTGGAGCAGCTCGTCAAGCGCAAGCTCCCGACGCGCGCGATCATGCTGACCATGTCGGCCCAGCCCCGCCACGTGGCCGAGGCCATGCGCCTGGGCGCGCACGGCTATGTGCTCAAGGGGTCGCCCGCGCGCGAGGTGTTGCAGGCGGTGGAGTCGGTGGCTGCGGGGCGCAAGCACCTCGGCGGCGAGGTGGCCGAGCTCGCGGTACAAGGTCTCACACAGGGCGGTGAGACCGGTGGCATCGAATCGCTCTCGGTGCGCGAGCGCCAGGTGATCCAGCTCGTGGTGCAGGGCCATACCAGCGTGGCGATCGGCGAACAGTTGCATTTGTCACCCAAGACGGTGGAAAGCTACCGCAGCCGCCTGATGGCCAAGCTGGGCGTGAACGACCTGCCGGCGCTGGTGCGCCTGGCCATCCGCGAAGGCCTGATCAGCGCCGACGATCTCTGAACCCGGGCGAGCCGGGTCCAGCTTTCCCGGCATCCCCGCGGCTGCGCCAGCCGCACCATCGGTCTCCATGATTGCGGAGACTCCCATGCCCTCCCGTTTCGACAGCAAACCCCGGATCGACCTGGTGGACGTGCTGGTGGTCTGCGCGCGCGGCCAGAACGTGTCCACCGTGAGCGAGGTGCTCTCGCGTTGGCCGGTTCAGGTACGCGTGCGCTGGTCGAGCGACCCGATCGACGCGCTGCGTCTGGCGCTGGCCGAACCGCCGTCACTGGCGATCGTGGATGCACGGCTGGAGAACGCCGGGGGCCGTGCGCTGATCGCCCAGCTTGCACGCTGGCGCGACGAGCTGGAGGTCTTCGCCTTTGAAGATGCACTCGTCGATGACCCCTCGGGCACACCCGGCGCCTGGCATTGGCGCGAGCTGCCCATGGTGCTGCGCTGGTGGGCCGCGCGCCATCTGCCCGGCGAAGAGAGCCCGCGGCCTCAGGGGAGCGCCCAGTGAGCGCGCTGCCCGGCGTGTCGGACCTTGTCCAGGCCGGCGAAGCGCGGCGCCAGCGCGCGATCGAAAGCCTCGGGCTGCTCAATCTGCCCGAGGACCCGGTGCTCGATGGCCTGGTGCGGTTGGCCGCGCGCACGCTGCGTTGTCCGGTCGCCATGGTCAATGTGGTCGGTGCCGATGGCGCATGGTCGATCGCCAGCACCGAGGCCGAACGACCCTGGATGGCGCGCGAGGTGGCCTTCTGCACCACCGTCACCGACCAACGCCGTGCGCTGGTCGTGTGCGACCTGAGCAGTGATGCCCGGTTTGCGCGCCACCCGCTTGTGGTCGGTGAGCCCCGCATCCGCTTCTACGCTGGCCTGCCGATCGGTGATACGGACCACACGCTCGGTACGCTGTGCGTGCTCGACACCGAGCCGCGCGAGATCGACACCGCGGCCCGCGAAGCGCTCGAAGACCTCGCGCGCATGGCCTCGCATTGGCTCGCGAACCGCCGCGAGCGGCTGGAACGCATCGAGCTCGAAACTCGGCAGCGTGAACGCCTGCACGCGTTGGTGGCGCTGCGGACCGCCGAACTGGAACACGCGCGCGAAGCCGCAGAGGCCGCCAGCGCCGCCAAGAGCGCGTTTCTGGCCACCATGAGCCACGAGATCCGCACGCCCATGAACGGCGTGGTCGGGCTGATCGAACTCATGGACCGCAGTGGTCTGCCGGCGCAGCAGCAGGAACTCCTGCATGCCGCGCGCGAGTCGGCCCATACGCTGCTCGGGCTGATCGACGACATCCTCGATTTCTCGAAGATCGAATCGGGTCACCTGCAACTCGAAGACAAGCCCTTCGAACTGCGCCGCCTGATCGAGAGCACGGCCGATACCTGGCTCGGCACGGCCTGCCAGCAGCGCGTGTCCTTGCACGTCTACGTGGCACCGGGCCTGCCCCAGGCCATGCTTGGCGACGCCACCCGGTTGCGCCAGGTGGTGGCCAATCTGGTGGGCAACGCCATCAAGTTCAGTGGCGGTCGCGCACAGACCGGGCAGGTGTCGCTGCGCGCCTTCGCACAGCACGGCGCGCTGGTCATCGAGGTGCGCGATGACGGCGTGGGCATGTCGCCCGAGGCCATCGACCGACTGTTCCGCCCCTTCGAGCAGGCCGAGGCCAGCACCACGCGCCGCTTCGGTGGCACTGGCCTGGGCCTGGCCATCTCGCACCGCCTGGTGCAAGCCATGGAAGGGCGCATCGAGGTGATGTCGGCACCCGAGGCCGGTGCATGCTTCACGTTGTACCTGCCGCTGCGGCCTGCGCCCGGTTCGCCTGTCGAGCCCGCCGGGGAAGAGGCGACTCTCCTGGCGGGTGCCGTGTGCACCTGGCGCGGGCTGCGTCCGGCCGGTCTGGACGACTGGCGCAGTTACCTGCTCGCCGCCGGTGCCGAGGTACGGGTACAGGACGCGGCACCCGACCAAGCCGGCACGCTCGGTCGGTGGTGCATCGAGCGTGGCACCTCGCAGGGCTGTGTGGCGCTGCGTCCCGGCCCACAGCGCGGTGCGCGCCCCGACGGGGGCGGCTTGCTCTGGCTCGATACCGACGCGCTGCACCGCAGCGCCTTGCTGCAGGCCTTGTGCCGCGCACTCCAACCCGCCGACGGCGCGGCCGAGAACCGGCCCGATCCGGCGCCGTTGCCTTGGGGTCTGGCCAAGGGCGTGGCGCCGGTGCTCGTTGCCGAGGACAACCCCGTCAACCGGCTGGTGATCGGCCGCCAGCTGCAGCGTCTGGGGGTGCCGGCCGTCATCGTCGACGACGGTGACGCCGCGCTTGCGCGCTGGCGCGGTGCCGGCACGCGTTTCAGCCTGCTGCTGACCGACCTTCACATGCCCGGGCTCGACGGCGAGGCCCTGTGTGCCGCGATCCGCCGTGAAGAATCGGCCGGCCGACGCCTGCCCATCATTGCACTGACCGCCAACGCGGTGCGCGGTGAGGCCGAGCGCGCCATTGCCGCCGGCATGGACGACTACCTCACCAAACCGGTGCCGCTGCAGCGCCTGGCCGCGGCGCTGCAGCGCTGGCTGCCCCTGGTGCCCGACGGCGCCGCCAAGCCGCTGAATGACGCCGACGAGTTCGACGCCGGTGCCCTGGAACGCGCCATCGGTCCCGATCCCGCAGACCAGGCCGAAGTACGCCGCACTTACCTGAAGACACTGGCGCAAGCCGAGCGTGAATGGCGCGACGCACTGGCGCAGGGTGACTGTCGCCGTGCCGGGCTGGCGGCGCACCGCGTCAAGTCGTCCTCGCACGCGGTCGGCGCCCATGGCCTGGGTCGTCTGCTCGACGCGTTCGAGAGCGCGGCCCGCGCACCCGACGCCGAAGGGCAGAGCACCGGACTGCTCGCGCAATTGCCGGCCATCGACACGGCACTGGCGCGGGTGCGCCACGCGCTGCTTGCCCCAGCTCAGGGCGGTTGAACGCGTCGGCCGGTCCTCAGCCATCCAGCTTTCCCTGCACAAGTGCCCGCCTCGCGCGCCGAAAGCCTCCTCAACACCCACCGCACCGGAGTTCTCCATGCGCAACAACGGACCCGTCACCCAACGCGAATACCCCCTGCAGCCAGGGCAGACCCTGGTGTCGACCACCGACCTCAAGAGCCGCATCGTCTACTGCAACCCGTCGTTTATCGAGGTCAGCGGCTACGAGCGCGAGGAGCTCATCGGCCAGCCGCACAACATGATCCGCCACCCCGACATGCCACAGGAGGCGTTTCGCGACATGTGGGCCACCATCCAGTCGGGCAAGCCGTGGTCGGGCCTGGTGAAGAACCGGCGCAAGAACGGCGACCACTACTGGGTGCAGGCCAACGTGACGCCGGTGCTCGACGGCGGCCGCACCACCGGCTTCATGTCGGTGCGCACCGTGCCCACGCGCGAGCAGGTGCAGCAGGCCGAAGCCTTGTACGCCCGCATGCGTGAGGAGGCCGCGGCCGGGCGCCGTGAGCATGTGCTGGTCGCCGGCACGCTGTTGCGCCAGACACCGCTGGCCCGCGCCGCGCGTGCGCTGCGCGCGCTGTCGTCGCAGCACACGCTGCTGTGGCTGCTGGCCATGGGTGCTGGCGGTGCGGTGCTGGGCTCCTACCTGCCCAGCCACGCGCTGGCCATCGGCCTGACCAGCGCGGTGGCGCTGGTGGCGGGCTGGATGTTGCAGCGCCGGGGCGCCGCGCCGCTAGGGCGGGTGATCGAATCGGCGAACCGCCTCGCGGCGGGTGACCTGGCGACGCGCCGCGCCGAATCCGGTGTCGGCATGGTGGGGCAGATCCACCGCGGCCTCACCCAGCTCAACGTGAACCTGCAGGCCGTGGTGAGCGACGTGCGCACCCAGGTCGATGGCATCCACAACGCCTCGCGCGAGATCAGCGCCGGCAGTGCCGACCTGAGTGCACGCACCGAGGCCCAGGCAGGCAACCTGCAGCAGACGGCGGCCTCGCTGGAGCAGATCACCTCCACCATCAAAGCCAACGCGGATGCCGCACAACGTGCGGCCGCACTGGCGTCCACGGCGCGCGAACTCGCCGAGCGCGGCGGCGCCGCGGTGGCCTCGGTGGCGCAGCGCATGGCCGACATCCAGGCCGCGAGCCAGCGCATCAACGACATCGTGGGCGTGATCGACGGCATCTCCTTCCAGACCAACCTGCTGGCACTCAACGCCGCGGTGGAGGCGGCTCGCGCTGGCGAACACGGCCGTGGCTTTGCGGTGGTGGCGGGTGAGGTGCGCTCGCTGGCGGCCCGCGCGCGCGATTCGGCCAAGGAGATCAAGACCCTGATCGCAGCCTCCGAGCAGCAGGTGCAGGCGGGCGCCCAACTCGTGAGCGACACCCAGGCCACGGTCCAGGAGACGGCGGGCTCCATCGGCCGCGTGAGCGCGCTGGTGGCCGAGATCAGCGCTGCCTCGGCCGAGCAGTCCTCGGGCGTGGCGCAGGTGAACGCCGCCGTGGCACAGCTCGACAGCCTCACCCAGCAGAACGCGGCGATGGTCGAACAGCTATCGGCATCGGCCGCCGCGCTGTCGACACAGGCCGGTACGGTCACCGAATCGGTGCGCGTGTTCAAGCTCTGACGCCATGGCCTGGCGTCTCGGTCGGCTGCATGGCCTGTGGGTGCTCGGCACGTTGCTGCTGGGTGCCTTGCTGACCGCACTGGCGGTCGGACAGCGCGAGCGCGCCAACGCCGCCTTCGTGCAGGCGCGCTTCGAGGCCGAGTCGCGCGAGCTGGCCGACGCCATCGTCGGCCGATTCGGTTTGTATGAGTACGGCTTGCGCGGCGCGCGCGGCGTGATCCAGAACGCCGGTGAGCAAGGCCTGTCGGTGGAGGCTTTCCGCCGTTACCTGCTCTCGCGCGATCTGGAGCGTGAGTTTCCGGGGGCGCGCGGGTTCGGCTTCATCCACCGCTGGCCCGCCGGTGTGCGGCGAGCCGGTGTACGCGAGATCGAGGCGCACGAGGGCGAGCGCTTCGTCATCGAGATGGTCGAGCCGATCGAGACCAACCGCGAAGCGGTCGGGCTGGACATCGCCAGCGAACCCGCACGGCGCCTGGCGGCGATGTCGGCCCTGCGCAGTGGACGTGCCACGATGACGGCGCCGATCACCCTGGTGCAGGCACAGCAGGCGCACAAGCGCGGTTTCCTGGCCTTGCTGCCCGTGTTCCGCCCTGATCTGCCAACACGCACACCCGTCGAACGGGAGGCCGCCGGCTTCGGCTGGGCTTATGCGCCGCTGGTGACCGATGAGGTGCTGGCCGGCCTGCCGCTGCGGGTGCAGCACATCGCACTCACGCTGACCGACATCACCGAGACCGAACACGCCACCGAGTTCTTCAGCACGCTGGCGTTGGGCGAGGCGCCGCACACCGATGCGCTGCGCCAGGCCTTGCTGCGCGTGCCGTTCGGGCGATCGTGGTCCATCCAGACGGAGGCGCGCCCGGGCTATGCCGCGCAGTTCGGCCTGCTCTCGCCCGGTGTGGTCGGCTGGACCGGTGCGCTCGTGACGTTGCTGCTGGCGGCGCTGCATTGGGTGTGGTTGGCGTTGCGCCGGCGCCAGCGCCAGGCCGCACGGCGCGAGGCCGAAGCGCGCGAGGCACATCAGCGGCGGCTGCTCGAACTCAACGCCGGGCTGGAGGAGCGCGTGCGCGAGCGCACCCGCTCGCTGGCTGACGTCGAGCGCTTCCTGCGTACCGTGCTCGATGCGGTGCCGTCGATGATCAGCTACTGGGACCGCGATCAGATCAACCGCACCGCCAACCGCGCCAACCTGGCCTGGCGCTTGCCGCAAGGCGGCACGCTGGTGGGCCGCAGCGCGCGCGAGGTGGTGGGCGCGGCCGCCTACGCGGTGCTGCGCCCGCACATCGAGGCGGTGCTGCGCGGCGAGCCGCGGTCTTTCGAACTGACCATGCCCAGCCCCGCCACCGGCGCGTTGCGCGAGCTGCACATGCGCTACCTGCCCGACCTGCGCGACGGCGAGGTGCAGGGCTACTACGCGGTGCTGGACGATGTCACCGAGGTCAACCGCAGCCGGCGCGAACTGGAAGCCATGCTGACCGTGCAGGCCACCGAACGCACGCGGCTGCAGAGCATTCTTCAGGGCACGAACGTGGGCACCTGGGAGTGGAACGTGCAGACCGGTGAGTGTCGGTTCAACGAGCGCTGGGCCGAGATGATCGGTCATGACTACGACGAGCTGCGTCCGGTGCATGCCCAGGTCTGGGTCGATCACGTCCACCCGGACGATCTGGTGCGCGCGAACGCCCAGTTGCAACGCCACTTTGAAGGCGAGCTCGATTACTACGAATGCGAGGTGCGCATGCGCCATGCAGACGGGCGCTGGGTGTGGGTGCTCAACCGCGGCCAGGTGCGCACGCACACGGCCGATGGCTGGCCGGAGTGGATGTATGGCACGCAACAGGACATCAGCGCGAGCAAGGCCATCGAGCAGGATCTGCGCGAGGCCAAGCGCGCGGCGGAGGCCGCCAGCCAGAGCAAGAGCGCTTTCCTGGCCAACATGAGCCACGAGATACGAACGCCGCTGAACGCGGTGCTCGGGGTGGCCCACCTGCTGGCCGACAGCGCGCTTGACGCTGACCAGCGTGCCTTGCTCGACAAGGCCCGCGCCGCGGGCCGCTCGCTGCTGGGTATCGTGAACGACGTGCTCGATCTGGCCAAGATCGAGGCCGGCGAAATGCACCTCGTCGATGAACCCTTTGCCCCGCGCGAGCTGCTGCGGGAGGTCGAATCGGTGTACGCGCTGCAGGCCATCGACAAGGGCCTGGCTTTGGTGCTGGACATCGACCAGGCCCTGCCCCCCGCGTTGCTCGGCGACGCGTCACGGCTGCGCCAGGCGCTGGTCAACCTGGTGGGCAACGCCATCAAGTTCACCCACGCCGGTGCGGTGCAGATCACGGTCTCGGTTTTGGGACGCGCCGATGCGCAGCGCCTGCACCTGGCGGTGCGCGACAGCGGCATCGGCATCACACCGGAGCAGCAGGCGCGACTGTTCCAGCCCTTTTCGCAGGCCGATGAAACGACCACGAGGCGCTTCGGCGGCACGGGGCTGGGCCTGTCCATCGTGCGCCGGCTGGTGGAACTGATGCAGGGCACGGTGGAGGTGCAGAGCGAGCCGGGGCGGGGCACCGAGTTCCGCATCGTGCTGCCGCTGCGCGCGGCCGACCCGGCGCTGCTGCCGGCCCCGCCCGGTACCCCGTTGCCTGCACAGGGGCTGGCCGGGTTGCGCGTGTTGCTGGTCGATGACAGCGAGGTGAATCTGGAGATCGCGCGCCGCATGATCGAGCGCGAAGGCGCGCGCGTGCACACCTGCAGCGATGGCGCGCAGGCGCTGGCCTGGCTTTACCGTTCACCGCACGCGGCGGACGTGGTGCTCATGGACGTGCAGATGCCGGTGATGGATGGCCTCGAGGCCACATGCCGCCTGCGCAGCGACGCTGCCTTTGCACGCCTGCCCGTGATCGCGTTGACCGCGGGTGCCTTGTCCGACGAGCGCCAGCGAGCGCTCGATGCGGGCTTCGATGATTTCGTTGCCAAGCCGATCGATCCGCCCGAACTGCATCGCGCCTTGTACCGCGCGTGGTCGGCGAGACGCGATGCCTCGACAGCGCCGCCCCCCGCCGTGCGCAGCCCGGGCGGTGCAGCGCCAAGCGATCCGGCTCCTGCGAGCCCGCTGCCCGCCGAATGGCCCCGCGTGGCCGGCGTGGATGCCGCCAGCGCGCACCGACAGCTCGGGGGTGACGCGGTGCTGTTTCACCGCGTGCTGGCGCGCCTGCTGGCCGAGCACGCGGATTGGTCTGCGCTGGCGAGCGACAACCCCAGGCGCTGGACCGACGTGCAGGTGGATCACTGGCGCGCGCGAGCCCACCGGCTGCGCGGCAGCGCGGGCATGGTCGGTGCCCTGGCACTGGCCGGCTCTGCCACGGCGCTGGAGGCCGCGTTGCAGGACCGTTCCCTCGCCGATGCCTCGCATGCGCTGGTCGGGCTGCAGCAGCACTTTGCCGCGCTGCACGTGGCAGCCGGCGCGCTCGGTGCGCCGCAGCCGGCCGTGAACACCGGCGACCGCGCCGAGCCCACGCACTGGCGAGCGATGTTGCAGCAATTGCGCGAGCAACTCGAGAGCCAGGATCTGGCTGCCGCTGACAGCTTCGAGGCGCTGCGTGCCACCCTGTCCAGGCTGTCGGGACAAGCCGTGGTGCACCGCATGGGCGAGGCGATCGCCGAACTCGACTTTGCTGCCGCCCTGGCGCAGCTGGACTGCGCGATGCGCGACACGACGCCCTGAGGGCTGGTATGAAGGCCGATCCGGAACGATCCCGGGGGTGACCCTCAGTCTTCGCGGGCCAGCGCCTGCAGCGCCTCGGCCTCGGTCCGGTAAAGG
>VFQP010001491.1_pt1 | contig 31143 bp, 46 predicted proteins | sample 3512351 | NCBI WGS metagenome assembly VFQP01 (sample SAMN10412372, study PRJNA504923) | tailings metagenome | isolation source: Relicate 1 Philex TSF1 revegetated site | place: Philippines: Tuba, Benguet | collected 2017-08-29
ACACACACACACACACACACACACACACACACACACACACACACACACACACACAGTTGTGATTGTGTAGGCCTCACAGCACGTGGTACCCACACCCTCACCCTCACTCACACATCACCCTGGGGGGCCCTGTTGCGCCGTCAGCACCAGCTGTACATACATAACCCACCGGTTGTTGCTGTGGGGGGTGTGGAGGGGGAAGTGGATGGAAATGATGGTGTGAAACGAGAGGGGATGATGTTGAAGAAACAAGGGGACATGATGATGAAAGGAGAGGGGATGGTCAAACAGGCACAGCAACGGTCAAACATGATGCAGGAGCATGGTCATGCCCTTCCACCATTCATACATGTACCCACTATGCAACTGCTGGAACATGATACACTGCTTGTGCGCATTGCCCACATGTTACAGGTATGTGTTTAGGGGGTGCGTGTGTGATGTATATACGTATAAGATGTTTTTGTAAATGGTGTATGTGTGTATGCTTGAAAACATATAGAGAATATACAATATACACTCAACCACACCATGTGCACCCACACACATCACATACACACCCACACCCACACCCAAACACAGGTGGAGGAGGTTGACAACACCACTATGTATGCTACACTAGACCTCCACTGTCTCCTGTCATCATGGGTACCAGGTACAATTCAGTCTGTCATAGAGACGACCCTCACATCTGTCACACCACGATCACAACTTCATCGACACGTGTTTAGGGCAGGTAGGGTGTGCATGGTGTGTGTGCATGTGTTTTTGTGTGTGTGTGTGCATGTGTGTGTGCATGTGTGTGCACTCACAACCCCACACCTAACCCCACACACCTTCTCCACCAGGCGCACCACTGCAAGCAACACACACGCATGCCTCAACACCCGACACATTGGACGCCCCCCCCAACCCCCTACTATCTAATGAAAAGGAAGCACAGCGTATGGTGGTTCTAGAATGCACAAGTGCCCAGGCATGTGGGGCCCCAGGGGCCCTTTCAGTGACACTGGGCCCCATGGATATTCGAGCATTTGTAATAACGTTTTAATGTGATAACGTTTTAATGTGATAACGTTTTGGAAGAGGAGTGCAATGGGAAGATTGCATTTGGAAGAGTGTAATTGGAAGAGTGAATACGATTGTTGGTATGTTGTGACACACAATTGCTGTTGTTTCTTCTTGGCATGTATTACTGGGTGTATTACTGAGGTGTAACAGTTGTTTACAGTTGCCTACAAGGTGCTGGCACTCCCACATTCATCACCACCTACACTACCACTGCTGCCTGCACGTTGTGCCCGTGCAGCAAATGCTTGTCCCAATTCATTAGACAGGTTTTTCCTGTTGACTGTATCTGGTGTATGCACTGCTGATGACACATTTTTGCTTTTCAACTCATCCTGTTGTGGGGGGTGGGGGCTGGGGTGTAAGTGTGCACGTGCTTGTACGTGTACGTGTGTGTATGTGCGTGCATGTGTGTGTTTCTCTGTGTGTGTGTGTACGTGTGTGTTTGTGTGTGCGTGCATGTGTTTCTGTGTGTGTATGCATGTTGTGTATTCAACTATCAAGGGATGATCACACACCAGCCATGGGGCAGCATGTTCTGATGCAGGTGTCTTCCCCCCCCCCGGTGTGTGCAATTCCACCCCCTGTTTGTTGAGAAACATCTCACGGGATGCAGGGCTGGCAGTGACATGCAGGGATGAAAACTGCCTGCTGGTGGTTTTGGGTAATGCCATTCCATTGCCCAGTGCTGGTGTTGCCCCCATGGCCATCAACCTGTGTTGTGTGTGTTGGTGCATGTATATATCGGTGTGCATGGGTTTATGTGGATGACAAGGTATCATACGTATCATGCCCTCCATATTATGGTACCAAACATATACCATGGTACCCAACACCCCCACACACCGTTCTTTCAGGTTGGCTCTTTGTCCCCGTTGTGTGTCACCTTCCACATTATCCATGTCCTGCTGCACGGAATCAAGTTGTGTCTGTGTGTGTGTGTGTGTGTGTGTGTTGTGTACACAAGTGGCCCACAGAGTGTGCTGTGACCGCCAAGGACTTGCCCACCCATACCGTGTTGGGGAGCAACTGTCGCCACAACTGTATTTGCTGTTGATACGTGTCTTTGGCGTCACATACGTGCTTGTCCACAAATGCAGACAGCTCGTCACCATCTGCAAGTGTATCAAGTTGTGCAGATGCTTGCTCCACACGTGTGAGCAACTCTAGCAACGATTTGTGCACGCCATCCAATACAGTTTGCACTTCGGATTTTGATGGTGGATGCGTGTCGGGGCTGGACATTATTATTGAGGGGCTGCGACTTGATCAAGCTTGTGGTTTTTACAATGTCGTAATCGTTATGAGAGAGCAACAATGTGGCTGAACAGTGTTTTGAATGGTGTGAAAATAGATCATTTTTTCATAGCCAAACATTGGCAACATACCCAATAGCAACCATTTGCATTGCCTGCATAGTCATATTTCCATTTCACTATTGAATACTAGGCGTCTGTAGAAAGCGGTCACAGGTCATCGAGCCACCACCAATCCAAACAATCCACAAACCACCTTAAATGCCCAGCAGAGAAGAAACACTATTCCAAAGGCTCGAGGACCTCAACTTGGGGTAGGTACACAATCCCCAGCACAATACCTGCCCACAGCTGCTGGGTGCAACATCAACATGCAGATGTTACACACAGCAGGCACCCATGTGTTACACACATACCGGGGGGCTCACAGCATATGCATTGCAACGGGGTGGTGCTGCTCAAGTTGTGGCGCACCATTCAAAAACACAGTGCAACACGTTTCACTCTGGTCAAACGTGTTTGACCAAGTACATGCGTCACCACATGCTTCACCCCAAACCATGCAGGCTGACAGATGGCTTGCAAGAGGATGACCTCCTTGGACCAGATGTGCGTGAGCCATTTCGTGCCATGACCATCCACCTTGCACAACACATTCACGATGTTGTTGTTGCTGTTGGTGTAGACAACCCACAAGCTGTACAGGTATACTGGTGGTTGTGAATGGTTGTAGGTGTGTGAATGGTGGGCACATGGAGATTAATATATGGCAGACATGTTGCATTGTTATTTCGTACAATATCAACCCACCTACATCCCCAGACATCCTTGCTGCGTGTCACATCTGCTGCCTCTGCCGACGCTTCTGCACGTAGTGGTGGCCTGGATCGCGCACTTGGTGCATTGTTGCAAACACTCCATGGTGTTGCAACACCTGCTGCTGATGGTGATCATCATGCCACACCATCCCGAGTTGACATCCTCGAGCAGCTCGTGGGGTTTGTGCAGGCCATACATCTCCTTCCAGCACCCATGGATACTGTATCACAGCAGAGCAACTGCACCCATGGTGTGGATGTTATGCAACTGGCATCAGATGCTATTCGACATGTTGCACAATTGGCGGGGGTGGATGCAGGATGCGCAGATGCCACGCATGTGCTCGCAAGTGTACGGGCATGGTTGGATGGGTGTATACCAGCACTGCCAGGGGACTTTTTTGAGCCAGTGGTGCGTGAAACACAGTTTTCCCAACAACAGGTGTGGGGAGGGTTGTTATGTATATGTGTTTGTGTGGCTGTCAACATTACACAACACTCACTACAACACTCTCCACATACGCAGATGCAAATGCTTGAGCAAGTAAACAGCATGCTGCATGACGATTATACACAACGCAGAGCAGCACTGCTTGCCCGCACAAGAGTATGTGGAGTATGCTGCGATTGGCACCATCTGTGTTGTTGTTGTGATACCCATGTGTGTGTGATCCCCATGAAAAACTGGTGCCAAACATCCCACACACCTATAACACACACACACACACACACACACAAAAACACATCCACCCCGTTGCAGTTGGCATTGCAAGCAATGGAGGCATCCCCGCGTATGAGTGAGGAGGATAGTGGTGCCAAGCTTGCCGCCATTGCTGCACAAGCAGATGCGTGGACATCGACACCAAGTGTATCTATTGAGCAGCTGTTTCAGCTCACACATGGTATATAGAGGTGGTTGTAGGGTCGCATACACAAAGGGCGATCACGTTGCTCATACACATCACCAGGTCAATGTATGTCGCTGGATCCATCCCAACGACGCAAGCAGCAGGGTCCATCCAGTTTTGTGCGGCATGTGCGGATTGGCGAGGTGCCTGATCGAGGGGGGCGAGGGGACGCACGCAAGGGTAGTGGTGCTACAACAACGGCAGCAAACAAGGCTCCTAAAACGAGCTGATGCCTGTTCAATTTTTACTTTTCGTTATTTCTCCAGTGCAATTCTTTATTTCTCATATCAATACCATGGCAACGCCGCAACAGCCTCGCCAACCTCGCAGATGCAACCAATCTCCCGCGCGTTTGCAAGACGCTGTTGCTATCGATGACCTCCACTTGTTGCCTCAAAATGTACTCGTGGATAGCACAAATACAGTGTGCAACGCCCGTGCAGGAAAGTCTCCTCGATTTGGCAGTATCGATCATTCTCTCGAAAACAACAAGATGCCCCAGTCTACAAGCAAACGCAATGCACGTCACGCCACACAACGCCCTTTACAACGTGGTGTAACATCAAATAGTACCGAAAACGCAGCTGGGGGTCAAGCCATGCCCAGCGTGGCACAGCACGCAGTGGACAAGCTGGTCCTCCAACTGGCACAGCAGCAAGCCGAGGCAGCCCGCCGTGAGGCCACACTTCAACAGCTCCTACAACGATCCAGTCAGGTGTGCAAGGAGTGTAACACAAGGTGTGCCTGGATACAACCACCACCATCACGTGCAACCCAGGTCAACAAGGAGGTGGTGCTGGACAACCAGCGGTTAAGGCAGCATGTCTCGCGTCTGCAGCAAAGCAATGACCAACTGCAACTGGAAGTGATCGGGTTACGTACAACGTTACAGGTATAGCTGATAAGCATGTAGAGCTGCAGCCTCTGTCCACACACAAAAAACCTTCTCAAAAAAACAACAGGCACGCACACGAGAGGCTGCAGCAGCACGTGCAGCAGCAGAACGACGCCTTGCACGGGCAATAGAAGAGCATCAGCGTGTTGTCAATATGCCGCACCGTGAGGGTAACACGCACGTAGCACACAGGGAGCACTCTCATGTGCCCACCCTGCAGCCAAGCAGCTGCCATGACAGTGCAGCGACGCCACATAATGATCACACTGCATATACTACAATGGTGGATGATGATAGTCACCACATTACAGCCACCGATAACACAGTGGTGGGGAGCTCTGCCAACGACAGCGAATGCAGTTCTGGCACAGGGCTTTTGCAGACAATGACAGCAACAACCAACAATAGCGTTTCGGAGGACAGCCTGCGCCGTAGTGGCCGCTCGCGTGCGTTGATTGATTATACACTGCCAAGCTTGCGTACCAAACTCCGCCAAGGGGACCGGCACACGTTTGGTGAGGCGGTGCGGAAAAGCCGACCAGGGCGCACCAAGCCTGCACGCCGTGTGCCTGTGGAGCCACCTGTTGTGGAGCCATCTGTGGAACCATCTGTGGAGCTACATGTGCCAGAAGCTGCTGGTTGACGCGACTGCGATGCACCTGCTGGGGTGTGGCGCTAGGAGGTAGCTGGGGTTGAGAAAAGCGAGTTGATGTGCCATGAGTCTTTATATTTTCATACACAATATTGTAAACACCATATTGCGAGCAAACGCACAAACACACAGCACAAAGATGTCGCTTTTCGCAGTGGCCGAGGGTGCGATGATCGGCGAGATGACAGGTGCGGGAAGCTGCTCATGCAGATCCTTGATGTTGTTGTGCTTGCTTCGTGTGTTGTTGCTCATGTATATCACCAGTAGACACACCTAACAACACAGGCGGTCCCATGGGAGCAGTGATGGGTGCAGAAATGGCCGCTGTAGACTCGATGTTTATGCCTCCAGGGATGGCTGGTGTGGTGGGTGGCATGCAGGGTGGCATGATGGCGGATACTATGATGATGGGACCATACATGGGTGGAATGATGGCACCCATGGTACCCGTGGGAATGCCGGTGATGTATGGTGGGCCCATGATGTACAGCCCACGCCCCATGTTTTGGTAGAGACTTTCATGTGAACACTTGTTTCTTTTCTCAGGCAACCAATGGAGTATACATTATCTTGTAACAACAACTATTGTAAAGACGCCAAGCGCCTTGAACATGGAGGAGAGAAAAAACTTACACACAAACACACAGCTATTGTTGCTCCTCATCATACAATACGAGGCTAGACCACGCCTACAATCGCCCCTCTCTATATTTTTGATCAAAACGGCAACAACCCGGTGTCTCCCCACACCTTGCCGAAAAAGTACCATGCATACAGCTCTGTGAAGAACAACCCGTGGAGCAACGCCTGTGCGGGTTTGGTAAGGAATGTGTGAGGAGAGGAGGTTGCTGCGTGCATTGTGACAAGGAAACGATGAGCCTCATTGCACAGTCACCACCATCGCAGCACCACCGCCACCACGTACCACTTTGGCGTTCAAGCTTGTGCCCTGTGATAATACTGCCTTCATGGCCTCAAAATCCGTCTTGGCAAGTTGGTACGAGGTGTTGGCCCTGTGTGATGGCGGGTCATGATCAGTACACGAAAGCGGTAGAGACACAGCACTACCATCACCCCATCACACATACTGATAAAATGCTGTGTAGTATGCCTGTTTCCACAGCTTTTTCTGGGCTGCTTCGTCTGTCACAACATAACCCTGTTTTGCTGCCTCCTCCAGCATGGAGGTTGTCTTTCGTTCTGCTTCCTCTCCAAACAGGGGTTCATTGACATTGACACCCACAAGCTCTGCAGCACGCTCGTATGCATTCCACGCAGCCTTGCCTGCTGGGGATTCAGCTGTTGTCTTGGCCAATCCCCTGGCCGTGGAAAGTAGTTTTGTTGCCTGCGCCTGCATTACGTTACGAGGCTGTGGTGGCTACGACAGGTTCAGAAAGGGGTGGTTGTTTACTGTCGTATGTGCAGTGCTGGGATCTCTACCTCCCCACAATTGATATCAAGTGGGGTCACCTCTCAGGAGGTGATGGCTCTAATACTTTGTATAACGTGTCTAATTAATAAATTGTGAATGATTTATAAGCGTATCATAAATGTATCATACACATCACCCAGAAAAACATCACCCAAAACACATCACGCTCTCCCTCCCATAGCTTTGATCACACTCGCTGTATCAAGCTTCCACTGCTTCCACGCATCGGGCATATCAACCACGGTGCCTCCCATTACTGCAGCACTACCCCTCCCTGCAGCAGCACTCCCCCTCCCTCCCGCACTGCTCCGTCCTGCACCAGCACTCCCCCTCTCTCCCCCACTGCTCCTCCCTGTCACACCTGCGGTACTCCCTGTAGGAGCAAGCCATGCACTGTCCACTGGCTGCAACTTGGCTGCCTGCTGACCAGCAGCTCCCCGTCGTTGCTTCCTGTAGTTGAAACCACCCATACAAGAACGTGTGTGTAATGTGTTTTGTATGTTGGCCGACTGTATTGCAACACTACACACATGCAACACATACACATACACTCATCTGGCACCGCATCAACCACCACCATACCCTGATTGCTGTGTCACACCACTCCCCCCCGCATCCCCCCCACTCAACCTCCTCTTGTAATTCTTAATCCACCGACGCAATGGTTTTACATACGGCCACACCATGAAAAACCGATGTCGCTCACCACTGTCTGTGATGTACACTTGACTCCCTTCTTCTCTGTCTGCAGGCAACTCTGCAATGCTGTGCCATGCAAACGCACCAATCTCCTTGCGCACCTGAGGTGTGGGTATGGGTGTGGGGTGTGGGGGTGTTGGGTGGGTGGGTGTGTTGCGTGGGTGGGTGGGAACGGGGGGGTGGGGCCGTATGTGCAAAAGGGTAGAGTGTGCATGTGTGGGTATGCATAGCATTCCATGTACCACACAACACATGCTCGTTCTGTACACGCAGATACACACATCAACATAATACAACAAGCACATCATCAATGTACATCATATGACATCCCATCACACCTGTGGGCAAAACACTGTGTTTTCAGAGATGCCAGGCACTATAAAGAGCTTGCTACGTTGTCCACCCATCATCACCTGTGTGTGCATACATGAGGTACATACATGAGCAGTGTATTGTTGGCATGGCTGGGATACGAGAGTGCACACCACATGCTCATGGATGCAATGCGCAGATGCTCACGGAAAACGCTGTTGCACCGCCCATAAAACCACACACACATGAAACCCACAAATCACCATTCTCACCATATTACTCACATTACCACACCATCACCATGACCACCACCACAACACACACCTCCACAAAGTCATGCGGTTGTACAAGGGATGCAATGTCAAATCCCGTCTCCTCCTTGACCTCCCTGATAGCACAGGAAACATCATCCTCATCCTTGGCAACTTTCCCTCGAGGAAACCCCCATCCTGCGTTGGACTTGTACCCACGCACAAGCAAACACTTTTCCAAGGTGGGGTCGAGCATGATGGCGCCATTCACAGGGACGATGGATTTGTACTGTTGCCAGTCGCGCAAAATGTCACTAGCAGAGCTTTTAAACCCTTCCAATCCGGGGACTTTGTCAAAGAGCAGCGTGGTGAACTCCTTCATGTTGAGGGACTTGAGGTGGGGATTGGATTCCACAACACAATCCTGCGGTGGGATGTGTATGGCGGGGTGTCAAGGGGGAGGCGATGGGCCTCTCATTGTAAAACCTCTACACATACCTCATAGTGCCAGTGTGCTTGCTCCACGAGAAACATGAGCCTCTCAAAGGTCCTGTGTTGGTGGAGGAGATGATGCACATGCACACAACCATAGGACACCGTATTAATGTCCATGCTCCCCATTCTACGTACTCCCATTCGCTGTAGGGCACATTGAGAATAAACCTCGTAACTAAATCCGCCAGTACCTCCTCGTCTGGCCACACAGTTCCAGGCATGATGGATGTGTGTTTACTGCTCAACGTGGTTTGTTGCGCTTTATAACTGCAGATACATGGACCATGTGCCAAACGGATGTGTTACAAAACAACTCTAATAAGAACAACACTAAAATTACCCAGCTTTATGCACAATTATGCTTCGATCATCTGACACTGATGCCACCCGCCCCCCATCGCCTCGGACAGCCACTGCCCACACTTGATCTTTATGTTCCTTGACCACCTGGCTACATTTGTTGGCTGCCAAATCCCACACACGAACCTGGGAATCACTGCCACCACTGAAAAACGCAGTGCCGGTGGGATGTGCAGCCACACACAATACCCACGACTCATGACCTGTTGATATGCAGGGGGTTGTTTCTTGCGGTTGCTGTGGATCAAGAGTATGTAACAAACACACAAAACACACCTGAAAACGCATGGACGAGTGTGCCATTGTGTACATCATACTGTCGGCAATACATGTCATCACATGCAGTGATCAGTGTTCTTGAATCTGGGAGAAAACTCAACCCTCGCACAGGCTTGTTGGAGCCCTTGAGTGCATGCAACAGCTCTCCTTTTTTTGCATCAAAGACGTGCACGTTGCCATCCATGCTGCCACAAGCAACCAATACACCATCGGAACTGTAGGCAACAGAGAGCACAAATGGCTGTTTGCCAACCTTGACTGTATTTCCCTATGAAGTTGTGAGGTGGTGAGGATGTGTTGTTGAGACGCTGTGTCAATCGTGTATGTGTGCATGCATGCAGCATGCATGCAGACACCACATGCCATTCAAAACAACCCACCCATAAATGCACACAGGCAATAATACCTTGCTCGTGGGAATGGCGAGGTGTGTGGGGTTTTCAGGGTGTGAGACATTGTACAGTGTGAGTTTGTTGCTGGTACCACCTGCCGCTGCGAGTTGTGGTGGGTCGCTGCCAGGTGTGAATGCAATTCCCCAGAGCTCACTTGGTGGTGCCTCTATGACTTTGCACTGTGGATGCTCTTCCTGGGTGTTCCACACACGGATGGAGCTGTCGAGGGCACTTGATGCACACCATCCACCCCCACTATGTGCTGTGGTGGACACCACGCCCAGTGTTTGCTCCGCCAACGTGTTTACATTCTTCAATGCGTTGTCTTCTTCGATCCATATCTTGACTGTTTCGTCTACAGACCCTGTCACAAGTTGTTCTGCATGCCCTGGCACTGCACACCAACAGGCCGCCCATATGTTGTCTGTGTGTGCATCTTGCGTGATTTGTGGATCAAACAGACGCATGAGGGTTGAGAGGAGGTTGGAGAGGTTGTGAATGAATGAACACAGTAGTGTGACATACAATTCTATGAAACTAGCTGGTTGCAAAATACTCTTAATCTTGTCCAAACAACTTCAGTTGGTACCATCAAAGCATTACACATCAATACGTGTCTCAGCTAGCACGGTTTCTTTGCCATCGTGGTTGTAGCAGCCCAACATGTCTGTCAACGAAGCAGCCACGAGCACATTAGGCGCATCACAGCCACAGCAAGCTATACACCATCCATACTTTGCGGTATGTTGTGGTTTGTTGTGGTGTGGTCACAGACCGATTACATAGGATCCCTGCTGCAACCCTGCTTTCTCCACCCACACAGCATATGCTAGCAGGTGCTATTGCAGGCATGGCAGAGCACACCGTCATGTATCCAGTAGACACAATAAAAACCAGAATGCAGGCGCTCGCCCATCCGGGCATGCAGGTATGCTTTGGTCTGTGATATGGTGGACAGGTTGGTATCACATCACATGCACCCAACCATTTTTCCTAGTTGCATGGATCTACGATACGGCGTGCCATGACGGTGATTGTACGTCATGAAGGGTGGGCTGGTTTGTACCGAGGGGTAGGGGCAGTCCTGGCTGGCACAGGGTAGGTGGGTATTGTTACGTGAAGGTTGTCTTGTTGTGTGTTGGTAGTATTGTTGTGCATCCTGGGTAGTTCCCATTGATATACATTGACTACTATACACTCATCAATCATGGATGTTGATACAAGATATGAAGTAGTGTAGTAGCACATCCCCACACATCCTGCACCCCCTCCTCCTCATCCCCCAACCCCTCTTCACCAGGCCAGCACATGCATTGTACTTTGGTGCATACGAAGCAGTCAAGGAATCCCTAGGTGGGAATGATGAGGGATATCAACCAGTCGCCACAGCTGCAGCAGGTGCTGTTGCAACACTGGCAAGTGATGCAGTCAACCTTCCATTAGATGTGGTCAAACAGCGGTTACAGGTGTCTCATAGCCCATACAAGGGGGTATGGGGGACGGTGGTGTCAATTTTAAGAAATGAGGGGCCTGGTGCTTTTTTCAGGAGCTATAGGACAACGGTATGGAGGTCTTAATACAACCCTGTGGGTGTTTGAAGGTCCATATGGAAGTTTGAATGACTATGTGGATATTTGAAGGGTCATATGCATGTGTGCACGATCATATGCATGTGTGCATGATCATATGCATGTGTGCATGATCATATGCATGTGTACACCTACATGGATGTACCTAGGCACATGCACACACACACATCACCCACAAACACACCATGAACACCCACACTCCCCCCCAACCCCCCCAACCCCCACCCCAACACATGTAGGTCCTCATGAACGTGCCATTCACAGCGGTGCACTTCACAGTGTATGAAAGCATGAAAAAGCTCCTCAAACAGGAAGATGATGAGACCTTGCTGACTCAGCTCACAGCGGGGGGTGTGGCTGGGGGGTGTGCGGCTGCAGTCACCAACCCCTTGGATGTGGTGAAGACGAGGCTGCAGTTGGAGGGGGTGGGTAGCTTTACCAAGTATAATACAACAGCAGTGGTATGTGGGTGTGGTGTGTGGATGTGTGGGTGTGATGTTGTTTCTTTAAGGGGGGGGTGTAGGAGGTTGTGGTGTATAGAATGTGTGTGGATGTATGTGTGTGCAGTATGTATGTGTATGTGCCACACAGACGCATCCCCCCACACACATACCCTCGCCTCCAACCCCCCACCGTACTCAAAACAGATACCAACAGCAAGGGCAATCATCGCCAAGGAAGGCAGAGGGGCATTATGGAGAGGGGTACGCCCACGAATGCTGTTTCACATACCAGCAGCAGCCATATGTTATGGTACGTATGAGACATGCAAGTCTGTGTTTTTACCTGGGGATGATGCACCAATGGCACGACAATTACATTGAGGTGCATGAGGGCTGTTGTGCTGTTGTTGTTTTTTATGTGTGTGTCATGTGCACTGCCTCATGTGTTTTGACTGTTGCTGTTTTTGACATGTTGACCATGATGTTGTGCATGCTGCGTGTGTCCATCATGCACGTTGACCATCATGCTGACCATGACTTTGATTTTTGACATATATTTCATGATGATGAATTACAATTGGTGTGTCGTTTGGTGCTGGTACACAAGCACTTATACGTGCATAGCAACTGATACGTACAAAGCAATGAATAACTCATTGTAAGGATACCGACCTGATACTATGATACTATACCGTCATGCAACACTGGGGTCCATGCAAAATAGCTACACTCTTCAAAACTGATGCACACAATAGTAGTGGGGGGGGCGGGGGGGATAAGTACACACACCACACAAAAAATGGCCAATGCGCATACGGTACACAACAAAAATGGTTAATGCGCATACAGTACACAACATTGGTGATTTTCAATACAAAACATCATGTCTTGCACTGCTCTCAATGCATCACATGATCACGTACTGCTCTGCAGAGAACAGTATTTACTGTAGAGAACTGTATGTATCAAGTACTGAGTTGTCTACAGTCGACTGCGTAGGTGTTGTGTTGTGTGCCCAATGGGGTTGGGTATAACACCAAATGCCATGTGGAGGGTGGATGTGAGCTCATGATGGAGTGTGGATGCTGCACGTCTCACTGCCCTGTTGTGGTGGTGGAGGTGATGGTGGTGACATATGCTGGTGGTGACGTACGGTGGTGGTGGTGGTGACATGGTGGTGTGATAGTATGTGCATATCAGATTGACACATGCCACATGTATTCAACCAAGCACACAACCCCTGCGCCCATACATGAACAACCACACACACCACACCACACCCACAAACAAACATCCACAAACATACACACCTTGCAATGGGTTTACGTTCTTGATATGCAGCAGTTGCCAGCAATGCACCCAACAGGACACCTATGCCCACTTTTGCTGCTGCAGTGGCACCCTGCTGTGTAGGGGTGTATAATACTGTGCAATAATACTGTGTAATGATGCTGTGTGCAATGATCATGTGTAATGATGCTTGGCAATGGTACTAGGCAATGATGCTCATGGGCCACAAAACAACACTCCATGCAACGTACCTGTGTGGACAGCATTTCTTGTGCAGAGTGCCATGCTGTAGATACTGCCTGCTGTACATGTGCTGTGTGTGTGGAAATGTGCTGCTCCCATGTTGGGTATGTTGGGGATGCTGATGATGAAGATGCCTGGTCAATGGGGCTTGTGTTGTGGACACTCCTTTTTGATGGGTTGGTATCACGCACATCTGTACAGCAAGTACTGTCATCACAAGGGGGCTGTGGTGTACAGGGCTGTGGCGGTGTTGTTTGGCACTTCGACATATTGTGTCGCCGATGATCAGCCAATGGCATTATTTCACCACCACCAGTGTGTGCATTTTTGACATCACCCCCAGTGTGTGCATTTTTAACATAATCCTCCCCAGCATCTTCTGCGTGCCCATCACCATGGTTGCTTGTGGAGGGGCTCAGGGAAGCCGATGTGGATGATGGCGAGAGGGTTGATGGCATGGCCTGGTGGCTCGACGCATGCAGTTGCTCAAGTAAACGCTGTGTGTTATGGATGGAATATGTGTGTATGTGGGGTATGGGTGATGTATGCCAGGGATGGATACACTTCCTATCACCAACCAAACTTATCCCCATGCCATCAACGCACCTCACACGTGCTGCGATCCAATGGTGGTGGTGATGATGATGCACCCACTAAAGCACCCTGCAGCCACGCTGCCAATTGTGGGTGCTGTTTGTGGGGTGCCTGAGCGACAAGCAATGTGAGCAGCGCACCACAATCGTCCGTGCGGTGGTTGCTGCAGTATGTCAACACCACCTCAAGGGCGTCAGCATGCGCGTCGCCACACAGAAGCCACCACAGGGCTAGTAAACGTGCTGGTATGGGGTCTGAGCTGCTGTATGCTGTGTCCAGGGCTTGAAGCGCCGCTTCATACCTGTGAAAGGGGGGTTTTGGCTGTGCTGCTGTGTATATGTGTGCATGTAATATACAAAGTGCGTACTTTGCATCCAAACACAGTGCTTGTACGAGAATGTACAGAGCACGTTGCTGCACATGTACATTTCCATCATTTTGCTCCACCACTGCCAAAGCCTCTTTTGCAGCAACTTTGTATTGTGCCAGCAGTAGGCTACGTTCTGCTGCGTCCATCACGACTTGTGCGAAACACTCCCGAAACTGTGTTCAACACAACAGAAAATGCTAATTTCTTCTACGTCAGCTAGCATTACCTCTTCAACGTCAGCACCTCAACGTCACACCAAGAATACCACATAGCATGGTGTGCAATGCCCTGCATGCATCGTGTACACACTCGATTGCCACCAGATGTAGTGCAGCACAACCATCCACATCAACTTGTCATACCCCTTCTGTGACACACCCTGTGCGTAGGACATTGGCACTCACAGCAGGCATCATGACAGGTAGTGTTGAGAAACAATCGTGTGCCAGAGACACCCCCCCCACCATCACCCATTTCTCGATCCCCACAACAACACAGCAAGCACACTGTCTGCAGCATCTGCGCTGGCAGAAGAGGCACAGCAAGTGGCATCCACCTATGTACCTGGCCCAGTAGAAGTGGGCTGGCAGATATGGATTGGTGCCATCGCCGGTGTCATTCCCTTTGCCATTGGTGCATATGAATTTGGCAAACGCATTGTACGTGTGGTGTAGCACTGGGCTGGATGTGTGCTCACAAAGTGGGTGGGTACCAGCAGTACTCGCATCAGACATCACCACTCACAACATATACAGGTCATCCAGCGGCAGTGTGTACGATGTCGGGGCTCGGGGCTCGTGCAGCGCGGCCGCTACCTGCGCAAGTGCCCCGACTGTGGTGGCTTTTTCCCGTGGCAGTCGTGGGGTCAGTTTTTGTCTGCCACAGCCACACCAGGCAATGGTGGGCCCCTGCTGCAGCCACGGGGGCAAGACAGTGTGTTGTACAAGGTCCACGAGGCACCATCGGAGGAGGAGCGGGCTGCCATACTGGAGCAGGAGGCGTTGATCAACAAGCGCCTGGCAGAGCGGGAGGAAACAATGCAGAGGGAAAAGGTTGCACGAGCGGACTCTCCCTCCGAGAGGAGCTCCTGAGGACTATTTTTCTTTTGCCAGCTTTTTTCATCTCGTGATCATTTCGTTGTACGAATGTATGTTGTTGTGAACACAAGATAACTCAGTTGCAACGCTGTCCAACACGAAACACACTGCAAACACAGCAACTTCATAATTGGGCATCTGTACAAAAAACAACAGCAAGCTAGCAACAGCCAAAAAGCAGCAGATTCAGATTATACTTACATCAAACAAGCAGCAAAACTCGTCAGCAGCACACGTGGTGCCACGGTTTGCAATGCTGCTTTAATAAAACCCCCACATGAACAGTCAATACGAGCTTGTATACCGTCATGATTGCAAGTATGTACGGTTGCTAAACGTGCACGTGTGCATGTGGTGTCTTGGGGTCATTTAGGGTCATTTAGGGACTCTACATTGTCCATACGCATCATCCATCAACCCCTCATCCATCAACAGGGCCCTTGGGTGTCGCCTCCCCAAGTGTGCACTGTGCCGCTATTGCCAGAAAAAGCTGTGCACCAAGGAATCAGGCTTTAACGATAAGTACCTGGTCAACGGCGACTGCATTGAGGCACGCTGTGGAGCACCCATCCGTGTGCAGGTGTATGACACGGCCAATGAACAAATCGTCTTCCCCAACGACCCCATGACTGTCAGGGTATGTTGTGGTGGTGTGTAAATGCTCGTAATGCACTGCTTTCCAGACTTGTGTGTTTCTGAAAAGAGAGAAGCGTCAGTCATAAGCACCAATTCAATGCCCACACAGTTTTGCATTATCGATGGCTTGCAATATGAGAAGCTTCCTGCAGGCACACTGGACATGACTGACCTGGATGTGTGTCGCTTGTTTTTCAACAAAAAGGGCAAGGAGCTGCTGGCATTACCCAAGGGTGGCAAGAGTGATGCCAATGCGCAATGTTACTCTGATTTCATCGTATGATGGTGTTGGCACAACACCATCGAATTGTTGTTGTCGATAGGCAATACATACCAACACCAACCCACCACACGCACAACCCCAACACAACTCCAACAGAATGGCAGTGCGACCCTCCCTGAGATGCGCATCACAGACAGCAGCGAGGCAATGCTTGGCGGCAAGCAACCCAATTTCTACCTGTACGCACTTGCCTTGTTACCCAATGGTCAGCCAGCACCCATCAAACCAGCTGTGTCAGAGGCGTTTGTGGTGGCCACACAGCGCACCAAGCCGTACATCAAGATGGAATTCCCACACATCAACGATTCCATTGAGCGTGTCAGGGAAGTGGGATCAGAAACAAAGAAAAAGCTCAGCGATTTGCACGCTGCAGCACTCAAGGCTGGTATCAAGGATCTTGCTGTACCAAAAAACAACGTTACCAAGGTGGGAGAGTTGAAAGAGTTGGTCATGGCAGCAGAACGCAACAAGGTGCTTCGTGAAAACCTCAAGCAGCTGCTGCGACTCACCAAGGGCTGGGACACGATGCGTGATCACGTGATGATGTCTGTGGATGACGACCTGCAGCTCAGGGTGTGGTATGCTGATACTGATGGCAAGCTGGGCATCGTGTTTCAATGTGGGGCATTCAATGCCATCGACCTCAACAACCCTGTGGGTGTGTTGAGGCGCACTGAAGACCCATCTGGTACACTTGTTGACATCCACTGGTCTACCATGCAAGGCGTTGAGGCAGGAACAATCCAATCCCACTTGGCCAATGCAGTGATGGAATGGAGTGAGCCAGAGCATCCTGGCTGGTTTTTGCTGCCTGCAGAGATACGGTTGCCAGATATACATCGTATTCGTGACAACACAGCAGGAGTGACAAGCTGCAGAGGTACTACTTTTTTGGGGGGGGGTTGTCAACAACCTGTCGGTGATGATCTTCTCTTTTGATCTATATCAACATCACCCTCTCCCAGTGCTGCGGCCGTGTGACTGCCCCCAGCTTGGGTCATTGCCCAAGTCACCACGTGCTGCTGCATATGGGGTCCCCGTGGCGGGCCCCACCATTGGCGCCCCTGCAAATCACGGGTTTGTCGGCATGCAGATCAACAGCGGTGAACTGTTTATGCCATCACGATTGGTCACGTCTGGGCAGCTGCCTTTGGTGGACACCAACAGTGGCAAGTCACTCAACGTGGGCATGGAGGTGTGTTGTTGTCAATGGAGGATGTTGGATGTCATGATGTTATGATGTCCAAGCACTCCACAAACACCGCCCACCACCCAACAGGATCCCTTTGCTGGGTTTGACAATATAGAGGCCCTCATCCCACCCCATTCCAGTGGATTTGCCGCTGTAGGGGATCGGCGCCTCGACTCTGAACCAGTCACGCTGCCATCCTTTTCCACACAGCAGCAGCAGCCATTTGCCAGTGATGTTGCGTTTGGGATGACATACGACATACCCACGGCGTTGGGCACACCATACATGGCACAGGGGCAACCCATGGCGGCACAAAACATGCCCAGCTTGCCACTTGTGCAGCAGTTTTTGGCCAATCGTACGAGTACACCTGCGTATAGCGTGCACACTGCAGCGAGCTCGCCATTTGTAGAGCCGGGGGTGGATGGGGGGGGGGTTGCCGGACCGAGTTGGATTGCACCACGTGCATCCCATATGTCTGTTGGTATGTGTGGTGGTATGTGTGGTGTTTTGGTTGTGGGGTTAGGGTTATGGTTGTTTTGAGTTGTTTTGTTGCTTTGAGAAAGGGCTTTGATGATCAACACTCATTGTGTCACCATCATCACCACTCAGTGAGCAATGCGTCGCAGCCATCACCATTTGAGCAGGATGATTTCCAAAATCAGCTGCAGCGCATGAAGCAGGAACACATGGCGGCAATGCACGGTGGTGGACCAACACAACCCCAACAGCAGCAGCAGCAGCAGCCGCATGGTCAAGGGGCCCCACCGGGACAGGCCGCGCCAGAAATGCCCCCCTTCAATTCTTTGCTCGCATCCCGGCAGCCAGACAATAAACCAGCAGGTGGAGGTCAGGGATTACCTCCAACAGCACCCATGATTAATTCAGATGATTTTGGCAACCAGCTGTCCATGGTGGTGTCCAGTTTGCTTAAATGGTCGGAGCAGGATGCAAGCTTGAAGAATGACAGTGGGATTGTGACACGGGAGCGCACCATTCAGCGACTCACACGGGAGCTTCATGAAACAGAAGAGCGTGGTCGTGAGGACGCATTTGCGTTCAAGCCAGAGGTGCTGCGCACCATGATCACCGACCTGCAGCAGGCGGGGGCGCCCGAGGATGATTTGTTTACTGCATTGTCAATGGTGTATCCAGAATATGGCATGGATGGGGATTTTGCAGGCATGGGGTCGTTTATGAGTTTGGGGAGCCTGGACAACATGCAGAGCTTGCGGTCGGCGCTCCCACAACACCAGATGTGATACTGTAGTGTTTTTTCGAGGGGAGCGTTGTTGCTGGTTTTTGTGCTGCTTGCACATATTGTACATTGTACATTCTTCAATACCGAGTTGTCGTAACAACCAGCTTGGTTAAGCTCAACACGCTAGCACCACCACATTGCTTGGAAAACAACGCGTCTCTCAAATACCATGGCGTTGAATGGCGTCACCCCCCCAAGAGTGCCCACGACAACACATGCACGCATTATAAGCAAGTACGCAGGGTTTGGTGTTTGGTGGTGGGCGAAGATACACAAACCACTCTGGCATCCAACCACTTTTCTCGTGCACAGGCCAGCAAACGTGGGGGGCATGCAGGGAGCATTACGAGGTGCCGAAACAGCCGTTCACCAAACAGCCGTTTGGTGTGGCAGCCAAATCAACACTGCTTGGCATGCGGCATGTGATGCTGCTCTCCATGGCAAGCTCGCACAGCCAGGAGGCACAGGCAGTGCAGATGAGTAGGCGCAATTGTGTCTGCTCCATTGATCCCATTATCCTATGACGCGACTGCAGTGGGGTTGGCGGGCGATGCACACTGTCCCCTCTGGACCCTAACCACTGCTGCAGCGCACCCTTTTTGACATTCGGGTCTGTTGTTGTTTCTGACGACATTATCTCGTTACATTCGTTACAAAATTTAGGACCATGAATACATGGTTGTGCAATTGTTGAATAATGTGTTGAATAATGTTGTTGATCATATACAAGTCGGTCATAACGTCACACCGGCTCCACTATACACCGGGTAACTGCACTATGCTTCCCCCATCTCCTGTGTATCTCCTGCAGACCCGACAATTCCCAGGGCCTTGCTCAACCATGCAAAGCACCCCTCTGGCAGCCCATGCAATGCTGCATACTGCGCCAATGACACCACACGGGTGCCATCTGCTGCGGGCAGCTCGTGTTCTGGAAGCTGCACCACTGCCAGCCACCCTTCACGGTGCCACCGATTTGTTGCACACCCTTGCAAACGGGATGTGTTGAGCTCCACGAGCTTGCACCGCACTGGGCACCGCACTTGATATGGTTGTGTGATCCCATCCTGCTGTGCTGCCTGACCATCATCTTGCACAAAATCACCAACCCGCGCAACGGCCACAGTTGCCAGCAGATCGCCAGCACGCAGGATATTGGGGTCGTTGCGATGCAGGCGCTTTTTCATCCCACCCGCGCTCTTCTCAGTGGCTGTGGACACGTGATATTGCACTGAATAAAACACACCAGGGGCATCCGATACACCCACGAGAGGTGCTAGTAAGCAGACACCATTGCGATGGGCAAGCATGGCAACATCTGCCATGCCTGCATCACCCCCAATCACCACCACACATTGGTAGTATGCCAGATAAAACAGTGGTGGATCGTGTGCATGCTGTTGTGGCACCAACAACGCTGGTTCCTCCATTCTGTGGTTGAAAACAAGTGAAAACAATGCAGCCACCGCGTGCATAAAAAATGTCCAGCTGAACAACTCTCGTTCCTTTCAAAACGGACCTGGGCCAAGCAAGGTCCTATCCACAGCCTCCAACACCGCTATCCAACAATCACACCGCCAACACCACACTCTTGCAACCATGGCTGAAGAAGCAGCAGCAGCAGCAGCAGCAGCAGCAAATGGAGGAAATGCGTACGATGCTGGCGCCTTTGACAAGAAGATGTCTGAATTGTACGTGATTCATACCCAGTGCACCTTGTCAGCAGCATCAAATGCATGTGTTGTGTAGCAAGGCACCAGCAGCCGGTGGTGATGCATTGGCGGCTCGTGCGTATGCCTTGCGCGTCGCCGTACAGCGCATGTCATGTTGCTTATCGTGTATATAGCTGCGTTTGAGTGTTGGACGTGGTTGGGTGCCTACTCACTTGTCGTGCTTCATCATCACAGCTTGGGCAACACGGGCGAGTTTTACAAAGATTGGGAAGAGAGCTTTGACAGCTTTGACGCCATGGGTTTGCATGAGAACCTTCTGCGTGGCATCTACGCACACGGTAGGTTGTGTACGTTGATGTGTGCACACACATCCACGTGCCCCCCCCCCCCCCACCCCACACACACCACCACCACCACCACATCTTTCCTCTAGGTTTCGAAAAGCCCTCGGCAATTCAGCAAAAGGGTATTGTGCCCTTCACCAAGGGTTTTGATGTGATTCAGCAGGCACAGTCTGGTACCGGCAAGACTGCCACATTCTGCGCCGGCATCCTCCAAAACCTCGACTACACCAAGGAAGAGTGCCAGGCCCTTGTGCTGGCACCCACCCGTGAGCTGGCACAGCAAATTGAAAAGGTCATGCGTGCCCTGGGTGACTTTCTCCAGGTCAAGTGCCACGCCTGTGTGGGTGGTACCTCTGTGCGCGAGGATGCACGCATCCTGAGTGCAGGCGTGCACGTGGTCGTGGGTACCCCCGGTCGTGTGTTTGACATGCTGCGTCGCCGCAACCTTCGTGCTGATTCCATCAAGATGTTTGTCCTAGATGAGGCCGATGAGATGCTTTCTCGTGGATTCAAGGATCAGATTTACGACATTTTCCAGCTGCTCCCCCAGGGCCTGCAGGTGGGTGTGTTTTCCGCCACCCTGCCCCCCGAGGCATTGGAGATTACCCGCAAGTTTATGAACAAGCCTGTGCGCATTCTCGTCAAGCGCGATGAGCTCACATTGGAGGGTATCAAGCAGTTTTACGTCAACGTGGAAAAGGAAGAGTGGAAGCTCGACACTCTGTGCGATTTGTACGAGACCCTGCGCATCACCCAGTCGGTCATCTTTGCCAACACACGTCGCAAGGTCGACTGGCTCACTGATCAGATGCGCACGCGCGACCACACCGTGTCTGCTACCCACGGTGATATGGACCAAAACACCCGCGATGTCATCATGCGCGAGTTCCGCTCCTCCTCTTCGCGTGTGCTGATCACCACCGACTTGCTCGCCCGCGGCATCGATGTGCAGCAGGTATACATGGATGGATGGGTGGCACCAGTGCTTGGTGGTGGTGGTGTGTATACACACACAAACAGACATCAACACACACGCCATCATCAACACACACCATCATCAACACAACACGCTCAGGTGTCTTTGGTCATCAACTATGACCTGCCCAACAACCCGGAAAACTACCTCCATCGCATTGGCCGCTCCGGTCGCTTTGGCCGCAAAGGTGTGGCCATCAACTTTGTCACCAACGATGACGTGCGCCTGCTGCAAGACATTCAAAAGTTTTACAACACCGTCATCGAGGAGCTCCCCCAGCACGTGGCCGACCTTGTGTAAAGGTGCTGGGGATGAGCCGGGATGGGATGGCGCCCGGGGGGTCGTGGGTGTCTAGCTGTGCATGCCAGCACACGATGGCGCCCGGGTGCAGCGCGATGGGTGCGCTGGGTGGGAGGGAATGTGGGTGCCTGGGGCGCTCGGGAATGGCCAATGGTGGGGCGGCAACCCTCACCATGGTGGTCGTGGACACATTGCAGTCGTGAACAGCGGTCGCTCCGATTGCCCAAGGTGCATGGCTGTTTTGCTGCGCATTTTGTTTGTTGTCAGGCGTGTGTAACGTCGATCATCCGCTTTTTCTCACTGCTTGCACCTGCAGTGCACTCGCATGTGCGGACCCCCCACAGCCACTTTACTTTCCCCCATTTTCTACATGGGTCCCCCAAAATAGTTTGCATACACAAACACCGTACATTGTGTCTCTGCCGGCCCACGCGTTTAGCGCTCGTATCCGAAACTCCATCGCATACGGCATCGTTTCCACTTCCCAATTTCATCTCAGTCAGCACTTGTGTGCCGAATTCACGCCCACTTTTGGGCCCGCACGCTCCAGCATCGCAGTACCATTCGCACAGCAACCCAATCGTAGAGCCTTGAAGGGATTGTGAATTGAAGTTGCACATCATCCACCCCCAACGATGGGCAAGCTCAAAACCAAAAACGACCTCGGGGTAGATTTGTCATTCCTGTCTGGGACATCAGCATCCACCAGCAAGACCGTGAGCAAGGCCCCCACAGAAAAGCACAAACCCATCCCGTTCAAGACCAATGACAAGGTACCCAACACAGTGCCTCCCACACCTCCCACACATGCACACCTCCCACACATGCACACCTCCCACATATACACACCTGCCACACAGCCTACCAAGGCAGCCCCGGCGCCCTCAACATCCAGCGGTGGTGGTGGTGGTCGATTCCTCTCGCGTATATTCAGCTCGAGCAAGAAACAGCCTGAGCCACCCATGCCCAAGGTGGCTGGCATGCCCAGCACCAAGTACCGCAACATCACCTCGAGCGCCGTGACCCGCAGCACCTCCTCCACCGACCACAAAAAATCCTCCTCTCGACGCACCAGCAAGCACGACAGCCCCGATGCAGCCAGTGACGACGACGAGGTGCACGACTACCGTGACAATTTCCGAGAAAAGCTGCCGTGGGAGATTGACCCCAACCCCAAGGCCAAACCCGAATGGGAAGTAGAAGAGGAAAAACGCCTCAAGGCAGAACGCAAGGCTGCACGCAAGTATGCCAAGGAGATTGACGACAAGTATGGGCTGACCCCCGAGGATGACCGCCCTGGGCGTAAGAGTAATGGGAAAAAGGGGGGCAAGAAACACCAGGCGGAACAAGAGGAGGAGGATGGGGATGATTTTTTCAAGCAGCTTGATCGTCAGCGTGCCAGTGTTGTGGAGGAGGAGGAGGAGGAGGTGGTGCGTAAGAAGAAAACGAGCAGCAGCAGCGGGGGTGGAAAAGGCAAAGCACGCACAAGCAAGCATGACGACAGCGACGAGGAGAGCGAAAGCAGTGGGGAAAGTGAGTGTGACAGCGACGACAGTGAGGCACAACGTAAGGCTGCAGCAAAGAAGAAAAAGAAGCAAGCAGCCAAAGCAGCACAGCGCTCGGGAGCATCCTCCTCCTCCTCTGTGCCCATGCGCTATGGATTGGGACCCCTGCCACCTGCTACCCCACCACTCTCAGCACCCGACAAAAAGGCCAATGACAAGAAAAAGGGCGCTGATAAGAAAAAGAGCGATGATAAGAAAAAAGGCGCTGATAAGAAAGACAAAAAAGACAAAAAGGAGAGTGGCAAGGGCTCGGTGCCTGTGGCTGCCAGTGGCACGTCACGGTCTGGTGCTCAGTACAACCTTGGCTGGGGTGGCATGTAGTGGATGGGGGGTTGAGGAAGTGAGCAGTGGTGAGCGGTGTGAAGAGCAACTGTTTTTGGAGCCTTCTTTCATGAGTCTTGTGTGTATGAGTGAATCTTGAATTGTCTTTTGGTATTGTAACATTGCAGCACGCGATATACACAATTGCAAAACGTTCACAAACACAAAGCGTTGATCGCCATCCATCTGTTGCGGCTGCGACCTTGTTCGTGACTTTGACCTCAACTCTTCAACATTGCGCAATGACAACGACAGAAACAACAACGACAGATACAACAGAAGAAACCTATCAGCCCAGTACAGTCTACCATGCCCCACCGCACAGCCACCCACCCGCCACCCCACCACCCCACCCACTTGGCCCCTACCCCCGCAACGACCCCAGAATCACCTACCTGTGTGTGTTCTACCATCGATTGCTTGATTTCCGTGTACCAGAAGCACATGCAGTGCTGCAGCTGCTTGCTGGGGAACACGGCTTTGAGTTGTGGCCTGCAACACAACACCCACTGACACCATACTATTACTTGCGCATTGATCCGGTGCACATACCTGCATTCACCCAGCGATGCATGCTTGTTCGGGTATGGTTGTGTAGCTTTTGTGTATCGCTTTTGTGTGGCTGCTGTGTGACTTGTGTGTATGATGCATACACAGCCACATGCATAGCAAACAAACACTCCCCATGACACACGCACACCACACACACACACACACACAGGCAGTATATGAATTATGGGCACAGGGCTCCACACGCCATGACATCCACACCGCCCTCCGCGCCATCCCCGACCCCATGCTGATCAGCGCCCTCCCACCCGCCACCGCCCGTGTGCGCATGGATTTAGAGCTGCTGGGATTTGGCGTACGAGATAATGAAAAGCGTGTTGCACTCATACACGAGTGTTTGGGGTGCTTGTCCACAACATGTCCGGTGGATTTAAGAAATCCCACAGATCAGCTTGCCATGCTGCTCGTGCAACCAGCCATTCACTTGGGGTTGCAGGATATACCGCCCAGTGCTTTTTTTGGTCGTCTGGTTGCAGAGGGGCAGCTTGGAGCGTGGATGAAGCGGTTTGCATTGCATGACAGGCGGTACTTGGGACCCACGTCGATGGATACCATCATGTCGTTTGTGATGGCCAACATGGGACAGGTGTGTGTTTGGTGGGGGGGGTTGTGGCTTGTGTGTGGGAGGGATGGTTGAGAGGGTTTGGATGTTGTTGTGCTGGACGAGTGTTTTGCGAAGAGATGTTGTCAGATACAGATACATACGTATCGACCCATCACATACACACACACATACCCATTCTCACTTTCTCGCACACACACACACACACACACATCTTCTCTCCCCATCTCTTTCTTACACACACACCATTCACACACAAAGAAAATAAATAAACAAATAAATAAACAATCACGCACACAAGAAAATACACACATACTCTCACACACTCACACACCTACACAGGCTCGCAAAGGCAGCCTCAGTATAGACCCCTGTGCTGGTACTGGTGGCATCATGATAGCAATAGCTGCCCTGGGGGGGCATGTGATGGGGGCTGACATTGACATGCGGGTGATCAAATTGGGCAAGGTGTGTGAGTGTGGGGGTGTGTATGTGGGGGGGTGGGGGGTTGTATGTGTGGGTATGTACGTAGGTGTCTATTCATTCAAAAATACATGTGTCCATTCATTCAAATATACAACCATGTGCATGACACACCAACACATACTCACCACCAGCATACCCTCACCATGATCACCTTAGGTGGACAAGAATGGTCAACAAGTCAACGTATGGTCAAATTTTCGCGATTACAACCTGCCCTCCCCCGTTGCGCTGCTGCGGTGTGACCTGCATCGCAACCCATGGAGAACAGGCTTAAGAGAGGTGTTTGATAGTATCGTGTGTGATCCACCATATGGTGTGCGGGCAGGGGGGCGCAAGTCACAGGCACGTGTGTTGAAGGTATGTGTTGTTGTGTATGTGAGGATGTATATGTGAGGATGTATATGTGAGGGGTGTTTGACCATGCTTGTTTGACCATGCTTGTTCGACCATGCTTGTTGACTGCACATGGTGGATCATGATGATGCATTGCTCTGTACATTCCCGACCTGTGTATACACCACCACACACCGCACCAAACCACACACCACAGACACCACCTGGACCTGGGCACAGACCTGCAACAGTTGAGTACATGCAAGCCGAGTGTTTGCATGATTTGTTACACTTTGCTGCACGTGTGTTGCGTGTGGGGGGGCGGTTGGTGTTTTTCATGGCCATCGCACCCGAGCTGTATAGGTGTGTGTTTTAGGTGTTTGGGGGTTGTACACACACCCCAACAACACACACACACCCCAACAACACACACACACACCACAACAACACACACACACACAGTCCTGAGGAAGTGCCAACACACCCTGTACTCTCCCTTGTATCACTGTCTGAGCAAGTGTTGAGCACCCGATACAGCAGGGTACTCGTCACCCTGGTCAAACACAAGCCACTGGATGAAGATGAGGAGGCTGCCTTTCATGCATCCCATGCACAGAATCGGTGTGTGGCTGGTGGATGCGGGGGATGGTGTTGATGTTGGCATTGATGTGGGAGTTGCATGTTGTTATCCGCAGTGTTTTTGGAAAAACAAATGATGGGTGTGTGTATATGTCACCACCATCCCAACCACCCTTTATGCTCAGGTCGTCTATCGATAGGATACATGAGCTGGTGTTTAGTCAGAGGGAGGTGGGTGAGGATGGTGTGCCACTGGATGCTGCTGGCGCTCCCGTTGCAAAGAAGCATGGCAGGTCAAAGCAAATCTGATTTTTTCCCCTTAAAAACATGCATTTATTGTAGTATGTGTTTATTTGTTCTTTGCGTGCAATAGCGTGCAATAGTCAACACAGTCACTCGTAAAAAATGAGGGCCACCATGCAGCTCGGGTCGGGATCCTCACATATCTTGAACAAACCGCGCGCATCGGTGACTCCTTGTGCTGCACAACAACATCAAGGTAGTTGCAATCGTATCCTGTAACTTGCACACCATTTGTAGCATCAAAACATCTGTTTCAACCTCGTTCAAACTTGGCAACAGATCGTCGAGCTGCCAACATAGCAAGCCCCCTTGGACGACGGGATCTCCTAGCACTCACAGCAGCATCTGTGGTGTTTCTAGCACCATCACCATCAAAGGCAGAAGATGATGTGATAGTGGCAGACAGCGCCCCTGGTATTGCATCCAACTGCCTCCAGGATGGCGCGTGCACTGGGGTATGCTGTTATGTTGTGTTGTGACTGGCGTGTTTGTTGATGTATACCACTTATACTACACCACAGCTTGAGGATATGCTAGCAGCACCTTGATACTGTTGCATGCACCTGACCACACAAACCACCTCAACCACCCTCATTCCACCATCCCAACACACTCCCACACCTCAACCACCCTCTCAACACACCCCACAATCCCCCAATTACAGTTCAAGGTGCTGCGTGATTCCACCCTGGCATATGCATTTGCCTACCCATCAACCAGTCAGTCGGGGCGATCACTCCCCATTGTGGTCTCGCGTGCCCCAGAACGCTATTCCTCAGCAGCACCACTCTCAGCGGACGCTCGACAGCGTATTGTGTGTCAATTGGCGGATCTGAAGGACTCTATTACCATCTCTGTGGCGGTACGAGGAGTATTATTATTGTATATTATTTTATATTGTAACTATATTGGTTGTTTTGTCTATTGGGTTGTGTGTATAAATACTTGTGTTTGTATTATTAAATACAAACTATCCAACACACTCACTCATCACATGCACCCACATCACACAATCACTCACCACAATCGCTCACCACAATCATTCATCACAATCACTCGTCTCACTCTTGCCCCCCCACACAGGTGGGCCCCCCCTCGGGTGTCCTCAAGGGTGTGTCCCCTACTGATTGGAAACCCAAGGATGTGGCCAACACAGTGCTGGTAGACAAGTCAACAGCACGTGTAACCAGTGGTCAACGCATTTCCCTCAGCTCCATTGAGAGTGTAACAGCACAGCAACGGGATGGGTTGACGTATTATGTGTATGAGCATGTGTCACAGGTAGGGTGTGGTGGTACATGGAAAGCGCTCTCACACAACAGCATTTTCTCATACAGCTGTAGTCTCTCATGCAACCTTGTACGCTCTCTCATGCAACCTTGTACACTCCACTCTCTTACACAACAGCATTAACTCACACAACTGTCACACACAAATACCCAGGGCTCCCCTCGGCCGGGCAACTTGTCCTATGAGACCTACCGCCACGCATACTCTGTGTCAGCTGTGCGTGAAGGTGAAGGAGGAACCCCCTTTATTTACACACTGAGCCTAGCATGCCCCCAGGAGCTGTGGTCGGAGCTGGAGGGACCATTTTTGACCGCGGTCAACAGTTTTACGTTGACCACACCCACTGCAGAGTACGTGGCGCCTGATAAAGACCCATGGCGATTTTTTTAGATGTGGATTCTGTTTGCACATGCGGTTTGGCTGTGTAAAACAAATGGATACACGTCATCATGTGTGAACAAGAATGGTCAACGCAGATGTTGTCATAATCAGTCAAGGTCAAAAAGAATAACACTCATTCACTCGTGTCGCTCCCGCTGCTGCTGTCATCACTCGTCTCCCCTCTCTTTTTATGCTTTTTTGACAATTTCTTCGACGCCTTTTTCTTCTTCTTCTTTTTAGAGCTGCTCTTTTTGTGCTTTTTCTTCTTTTTCGCACGTCGCAGCAGTTCCAACGCCTCGAGCAGCTTTTGCCGTTGCGCTGCTGCAGGGTCTTGCACTGGGACGGAGGGGCCGGCTGCAGAGGGTGGTCCCCCTTCATGCTGGCCTGCCGGTGGTACTGGGTGTGCCTGCCCGGTGGGCGCTCCATCTCCCACTGTGCTCGTCGTAGTCACAGGCTGCTTGCCTTTCTCAATGACACCCACTAGTTGCTGTGCCGCTGGTGGCTGTGTGTCTTGCGGCAACGATACATTGTCCTTATCCCCCGTCATGGCGTGTGCTTTGTTGCCCTCCACACGTTGACCAGCATCCTCTTGCTGTGCACCTTGATCTTCATTGTCATCTTCATCCCCATTTTCCTCCTCATCTTTTTCCTCCTCTCCATCTTCATCCTCCTCTTCATCTTCATCTTCGAATATGGCTTTGAAAATATCAATAGGCCGATCATCTTGCACAGATGCCAGTGGGTCAAGTTGTGCTGCTGCTGCACCTTGTGCTTGTGCACGACCTGCACCACCACCATTGGCCACATCCTGCTGTGCTCCAGTACGTTGTCCGGTATCTTCTCTGGAAGCTGCCCCTGCTGCACTGTCCCGTGTACTCACATCCCCACCCAATGCAGCATCAAGGAAATCATCCACTTCATCTTTGCGTTGCATTGCACTGCTTTTTGCAGGTGCAGTGCCCCCACCATAAAGTGGGGGTGGGGGGGGTAGCTGTTCTGTAGGGTGCTGCACAGGTACGTTATTATCAGTATGTGTGGTAGCATCATCAGCATGTGTGGCAGCATTCTCAAGTGCAACAGCAGCGGCATGTGCAGCAGCAGTAGCAGCAGCAACTGTGTCTGGGAGTGCAAGGTAATCTGTCTTGAAACGTGACATCTGTGTGTTCAGAGAGGGGTTGGGATTGATGTGGAATGATTGGGATTGATGGTCCCACAACACAACCACCCACAACACAACCACCCAAAACGCCCACACTCAAAACGCCCACACTCAAAGCACCCACACCACACCTCCAGCTCTGCAGGTTTCCCCTTGTATGGATCAGCCACATTCAACCTCTTACACAACAACGGCACAGGTCTCCATGGCTCCACATGACGCACAGGAAGCCTACCCCCACCCTGTTGCTGCTGGGAAAACTCTCCCCCACCCACTCCCTGTTGTTGCTGTTGTTGTTGTACATATCCTTCCATACCCTCTCCTCCACTTGGTTTTCCAGCAGACGTTCCCCTGACACCTTCACCAGGTGCTTGTTCAGTGCCTGCACTAGCAAATCTGTCAGACATGGATGCAAGAAATGCAGCAGCAGCAGCAGCAGGGGTTTGTTGAGGGGATTGCTGGGGGGGAGGAGGGGCACCTGGTCGTAAACCACCTTGCACAGTGGTGGCAGTACCCCCAGCAGATGCAACGTCTTGTGGGCTGGGGAGTGTGTGTGTGTGTGTGTGTGTGTGTGGTGTGTGTGTAATACGCATGTATAGGTGTCATATACAGCTATGCATCAGTGCTCACACAACCAACACCGTCGCCAACACAACCACCCAACACCAAAAACCACCCAACAGCATACCGCACAAAGTTACCCCCCAGTGCTTGTTGTATGCGTTGCCGGTCACCCTCAGCAATGTTCATCAGGGGTACCCTCTTGTCTCTCACTGCTGGGGGTGGTGGCAACCCTTGTTGCTGTACAGAAATACTACCATCATGTTGTAAAGAAATACCAGCATCATGTTGATTGGTGGATGGTATGCCTGTCAGTTGATGCGCTGTAAGGGGGGCCTCCCCCAAAAGGGCCCCTCGTTCGTCTGCAGTGAGGGGGGCCTTTCGCTGTGCTTCGTTTTTTTTCACAGGGGGTTTATTGAGGGCCTGAAGTGGTGGGGGTGGGGGTGATGAGTTGTGGGGGTGCGGGTGATAAATGGTGGTGTTGTGGATCAGTTGTGCATGTGATAGTGAGTGAAGACACACGCACGGGATGTTGAATAGAGATACACACATGCAACACAACGCATGCACACATATACACACACACATACAGCATCACACACACATACAGCAACCCCCCCCCACCAACCCTCCCCCAACACAAACACACACACCTTGTAAAACGCCAATCTATACGCATAGTATGCAGCACCCTCCCCCCCCCTCAAAAACCCATACAAGGCATCCCCCGCGTGTGTACGCAGTGCCATGCGTTCATATAATGGTCCGTTGCGAAAAACAAACACAGCTAAGGTGTCTATTGCATGCCGGAGGGCTGGATTGGGGGGGGGGTCCACCTTGGGGGGGAGCTGGGGCATGCCTGTGTGTGTTTGTGGGGGGGCAGCGGGGTGAGGGGGATATGGTGGGGGGGGGGGGGGGGAGGGTG
>VFQP010001492.1_pt1 | contig 31131 bp, 36 predicted proteins | sample 3512351 | NCBI WGS metagenome assembly VFQP01 (sample SAMN10412372, study PRJNA504923) | tailings metagenome | isolation source: Relicate 1 Philex TSF1 revegetated site | place: Philippines: Tuba, Benguet | collected 2017-08-29
GGCGGAGGGGCAAAGGTGGCCACCGAGCTAATGCTGTGCTGGGACGTCAGCATGAGCGTGGCCTCGTCCTTGTTGTTGTTGGTGCCTGCACATTGCGGTTGTGGGGGCGAGCGACTGCGCTTGGCTGACACCGCGCAGCGGGACGTGTACTACACCCGCCTGCGCATCCCCCACACACGCTCACCATCGGCCTTGCTCCTGTGCTGCAGCTGCTGCTTGTCCTGCAGGCGCACGAGCGTGGTGACCCACTGGCGGCACTTGACCTTGCTGTCCGCGCCGAAGGAGGGTCCCTCGAACCAGGCATCGCAGCCCGAGGCCTCAATCCTGTCGTGGATGTAGCCCTTGGGCGCCCAGCCGAACGCCACGACGGAGTGCCCGGCGGCGTGCACGCGCTGCACGAGCCCCGCCGTGGCGGGGGCGGACACGGCGTCGCTGCGCAGGAACTCGGGGTGCGCCAGCACGCAGAGGAGTCCGCCAGGCATGCGCGCGGCCTGCTCCACCAGCGTCATGGCCTGGTCGACGCTCGTGGCCGGCAGCAGCTCCACGGGCGCGCGGCTGGCCAGCGCCTTCTCGAAATAGGCGTGGATGGCCAGGTCCGGCACCGCCAGCACCACGCGAGACGGCCGCAGGGCCGCGGCGCGCATGCTGGTGCACGCGCTGCTCGCCGTCAAGGACTCGTCGCTGTCCGCGCGGAACATCTTCTCGGGGCTGGCCGCCATCATCGTCGTGGTCCAAATGACGGGCGCGCGCTGGAATTTAGAGCGGGCGGCGCGGCGCAATTGACTTGCGCGGTGTGTGTGTGCGCGCGCTCCGAATAAGAAGCCGCTTGTGCGTGCTGTGTCGACAATTGTTCGGCGAGCAGTTGCGTTCGAGGTCGTGGCTAAACCGACGATTCGTGTACCGCCTTGGCCGCACGAACCCGACGAGATTATCAGCCACACACGAAGCAGCTCAGGGCTGGCCAGGAGCGCCTCTTTGCAAACGGGGTCCGAGACGACGCACGAGTGAAGACACACAGCAACACCGCCCTGGGCAGGCTGCACACGCGCACACAGCAGGGGTCAAGAAGCCACGCCAAAACGCGCACACTCCACAAAAGGGGAGGGGCAGAACATGAGCAACGCAGCCAGCAGCTCCTGCAGCACGTCTCTCTGCGCGGGTCATCTGGCGGCGGCGACGGCACGCAGGCGCCGGTCGCACGCAGAGGGGGCGTTCCACTGCGTCGTCAAGCGAATGCTCTCACCACGGGAAACGGGAGAGAGGAGACCATCAAACACTCCACGCGCTGCGACGCCGCAGCCCCACAAAAAACACAAGCAAGCGGCCGCTACGGGGGGAGAGCAGTCACTGCGGTGGCGGGGGGGCCCAGGGGCGCCCACGGATTTGCTCGGCGCCGCCGTTGGGGGTCCGCTCAGGCCAGGCCGAAGAACTGGAAGAAGAGGCCCTGGCCGTTGGCGCACGCGTAGAAGAAGGGCGCAAACACCTGCGGGGCGCGCGTGCATTGCACGGTGGGGTAGGAACACTGTGTTGCCTCGAAGTGCACCTTGCCCTGCTTGTGCGTGACTGCGTACAGCCCTCGTCGCCGCGGCCCGAGCGCAGGCTTCCCCCTGCCGCTCCTGCCGCTGCTGCGACCGCACTGCTCGCCCGGCGCCCGCGTGCGTGCGACCCACTTTGCCCTCCTCGCTGCCTCCCCCTGCTGCTGCTGCTCCCGACTGCTGCTGTGACCGCACTGCTCGCCCGGCGCCTGCATGCGTGCGGCTCTCTTGAACTGCCCTTGCGGCGTGCGCATGCGAACACCACACGGCGCGCCGGCTCACCAGCGACTCGACGGCCATGAGCTTGACCAGGATGTTGAGCGAGGGGCCCGACGTGTCCTTGAGGGGGTCGCCCACCTGCGCCACCAACCAACCAGCCAGCAGCAAGACCCTCGTTCGGTCAGGTCATGGGTGCCGTGCAGCTACATCGCTCCGCCCGCTCGAGGGTGCGCCCGCGCGCCGCAGCACCCGTGCCGGCCCGAGCCGCTCGGCCCGCGCACGCAGAGCATGGCGGCAGCACCCGCCGGGGCATGGCTAGACCGTCGTGCCCGCCGACCCTGTGAGGGCTGCTGCAGCATCGTGCTGTTGCTGCGCCAGCGGCTGAGCCCAGCAGCGGCGCTGCCCGAGCCCCGCCTCGCGGACAGTGTGGGCGTGCGCCCGCTGATGCCCTTAGCTCGTGCACCGCACGGCCAGCGTCGTTCCGCGAGGCGAAGCTCAGGCAGAGTGCAGGAGGCACGTCCGTCGGCACTGCACGGCCACTGGCGCTGTGCTTCCCCAGGTCCAATGCTCACCACGCCTCCAATGACGGCAGTCACGTCCAGTTTGCCTCCTACCTCGCCCTCCCTCCGACCACCCACACCCACACAGCTCCCCCCGCCCTCCTCTCACCGTGTCGCCAATGACGGCGGCCTTGTGGCAGTCCGAGCCCTTGCCGCCCAGCTCGCGCGCGTGCTCCGTGTTGCCCGCCTCAATGTACTTCTTGGCGTTGTCCCACGCGCCGCCCGTGTTGCTCATGCTGATGGCCAGCTGCACGCCGCTCACCAGCGCGCCCGCCAGGGTGCCGGCCAGCGCCTGCGTGCGCGCGTCACACACAACGCCACTCAGCCCTGGTCAGAGGAAGGCAGCAGTGGGCGCACGAGGGCTGCCCCAATCTCTGGGCCCTCTCACAGGTGAGCTCCCTGGTGGACGTTCCAGGCCCTGGAGCACAAAGCGTGCAGGTGCGGCGCGCTAGCGCGATCTGGGCGCTCCACGCGCGCGCGCCGACGGCCGAGGAGGCTGGTGGCCTGACCCTCCCGCCCTCCCTCCCTCCCTGCCCCGCACCTGGGTGCCGAAGAGCGCGCCGACGACGATGGGCGTCAGCATCACCAGCGCGCCGGGCGGCACCATCTCGCTCAGCGAGGACGAGGTCGAGATGGCCACGCACGCGCGGTAGTCGGGGCGCGCCGTGCCCTCCATCAGGCCCGAAATCGTGTTGAACTGGCGGCGCACCTGCAGGGGGGGGGGGGGGGGGGGGGGTGAGGCCACAGCGCACGCAGCAGAGCAGCGCTCGTGCGCGCGCTGCCTCGCTCTTCGCAGCCGCGGCGTGCGCGCTCTGGCGACTCCCTGCCAGGCGCCCAGTGTCTCCGCAAAACGTGCAGCGCTTGGCGTGCCTCACCTCCTCCACCATGGCCAGGGCGGCCTTGCCCACGCTCTTCATGGTCATGGCGCTGAACCAGTAGGGGAGCATGGCGCCAATCAGCAGGCCCGCAAACACCTGCGTGGCACCACGCCCGCGCCACCACCCGGGTGAGCCGCCACAGCCAGCCCGTCACAGGCAAGGGCTCAGCGAGCAAGGTGCGCCCTGCCATCTGCAGCACGGAGGGGCGGGCCTGCCCTCCACACGCCCTCTCCCTGGAGCTCGGCAGCGGCTGCATGCGAGCGCGCTCTGGCGTGGCTGTGCACCTCAAGCACGCTCCCTCTCCCCTGCCCTCACCCTGGGGTCGAGGATGGACGAGTGCACCAGGTCAATCTTGGAGCGCGTCACGTAGGCGCCGAACAACGCCAGCGACACGAGCGCCGCCGAGCCAATGGCAAAGCCCTTGCCGATGGCCGCCGTGGTGTTGCCAGCCGCGTCTGCGCGCGCGCGCAACGCACGAAAACGGAACCAAGGGTCACGTCAACGTCCACGCTCAGGGAGGCGGCGCAGCCCCGGGTGTGATCTCGCCCAGGCCCTCATCCAAGGCGTCAGCGTGCCCATATCAAGGTGGCCGCCCCCCCCCCCCCCCCATGCGAGTCCCCGCCCGCCATGTGGCCAAGAGGAGGTGGGCAGGCTCTCACCGAGGGCGTCGGTGCGCTCGCGGATGTCCTCGCCCATGCCCGCCATCTCGGCAATGCCGCCGGCGTTGTCGGAGATGGGGCCGTACGCGTCAATGGCCAGGCCTGCGCGCAGCGCAACGCACGCACGCACGCACGCCAAACGTCGCACCCAACGCCGACCCCCGGCCGCGGCAGCACGTGCGGCGCCGTTCCACGGTTGTCGGCAGGTTAGCGCGCTAGGTGAGTGCCACCCGCAGTCCTCGAGACACCCTCGCGCTCACACCCGTGCCCAGCGTGCCCAGCGCGCCCACGCGCCGCAAACACATCACAACCACGACCACCAGGGCGCGTGCTCTCACCGGTGGCGAGCGTGCCCAGCGCGCCGCAAACGCCCACGACAAGCCCGCATCAAGCACCACAACGAAGGGAGCGCGCTCCTCTCACCGGTGGCGAGCGTGCCGAGCATGCCCAGCGCGGCGGTGGCAATGCCGTACATGCCGGCGAGGCTGTTGCCCACGTAGATGGCAATGGCGATGGCAATGGTGGGGATGATGCACGACTTGTAGCCCAGCGCCAGGCCAAAGATGATGTCGGTGGCAGGGCCCGTGCGGCACGCGTCAGCCACGTCCTGCGCGCAACCAGCGCGTGCGACGGCGACCGACGCACAACGTGAAGGCTCCACGCCGCCAAAGCCCTTGTGTGTGAGCCTCTCTCCTCCGCGAGCGGGCCATGCAGAGCCCTCACGCAAGCCCTAAACTGAGCCCTAACCCGCACCTGCACCGGCTTGTAGGCGTTGGAGGTGAAGTACTCGGTCTGCAGGCCGATGAGCAGGCCACCCCACAGGCCCACCGCCACCGTCACAAACAGGTACCTGCACGCCGCAAGCGCAAGGACGCCGCGCCCCGTGGTCAGCGCGTGTCTCCTCGTGTGAGGCTTGGATTGCTCTACCAGCAGCCCTGCTCCACGACCCACGCAAAGCTTCCCACGTGCCCGCCCAGCTGCGCCGCCATGACCCATGGTGCCGCTGCCACCGCTCACGAGTTCCTGACCACCTTTGCCTGCGCGCCTCCCCTCCCAAGCCTGCCAAGACCCTGGTGCCGCCCGTCACCTCCCTGCCCTGCCCTGGCGGCCGCTCACCAGCTCTTGACCACCTTGGTGTCAAAGGGGTGCGCCGGGTCGGCGCTGGGCACCTGCAGCGAGAACTCGGCGGGCAGCGTGCCCACGGCAACCAGGTACGCCACCTGCACACACACACGCACACACACCGCAATGCGTCTCTGCACCCGTGCGTGTGCCTTTGGCTCGCTTGCCTTTGTGCTGCGAGACATCTGATACGCCCGGTAGTTGGGCTCCGGCCCCGTTGAGGTGTCCAAACAGATGCAAATACCACCCCCCACACACACACAACACACACACACACACACGCGCTGGCACGCGATAGAGCCAACCAGACGCCACGAGACAGTGAACGCAGGATCGCGTCGCGCTCCACGCCGCGGTCGCAAGCGCGTCGCAGCTGCGCCTGCGGCGGCCCAGCGCCGCCACTCACCGGCGTCATGAGCAGCGTGGAGACGATGAGCTGCACCTTGAGCGTGTTGCGTGTGTGTGTGTGTGTGGCCCCTCCCCTCCCTCCCCTCACCCACACCACTCACCGGCGTCATGAGCAGCGTGGAGACGATGAGCTGCACCTTGAGCGTGTTGCGTGTGTGTGTGTGTGTGGCCCCTCCCCTCCCTCCCCTCACCCACAGCACTCACCGGCGTCATGAGCAGCGTGGAGACGATGAGCTGCACCTTGAGCGTGTGCTCCACGTCGGCGATGGTCTTGGCCGGCGAGATGTCGGTGGCCAGGAACGTCGTCAGGATGCACACAATGATGCCGGCAGAGCTGCGCAGGAGCAGACAGCAGCAGTAGCCAGGCCATCAGCACAGACGTCCAGCCCGGGGCTGGCGTGGCCCCACGCGCTTGAGGCAGACCAAGGAGCTCCATGCCAGCAGGCAGGCCCACGCGCAGCGGAGCTCCAGCGGCGCGCGCACTGGCTCGCGGGGCTGGGAGCGCCGGGCCAGGCGCACCCTCCCAGCTCAGCGCACGCGAATCCCGCCGCAGTCGTGGTCCGCATCATGGCGCGACCCTTTGCCCAGCGGTGGCACAGGGCCTTGGTCAACGCGCCAGCAGGCAGCCCCGTCGTGAACGCTGGTGTTGCGTGCACGAGGTGGCAGGCTGCCTGCCGGCACGTGGACGCAGCCTCCGCCCCCGCTGGGCAGAGGGCGCCGCGCCGCGGACCGCTGGCGAAGGCGTTCACGTGCGACCTGTGGAGGGTGCGCCTGGCCGCACACTACGAGCCCTTGGGCCAGTGCGAGCAGCGCAGGCGTGTGCCAAATCGACCGACTCCCTGACGTCCCCACCCAACCCGCTTCCCTCTGCCCCCCCTTCCCCTCCCCACCCACAGCCCGCCCCACCTGATGACGAGCGGGAAGGAAATGCCCACGAAGTCGTGGTCCTGGCCCAGCGAGCTGACGGCAGAGATGACCAGCGAGGCGCACGTCGACTCGGCGAACGAGCCAAACAGGTCCGAGCCCATGCCGGCAATGTCGCCCACGTTGTCGCCCACGTTGTCAGCAATGACGGCGGGGTTGCGCGGGTCGTCCTCGGGGATGTCCTTCTCCACCTTGCCCACCAGGTCGGCGCCCACGTCGGCGGCCTGTGCGTCGTGAGGGCGGCACAGCGCGCACAGCACCGGGCACTCGGTGATTGGTCACACCCCGGCAGGTCGGCGCATGCCCACACGCCAGCGGCAGCGTGTGGTGGGGAGTGCACCGCACGGTGCGGCGCGAGGAAGAGGAACAAGCGCAGCTCCCTGCTTCCCCATCGCCCTCCTGCCCCGGTGCACCTTGGTGTAGATGCCGCCGCCCACGCGGCCGAACAGCGCAATGGACGAGCCGCCCAGGCCGTAGCCCGTGATGGCCTCAAACAGGCCCTTCCAGTCGTCGCCGTAGAACTGCGCACAAGGAGCACAGCACAACCAAGGCAGCAGCGGCCACGCGTTTTGGCCGCGCCGCGCTCGCCGTCCCTGCCCCGCCCACGCTACGCCAAGCAGCGCAGCACCCGCCCGCAGCGCCACTGCAGCAGCGCAGCAGCACTTTCACCTTGGAGAAGATGATGATGGTCAGGTAGAGGTTGAGCAGGCCCAGCGAGGAGAGCAGGAAGCCCATGACGGCGCCCGAGCGGAACGCTGTGCAGATGCATCGGGCGTGCGCACACAGGAGAGGTCGCTCACTTGGTGCGTCCTGCCCGCATGCCTTGCAGCATGGCAAGGTGTCGCCCTCACGCTCCCCCCATGGCTCACCGACGGCAAAGGCGGGCGCAATGCCCTTGCGCGCCTCGACGGCGGTGCGGGCGTTGGCGTACGTGGCGATGGCCATGCCCAGGTAGCCGGCCAGAATCGAGGTGGAGGCGCCGATGATGAAGGCCAGCGTGGAGAAGAGTCCGTTCTTCACCTCGTCGTCCTTGGTGCGGCCCTCCTCGGGCGTCACGATGGACAGCAGCGAGAAGATCAGCGCCGACATGATGACCTGTACATGTTGACGCGCAAAAGGCAAGCGTGCCAGGGTCATCAGACGCTGCGCTGGCACCGCGGGTTGCGGCCGAGGTGAGATCGCGATGATGTGGCAACCTCCCCTTCGAGGTGGGCGCCCCTCTCGGATTGCGGGGAGGCGAGCGCTGGTGCTGCAGGTGCTGCTGGTACTGCTGTGCTTCCCCCTGCCTGCTCGCTGCGCTGCGTGTGCTCCTCGCCACGCTGCTGCGCGCCAAAAGCGAGTCCCCACTGCACGAACTGTGCGCTGCTGCGTGCTCTTCCCTCCACGCAGCACTCACGCCAAAGATGCCCATGTAGCGGTACTCGGTCGTGAGGAAGGCGCGCGCGCCATCGCTGATGGCCGCCTGAATCTCGGCCGCCTTGGCCACCACCTCCTCCTCGCCGCGCTGCTCCTCCTCCTGCGAGCGTTGATTGATGACGGCGGCGGTCGTGAGCGCTCTTGTTGGCCAGCAAAGCGGAGAGGCAAAGAGCGCCAGAAAGTGATCAAGATCGAAAGAGGAGCTGCCCGCCCTCTCCACGCACGCTCCACGCGCGCGGCACGCCGCCACCGCCACGCAGCGGCTGACGGCTGACGCAGCTGCTGCTCGCGTGGATGCTCGTCGGGGCCACCCCACCCCCCCGCAGTGGAAGCGGCGTGCGCGTCTCCGAGAGGACCACGTTTCGGACCGCCGAGCAGAGATGCGCGTGAGCGTGGTGAGGAATCCACACGCGTCCGCTGCTCGTGCTGCTGCTGCTCGTGCCGCCTGCACGAGCCGTGCTGCTTCGCCGTGATCGATCTCGCCCCCCCTGCCGCTTTGCCCCCCCGCCAAAGTCTTCCCCCGACGCGCACGCACCAGGAGGTACTCGCGCCCGTTGCTGCGCACGACCTGGCCGCCCACGAGCTGCACCTTGGCCACCACGTTCCAGAGGTACACGGCGAAAATCAGGCCCAGCACCGCAGAGGTGGGGATGAAGACCAGGGGGACGATCTCGGGGACCGTCATCTTGTCAAAACTGCGTGGTTTGCTGCCGCAAACACTTGCTGTGGCTCGCGAGCGGCGCGTGGCCGGCTGGGTGATCTGAATCGCAAATCTCCAAACGAGGGCTTCTGCGTGCGCCTCAACAGCCCAGCTCTTCTGCGCTCTGCAGGGCCTCAGCAGCGAGCCAGACCTGGCCGAGTGCTGCACGCATGCTGCTGGTCTGGAGCTGCCACGCACGTCGCTGTACGCGTTGTACGATGTCGCGACCACATGCACACACGCCGCACCAGAGAGCCACCATGCTTCTTCCTCCTCCAAGGCATTCTTGTCGAGAGCGTCGTCCTACCCACAGCCGTGGCAATGTGCGCGCAGCCTGGGCGACGAGCGTGCGTGGGGCGATTGCGCGCCCCAGCACCCGCTACAGGCGGAGCACACGCAAGTGTTCCAGCGCGTGCCCCCTTTCAAACCCCCCAAAAGGTATCGCATGATGCAGTGTCCCGCAGCCTGCCCAGCAGCTTGCCCCGCTCGAATCAAACGTCGTTCGCGCATCACCAACAGACCACCTAACACGGCCGGTTGCCCACCGGCAGCCAGCAGGAGGACCACGAAACACAGCAGAGCGTGCACACGGAGAACGGAATCGCCATCGCAAAAGTCGGCATCATCGCAAAAGTCGGTCGCTGGAATGGAGGCTCCCACACGCAAAGGTCGTTCAGCGCTCGCCGAGCTCGCCCTTGAGACGGTTGATCTCGGCCATGAGCTGCTGCAGCATCTCGGCCTCGCTGGCGGCGCCGCCGCCCGTCGTGCCGGCGGCCGTGGCGCCCGATCCGGCGGCGGCGGGGCGCGTGGGCGTCACGCTGCCGGGCGACGCCTGCGGCGCCTGGCTGAAGAGCGGGTTGGAGGTGCCCACCAGCGTGGCGCTCTGCGCCTGGCCCGGCGCCAGCTGCAGGCCGCCCACGGGGGCGGCGCCGCCGCCGCTCAGGCCACCACTGAGGCCGCCGAACTGGGCCATCTGCACGGCGGCGCCGCCGGCCACCATCATGCCGGGCGCGGCAAAGCTCTGCTGCTGGGGCACGCCGCCCATCATCATGCCCATGCCGCCCAGGGCGCCGCCCATCATCTGCTGCTGCTGCAGCAGCTGCTGCTGCTGGCGCCGCGCCTGCTGCGCGCGCACGAGCGTGGCCACCAGCTGCTGCTGGTTGATGCCGGTGCCGAACGAGGGCCCCTCGAGCCACGCGTCGGCGCCCGACGTCTCGATCAGCTCGCGCATGGGGCCCATGGGCGACCAGCCAAACGCCACGACGCGCTGGCCGCCGCTGTGCAGGCGGCCGACCAGGCCAGCGGGCGACTTGTCACGCAGGAACTCGGGGTGCGCCAGCACGCAGTCGAGCCCGCCCAGCTGCAGCGCCTGCTGCACCAGCGCGACCGTGTTCTCCAGGCCCAGCGCCGGCACCAGCTCAATGGGCGCGGGCAGCGCGGCAAACTGCTGGCGGAAAAAGTCCACCATGCTCACGTCGGGCACCGCCAGGATCACGCGGCCCGGCTGCAGCGCGCCCATCATGGTCGCCATGGCGGGGTTGTCGAGCGCCTGCGCGGCGTTGGCCTTGGTCACGGCGGCGGCGGCGGCGGCGGCCTCCTTGCCCGAAATGCCGCCGGCGTGCTCGTCAAACGACCCGCGCGTGTCGATGCCCTCGTTGCGCATGCGGTTGCGCATCATGATGAAGCTCTCGCGGTTGGCCAGCTGCTGCGTGCCCTTGTCCACGCCCTCGGGGTCGTCGTGCTCCACCATCTCCTCGGCGTCAATCTCCACGCCCGCCACCTTGACCTTGGTGGGCTTGGTGATGTTGCCGTGGATGATGATGTGCTCGTGGATCTGCGTTGGCGTGTGCGTTGGCGGGCGGCAGGGATGGTTAGTGCCTGCCGCCCATTGCCCATCGAGCTGCACCGCGGTGGGCAATGGCACCGTTGCGCTACGCAGTTGCGCTCCCCCAGGGCTAACCCACAGACAAAGCGGCCCTCCTCCTCCACCGCAAGCCTCAGTCACCCACCTTGAGGCGCAGCATGTGGCCGAGGAAACCCCACAACTGCTTGGAGATGATGTCGGCGATCTGGTGGCCAATCTCGTCGCCGTAGCGCGAGTTGATGCCAAAGCCCGTGGGGCCAAACACGAACAGCAGCGGGAACATGGTCCAGGCCGTGTAGAAGCACCACGCCATGCCACGGACCAGGTGGCGGCAGATGCCCTTGGGCACAATGTGGTACGACTCAATGTACACCTGCACGCGCGACAGGGTGTGGTGGGTGGTTGTGGCTACTCGTGTCAAGCATGGACACCCTGCGAGAGCACGCTGCGAGAGAGAGAACAGGCGTACACCACTCCACCGCTCACCTTGGCGGCGTGGAAGTAGGTGTTGCAGCCGTAGGCGAGGCCCAGGAAGAAGAAGATCCACTGCGCACGCGCGGCCGAGTGAGGAGCGAACGGTCAGGTGCGCGGCCGCGATCCATCGGGCGTCCAGGCAGCATTTGCCCGACAGGCCGCACCTTTGGCCAGGCGTAGCAGGCGGCGGACGTGACGCCCATGACGATGCAGCCCAAATCGGACACGAGCAACATCATGGTGCGCTTGTTGTAGCTGTCCGCCAGGCCCGTGATGTTGGACAAGTGGATCAGAATCACCTGCGAGCATTTGTGTGCCGGGACAGACGCCTGATGCGGTGCCTCCTGCACGCGACCAGTGCGCGTCTAGATGGGAGAGAAGCGCGTCGTGTGCGCGCCCCTGCACGTGACACTGACAGGAGACAAGCCCAGCGCGCACCGGGCAGGTCAGCAGCCACTCTCCGTAGCGAATCCACAAGACGTAGTTGCCCGTGTTGAGGTAGAGCGTCGCTGCGGCCACCAACACGGGCCAGTGGTGGGCGGCGGTGACGCTGCAGCGTGCGCGGGACATGCTGGCACGCCGAGCTGGCGGCGACGGGTGCGCGGCTGTGCACCAGCAGGAAGGGCCAGCTCCTCACCAGGGCTCAGATACTGGTACTGGAGCTCCAGGGACACCTTGACCACTGCGCGCGCAGGTCGCGATCCGCGCGTGCCACGGCGTGCCGTAGAGTCAAGGTCGGGATCGCGATCGCGAAGGCGCCACCGCACGCGATGCGGCTGCGAAAGCAGCGCGCGCCTTTCATCGCAGCCCCTGCTACGCGCGACGCTGCCTGTGCCCGTGGACCCCTCCCTCGCGTCGGGTTGGCCCCCCCTCGCGCCGCTCACATTCGACGGCCACGACATAGACCTCCTCCCAGCCGGTGGTGGCCTTCCACAGGTTGTAGGCGTACCAGACAAGAGCGAGGATGCAGGTCGCCAGGGCGATGTACCTGCGCGCGTGCAGGAATCCCGAGACATGTTGGTCCCGCCTTGCCGTGACGGCCATCAGGACGCATCGCGCCACCCATGGCCCCGCATCGCGCTTGAAAAGCGCCGTCATTCCTCAAGCCTTTGCGCGCTCACTGGAACGCCATGGCCACCCTGCCCTCCAGCTCGGAGCCCCTGGACTGCAGCCATCCGCAGTGCGCCTCCGTGGTGCACACGGCCGACGGCGCGCTCCAGTTCGACATGGCCTGGTACCAGTACTGGAACCTGCGCGCGCGCGCAGCGGCGTTCCGCGCTTCTGTGGCGTGCTCGAAGGCGGGACACGGCCGAGTTGTCGTGGCATCCGCGCAGCCAGCTCGGCCCAGCGCGGCGCCACGCGCACCCGGCATCGTTCTCGGCCGTGTCCTGGTTGGGGCACCAGTACAGCAGCGAGCCGTTGTTGTTGTTGGACTGCAGCAGCGAGCGCGCCACCAGCGACTCCATCCTGGTGTCGTGGACGATGTTGACCGCTCCGCGCGGAGGACTCAGAGAGAGAGCGGGCGAAGAGACGGACGCCGCGCGCGCTGCTGTGCGTGGGGCGGTCCTGTGCTCCCCCTTTCGCGCTCTGCTCGATGCTGGTGGCCTGACAATCGCATGGCGAGATCTACCCGCACTGAGAGGGCCGTATCCCTCTCGTGCCGCAGCGCCCAGCAGCGCCCTTTTGCAGGCTCAGGATCAGCAGCAGGCTCATACACGCTCATCCTCCTCGCCCTGGCAAGCGTGCGAGCAGGGGCCCATCACGCCGTTGGCGCCGCGCCCGCCGCGCCCTCCTTGGCCTCCCGGAGCTGCTGCAGCAGGTCCTGCAGCTGCCAGGCGTCCCGCACGTGCAGCTCGCCCACCGCCTCGCGCCGCAGCGACGCCAGGTGCGCCACGCTGCCCAGCCGCCGGCCCAGGTCGTACGCCAGGCTCCGCACGTATGTGCCCTTGCTGCACGCCACGTGGAAGCGCAGCAGGCTGCGCGGGTCGCTGTCCTGCCCCGCCTCGCCGTCGCTGGCGGCGGCGTCTGGGCTCGGCACCTGCGCCACGGGCTTGGGTGGTGCAGAGGGCGACGGAGCGGGCTCGCGCCACACGCGGAAGCTGCTCACGTGGATGGGCCTGGGCGTCCTGCAGGGCGGCAAGCGCGCCACGCACCGCAGCAGCACCTGTGAGGCCCAGCGGGCAACCCCTTGCAGTGGGTTGTCAGGGCAGCAGTGCCACGTGCGTTGGTCGCCGCCGCACCGCTCAATGGTCTCCCCCTCGCGCGCCAGGTCGTACAGCTTGCGCCCGCCCACCTTGATCGCGCTGTACATGGGGGGCACCTGCGCCACGGCAGCGCGTGCACGCCACGCCAGCCCCCGCGCGCGAATCGCCAGCCCTGCCCATGGCAGCAGCATGTGGCCAAGCGCACGCACGTGCCCGTGGGGGCGCGGGCAAGGAAATGGATCCTCGTGGCACCACAAGCACAGGCCAGGCGCCGCCCCTGGGCGCACCTGCAGCGAGTCTCCCAGGAAGGACGCCGCCGCCTGCTGCACCTGCTCATCTGCGCGCACGCACAGAGGAGGGAGAGGATGCCCCGCACTCCACACCATCACGCCTCCACTTGCCGACCCAGTGCTTCCTGGCCTGCCCCACTCCCCGTCCTGAGAAGTGCCGCCGCGCTGCAGGCCCCTGTGATGCGAGCGCGTGGCGCGCACCGGTGATGTGCTCCCAGGCGGCGCGCTCGTCCACCTCCCCCTCGGCGTCGTACGTGCGGGTGCCCTGCCCCAGGCGGATGGTGCCTGCGCCATGCCACGCAGCGCCACAGCAGCACAAGGCATTGCGCTGGCGCGAGCGGCTGTGCTCCGCCAGGCAAGCAACCGTCACGCAGCAGGCCATCGCGCGCACGCTCGCGTTCTGCCACGCGTCACGCAGGCGGCAGCAAGAGCGCCGGCGGCGCGCATGCACACGCGCGCACACCCGAGTATTCCTTGTCCAGGGCCATGAAGTCGTCGCAGAACTTGGTGCCGGCGCCCGTGGCTACCACCAGCAGCCCACTGGCCAGAGGGTCCAACGTGCCCGCGTGCCCCACCTGCACACACGATCGACGTGCACAATCGGCGTGGTGATGCGCGGTGGCGCGCCGCTTGAGCGCGCTCGGCAACGGGCAGGGCAGGCTGCAGGACACCGCACGGCACGCCAGAGACAGCAGGCGCAAGCATGCCGCGTCTGCCCACTCCCACTCCCTTTGGCTGCGTCAGGAGTCAGGAGTCAGGAGTCAGGAGTCAGGAGTCAGGAGTCACGAGTCGTCCCCCCCCCCCCACGCACACACAGGGCGCGAGCACCTTTTTGACGCCGAGGAACTTGAGCGTGTTGCGCAGCTTGCCGCACACGTCGAACGACGTCCACCCGAGCGGCTTGTCGATGAGCAGCGCGCCGTTGGAGAAGCTGGCCAGCAGCTGCTCCCGCCCCGCCGGCAGCCTGCGTGTGCGGGTGGGGGGGCGTGGCGTCGGCTGGGGGTGAGAGGGGCCATCGCCCACGCTGTGAGGGTGTAGGGGTTGCAGAGAGGCAGGCGTGGCGAGGTGTGCAGCTTTGGCCGCGGCATCCACGGCCCTCGTGTTGCGTGATGGTGGAGCCAAGTGGTGCGGCAGCACACCGAGCGTCAGCCTGCCCAAGGCGCACCTGGGCGGGGTGATGACGGTGGGCGGCACGCGCTTGGCCTTGCGGGCCTCGGCCTTGGACTGCGCCTTGGCAGCTGCCGCCGCGGCTGCCGCTGCTGCGTCCTCCTCGGCGGTGTGCCCGCCAGCGCTTGCTCCGTCGCCCTGCACGCCCACTGGCTCTGTTGATTCTACGGGTGGCGCTGCGCCAGTCGCAGGAGCGACGTCTGCAGCTGCTGCGCCTGTGAGCGCTCTCCTCCGCTGCCCGTGTTGGCGTGCGTTGAGCGGCGGCTGCGGCCATGCTGGCGCCCTCCACGCCGCTGCTGCTGGTGGCACCAGTAGTGATGACGCTGATGCTGCATGCGCGCTCTGCAGCTGCGTGTGCACGCAGCTGCTCCGCTGGGGGAGGCCCCCGACAGCCTCCCCGAGCGCAGCGAGCGAAGGAGACCGCGCCACGACGCCGCTGACGCTGCACGCCTCCACGGCGAGTAGCAGCACTCGCTGTGGCGCCATCGCTCCCACAGCCGGGGCGCGATGGGCGTTGAGCTCCGACGCTGACGCTCTGCCTTTGCAGCTGTGCCGTGGGCAGGACTGCGCCATGCTCATCAACGCTGCGTTGTGTGGTGTGTGTGCGCTCCTTGTCTGCTCATCTCACGCCCTTGCTGGACACGGGGCGCATGATGCGGAGCGTGCGCAGCGCGTACCGCCTCACCGCGCTTGCCAACCACAAGAACAGCACAACACGCACACGTCTACGCAAGTCCACGTCAGGCTGCTCCTACCAAGCTACAAATGCCATCCGATGGGACGGCGCGAGTCCCTGCTCTGCTAGCTCTCGCCTACAGCTTGCGGTGGTCGAACGTCTTCTTGGTCGGGAAGCGCATGAAGGTCGAGTACTGCGGGCACATGCCCCCACACACGCGGCAGCTCACGTCAGGCGGCGCAGCGCTTCGCGGCAGGCACGGCAAGCACGTCTGCAGGCCCACGCACCGTGTTCTCTGCGTAGATGTAGTTCTTGTTGTAGGCCCTCTGCGCATGAGGCGCGCGGGGTGCAGCGTGCCAGCCCGAGTACTTGCGGGCTGCAGAAACGAGCTGCGCAGCGCACGCGAGGCCGGCGCGCCCTCACCTCTTGCGGACGCAGGTCCACCAGCTGCATGTCGGCCCACCCGCCCTTGGTGGCACGCGTCAGCGGGCGGAGCACCTCCTGCGATGAAGGCGTGCATTCGTGACGCCAGGTTGGGTGCTCCTCCGGGTCACTGACAGGATGCCGCCACGCCATCAACCACCCGCGAACGCACGTTGTGCAGGGTCGCCTGCGCCCGGCGCTGCCCGATGACGTCGCCGCCGCCGGGCACAAAGACCGTGGTGCCTGGGATGTGCCCCGCCCGAAGAGGCACCGTCTCGTACTCGCGGGAGATGAGCGAGCTGCACGTGCGCCGCGGGCAGGCAGGCAGGCGGGGCGGATGGGGCAAGCAGGCAGGCCGGCCCACGCTGGCAACGCATCGGATTGCGCCCCAGCGACGCAATCAGGCGCTGCTCTGCTGCGTTTGCGTGCCCCTTGAAAGTGCGGTACGAGCTTTCCTCCCCACCGCCAGCGCGAGAACGCCCGAGCCAGCGCTTACTTCATCTTGAACTCGGAGACGTGATTCCCATTCAGCGTCGTCGTCAGCGTCGTGGGCGCCGTGAAGGGCCGATTGGTCCCGAGTGCGCGCCTTGTCGTGTGCAGCTGCCAATAGTCGACGACATTGGTGCCCTGCTGCTGAGGAGGCGCCATCGGTGGTGCGGCGGGTGACAATCGGCCCGGTGCTGAGCCCGGTGCTCGCCGCCTTCCCGTACGAGGGCATGTGAGCCCGCGCCATGCGGTAGATCAGCTCACGCGACGAAAGCGCACACGCAACTCGCCAGCAGCAGCAGCACCACACCAAAGATGCCGATCCATCCGCTCTTCGAGTGGAGCGAGACGGAGCAGCTGGTCGAGGTGCGCGTCCAGCTGCCCGGAGCCGCGCGCAGCAAGTCGGACGTCTTCGCCACCGACTGCCTCATCAAGGTCAATGCGGGCAGCTACCTGCTCATGCTCGACCTGCACGGCGAGGTCGACCCCGCGCGCACCGTCTGCACCTTTGCGGGCGGCGAGGGCGTCACCTTCAAGCTCACCAAGGCGAGCGCTCGTGCTAGCTGGCTGCAGCTGAGCGTGGGATTGCTCAGGTTGAGGCGCTGGGGGCCATGTACCTGCCGCTGCGGGTGCACACACGGGCGCGTGTGCGGCGGCCCGACCTGCACGCAGGCCGCTCCTGGGCTGTGGGGCCGGCTGGAGGCGCAGGGCAGCAAGGAGCAGCTGGCGGCGCGCAGGCACGCGTCCATCGAGCGCGCGCACGCGCTGGAGGAGGCCGAGCGCAAGGCCCGGCTGGAGCGCCGGCAAAGGGAGGAGAGGTGCGGCGCGTGGCAGGACCAATCCTGGGGATGGCATGGGCCACCTGGGAGGGCTTTAAGGACGGTGGGTGCCCCGTGCTTACGTGCACGTGCAGGGCGGCCATCGACCGCCAGATCGAGCTGGAGCGGCGCAAGCGCGCCGTCCTGGAGGCCAACAAGGCGCGCGAGCTGGACGCCGAGCGCCAGGGCCTGGCCGCATGGCGCCAAGCCCTCAACGGCGCGCAGCAGGGCGGCGGCGACGAGTCCGACTACGAGGACGACAACGAAGAGGGCGCTGCGGGAGGGCGGGAGGGCGGGCGGGATCAGCGGGACCAGGGGCGGCAGGGCGGAGGCGCCGGCGAGGACCACCCCGACTACCACGGCAAGGGATGGTGGCCCAGCCGCGACGCGGCCGGCGGCGGCGGCAGCAAGTGAGTCATCCATTGCTTGTTCAGCAGCCGTCACTGCTCCGCGCTGGCTTGGGAGTGGCAGAAACGAGCAAAGAGGGAACTGTGGACGTGCAATTGCGTCTGCAGGGAGGGCCAGGCGGCGGGCAAGGAGGCGTCGACCGTCAAGCGCACCGCCCACGCGGCAGGCGGCTCTGACGACGACGACGACGATGATGGCGGGGACGGGGACGCCCGCCGCAAGGAGGAGCCGGTCAGCAGTCAGCCGGCGCAGCAGCAACAGCAGCAGCAGCAGCAGCCGGCGAGGCAGCCGGAGGAGAGCTGGCGGCCCCTGCCGCCGCCCCGCCTGCGCAACGAGCCGGTCAAGGTGGCCTTCACGCAGCTCGAGTTCCTGCACCTGCCCGCCAGGCGCGTGCAGCGCCGCGATGGATCTGCCTTCGCACTTGGGCCCCCCCTGCCCTGCCGCTGGTTTGCTTTGGGCAAGGACGCGCACATGAGCCTCCCGTTTGCGCCCGCTGCTGGCCCTTTCCTCGCAGGGAGCAGCGCGAGGAGGAGATCCGCGCGTACAAGAAGCAGCAGGGGCGCGACCACCAGCTGCTGCTGGCCGACAGCGCCGACGTGTCGGAGCGCCAGCCCGCCTTCCTCAAGGACAAGGGCGACGCGCTGTTCAAGCAGGGGAACCACAGGTGCGGCAGAGTTGCTCCGGCGCGGGCGCACAGCAGCGGCGAAGCGTCACCGTCCCTGTGGGGCTGGCAAGGCGGGATGCCTGTATTGCTGCGGCAGCGCATGGGCGTGAGGAACCTCGCAGCAATGAGAGAGGGGACGACACCTGTACTGTGTGTGTCCACCTGGGACGGCTTGTTGCAGGGGCGCGGTGGCGGCGTATGCGCGGGCTCTGGAGCTGGACCCCGAGCTGCCCGCCGTGTGGAGCAACCGCGCCGCCGCGCACGGCAAGCTGGGCGAGCAGGAGGAGGCGGCCGAGTGCGCGCGGCGGGCGGTGGAGCTGCTTCGCGCCCGCCTGGGCAGGTGCGGTGGGGCTGGACGGGAGGGCAAGAGAGATGCAGTCAACAAAGACTTGCAGGGCCTGCAAGTCAGGCGCTGTCAGGCCCTGGGTGCGCCTTTCTGCCTTGCGCTCAGGCTGATCACTCTCGCATCGGTGCATTCCTGGCTGCAGGTTTGAGTCGGGCGGCATGTCGGACGAGGAGGTGCAGGCCTTCCGGCGCATGTGGGTGCGCGCGCTGGTGCGGCGCGGCGCGGCGGTGGCGGCGCTGGGGCAGCTGCAGGCGGCGCTAGACGCGTACGAGGAGGCGCTCAAGTGAGTGCCGAGGGGCTATGTGCCGCTCGTGAGGGGCCGCTGGCGTTGTTCCCAGCACCACAGCCACCAGCTGTGGTGCCGAGTGAACAACCCTGTGGGCTGAGCACGCATGACCCTGGTGGCTGCTGGGCCGCAGGTATGACAGGTCAGAGGGCGAGGCCGACGGCGGGTCGCAGCTGCGGCGCGACGTGGAGGAGCTGCGCGCGGCGATGGCGCCCCAGGACGCCGCCGCGCTCAAGGCCAGGGGCGCCGCCAGGTGCGCGCCTCCGCCTGCCGCTCTCTGGCACTCCGGTGCACGCCTCTGCCTGCTGCTCAGCCGTTTGTGGCAGGCGCATCAAGGGGCCTTTTGCAGGGAGCTCTCCGTGGGTGGTGACGCGGAGCGATGCAGCCGAGGCGTTGTTCGTTGTGTGGCGCGCAGGTTTGCCGCCGGGGACGCGGCGGGTGCGGCCGAGGCGTTCGGCGCGCTGCTGGCGGCGCTGCCGCCCGTGGGGCCCTCGGGGCAGCAGGGTGAGAGGGCAGATCACCGCACTCTACCTTTGCGGTGAAGGTGGTCGCAACAAGCTGGAGACTGAACGGACTTGCCCATCTTTTCTCTCACTCGCAGCGAGCGAGCAGCACGTGGCGGCGCTCAGCAACCGCGCGGCGGCGCACCTGGTGCTAGGCGCCTATGCCCGCGCGCACGCCGACTGCTGCTCGGCGCTGGCGCTCCTCCTGCTGCTCCTCAACCATGCCGCCTCCTCCTCTTCCTCCTCGTCGTCATCCGCCGCACCGGCCCAGACAGACATCCAGGCCGCGTGCTCGGCGTCAGAAGATGCCAGCGCCAGCGGAGTCAGCAGCGGGCCGCCGCAGGACGAGCTGCTGGGCCGGGCGGCGGCGGCGGCGTGGGAGGTGTGGGAGCAGCGAGCCGCCGCCTCGTGCGGCCCCGCCGGGCAGGAGCGCGCCTCTTTGTCCGCCGACGGGGCGGGCGGTTGGGTCGGCGCGGAGCAGCAGGAGGGCGTGGATGCGGCGTTGCAGGCGTGGGTGGCGGGCGGCCTGCGGGAGGGCGACGCACGGCTCGCGGCGCAAGGAGAGCAGCAGCAGAGCGGAGCGGGAGAGGCAGAAGCGCAAGAGCAGCAGCAGCAGAAGCAGCAGGATGGGCAGGCGTCGTTCCCAGCGCTGGTGGGCAGCCTGGGCCGGCTGCTGGCGCGGCGGGCGGCGTGCCGGGGGCACCTCAGGGCGTACGCCCAGGCGGCGGAGGACTTTGAGGCGGCGGCGCGCATCACTCGCATCGCGGCGGCGGGAGCAGCAGAGGAGGAGCGGCGGCAGCATGCGGAGGACAAGGCGCGGGCGTTGCTGGCCGACGCCGGCAGGATGCGCGAGCTGCAGGTGGAGTCGCAGCGGGACGGGTCCAGCCCGTCGGGGGGCTTTGCGGCGGCGGCGCCGGTCGGACGCGTGGGCGCGTGACCCTTGTCCTCCTCCGCGCTCTTTCGCTAACTGTCGCTTGCAAAACGACAAGCCGCGTGAGCAAAGCCGCGCTGAGCCTCTACTTGCCGCTTGGTCGCTGCCAGAGGTGTCGTGCCAGGGCGGCCAATGCCGGCACGTAGCTGGCGTAGCACCAGGGCACCCAGGAGACCATCTCGGCGGCGCGCCCGGCGCCCAGGCACCACCCGGCGGCCAGGTGCAGGTCGGCGTGCGGGTACGTCCACAGGGGCCCGCCCGGTAGAAGCACCGAGTTGAGCAGCACCTGGGCAGGCACGCAATGGTAAGTTTCAGGCAGCGCCGCTGAAGGGGGCCAGCATGGCTGCGCCGGACAGCGAGTGCGGTACCGGTGCGGACAACAGGGTGGAAGAGTGTGGAGCACTCGACGCACCTCGGCGGCGGGCGCGCCCAGGCCGCACAGCGCGCACAGGAAGAGCGTCTGGCGCGTGCGGTCCAGCGCCGCCCATGTGCCGGCGCAGCACGCGCCCAGCACGAGGTGGAGCTGCGGCACGGCCCACCCGCCCCCGCCTCCTGCAGCCCATCGCAGCACCACGACGCTCACACCAGTGCTTATGAAAGCAGCGCGGAGCGGGGCCATGCGGCGTGCGTGGCTGCGGGATCACGGACCTTCCAGGGGGCCCTGGGCCCAGGCCGACAGCTGCAGCACGGCGGCCAGCACGCCAAAGCACAGCGCCACGAACGCCGGGGACCTCGCCCTCTCCCTCGCCTGCGCACCAACACCACGCACCACCAACTGTTTCATCACACCGCTCCCGCCCAGCAGCTGCGTGGCAACAGGCGGAGCAAGCCGCACCTCGCGCGTGGTGGCGTCCTCGCTGCCGGCCAGCGCGTCCCCCGCCAGTACCAGCGCCCCGAGCACCACGTAGAAAAGCGCCTGAGCGGAGCGCGTGACAACAGGGACCAACACGCTGAGGCGCAGGTGGTGCCGGGGTCGCTGAATTGCGCAGTGTCCTGGTACCCCAAGCCGCGTGATGCCGCTGCCGTGGTGCGTGATGCCGCACGCACCAGCAAGGGCGGCACGGCGAGCGAGGTCTTGAGCCCCGCCCAGTCCACCGCCAGGCCCGCGCCGTACACCTGCAGCCCGTCCTTGCTGCGGGCAAGGAGGCAAGACAGGGCGACTTGGCACAAGGCTTCCTGCATGCTGCCCTGAGGCAGCAGGCAGGGAGAGGCGCTGAAAGAATCGCTCACCTGTGGATGCCATCCAGCGCTGTGCCCAGCACCGCGCCAAGCACGGTGAGAGTGGCGGCGAAGGGGAGGGTGCGCCCCTGCCGCGCGCACGTGACGCAGCCCAGGATGAGGGAGGGCGAAAATGTGTGCCATTCCTGCTCTCCTGCCGACCCCATAACGCACCTCGGTGCCGCTGGTGGATGGCCCTGCGCCGTCCTGGGTCGCTTGTGTGCACGGCGTGGATCGGCGATGCGGCCGCGCCAACCGCAGGCTCGCGCGGTGATGAAATGGAGCTGTGCTGCTCCAGACGTGCTGATGGCGTGTGCAGTGCCTGGCCATGCTGGTGCTGCTGGCCATGGTGGTGTGCCTGCGGCGAACGTGTGGCGCACAGCGAACGCGTGCGCACCCCGTCTCATGTACACGGCTCCAGGCCTCGCACGTACCAGCACATTGGCACCGTGATGAGCGGCTTGCACGGTGCGTGCGTGTCCCACCTGGATGCTGCTGAGAGTGCAGTCGATCGCCGCACGCCTGCGATGCAAGAGTCAAGCTGAACGGCCTCGCAGCTGTGCAAATGCGAGTGAGGCGTGTGCTGGGCCCGATCTGCCCGATGCTACACGCACGTTGTGGTGCGAGGAGCAACCGCAAGCCCTGGGCGCGCGACGGGGCCTCGCTGCCCCGTCGATGCTCTGGCCCTCAACTCTACTGCTCAACTCGCTGATGCACCCTCTCCTCGGTGCCGCTGCGGCATGTCCTGCGTTCCACCGCCAGGGTTGCCTGCCCCGTGCCGCTTGGCCATTGCAGCAGTCACGCCTGAGCGTTGCGGAGAGCGACAGCAGTGCAGGTCATTTCCTCTGTGTGCAGAGCACGCCAGGGGGACATTCAAGTGATGACGGTGATGCAGGTTGAGAGCCGCGAGGGCGACGGTGCCAGTCAGTGTGGGCACAGGCCAGGAAGGCGCTTCAGCCGTTGAGGTGCACAATGGGAGGAGGCGGGCAGCGAGCCAGGCGAGGCGCCGAGAGAGGAAGAAAGGCGTGTACACGTGCGGTCCGTTCTAGATCTTCGAGGCGGGCAAAGGAAAACAGTGGCAAAAAGGAGCGCGCCGGGCCCCAGCGACGTGACACACACGTTACTGCGCCACGGCGGCCGAGGGCGGCTTGGGCCGCACCGCCGCCAGCGTGGCCGCGCTAGACCGCGGGCTGCCCGCGGCGCCGCCCGGCGGCGGGCCCGACGGCGGCTTGGGCTTGGGCGCCAGCTCGCCCGCCTTGCCACCTAACCGCTGCTCAATCTGCGCGAGCTTGGCCTCCATCTCGGCGCGCCGCTTCTGCGCAAAGGAGAACTTGTCCTCGCCACCCGCGCCCGCTGCTGCTGCCGCGGCTTCGCCTTCCTGCTGCTTGAGGCGCTGCTCCTCCTCGAGCGCGTCGGCAGCGGCAGCGGCGGCCTCGGCGGCGGCGTTGCCCACGACCCCCTGGCCAAAGGACGCCATCATGGCCAGCTGGTCCTCCGAGATGGCCACTGGAGGCCGCCCGCCTGCGATTGCCGGGCGTGTGCAATGTTCGTTTGGTCAGGTCTTGGCGACGCACCACTGGCCGCAGGCAAGGTCAACTGCGGGGGCACTGCGCGCACCTGCTGCAGCGGCGGCGGCGTTGGCGGCGGCGTTCCTGGCGATGCGCCCCTTTGCGGGGCTGAGCATCTCGCCCGTGGGCAGGTGGTGGAGGTGGTCGGTGGGCGAGTCGGGCAGCTCGGGCATCGCCGCGCCGTTGTCGCTCGCCGTGGCCGCGCTGAGCAGCATCGACTTGAGCACCAGCGCCGGGTCGCCTGCGCGCGCGCATCGCAGCGGTGAGCGAGCCGGGATTGCCGTCCACCCTCGCGGAGCGGACCGGGCGGGCGCGGGACGGAAGCCGTCGCGAGCCGAGTCGTGCGCTCACCTGCCGCCGGGGCGGGAGAGGTAGGGCTCAGGGCGCTGTCGCCGACGCCGCCGCTGCTGCTGGCGCGCCCGCCGCGCCCCGACGCCACCCTGCGCGCGCGCACACGCAGCGCGCGCCACCGACGCCTGAGCCGCAGCACGCCGAACGGGGCGCCCGCAGCACCTGCAAGCATGTCGCGCTCTGCCGCACCTGGCGATGCTGGGGTCGACCTTGATCTTGCCGCTGCCGCTCAGCGGCCCGTCCTTGCCCGCCGGCCTCCAGATGGGCTGGCTGCCAGACTGGCTCTGGCGCGCCGACCCTGCGCGCGAGGGCGACTGGTCCCGCGACGGCCCGCCTTCAGCGGCAGCCGGCGCCGCGGCAGCAGCGCCGCCGCCACGCTTGTACTTTGCTTCGAGCTTGGCGAGCTGTAGTTCGTACGGTGACAACTGGCGGTCGCCGCCGGCGGGGTGGCCCTCGCCCGTAGCGCTGTCGCGCCGACCCGTCGCCTGCTGAGCGTTGGGAGGAGGCAAGGCGAGCACGCGTCAGTTGGTGGCCACGTGCAGGCGCAGTGCGGGCGAGGCCGTGGCAGGTGCGGGAGGCGACGCACCGCGGCGCTTGCGGCGGCGACGGCGCCCTTGATCTGCCGTGCCGCCGTGATGGAAACGGCGCCTCCTTGCGTGTTGATGGAGCGCGAGACGTTGTTGAGCGAGGTGGCGCCCGCCGCCGCGCTGCCGTCCGTGTACTTGGTCACGTTGGCGTCGACCCACTCCTTGGGCGGCGTGCCCTGGCCGCCCTGCGCCGTCCACTGCGACCACAGCTGCGTGTTGACCTACGCAGTGTCAACACGCGCCGGCACACGCACACAAGTGAGGTGTGGGTGCTGGGATTCGCATCGGCTTGGGCACCCCGGCGGCGCTGAAGCCCAGCTACCGGGCGTGTCAGACTGCCTCGCAGCACAAACCGGCGGCACGTGGGCTGTGTGGCGTGGCATGGGCACAAGCATTCTCACCTGCTTGCTGAGGCCGGGCGCCAGCAGAACCTGCTCCACCGGCGGCTCAGCCGCTGCCGCTGCTGCCGCTGCTGCCGCCGCCGGGTCGCCGGCGTCGGAGAAGCGTGCGCGGAACGAGCCCGCCGGCGAGCCAAAGGCACCCCCCTCGGACGACGACGTCTGCGTTCCGCAGGCACCGCATCGGCAACAAGCACCGCTGTGAGCATCCCAAGCACGCTCCCGTGTTGCGCGCGGAAGAGGGCTGCGTGAGTTGCATGACAGGCTCCACGAGCAGCGCACCTTGTTGAGGCCCTTGTTGCCGGAGTCGCGAAGCGCGCTCTTGAGCGATGACTTGGTGGGCAGCGCGCCCTCACTGCCACCACTGGCCGCGCCGCCCGCGCCGCTGCCACCGGAGCTGACCCTCGCGCCGCGGCCGCCCGCCGCCTGCTGCTGCTGCGCGGCGACCACCCCGGGGTGCGTGGGCGGCTTGGCCTTGGAGGGCGTGCCTGCGGCAGCACACGCAGCGCACGCAGCACGCCATTGCGTGAGCAGCAGGCTGGCGACGCTACCACGGCCCTCGTGAACTGGATGCACGGTGTGCAGGAGCTGGGCTCACCGTGCTCGCCCGAGGCGCGCTGCTGCTCGTCGTCCGCCGCCGCCGCGCCACCCTCCTCGCCAAAGCCCTTGTTGACCAGGTTGGTGGGCAGCGTCTTGATGCCCTCGGCGCTGGCAGGCCCAGCTGCGAGGCGGCGTGCGGCGTGAGGCGCACGGCCGACCAAGGGGTGTGAGGGCTGCAGAGAATTGTTGCAGGCGGGGCGGAGCGCACTGGGCATCGGCTCACCTGGCGAGGCGCCGGTGACGCTGCCCATGCGCCCGCGGTTGGAGGCGGTGGTGGGGCGCAGGCCGGGCGCCGCGCCAGAGTGCGAGGTGCGCGCGCGGGTGGTGCCCGCTGCGCACACAGCAGCACACCAGGGAGCAGCGCGTCGGGAACATCGCAGAGTTGCAGCGCCCGGAGGCCCGGAGGCGGGGGGAAAGCACCACCAGCACCGCCGCTGCGAATGCCTCACCTGGGGACTGGGGGATGTTGGATGCGACGGCGAACAGCGGCGAGACCGTCTCGCCATTTGGCCCCTGCACGTTGGGCACCGAGCTGCGCTGCCCGTTGGGGTCGTCATCGTCGTAGCCGTCGTAGCCTTGCAGCGCCGCGTGCACGTGCCTGCATGCACGCAAGCGTGCGCGCACAACGCAAAACGATGAGTGCCGTGGGCTTGCAGCGCCGCGTGCACGTGCCTGCACCAGCACACGGGCAGGGTCGGAGGCGTCATAAGGTCCAGACGCAGGCCGACCCGAGCAGAACAGCAAGGAGAATCTGAGCGAGCGGAGCAGCAGCGCGACTCACGTGGAGAGGAAGGAGGGTGAGATGGTGTAGGCGGCGGCCGCCGCCGGCGGGACCGCGGGAGGCTTGCCCCCCTTGGCGGCTCCGGCGCCGGCCGCCAGCTTGTGCGAGGGCGAGAGCGGCGCGCCTCCGGTGGACAGCGGCAGCCCCTCCTTGTCGAAAAAGTCGTCCTCCTCGTCCTCCTCCTCGCTGCCGTATTCGGAGGCGCGGCGCGAGGGCAGCCGCGAGACCATGCGCGAGGCGACGCGGCTGTTGATGACGGACGTGGCGCGCGAGGTGGCCTTGCTGCGGATCTTGGACACCTCGTTCACCCTGCAGGGTGGTGCAGGGCAGTGCGTGGGTCGGCTCAAGTCAGCGCCAGTGTGGTCTTGCAGGTGACTGGCCCGGCCAGGGCCGCCCGAAAGGCGGCCCCAGGCATGTGGTCCACGCAGCCCTGACTAGTGAGGTCGCCAGCACGACGAGCATAAAAGCAAGAGGGGGACAAGGAGCTCAGGGCTCACTTGTCGAGGACGGACGAGTGCGTCATGGTCTCGACGCCCTGGAAGCGCTTCTTGGGGTCCTTGCGCCGCACCACGGGCGCGCCGCCCTCCTGGTCCACCAGCTCGTGGAAGCGGCTGGCGGAGCGCTGGAGCAGCGCGCCGGGGTCGCCCGCGCCGCCGCCTGCGCCACCAACACAGGGTTGAGGTGGCAGGGACACCACCGTGAGCGGCAAGCGCTGGGGCCATCGCGCACTGACGCGCGACCAGGGCAAAGCGTCTGCGTCTGGCGACAATGCTCGCGCTGGACCTCTCCCTTGCATCTGTTGCGGCGGTGCAGGCCCCCGGAGCCAGTCCTGAGAGAGGCTCACCTGGCGTGGAGGCGCCGCCCGGCGTGACGGATCCATGCGTGCCGGGCGTGAGCGCGCCCGACTGGTCGCCGTCGGTGCCGGGCGTGCTCAGCGCGCGCAGGTTGGTGGGGCGCACGCGCCGCGCCTGGTGCTGCTGCTGCGGGCACGAGGGAGGTCAGGCCAAGGGGCAGGCATCAGCGCTTTGCTACCAACGCTCCCGTTGCACGCAGCATTGGACAGCGTCTGTGCGTCGACCCCAAGACAGGACGGGTGCCACACGCCCCTCTCTCCTGCACTGCCCTCCCACCAGCGCCGTACGCCGCACACACATGCCCCCTAGGCCCCTCACCTGCGCCGCCGCGCTGTTCTTGCCCAGCACGTCCTTCTTGTCCCACTCGGCCTGGAGCGTGCCCGCCACGTTGCACTCGCACTCAAACGCCAAGGACACCATCGAGTCGAGGAACTGACCAAACGCCAGCCCCTCGTCGTCGTCCGACTTGCTCGTCGTGTAAATGATGCCCACCATGACGAACGACAGCTTGCCTGCGTGCGCCAGGATTGGCGGTGGTCCCAGGTTAGGTGTGCGCGTGCGTGGCACCGGCGGCGTCATGCTGCTTGAGTGTCATCTGCAACCCTGCTGGCGGCGCTGCACGCTCCGGGCCAAAGACTGCCCATCGCCGCTGGGAACTGGCTGTCCCTCCCCTGGCCCATCCCCACTCACAGCCTGTGCCCACTACTGCCCAGCCTGCGCCCAGCCCGTGCACGTGCCCACCCCCACCCACAGCTCACACACTGGGTCCTCACCCTCTGGCTCGAGCAGCTTGTAGTCCTTGCACAGCTGCACAAACTGCTGCGCCGCCATGAAGGGCCCCTCGTGCACCAGGTGCATCTCGCTGACCTTGATGCTGCTCTTGCAGTAGTGCAGGAAGGCCGCGCGCAGCTCCTGCATTTGGGCGCACGAGGTGTGGCACGGCAGCTTCAGCACTCGCCGTCGCCTCGATCAGACTGCAGCGCCCGCACGCCCTCATGCCGCGCGGGCTGGACAGGCGCAGATGAGCCGTGGGCGCAGTAGCTGGGCCTGGACCCCAAGACGTGTCTATGCTCCACTGCTGCCGCCCACTGCCGGCCCCCAACTGCTCACCGGCGTGTCGTACACACGCGCCTTGGCCTCTCCGTCCACAATCTCGTACGAGTGGTCCTTGGGCCCCTCCTTGAGCGGCGCGTTGGCGCCCAGAGACGCGCCGCCCGACAGGCCGCCCGGCATGATGCCGCGCTTGGTCTCCTTGGGCTGAGACAGGGCAATGGCGAGGCGCACGTGCAACCAGGTCAGCATGCGATCAATAAACTTCTTGCTGCTGCTGCCCGTCCCGCTGCGCCCGCGCGCTGCTGCACACTGCAGTGCAGCTCCAGCTGCCGGCACGCCACTGCTGCCAGCACGCCTGCAGCCCCCATGCTGCTGCACGCCACGAGGCATGCGGCTGCGTGGAGAGGCCCCCGCACGTCCCCGAAGCAGCACCTGCACAGGTGTGCACGAGGCACGCTACCGACATCCATGCCTGCACCTCACCTTGTCGGCTCCGGCCTTTTCGTCCTTGGTGGGGCTGCCCGGCGCCTCGGCCGTGATCTTTTCCGGCGTCAGGTTGTCCAGGTCGTCCTCGCTCACGTCCTCAATCTCCTTGTCCAGCTGCGACCTGCAGTCAATGGGACCAGGCGCGAGCGCGGCACCGCCAAGCCGGAGCCACCATCACCACCTGCTCAAGGAGAGCTGGACATGCCGCCAGGCCTGCCCGAGGCCTGCCCGCAGCCGGCGGCGCCAGCGGGACCTGCGGCGTTGAGCGAGAGCGGGGCTGCGAAGGAGGCGGCTGCAACGCACCAGATGTTGTCGCCGGCGTTGGACTTGCCGCTCTTGCCGCTCTTGCTGGCCTTGGACTTGGTCGGGGGCCCGTCCGCCTGGTCTGGCGTGGTCGGCTGCTGCACCGCCGAGGTCGCTGAGGCGGTCGGCTTGGCCAGCGAGGAGACGGGCTTGCCGAGCGTCGACATGTCCAGGTCGTCGTCGTCCTTGACCTGCGCGTGCAGGCCGAGTGCAGAGCCGAGGGAGAACCCCACCACCTGTGGCCCCGCTGGTGGCGCGTGCGCACCAGAGCAACGAAAGTAACACGCGCACGACTGCTGCTGCTGCGTTGCTGTGCCAATTCGCGGCCTGTGCGGGCCTCTGCGAGAGAATGTTGACCACCCTTCGGGAACAGCAGAAGGCGGAGCATGAGCGACAGGCCACCACGCCACGACGCAGAAATGCCCCACACTCACGTCCTTGATCAGGTCGCTCTCCGCGACCGCCTCTCCCTTGCTCGCGTTCGCCATGCTGACCGTCGTACTCCCCGTGCGCGCCGCAGAGACGAGAGGGGGCGCTGCAGCAGGAGCTGCGAAGGACTGGAGCTGCTGCTCGCTGCTGCCGCCGCGGTGCTGGTGGTGGTGGGGCTCGCCTGCTGGTTCCGCTGTGCTGCCCGAGTAGGAACCTCCTCAAGAGAAGCGTGCAGCGCCTTAGCGTGCACCAATAGCGCTGCAGGATGAAGTTGCCATCATCAGCTGTGCTCCAATGCACCGCTGCTGCTCAAGCTCGAGTAGTGTGGTCAAGAACCGCAATGTGGCTCCACGCCACGAACACGCCTCCTTGCTGCGCCGCTGGCAATCGACAAGCCTTTACTCTCGACACCGCACGCTCGCTGGTGGCGCGCACGTCGCGTTGACAGGAGTGTTCCTGCCTTGGTCGCCCTCGAGGGTCTGCGTCCAACTCGGGGAGCAGGAGCAGCAGGAGCGGGCAGCAGGCAGTGCAGCGTGCGCATTCAGTGGAATGACCACCATGTGACGACCAGGCCTCACCGCACCACCACGGGAGGGGGCGCTCACCGCACGCAGACCGCAGCGATGCAGCGCCCGGGCACCAAGTCCCAGGCGGCGTTCGGCATCACCTTTGATCACCGTCCCGCTGGCCCTGGCAGGGCCGACGGCAGGGCGGCCAGGGACGGCGACCGCCCGGCGTCCAGGGGTCGCGGCAACGCGCCTCCTCCGCCCGGTCCTCCTCCTCAGCAGCAGCAGGAGCGCAGGGAGCAGCGGCCGCAGGACGCGCTGCCCGCCGCCAGGCACCGCCGCGAGATCCTGTACCTGGTGGAGCAGCACCCCGTCGTGCTGGTCGTGGGGGAGACGGGCTCGGGCAAGACCACGCAGGTGCCCCAGTTCCTCATGGAGGCTGGTGAGCCTCCTCACTTGCCGTCGCGAGGTCCTCAGGGCTGCAGCTGGGTGGCTGTGGACCTGCTGGCAGATGCGGGGCGCTGGGCAGGGAGGCGCTGGAGGCGAAGTGCATGTGCTGCCAGCGCTCAAGGACACCCAAGGAACGTTGCGCGTGCATGCGTGCGTGCCGAGCAGGGTGGACCGAGGGTGGGCGGCAGATCGCCGTGACGCAGCCGCGGCGCGCCGCCGCCGTGACGGTGGCGGCCCGCGTGGCTGAGGAGCTGGGGGAGCCGCTGGGCGGGCGGGTCGGGTACGCCGTGCGGTTCGACGCGCTGGCCACCCCGGTGAGGGCGCCTCTCTTGGTGCTTGGCGGGCCAGGGCAAGCACCCACGCACCCCCACACGCCCACGCGTCCACACTGCGCCGTCTGCTGCGTTGGAGGAGGCGAACCTTCACATCGTTACGTCTGCTGAGGCAGCACGGCGGGCAGCACGCCAACGGACGTGGCGCATCAAGCACACATGTGGTGAAGGCCGTCGCCAGCTACGCGGCAGCTGCGTGCGCGTGGTTGCCGTACGTTTGTCGCGCAGGGCGTGACGCGCATCAAGTTTGTGACGGACGGCGTGCTGCTGCGCGAGATGATGGAGGACCCGCTGCTCACCGCCTACAGGTCAGGCAGGGCTTGCGGGGCTAGGGCACATGGGGTGCCAGCTGCGGCACGCGGCACCTGACTGCACGAGCTGCGTGGCGCGGTGGCGTTGTTGTCGATGGTGGTGGATGGTGGTGTGGTGGGTTGTGAATGCGTGCGCAGCGTGGTGATGGTGGACGAGGCGCACGAGCGCAGCCTGGCCACCGACATGCTGCTGGGACTGCTCAAGAAGGTGCGCTCCCACAGGCCATGCTTGCTTTGCAGAGGCATGGGGTGAGGGGAAGGGGCCGTTGGATGAGGGCCGATAGGGAGGAAGGAACGGCGCATGAGGAGCATGGGTGGGGGGCAAGCAGACTTGCACGCGGGCAAGCAGATGCGGGGCTGGTGCGGGCGATGCAGCGGCCACCCCACGCCCTGTTTCAACGCCCTCGGACCTTGCCTTTCCCTTGTGCAGATCCAGGCCCGTCGCCCCGAGCTGCGCATCGTCGTATCGAGCGCCACGCTGGCCGCCCAGGACCTGCTCCGCTTCTTCCACCCGGCCGGCGCCCTGCCCTCGGCCGCCCATGTGCCCAACCCTAACCCGCGGCCGGGCGCGCCCAAGTTCCTGGAGCCGGTGGCCGTGAGCATCGAGGGGCGCACGCACCCCGTCGAGGTGAGGTGGTGAGGTGGCGCGTGTTACACGCCCGCTGAGAGCCCCGGCCAGAGGACCGCTCAGAGCCCCTGGTGCCCGCGGGGCCGCTGTTAGACACCGCTCAGAGCTGCTGTTAGACACCGCTTAGAGGCCCCTTCTAGACGCCCGCTTAGAGGCCCCTGCTAGACGCCCGCTTAGAGGCCCCTGCTAGACGCCCGCTTAGAGGCCCCTTCTAGACGCCCGCTTAGAGGCCCCTTCTAGACGCCCGCTTAGACGCCCTGCTAGACGCCCGCTTAGACGCCGTGCCAGATGCCCTTGTAGACGCCCTGCTAGACG